>Ga0255377_1271_pt1 | contig 8962 bp, 7 predicted proteins | sample ANMaggSeSYBR01G9_FD_182099 | JGI IMG/M metagenome (GOLD analysis project Ga0255377, IMG submission 182099) | Sediment cell enrichment communities from methane seep in Santa Monica Basin, California, United Staets - ANME aggregate JGI... | ecosystem: Environmental > Aquatic > Marine > Cold seeps >... | reverse complement strand
GGTACTTTGGCATATATTCACGAAGAGGTTATAAACACAGGCAAACCGAATTCAGTGATGAAGAATCAAAGCTAATAATAAGAAGCTGGAGAGATGAAATTAAAAGAGTATTCCAATACGATCCTTTATTGTGCCCTAATTGTAATACTGAAATGGAACTTGTAGAAATCTGCTATGAGGGGAGTGAAAACTATCCGACGGATGATGAAACATTTTCATGTAAACCGCCACCATCAAATCGAAATCTTAGTCAACAGGAAAGGATGCAGTTAATTATAGCTCTGATTAGAAAAAATCAGAATGGAGGAGGGGCAAATATTGAAGTAGTGATATCTGAAGCCACTGATAGAGGAATCTATAGGGAACAGATTCTAAATGATATTCAACATTTAGAATTTAAAGGATATATCTACGAGCCCAAAACTGGAGAAATTAAATCAACATTTTGAAGGCAACAGTTAATTTTGCCCCGAAGGGGCTTTCTTGAATATAATATATCTATTATAACCAATTTATTAGATGATTGCCATATGAGCTTGGTTGAAAATCAAACAAAGTTGGTCAACAATCAAACAAATTTGGTTATAAGTCAAACTAAGTTACTTGAGCAGATTCATTCCGTTGAAGGAGGAATTTTGTATTTAACATTTTTTGTAATTATAGATGTATTATTCACAATTGCTTTTGAAGTAACACATTATGCATGGTCAGCTTTAATAGCAGCCTTTATTGTATTTTATATATCCTCTAAGTCCCCTCCACTAAAAAGATTTGTAAAAGAATTATATAGTGATGAGAGTAGTGAATCCTAAACGTAAGATAATTTTTCATTCACTTCTTCTTATTTTCTGCATTCTATCAACACATGTTCAAACACTCCGAAAATTAGGTATTAATACAGGTAAGATAAAAACACTTAACGAAAAATTCACAAAGATACAAGATAGAAGAAGCAGCATAAAAGATACAGGATGACCCTGAACGAACTACTCACCGCATCAACCCAAAGGCAGCTTGATGCAATACAACACACCCGTGGGCCCCTATTAATACTGGCAGGTGCGGGCACAGGCAAGACCACCACCATCACTACAAAAATAGCCTACATGGTAAAAGAACAAGGTATCGACCCGGGCCAGATACTTGCCCTTACCTTCTCAAGGGAGGCTGCCGGGAACATGAAAAACAAGGTCGAGCAGCTCCTGGGAGGTCTGGATGTGCATGTCAGTACATTCCACTCCTTCTGCGCAGAGGTCATCAGGGAGAATGCCGACAAGTGCGGTGTGTCCCCCGAGTTCTCCATCCTGGAAGACGTAGACACTTCCATTATGCTGCACATGAAGTTTGGCATAAATATCAGGGATGCGACACTGTACACTTCATCCATCTCAAAGGCCAAGGACCTGAACATCACCATTGAGAACATGGAGGATTTCCTGCAGGGTCGAAAACAGTTACTCAGGGATATGGAACCCGATGAGGGTAAATGGGAGCAGCTGTACCATGACAACACCACCCGGCTAAATACCTTCCACCTGCTCAACGATGTTAAAAAGAAGGCATTGAAAGAGCAAAAGAAGGGCTGGATACGCTTCAATGAGGAATATACGGAATATGCCAGGTACAGGGATATGGTGCATACCTGGAAACGCTACGAGACCGCTAAGAAAAAGAGGAATGCACTGGATTACGGCGACCTGAACAAAAAGGCACTGGAATTCCTGCACACATACGGGACCCACGGTGCCACTGACAGGTACAAGTATATCATCATTGACGAGTTCCAGGATACTAACTATGTCCAGTTTGAACTGATCAGACTCCTGGCAGGCAAAGAAAAGAACGTGACAGTGGTGGCTGACCCCAACCAGACCATCTACGCATTCAGGGGTGTCTACACAAATAACATACAGGAGTTTAAACGGAACTTTGATGTCGGGTCTGATGACATTGTTTCCCTTGATGTGAGTTTTCGTTCTACTAATAAGATACTGCGGGTATCCCATGACCTGATATGGCATAACTACGGCCCGGACCAGATGGACCTGCTTATCCAGCTTCATAACTACGATGAAATTGAGGGGGGAGATGTACACATCGTTGAGACTGCTGACGAGAACGAGGAAGCCAGGTACATTGTGGAACAGGTCGAGACATGCCTGGAACACGGGGTGGACAGGTCGGATATTGCCGTACTGTACCGCACACATGCGCAGGGGCGCAGGATAAGGCAGGCACTGGAGAGGCGGGGACATGCTGTGTGTGTGAAGGATGATACTGATTTTTTAAAGCGTCCTGAGACCAAGACCGCACTGGCCTACCTTTATGTGCTGGATAACCTGGTCAATCCCAGGGCAAGGGGTACTGAAAGCTGGTGGAGGCTGTTCCACTACAACCATGCACTTGATACAGGGGATTCCATCGTTATTGGCGAGTACCTTAAACAGCACAGGGTATCTTTCCAGGATGCCATCTACAACCATTTCAGTGAACTGGGGCTATCGCCATCAGGACAGCGGGTAGTGACGCAGATGAAAAGCCGGATAGATGGGCTGAAAGACAAACTTGTACTGGACGTTTCTGATATTCTGATCGAAATACTGGACGCATCAGGCCTGAGCCGCCAGTTCACCAATGAGGATACCAGGGAGAACAGGGAGGCTATGCTGAACCTGAGGAACCTGTATGAAATGGCCCTGAAATTCGAAACCTCACACGGCAGGGAACTGGGTGAGTTTATTGCATACCTTGAGATACTGGATGAGATGGGCAAGAACCCGCCGGCTGCAAGGATACTGGAAGAAAATGCAGTGAATCTTATGACCATTCATTCATCCAAGGGCCTGGAGTTTAATACCGTGTTCGTGACAAATATAGCAAAGGACCGCTTTCCACTGTTCAGAGGTGGTGTTGAGCCATTGATACCTATTGAACTAATAGACCTGTATCGTGACCTGCTTAAGCAGGATTTCAGTTCCAGGTCCAAACGGTTGAGTGCCATACGTGAACTGAAACGGGAGATAAAACTTGAAGAAGAGCGAAGGCTGTGCTACGTGGCCATGACCAGGGCAAGGGAACACTTGTACCTTACACTTGGTATCCAGTACGGCCAACGGGAGCGCCATCCATCGGAATTCCTGGTCGACATTGGACATGACAACTGGAGAGCTGTGGACCAGGATGAAGTGGATGTACCTGATATCACATACCTGCGCGACAGCGAGGTCAGTTCAAGAGAGGTTATCAGGGACAGTGAGATTGAGCGTATCAAAACCCACAGGAAAAAGCTGGTTATTGAATCCCTTGATTCGGGTTCATTTGAGGAGAGCATGGGGCACCTACTAGTATACCATGCATTGAGGGATGGTAACGGGGAGGATTATCTTGATATTATTAATAGTAACTGGGGCGAACTGGACCCTGCCGGACATGCAAAGGAGATACTGGACAGGGACGGGAGTAATGAAGGTATTCTCCCTCCTTCTGATGTCACATTTAGTGTTTCGGCAGTGAACACTTATTTGGAATGTCCTAAAAAGTATGAGTTACAACATATACTGGGCATGCCTACCCGTGATATGGAGAAGAGTGACGGGGCCATGAATATCGGAAGTTTCGTGCATAAGGTCCTGGAGAAAGCTGTACGCCAGAAGGTCTCGACTAAAAAACAGCTTGATGAGGTCACTCTCGGCCTTGTAAAGGAGGATAAATGGAAATGGGTGGACATGGTAAAAGCAAAACCCTTACTGGATGTGTTCTGGCAGCGCAATAAAGATTCTATTCAAAATAACATGATGGTGGAAAAGAGGTTCACCGTACTGCTGGGGGACCACCAGTTCAAGGGTTTCATTGACAGGGTCGACCTGATACCAGGGTCTGATAATAAAGTGGAGATCATTGATTATAAGACCGGGAACGAACCCGGACCTGTTGAAAGGTCAAGACAATTACTTTTATACGCACACGGGTTCGAACATATGTATCCTGAATACAGAGTGCAAAAGCTGACACTTGAGTTACTGGCAAAGGAAAAACCCAGGGTGTATGAACTGGACGGTGAGGAATATACTGCCTCAAGGGTGAAACCGCTGGATAATGATGCCCTGTCAGATATGGTAGATGCAGCAGATAATATACTTCATGATTACCGGTATGGGTTTGACAGGATTGATGATGACTCGGTATGCAAACGCTGCGGGTACAATCTGTACTGCGGATAAGCTTTGCGAAACAAGTGTAATGTTGCACAAGGTTTTTTAAGTAGCAATGCATCTAAGGGCTGTATCTTTAGTAGACGTACGTTTAGTTGGCGTCCACATCAAAGAGATAACCGCGCCCAAAATATGAGGGGCGGCGCCGTGAAAATATTCCGGGGCTATAGGAAATATGTTCCTATCGGAGGAAACCAATAGATGGCAAAGAAAAAAGAGAATAGCGAACAGGATGAAATTAAACATATAGTGCGTATCGCCAATACTGACCTTGAAGGTAAAAAGAGCGTACAATATTCCCTTACCGGTATCAAGGGCATAAACAGGCGCATAGCACGTATTATTTCTGATAGATCCAATGTTGACCCGAGTGCGACAATTGGGTATCTGGATGATGAAAAGATCGATTCATTGAAAAAGACTATTGAGGAAATTAAATCCATTTTACCCACATGGATGCTCAACAGGAGAAAAGACTTAATGACCGGGGATGACAAGCATATTCTCGCAACAGATGTTCTACTTACTAAAAGAGAGGACCTGAACACCCTGAAAAAGACCAGGTCGTATAGGGGTGTCAGACACGAGCGCGGTCATAAGGTGCGAGGCCAGAGAACAAGATCCACGGGCAGGAAAGGACTTACTGTGGGTGTCAAGAGGAAGCCTAAATAGGTGGTGAGATTTTATGGGATACCCAGGTAAGAATACAAAATCATATGATACACCCAGACACCCCTGGCAGGCTGCCAGGATGGCTGAAGAGGTTGGGCATATAAAGACTTACGGACTCAGGAACAAACGTGAAGTCTGGAAAGCACAGACCTTGCTTAGGAATTATCGACGGTCTGCTATGGAAATGCTGGCAGAGATCACTGAAGGCGAGTTGACCGGGCATGTCAAGCAGAAATCAGACGATATCCTGGCCAAACTCAAGCGGTATAGTATACTGTCCCCGGAAGGCGGGCTTGACGATATACTGGCACTGGATGCCAGGAACTTCCTGGACCGCAGGCTCCAGACACAGGTTTACAGGCAGGGGTTTGCTAATACACTGAGACAGGCACGCCAGTTTATCACACACGGTCATATAGCGATAGAGAGTAAGAAAGTCACAGTGCCTGGCTATATGGTGACAAAGGAAGAGGAACTGAAGATCGAATACTATCTGAACTCTCCGCTCAAGAGCGAGTCACATGTTCAGCGTCCGGCCCAGATCGTCCAGAAAGAGATCGCCCAGATCGAGGAAGTACAGGAAGACAGAAGACGTGGTCGCGGTCGCCGCGGTGGCGGCGGCGGAGCTGGCGGTCGCGGTCGTAGTGGCCCGGGTGGCGCAAATCGCGGTGCAAGTGGTACTGCCGGCAAAGGCAGTGGAAATCGCAGTACTGGTGGTACTGCCGGCAAAGGCAGTGGAAATCGCAGTACTGGTGGTACTGCCGGCAAAGATAGTGGAAATCTCAGTACTGATGGTTCTGCCGGCAAAGATGGTGGAAATCGCAGTACTGATGATTCTGCCGGCAAAGATAGTGGAAATCTCAGTACTGATGATTCTGCTGGCAAAGATACAAAAATATCTGGTGAAAAATAGTATTTACAGGAGTAAGATATCATGGTAGAAGGAAAATGGGGTATTGCCCATATACAGGCATCATTCAATAATACCATAATCACAATAACCGACCTGACAGGAGCAGAGACAATTGCTAAGATCAGCGGAGGAATGGTCGTTAAGGCGGCCCGCGATGAGAGTTCTCCATATACTGCAATGCAGATGGCTAACCAGCTATCTGATAAGCTCAAGGATAAGGGTATAATGGGTATTCATGTCAAGGTCCGTGCACCTGGCGGTAATAAACAGAGGAGTCCGGGTCCCGGTGCCCAGGCAGCCATACGGGCATTTGCCAGGGCTGGTATCAGAATCGGCAGGATCGAGGATGTTACACCCATACCACATGACGGCACACAATCCAAAGGCGGACGCCGTGGACGTAGAGTTTGAGTGAGGCACATAATGGATATAGATATCATTGAATTATCTGACACGAAAGCCAGGTTCGTACTTAATGATATTGAACCTGCTATTGCTAATGGACTGCGAAGGATCATACTGGCTGAGGTTCCAACAATGGCGATAGATTACGTTAATATCTATGATAATACATCTGTCCTGTTCGACGAGCAGATTGCACTTAGAATGGGACTGATACCGCTTATAACTGATCTGGAATCATATGTGCTTCCTGAGGATTGTGACTGTGACGGCGAAGGGTGTACCAGATGCCAGCTTTCACTGAACTTGAGTGCTGAGGGTCCGAAAATAATATATTCGGGTGATCTGTTGTCAAGTGACCCAAAGGTTACTGTGGCTGATGAGAAAATACCGATCATAGACTTAAGAGAACGTCAAACGCTTGTACTGGAAGCTGTTGCAAAGCTTGGAATTGGACGTAAGCATGCGAAATGGCAGGCAGGTGTTGGATGTGGCTATAAGAACATGCCGATTATCACCATAAAGGAAGATTGTGATTCATGTGGAAGGTGTGTGGATGAATGCCCGAGGAATATCCTGGTTATAAATAATGATAAGCTGGAGGTCACTGATCCCCTGAAATGCAATTTGTGTAAACTTTGCATGGGGATTTGTGATATTAATGCCATTGATGTTATGGAAAAGCCAAATTCATATATCTTTAATATGGAATCTGATGGTTCATATCCGGTAAAAGAACTGGTGATCCAGGGTGCTGACACCATTATCCAGAAGGCAGGACAACTGAAAGAAATACTCTCTGAAATAGAGTAATTCCTCAATGATAATATAAACATTGTGCGTTTGTTGCCACAGTCGAACCTTACAAGGTTTGATCGAAGTGTGCGTTTCGCTATGCTCAAGCGCACAATAATAATAAAAAAATAAAACATTGTGCGTTTGTTGCCACAGTCGAACCTTACAAGGTTCGATCGAAGTGTGCGTTTCGCTATGCTCAAGCGCACAATAATAATAAAAAAATAAAACATTGTGCGTTTGTTGCCACAGTCGAACCTTACAAGGTTCAATCGAAGTGTGCGTTTCGCTATGCTCAAGCGCACAATAATAAAAAAAAATAAAACATTGTGCGGGGGTTGCCCAGCCAGGTCAAAGGCGCAAGGTTGAGGGCCTTGTCTCGTAGGAGTACGCGTGTTCGAATCACGTCCCCCGCACATTTTTCATTATATCTTCACTTGAGTCTATGTCAGCACTGGCTGTGCGGTCGGCATGGGGCCTGCCCGGCAAAGATGCGGCACAGGGTGGTGAATATTGCGTTCATACCATAACTTATATTTTATATTTTATATTTTTACTGTTCGTGGCGGCACTAACCAAATATACACAGAAGATGCACTCTGATCTGTGCAGATCAGTTTGGATCTGTGTTCGTAATTTCCTATCCACACTAATTTTTTAGCCCAATCCTGTCTCAAGACGTGTAGTTAAGGTTTATGCCCGATTAACTGAAAGATTCATTTCAGGGTTGAGTTTATGGTACCGAATATTGACGATGACGAACTGGAAGACATGATAATGCGAGGCCCTACGGCTCGTGAGGCAAAGATGGGCGACCATGACATGATGTTCAAGGCGCTGGGAAATCCGGTGCGGAGGAGGATCATCGTGTCTATCGGTGCCTTCGGGAAGGCGCTGCCTGATGTGGTTAAGGAAGTGGGAACTGACAGGTCGCAGGTAGACTACCACTTGGATTTTCTTAAGAAGGGGGAGTATGCGACCTTAGAGGGAGATATGGTCCGGCTGACAGATAAGGGGCTGGGGCTGCTGGCGAATATTTGAAGTGGGGCGGGGTGTGATGGTCTGAACTGGTTTGTTCAGGCTTCGTTACATCTGGTCCGGGGTCCGTATCCCATTTCCTCTACAACCAACCAATATCAATTCATCCAGTAGACTCGACAAAATTCCGTCTTTTCATCGATTACAATGGAAACATATAAGCACTCACAACCCAACCCACCTACCATGGAGACGCTGCATTACCTTCAGGAAGTAAACGAATGGTGGATTAGCGGAAGCGTTAACCCCGTATTACTCCAAAAACTCCACAGAGAAGAATTCCACGAACTGGTAGAGTTTCTTGAAAGCGAACGCATCACAGCCATCATAGGGCCGCGGCGGGTTGGGAAGACCACGCTCATGTATCAGTTGATAGACCATCTTCTGGACACAGGCACAAAAAAAGAGCATATCCTGTTCGCATCAATGGACGACCCCCTGGTCAAGATGATGACCGACCCCCTGAAGACCATAATAGACGAATATCGCGAAAAGATTGTCAAAAAGCCAATACGGGATGTTGAAAAGTTATACATCTTCATCGACGAGATACATTTCCTGGCCGACTGGAACCTGTGGCTAAAAAGATATTTTGACCTGAAATACAACATCAAATTCATAATATCCAGTTCAATCGCCACACATCTATTAAAATACTCAAGGGAATCACTTGTCGGGAGGATTTCTGAGATTAAGATACTACCCCTTAACTTCAAGGAATTCATCAAATTCAAAGGCAGGACCGAATTGTTAAAACCCTATGGCGGCAAGGATATTTTCAAAATTGATGTAAACAGGGACAAATTCGAACTCACAAAATACCAGAACGAACTGGTACTTTATTCCAACGAATATCTCTTATCTGGCGGATATCCTGAATACCATCCTGCAAAAGACATACGGCTATGGCAGGACATCCTTATTGCCGACG
>Ga0255377_1266_pt1 | contig 9070 bp, 7 predicted proteins | sample ANMaggSeSYBR01G9_FD_182099 | JGI IMG/M metagenome (GOLD analysis project Ga0255377, IMG submission 182099) | Sediment cell enrichment communities from methane seep in Santa Monica Basin, California, United Staets - ANME aggregate JGI... | ecosystem: Environmental > Aquatic > Marine > Cold seeps >... | reverse complement strand
TTCGTAAAAATAAACACCGCTGGCAAGGTCTCTTGCCTCAAAAACCACAGAATATGTCCCGGCCCCTTGAAAGTTGTTCACGATGGTTTGAATCTCCCTTCCGAGCATATCGTAAACCATTAGGGACACCTTAGACGGTTTCGGTACTTCATAATTGATGGTAGTTGTGGGATTGAACGGATTTGGATAATTCTGATGAAGAACACTGGTCATTGGCAGGCCGCTTAAAGGTTCCGGCTCAACACCAACAAGAATGCTCACCGCCTCGTTAATTAACCGTGTGTGACTGTAAATGGAGAAATCATCCTCAGGTAAATTGACAGGAATCTCATTAGGACCAGTTCCCGTAGTGTAGTATGGGCACACCCAACTTTGAAAAATGCTGTGGTCAGGCTCTATGTTTGCATTATTGACAAAATTAACCCAATTCATAGTTCCGGCGTAATATGTACTATCGTTATACTCATCGGGCTCCCAATACTGACTATCATAATAAGTATCGAAAAAAATTATACCAAATTCTATGTCATGAGCATTAAGAAATGATTTCAATTCCGCCATATCAGCAGCCACGTTGATGTCTATCCCGAATGAGATATACTGATCAACCCGGGGGCCATGAACATCTATATGCAGAAACGAAAGTGAAACACCTCTTGCTTCCAGGGCAATAATCCATTCTTTAAACTGATCAACCCCAACTTCCGGATAAAGCCCGATTTGTCCGATAGAAACCGAAGGGAACCATTCTTCCATTTGTAAAATATATGCGGCTACATGATCTGCCAAAACGCCAAGAGAATCAACAAGGCATGGCCTGGGATCTGTTTGTCCGGTATAAATATAATAGTATAGCGGGTACCATCGCCTTATGGGTTCATCCATTGCCAAATAGCGGACAACTCCGCCGTTTGCTTCTATGTTCTGTATAACATTTATAGACCCATCCAATGTAAGGTTAAATACATATTGGCTCGTTGAACATTCCAGCGGGTCATAAGACATTATAGGTCCGGCAAAAAATGATTCAACGGCAATATCGACACCCCACTGCCCCAACTTGGAAAATGCCTCTACATCCACAAAGTTCTTAAGATGATTATCGCCAATGTTGTAGGCCGGATGTCCGACTCCGCTCCAGCCTCCGGAACCTACCTGTACCGTATAGAACTTGAACACATCAACATTCGATCTGGCGGAAGACCATTGTTCCGGATTATTGAACAGATCTAACATGTCCACGCTGGCAATGTTAGGAGTGTACCAAATTTGGTTCTGCGATTTTACTTCATTCGTCAGAAGAATCAACAACAGCAAAAGAATCATCCGCCTAAATATGGAATTTAAGAATATTTTCATATTATGATTTTCTTCCTTAGTATATAACGGATAGGCTTAACCGGGCGTAAACGCTGCTTGTTTATTGTCTAAGTTCGGTGAAACCGGAACGCGTTTGCGTTCCAAGCTTAAGCCAATGTTAACTACTGGCAATTTATTTTTCTCAAACTCTATCAATCCTATTAAAGCACCATTATACACAATCATAGCAACTCTAAATCCATCTTCCTCTTTTGTACACAAAAAATTGCGCGTCCAAAACTTATCCCAAGTATGAAAGGTCTAAAACATTCGGGACCTAACCTACCGAGACCTCACTAAAATTTACTTGAAATCAACGATGGATAAACCAAAATAAAAGGATAAAGTCCGTCCAAGTTACTTTATGTTCATATTATATTTCTTCACTGGATATTTATCATATTATTGTCTTCAACCTTTTGAACACATCGGCAAAAACCATGAAATATAGCACATATACCACCAAATATTGAAAATAATCCCCAAAACAAAGGTCTTAAAAATATGTAAAATAATGTTGGTTCACAACGTGGTAATAGATAGAATCCCCATGTTACAAGTATACAACCAACTAAGACTAAAATATGACCAAATATTAAGGTAGCATTTTTCCCCGGATTTATCCCGATATAGACGAGCGAACAACCAATAGATAAAGGAATGATCCCCTTATAACTTTTTGCAACGATAATAAAAAAGATAGCGAGAGCAATTAAAAGAACGCCAAGAATAAATGAAAGCGGTTTTTTGATTTTCAACTAAACTCCTTAATTATAGCATTAGTACTTATAGAATATGCGATTTTTCCTGAAATTTTAGCAAGCCTTTTCACATCTTGAAAATACTGAAAAAAAATTATCAAAACAAGAAATTTGTATATTATCTTCGTATTTTGTGACAAAATTTCAAAAGGGTGTCTGCGTGAAATGGCCAGGTGCGATTTGAGTAGCTAACGGCTAAGCATCAGGCGCGCCTTTAAATCTGAGAATTCACCCAACACATCTGCCCTGAATTGAACTGCCAAAACAAGCGGCGTGTTTGGCGCCGCTTGAATACTTTTGTTATACGGCATTTTATTATTACATCAACGAACAAATTGTTTATTTTTATGTTGAACTAAAATATCTTCTCGATTTATAAATCAAATAAATTGTTGCCACTAACGGAATACCAAAGAAGAGAATAAAATGATAACTTCTTAGAGGCATACCTTGAAAAGCACTCATTTCCCTTGCAGGAAAACTTAGAATAGCTAAAATGTCTGCATAAGAATTATTCATAAATGTGATAAGTAATGAAATTATCCATATTAAGAAAAATAAGATGCTTCCCCACCAAGCCCATTTTTTCTGCTTCAATGATCCGAAAATTAAAACAACAAGGATAATCAGTGTAAATTCAAGACACACAATCCCCTTAATATTGTGTAGGAAAATTCCAAACAAAGGGAATATACCTCGAAAGAAAATAAGAATATGTAGAAAAAATCCATAAAAAATATACAGTAAAACTAACATCAATATTCTTTCCGGGTAGCGATTAAACCAATAGTTGGTTTTTTTATCTAAATTTAGAATTTGATCAAGTTGAGTGCCATTATAAAAACGAAGCAGGATATAAGGAACAATAAAATACAAAGAAGCTAAAACAAGGATAAAAAGTATCCCGAAGTATAATGATAAACTTTTGGTCATTGCAGTAAAGACAATTACTACAGCAATCAATGGAAGACCAATAACCAGCCAAAATTTTAATAAAATTAACGAATAAGATCTGATCCAACCTTTTAATTTTATGTGGCCGTACCCAAGGATAAGAAAAACAATGCCAATAAGATAGTAAGCAATAATCTGGAAAGTTATTGCGGCAAACATGAAGGAACCCATTCCAAAACCTTCATAATAAAATCGCCCGCCTTCAGAAAAAAGGTAATAACTATAAAGCTCAAGGGGCGCAATAATTAAAGAACTTACCCCAATCAGAATTGAGATGATTCCAATTATTTTTAAAATAACACGAGTATATTTTAACTCTTTTTGAGATGCTCTTTCATTCATTGACTAAAACCATTTTTGAGATTAAAGCCGTTTAACGGACAGTGCTAAGCCGCACCAAACCTAAGCTAACAAATGTGATTTACCAATCAAGCCCAGTGAAGCCACGAACCCCGACAGCGAACGCGGACGCGTTTGGTGTCGGTTTGAGCACATTGTTAGACGCCCATTTAATAGAGTAAATTAAATAATTCATTCTTCAAGTATATTATTTTTCAACAGCACTTTAACCTTAACAAGATCACTTTTTTGATAAATAGGAAAAGCTACCCATTCATCATCTCGATCATAAGTATAGACTACAAAATGCTTTCGTCTTGGACCTATATAAGAAAAAACAGACCCAGATATTTTTAATGATAAGTCGTATTTCACAGGATCAATGCTAATATTATTTTCATCCCACGATTTAATCTCTTTTAACAATTCCTCTAATAATCTTCTCATAGAAGAATCTGTAACATAATTCAGTTTATCTTCTAATGTATTTGGTTGGAGAACAACAGGAGCCGAAGGGATAGTGATCTCAGAATATACAGGGATAATTTCTTTATCGTTTTCAAATTGGATACAATTGAACGTAAATAATGAAATAGGGATATCAATCCATTTCAGGCGGTTTAGTAGAGATATAGAAAAGCTAGGAGCTATTAAGAATAAACGAACAGCTTGGATAGGATCGATCTTGTGTTTTTTGTAAAGACGGGAAAAAGCATCAACATTTTTTTTAACATAATCGTAATAATCAATACCCTGAAATAACATTCCATCATCTTCGACAATTTTAAGTTCGCAAACAATTAGCGCACCACCACTATCAGCCATTAAAACATCAAGTGGCCCTCTATCTGTGCTCTTCTGATGATCTAAATATTTGAGACCGTCCTCAATAAGATCAGGGGCTTGACGAACAAGATCTTCAAACTGTCGTTCAGATACATCTATAATCTTATACTTTTTCATATTAAAACCTTTATAAAATGATACGGGCGTTTAACGTTAATTTAACCTGCTGGAACATACGGCGCACTTTATTTCAATATTTTAAATAACTTATTGCGAACGCCAAAAATTCAAAATTCGCACATCGCTGTTCCAGTCAGGTTGAAATTTTTGTTAGCTGTTTATTTAGTGCGATGCTCCAAAAAGAACAATACACATTTATACAAATAATATTTAAAAAACAGGGCTAAAATTATAAACTGAATCATTAAATTATTTGCATGTTTATAAACGTTTTGGCCTTGTTAATCCTAAACTTCTTCTTGCGCGTTGGAGAACATGGTCATATGTAAGAATTGTTAAATTATGATAACTTGAATTTAATATTCTATATGCCTCAAATTGTTCTGGATTCCATTTATTAGACCTTCCATATATTAAAATACATCTAGGCTTTATAACTTTTATATTATCAACACGTTTTAAAAACTTATTACTATCGGCTTCTTGCTCAATCTCATGGATATATATTGATGCTTGTGTTATTGCTTTTATTAAATTTATATGTGGTATATAATTTCCATGATCCAAACTATTTGCCCAAAAATCAAGACTTCCACCAGGTCGTTTTATTTCTACAATGTCTAAGAATCCATCATAAGCTTCAACCAAGAAATCAGAAATATTTTTTGTATCTATATGTCTTTCATCTAGAACTCTTACAAACTCAGTTCCTAAAACCCAAGTGTTCTTTTCAAACCATTTTTGCCATGTCTCCTCCACTTCATCTATTAATAAAAAATTTTCAAATTCGAGTATTGCCTTTTCTTTAGTCGACTGAACAAGACCAAGTTCAATATCCCTTGCAATAATTTTATTATTAACTATGAATGATAATATTTCACCTCTATCCTCCAAAGAAAATAGCTTTTTAATTTCCTTTGCATTTTCTTTGCAAAATGGTTTGTCTAGCGAAAGAAATGTTTTATTGGGATCTAAAAGTGCTGAATAATTTTCTTTGATAAAATCTATCAAAGGTATTAAAACATCATTGCTTATTTGCAGATCACTAGCATCAATTTGTGTAAGTAGCTCAACAATTTTTTTAATATTACTTTCAATATCTTTTGACACTTTTAATAAATTGGTATCAGATGTAGGAATGACGTGATTACCAAGTTGTTTGAGAGCAAAATATGTTGCTGCTGTATCCTCTTGAAATTTAAGTAAATAATTCTTTATTTTTACAATTACGAAGAAATGGGTATCAGTTATCTTTGACTCTTCATTTGCATTAGAATCTATTGTTAGCAATATTGCGGGGATTTTATCAGTTGGGCATTGATTCTTTACTAGCTTTGCTAGTTTTCGACCGCCTGGAAACTTATCATGATCATGTCCAAATAATTCGTACCAATTAAAATCATAGAATATATCCATTTCCATTAAACAGTAGACTTCACCTACTCTATGATTAAGTGTATTCTTCCATGAAAGATCTGATACAATTTTCTTAATAGAAACAGACATCGCTTACCTATATATAATTATAGTTGTTATGACAAGCTAACTCTTAAGTGAATGGAACATTTCTGTATATGAATCTTTCCATTTAATACCACTTTCTTAACAAGAACCAAAACCAAATTATTAAAAAAAATATTGTAAATCAAGTATTCTTTTGCAAATTAAGATTTTATATGTATTTTATAATGATTGATATGCAGAATGCTTCCTTATATCAATTACTTGTTTACTTATAAATAAATTTCGGAGCTATTATGCCGCCTAAAAAAATATTAGACCAGGTTATGGAAAAAGTAAGAGTAAAACATTATTCCATAAGAACCGAACAAGCTTATGTTTACTGGGCTAAAAAATTTATCCTTTTCCACAATAAAAAACATCCGCGCCAAATGGGGAAAAAAGAAATCATTGAATTTCTTACCCATTTGGCAGTTATTCAAAATGTTGCCGCTTCCACCCAGAATCAGGCTCTTAATGCCCTTATTTTTTTATATAAAGAAGTTTTAAGTATAAACATTGGTAATTTAACTAATTTCACAAGAGCCAAAAAGCCGCAGAAGCTGCCTGTCGTTTATACGGAACAGGAAGCCATTGCCGTAATTAAACAACTTTCCGGGATTTATAATTTAATCGCCTCTCTTTTATACGGTTCGGGCTTAAGACTTTTAGAATGCTTAAGATTAAGAGTAAAAGATATTGATTTTTCATCTAAACAAATTACTGTAAAAGATGGTAAAGGCAGCAAAGACAGGGTAACTATTTTACCGGATTCAATTATAGAAAAACTTAAATTAAATATAAAAAAAGTTAAAATAATTCATCAGGAAGATTTAAGTGATGGTTATGGAAGTGTATATTTACCGTACGCGTTGGCAAAAAAATACCCAAACGCCCCTAAAAAATTTGCCTGGCAATACGTTTTTCCCGCTTCCAATTTATCAAAAGACCCCCAAAGCGGGGAAATAAGAAGACATCACTTATCTGAATCTTCAATACAAAAACAGGTAAAAATAGCAGTCAGAAAAACTGGGATAAATAAAGCGGCCGGCTGCCATACTTTCCGCCATTCTTTTGCTACCCACTTGCTAAGAAACGGATATGATATAAGAACAGTTCAGGAACTTCTTGGCCATAAGGATATAAAAACTACTATGATATATACCCATGTGCTAAAAATGGGTGGATTATCTGTTAAAAGTCCCCTGGACAGTCTGTAAAAATCACTTACCATTCATCCGGACTTGTTAAACAAAATTCGCTGAAGTAATGTGAGCTGTTTCTATCATATTTATCTTTGAGGTAAGGAACCATTCAGATATTTATGCACAAGGCTGGAAATAAGTGTTTGATAGGGGATACCTTCTTCAATAGCCTTTATCTGAATTTGATGATAATCCTTTTGAGTAAGACGAAGGTTGACACGTTTATCTTTTTTCAATGTATTTCGGGCGGCGACCATTACCTTCTCTTTTTCCTGCTCAATATTTTTAACAGGCCTCCACTCGTCGCGTTCAATTGATTCCATTATTTTTTTCTTCCTGATCAACAGGATATTATTTTTTACAAAGTTCATTCGCTAACTTAAGTGAATATTTGTATAATTCTTTTGATATATAGATATTATTTTGAAGAAGTTCGTTAAGAAGCGGCTTAATAGATTTTATATACCCTTTCTTTTTCGCTTGAATTAATACTCCGATTGTACCTATCGGATGAAGGCCTTTCAAAACTGCAATCCTTCTACCTTTGTGTTCATCAATAAGAATATCAGAAATATTATTCTCTAAAGCTAAAACAATTGCTTCGGACTCTCCTAAATCTAATTCATGTGACAAAATCGATAACGCAACTTTGTTTTTAACCTGTTTTATTCTTGTTTTTGAAAAGTCGGCGAGACTATCTGAGAAAGGCTTTACTGTTGTGGTAATTTCTTCAAATACAGCTTTTGGAATATAAACTTCATCAAATAATTCTTGTAGCAAATCTAATTGATTTAATATTGCAAATGATATTAATCAGCTACAATAATCATTGGCTGAATCTCTTCAATTCATCTTCTAATTCAGACGGGTTATAATCTATAATTGGGATTTTTAATTTCCCAAGTTCCATCCAAAATTGGAATTTATCCATACCTGCTAATGCAGCGGCTTGGCCGGAAGATAATTTATGATTTTTAAATAATTGTATGGCTGTAAAGAGTCTTGATTGTTTTGTAAATTCATCTTTATTCTGATTTAATGAAAAAAGTTATCTTCAGGTATTTTAAAATGTATTTCCGCGGTCTTCATTTTATCCACCTATATTTAATTTCCACTTTTACAGTATAAATATGTTTAACATGGAAAGCAAGGCAATTGTAGAAAAATCAGTAAAATCTCACTTATAGGTGGGAAACGCAATACAATGCAAGTATGTTAATACAATATTTACTCCCATTTTGGTAAAGTAATGGAAAATGAAAATTGTATATTATCCTGCATTTAATTTTTTCCAGGCCCACTATTCCGGCATCTCCTGCCACTGAGCGGGAAACTCTGGTTTATACTTAACTAAAGCTCCATTTTTTAATATTATAAAAAATCCTGAATATTTGTTATATTGGGAAGCGGAATAACAGAACTTCTATTAATTTGAGGTTAAAATGAAAGAAACATCAGCAAAAAATCGTATTGAAGAACTAAATAATCTTATTAATGAACATGATTATAAGTATTACAATCTGGCGCAACCGGAAATTTCCGATTACGAATACGACATGCTGATGAAAGAACTGGAAAAGCTGGAAAATGAATTCCCGGAATTTAAATCTCCTGAGTCTCCCACGGCCAGGGTTTCCGGAACGCCTGTAAGTGAGTTTTCTGTAATTCAGCACCGCAAACCTATGCTCAGCCTTTCCAACACCTATTCTCCCGGTGAAGTTGTGGACTGGGAACGAAGGCTGAAAACCATTCTTCCCCTTGATAATTTTGAATATATCTGTGAACTGAAAATTGACGGATTAGCAATTAATATTATTTATGAAAACGGCATATTTGCCCGCGCCATAACCAGGGGGAACGGGGTTCAGGGCGATGATGTTACCCAAAATGTAAAAACAATTAAAGAACTGCCGCTTAAACTTCCTGAAAACATTCCTGCAGAATTAAAGAACATTGAAATCCGTGGTGAAGTTTACATGAACACTT
>Ga0255377_1262_pt1 | contig 9168 bp, 7 predicted proteins | sample ANMaggSeSYBR01G9_FD_182099 | JGI IMG/M metagenome (GOLD analysis project Ga0255377, IMG submission 182099) | Sediment cell enrichment communities from methane seep in Santa Monica Basin, California, United Staets - ANME aggregate JGI... | ecosystem: Environmental > Aquatic > Marine > Cold seeps >... | reverse complement strand
TCAAAAACACCCGCAATATCACATCAGCCTTTATATTATCATTCCTTTTATATATGCAGGTTTTACAATTCTGGCAGCAATTGTTGCATACAGCATGACAAGATACGAACTTATTCATGGTATTGGCTTTAAAAATCCTGTTTTTTGGGCTACTGCTTTAATAGGATTTTTCGCTTCTCTATCCGGATTTATACTTGTACGCCTTATGCTGAAACCTGTGGAAAAGTTTGTTGAAAAAGCAAAGAACCTTCCCAACATTTCGAACGTAGAAAATCAGAAAGAAAGCGATAAATCACTCGATCAAATTCAAAAGTTCACAAATATTTTTAATCAGGTTACAAGTGTACTAAGCAGAATAGACGCAAGACATTTTTTCCCTAAAATTATTGGCGAGAGCCTTGCTATACGAAGCCTTTTAAGCCTGATTATGAAAGTTGCGCCTACCGATTCTACCGTACTTTTGCTTGGTGAAAGCGGAACAGGAAAAGAGCTTGTAGCAACAAGTATCTATGAACAAAGTCTTCGTAAAGACAAACCTTTTATTAAACTTAATTGCGCTGCCATACCGGAAGAACTTCTGGAAAGCGAACTTTTCGGTCACGAAAAAGGGGCTTTTACAGGGGCTACAAGTTCTAAGCGCGGCAAATTCGATATGGCAAATGGAGGTACAATTTTTCTTGATGAAATAGGTGATATGCCCTTTAACCTCCAAGCCAAAATTCTCCGTGTAATCCAGGAAAGGGAGTTTTATCGTGTAGGCGGTACAAGGACTATCAAAGTAGATGTCCGTTTTATTGCATCTACAAACCAGAATCTTGAGCAAATGGTAAAAGAAGGCAAATTCAGGGAAGATCTGTTTTATCGCCTCAATGTTTTTTCACTCCACCTTCCTCCTTTAAGGGAAAGAAAGGAGGATATTCCTCTTATAGTGGATCACTTTCTCGGAAAATCTCCAAAACCGGCTGAAATTTCGTCAACTGCTCTGCAAATGCTGATGGCAAATTTATGGCCAGGAAACATAAGAGAGCTCCAGAATACAATTGAACGTGCCTTTGTGATCTGTGATGGAGACTTTATCGAGCCAGAGCACCTGCCGCCATCAATAACAGGTGCATTTATCAGAAATGGTGAAGACCTTCCACCCCTTCCTGCCAATGTACCATTAGATCATCGGCTGGGCGAAATAGAAAAAGGGATGATTATCGAGGCATTAAGAAAAACAGGTGGTGTTCAGATAAGAGCCACAGAGATTTTAGGTATTAATCAAAGAAGCCTGTGGCACAGGATAAAAAAACATAATATTGACGTTAAAAACATCAAAAATGACAACATTTGATATGCAATCTACATTATTTGTAGATTATATCTATACATTAAAAAATTTAAAGCCGGGCTGATTATTATATTAATTTCACAACACATTGAAATAACAGCCACATATTTTATTGAATTGTTATTTTATCGTTTTGGGCGTATTTTGGCACAAATGCTGCAGTAACTATTTGCACCAAAACAAAAAAGAGGTCTTCAATTCACATTCAGAAAGTACGTTTTCGGTTTATCGGACATTGATGATTTCGTAAAAAGTTAATAAATATCTTTATTGTCATTCCGGCGAAAGCCGGAATCCAGTTATGCCAAATGGTTGTAGATTTTCTGGACTCCGGTTTTCACCGGAGTAACGACTTTTTACGAAACCATCGAAACTAAATGGTACGTAAAATCCTCTTTCACGGTTTTTTAAATATATTTTTTAAATTTAATGGGGTTAAGATTTAGGGAAGGGAGAATTTATCATGAACAAAAAAAGACTATTAAAAAATCAAGAGGGTTTTACTTTAGTTGAAATTATTGCCGTATTGATCATCCTGGGTATCCTGGCCGCAGTTGCCGTACCAAGGTATATTGATCTTGAGGCAAATGCTAAGGATAGAGCTATAGATGCAGCAGTTTCAGAACTTAATGGCAGGGAAAATTTAGAGTGGGCAAACACAAAAATAGGAAGTACCTCATATGCAAACGATGCTGCAATCAATCAAGCTATTTATGATTCATTGAATGCAATTGTTGCTCCAGCACCTACTGGCTATTATTTAGGCGCTGACTATGCTTGGGTTCCTGCAACAGATCCTACAATTACAGATGGAGATATTTCATTCCAATCTGGCACAGCTGTCCCTCTGACAAGAACGGGCGCTACACTAACTTCGCCAGCTGTCTGGACAAGAACACCTTAAACTATAAACGCTATAACGATGAAGTGAAAAAATGTCGGTCTGACCTGAAAAGTTTGCTTTTAAACATGATGCTAAACTACATAGTTTCATCGGATAGTGCTTAAATAATGGTGGCAAATTTATAAAAATGAAATCTTTCATTAAAAACAGTCAAGGCTTTACGCTTATTGAAATTTTAGCCGTGCTGGTTATTATGGGTGTTATGGCATCTGTGGCAGTCAGCAAGATAAATGATATTAGCGGGACAGCAGAGTTTCGTGCATTGGAGACCGGCATATCGGAACTTAATGCCAGAGAAATGTTGTACTGGACAAACGCAAAATTTGCGCCGGGCGGCTGGAGTGGTGACGGTGGTGTGTGGACTGTTATGGCTTTGAATACAGGTCTTGGATCTGAATATTCATGGTCAGTTGGCCCTATCGCTATTAGTGGAACACTCAACTTCGGGTCTCGATCAATTCCTTTGACTCGAACAATTTCCACAAATACAACAGCCGCCAGATGGGCACCCACATAACAAATTAATAAGTCCTGAAGAAATATCCCCGGGATTTTTCTTCAGGACTACTTTCCTTTCCTTATTATATCAGTTTTACTAAATCACACCAAAACCGAAAACTATCTTTATTTTTACCGCTGATTTTCACGGAAAATACACTGAATAATATAAATCTGTGAAATTCCGTGATCTTCCGTGTAAATTGTTTTCGTGTTTTCACCTGCCCCGTAAGTACAGCAGATCGTACCGGGGTCCTTTCGTGATTTTTTTTAATTTTTCCTACCTAAAAAAGCATAATTCGAGGTTTTTCTTGACATTTGAAGTAAACAGCATGCTATTTAAATAATCCAACCATCTTTTTGTGACTTTTTCGTTCATTTAATTGTATATGAATAAAAAACAAGAAAATGAGATCATTCAAAGCATTTTAAACGGAGACCGGGAAAAGTTTGCACTTTTTGTAGATAAATACAAAGGACCTGTTTTTAACCTTGTATATAGATTAACCGGCAGCCGCCATGATGCAGAAGATCTGGCCCAGGAAACCTTTATAAAGGCTTATAAAGCTTTAAACAGTTTTCATTTAAAAAAGAAGTTTTTCCCATGGCTATATACAATTGCAATAAATCTAACCAGGAATTACCTGAAAAAGAAAAAACCCCTGTTTGTTGAAAATATTGAAGATATTAAACCTGACAACCGGCAAAGTGATAAATATAATCCAGAGATAAATCTTATTAAACACCAGGAAGCACAGGCGCTGGCAAGGAGCATTCAAAGGCTCCCTATTGCTCTCAGGGAAGCTGTAATTCTACGGTATTATTTTTATTTACCCTTTGAAGAAATTGCCCGGATATTAATTATCTCATTAAGCGGAGCAAAAATGAGGGTGTATCGCGCTTTAGAGAAACTGGAATATTTAATGAACAAAAATGCAAAATAATGTTTTACCACTGATTTTTATGGAAAATACACTGAAGAATATATCTGTGAAATTCCGTGTTTTTCCGTGGTAAACCTTTTAACTAAAAATGAAGGCAATAGAGTGCTAAATCCACCTAAACAATTTGAAAACATGAAAAAATATAAGAATATTATTAATCTTGCTCAAGATGCAAGAGCGGTTTTCCCCCCTGATGGTTTTACGGAAACAGTTATGGAAAACCTTCCGCATAGTCCGAATGCCGCTGAATCAAAAATGATGAAACTCTTTTCCGTGCCCTTTAAAAAAGAAGTTTTTCAGGCATGGATAGAAGTTGAAACCGATGCGGAGTGCGCTTTTTGCTTTCTAATGACCGGCTTTTTTTATTTTATAATGGGCATTGTGCTGGCTGTTGGATTAAAGACAACGGTCAGCATTGCCCCTGTTTCCGGAATGGTAATGCTACAGCATCAGATCGCTTTTGCTACAGCCTTTGTTTTTATTACCCTTGGCATTATTTTGCTCAAACAAAGCATTCTGGCCATAAAGATAGCTCATTTCTGGATATTTATATATATCGGTTTTTCTATACTTAACTCTATAGTAATTCAAATTGCTCCCGGAAATCCTTTTTCTGTTATCGGCATGCTTTGTCTTACAACGGGAGCTGTGCTTCTGGGGTTCTTCCTTGCAGTCATTGTTCAGAAATATAAAGAAATGGTTGTCTATAGTGAAGATTTCATTAGAGCTTGACTCGAATTTATCAAAATATTTTTTATCACGAAAACACGAAAGTACGAAAACACGAAAATCACAAAACAGATGATCAACGGAAAGATTAGGGTATAAAAATGAGTATAAAAAACAATTCGGGTTTTACATTAATAGAAGTTATTGCAATAGTAATTGTCATGAGCATAGTCACAGCTTTTGCTGTCGGTCGTGTAGCGGACAACAAACCTGAGCTTATGGCTCAAACACAGGTTCTGAAAATTCATCTGCGTTATGCCCAGTCCAGGGCAATGAATTCAAATGATAATTACGGCATTCAATCCGATGCAAACGGTGATACCTACTCGCTTTTCAGATATGATTCTGGTGTTGTCATTGTCAACTTTCCCGGTGAGGGCGCCAATCATATAGACCTTTCAGCGCTTGGACTTTCCATGGATGCTGATATCATCGTCTCCTTCGACTCCAGGGGAATACCGCATACGGACAATTCAGGAACACTGCAAATGGGAGACAGGACATTAACCCTGTCTTCAGGTTCAGATAGCGAAAGCATCACAATCACACAAAATACAGGGTTTATCCAATGAATACAAAGCCATCACTACTTACTAAAAACCAGGGTTTTACGCTCTTAGAGGTTGTCATCACCCTTATTGTCGGGTCAATTCTTGGTGCCATCCTTGTCCAGTTTATGGGAACAAGTATGAAAAACAGCTTTGAGCCGGTTATTATGGTTCAAGACGGCTGTGGTGTTTATGAAATCATGGAAAAGATGAATGCTGATTATAAGATGAGGTTGCTCACCTCAACGGTCAATCCTCTTGATGAATTTAAAACCGTTGTTGAGAATGGATGGAACATTGCTAATACCCCTTACTTTGGGTCATATACAGTTGTGACAAAGTATATTACTTTTAATATTGGTAATGTGGAAAACGCAGCACCTGACCCGTCATCAGATCCAAGAGTTTTAAAGGTTATAATAACACATGGCGGTCAGAGTTTGACGGCGCTTTTTACAAATTAACACGGAGCGGCCAAAGGCCTTGAAGAGCGTCGCTTCGCGACTTGAGGAGCAGCCCTTCGGGCTTTGAGGAGCGTCACTTCGTGACTTAAAGAGTGGACTAACGTCCTTAAGGTTAAAGCCTTAATCCTCGAGCGAAGCGCTCGGCTTCTACTCGATTTCAGGAGTATAAAATGAGAAATGAATCCGGATTTACATTAATTGAAATCATCGTTTCCCTTGTGCTGGTGGGAATGATGGCTGCGATTGCAGGTATGGGAATTGTTACAGGCACCAAAGGATACGTGCTGGCAAAGGAAAATTCTCACATGGCCCAGAAAGCACAGATTGCTGTGGCCCGCATACAGCGCGAATTAATGGAACTTACAGAAATAGCTGCAAGGCAGGTAGACCCCGCCTTTATTATTTATGATAATACAACCGGCAGGCACGCTATTGCAAGGGATGGTTCTGATGTTAAGATGTATTTTTATTTAGGTCCGGGAGCAACAACACTTCCTGCAGGTGCCGGAGATATTCTTGTGGATAATGTTAATAATTTTACATTATCCTACTTCCGGGGGACAAATATCTGGGGTGGAGTGGACATTCAACTTCTTTCAGCCATAAAAGCCGATCTTGCACTGGATCGTTCAGACGGAAGCGGCGATACAGTAACCTTTTCCATTACCGCAAATCCGAGAAACACAAACAACTACGGCGGAGCGCCTCCAACAGCAACTCCGGGAACCTCTCATAACTATTCTTGTTTTGTGGCGACTGCTGCGGAAGGTAATTCTGATCATCCCACAATTTTTTTATTCAGCCTTTTAATGGTTGTGTTGGTGTTTATAAGTTTTTTCTCACGACACTCCCAGCCTTCAAGCTTCCCAACCTCCCAACCTCCTAGCCTCCCAGCCTCTTTGCTTAGGCAAAACAAAGGAAATGTACTTATAGGTCTCATCGTGACTATGATGATATTTGCTGCTCTTGGGGCAGGGATGGTAGCAATGACCGGCACTTCCACATCCAGCCAGGTAACGGCAAACACCACTTCAAAGGCATATTACCTTGCTGAATCAGGTTTCAGGTACGCGGCCAGCGTATATCTTAATACCATAGACGCAGATATTCCATCTGACGGCATTGAAGACGAAAGAAACCAGGTGCTCGAGAACCTTGACGGTTCAGAATTTACATTAAGCAACTCTGATGAAAGATTCAGCCTTGAAGTATATCCTTACTACTTCGTTATTACCACCACCAGTCCTCATATCGTAGGCAGCCCATCGATTGAAACTAAATTTGCAGGACAAAAGCCGAATGGTTTTTCCATGCCTGCAACAGGCAGGATAAAAATCGGAAACATAATTTATAACTACCTCTCATATGTTGAGGCTGCAGGTCTAACCACTTTTTCCCTCCAGGCTCCGGGCCTTCGGGAAGCTGTTAGAGATCATATGAATGTTCTTCCTGTGGGTAATCCTTCAGGAAACGCTAACATGGTAAGAGACGGGGATCTTATACTTGACCCTGCTGACGCTTCTTTTTTTCCCAGGTTAAACGGGAAATTCATGATAGATGGAATCGTATATGGTTACATAAGTAGAAACGTAAATACTCTGGAAAACATTACCGATGCAAATAATCCGCACAGGGATCCTTTGGGTTCTGTGGATGCGAACACCGATGTTGTCCTGAAACCTTACTTAAGAATACATTCCACAGGAATAGTAGGGCAGGGTCCTGAGGAAGCAAGCCGTCAAATTGTATATAACGTTCCCATCCCTGATTCTTTCACAGAAGGGGAAAAAGTTGAGTTTCGTGATAAATTTGACGACGCCTCTAACTGGAAAGCTTCAACATGGGGTGGGCATGAGGTACAAGATATCGGTGGCAATGCACTTAAAGTAACCAGCACTACATCCGAAGCAGGAGGTATTGAAAAAAGTCTTAAAGGCCTTGACTGGGAAAGTACAAATATCAATCTGGCATATGCCCACTCCGTAGCAGGAAATTTTTTAAGCTATGATGCCCAGGTTAAGGTTGGGTTTGATGGTTTTGATGATGATTATGCAGCGGGGTTGTCTTTCCGACTTGACCAGAGTAGTAACAGCTATGGGGTTTCATTTTTGAAGACTGATGGTGGCCCTGCCATTGATCCAAATATTATTCCTCCTTCGGTTCCTGATGATATACCCATTATTGTCCTATGGCAGCAGACAGGTTCAGGATTGACCAGAAACTGGCTGGCCTATACGTTTGGAGTTGAGGAACATCTTGACGATATGGTTGGTTGGAGCGGTATCCCTGGAGTTTTTCCTTGGAGCAGCAGTGCTCCAGGATATAATTCACCCACATGCTGGACGAATGATCTTTTAGGTGCTCCGCCTGTTCCGCCTGCTCTGCCTACAGTTGAATTATTAATAACTCCTCCGGGTATGGATCTTTCCGGTGCGCCATCAGCAGTTTTAACCTTTTGGCATAAATATGAATTAAATGCGGGAGACAGCATGGGTGTCTATATCGATAATAATCTGATTGAATCCTTTAGCCCTGGCACTCAGAATTGGGAAAAAGAAGCCATATCAATTCCTGCTACATATATAGACGACGATGTACAAATAGAGTTTCGTATGATCTCAATCGGCAGTGGTCTGCCGTGCAATTGGTACATCGACGACGTAACCATCCATAGAGGATTTCCCGTCAACGATTCAACACTTCTTGTTAGAATAAAAGAGGGAGCTACTGTTGAATTTAACAATGGCGGGCCAACAGCGGTCGAAGATGGAGATATCCTGACCCAGGCAAGCGGTGCTCAGGGGGTAGTTGTGGGTGAACCAATTATCGACGATTCAGGGGATTGGGCTACAAGTGATGCTAGAGGGATAATCATACTCAATAAACTATCCGGGCCGGTGTTTCAAAGCGGGCCACTGTCTGTAGCTGGAGTACCAGTTGCCAATTGCACGGGGTATAATGCTCGTGATAACTATATCAAAGTCTTTTACGGTTATGCCGTCGGAAACGGAGCGAACAATGATCCTTTTGACGATTTAAAAAGAGACAATATGCGTAGTGAACCATACCTGCACTGGCCTCCGGAGGAACTTGAAGGAGTTTTATGGCCGCTAGGACCTATGGGTGATCCTAATGCATATGATTATTATACCCTTGTCAAGTGGCATGAAGTCGTCGATCCCTTAGTGGTACCATCTGTTGAAATTGTACCATCTAAATACGAACCAAATGTTATTATAAGAAGCAATGAAGGCGTCCTTTTAACACCTGATTCCTATTTGTCTGCTTTGAGACCTGAACTTGGGCTGCACACTTTCGGGAGCAACTCCACTGATGTTTATTTCGATGATTTTGGCTTACTGGTGGAAATCGCTGCAGGAACAGGATTTATGACACCGATACAAGAATAACCGCTGGGAGGCAAGGATGCTGGGAGGTTTGGAGGCTAAATGGTTGTAAGGATAAGCGTCACAGCATTGTTAGTATGAGACCTTTGCAGATAAGCGCAGACTTCGAAACGGCACTTTTGGAGGTCTCAAAATGATATGTTAAAAAAGTCGGTAATACTAAGGAGAAAGGTTCATATGGCATTAGCGACACTCACAAGCAAAGGGCAGGTAACGATTCCGAAAGTGGTTCGTAATTCTCTGCATTTACATGCAGGAGACAAGGTTGAATTTGTTATCACTGAAAATAAAGAAGCGCTTCTTAGGATAGTTGCCAAGAAGGTCGATGACGTATTCGGCAG
>Ga0255377_1261_pt1 | contig 9176 bp, 9 predicted proteins | sample ANMaggSeSYBR01G9_FD_182099 | JGI IMG/M metagenome (GOLD analysis project Ga0255377, IMG submission 182099) | Sediment cell enrichment communities from methane seep in Santa Monica Basin, California, United Staets - ANME aggregate JGI... | ecosystem: Environmental > Aquatic > Marine > Cold seeps >... | reverse complement strand
GTAATCGGAGGGGATCACAGGTTTCTAATTCCCTGCTCATGTATCTTCGGTGCAATACTACTTCTTGCAGCAGATACAGCAGGACGGATGATGTTCTCACCTGTGATAATTCCTGTTGGGATAGTTATCTCCTACATCGGCGTTCCGCTCTTCCTTTATCTTTTGATAAAGGTGAGGAAGGTGTACTGGGTGTGAGGATCGAGTTATCATGAAAGAAGAAATTATTCCATTTGAAAGTGATGGACTGAGATTGGTAGGGGTATTGAGATATCCAGACGAACGAGAGGGTAAAATTCCAGGTGTTCTTCTGGTTCATGGCTCTCTGGAAGACGATCGAGATGGTAACGGACTTGGACATCCTGACGGAAGGATGGTTTATAAAACGAACTTCTTTTTGGAGATTTCAAGACATCTTTGTTCTGCTGGTTTTGCAACATTTTCCTGGGATCGGCGTGGGTTTGGTGAAAGTGAAGGTTTGAGGGGTGATACTCTTTCAGCCGTTCAAGATGCCAAAGCTGCACTGGATGTACTTTATTCAGAGGAAAATACTATTAATCCAGATAGAATCGCTGTAGCAGGTCAGAGCGCTGGTGTTTTCACTATATGCCTCCTTGCAGAGGATGATGACCGAGCCAGGGCATATATCCTTCAAGGAGGATTGTACAGTGATTACAGCGATATGATGGCTTTCAATTATCTCAGGGTCAAAGAATATGCGGAAAAGAGCCTTGAAAATCTTTTATGGGTGGAAAAGAACGACCTCTGGGGTCTTGTGGTAGGTATTCATCTTCCTCTGCTTGAGAAATCTGCTAAGGAAGGTGAAGTGGAATGTGATATAACCTACAAGGGCAGATCGTGGAAGGTTCAATTGGACCCTTTGTCCTACAAACAAGAATATGCACCCTCAAAGCAGTTCAAATACATCCAGAAACCAGCTCTTCTCGTGCATGGAGCATGTGATCTCAATGTTCCGGTTGAAGATGTCTACATGATAGAAAAGGAGTTGAGTGCAAATGGCAATAACGATTTTGAGCTGGTAGTAATTCCAGGTGTGGATCACAGCTTTCAGGAAGTTGCAGAAGACGAAGAGACGAGGCTTCGAGAGAGGATGTCGCTTGAAAGCTTTAAACGACCTTACAAACTCGAGTTCTTCAATGTTCTCATCGAATACCTGGAAAGGAGGTTGTGAGAGGGATGAAACTTGAGATAAAGGGTGCCTGCTTCAGCTACGGAAGCAGACCTGTTTTGGAGAGCAACAGGACAGTCACAATGAGTATCTCATTCCATGTCGAACCTGTGAGGGTTCCGAATGTCCAGTGAATCACCGCCATGAGTTCATGCTCGCTTGCAACAAACTGCAGGGTGGCTGTAAGGGCGCCGAATAGGTACATCAATGCAATTCCTGCAAGTATGAGCGTCTCTGGTGTAACTCCTCTTATCCTGGCGATTCCATAGACCAGAAAAGCACATAACAGGGCGAAGATGAAGGCATTTGTTATTATAAGATACGTTCCGCTGCCAACAAATCCCACTCCAAACATTATTGCTATGGATGCACCGAAGGCTGCGGCAGAGGAGATTCCTATTGTGAATGGGCTTACAAGTGGATTTCGCATAACCCCCTGCATCACAGTCCCGGAGACGGCAAGACCCGCTCCTGCAACAACACCCATCACAACCCTGGGAAGTCTCAGATTCCAGATAATGATCTCATCGTGGAGATTGCTCTCAATTCCGAGGAAAGGGAGAGTTTTGGCAATGATGGCGTTGAAGACATCATACACGCTCAGGTCGCTCGCCCCCATCGAGGTTGCCAGAAGTACTATAGTTGCAAGTAATGCAAGGCTTGCGATTATGAATAGCGCCTTCTTGAAAGTGAATCTGGAGTATGCCTCTGCTATTTCAGTAGTTTCGGAGTTTGCGGTCATTTCAGAGTCCCATGGAGTTACTTTTCTGAAAAAGTAAAGAATGATTCTGCATCAGAGCAGGACACTCATTCTGGTGGGGATGGATATAGATACACTCCCTGATAGGGCAGGTTCTGCCACTCTTCCAGATATTCTTTTATGAAGTCGTGAGGTTCCATGTCCTCGAATTTCTCGGGGTACAGGCACTTTGCCATGAAGACGGGAGCAAAGAGCTTTCTTGCACCTCCAGAAATACCCATATTTATTACATAGACGTCATCGTTTTTCACTGCTGTGACCAGAGACATCTCCGGTCTATTCATTATTTCATCCCTGACTTCCTTAAGCTCGTTCGTGTCAGTTAGGGTATAACCACCATTGCCTGCATTCGCGAGCTTGACAATCACATCCGGATTTCTCTTGACCAGTTCCTCCGGGTCTACCTCAAAGCTATACTCAGAAACGTCGTCATAGATGTAAATCCCTCCTGCAGCACGAACTGTCCCAGGAACCCCGCAACCGTAGCCTGCACCACCGTAAGAGTGGTATTTGGCTACCTGTTCGAAGTAGACTGTCTTCTTTTCCTCGGGCTCTAAATCCTCCACTACTTGATCTATGCGGTCTGTCCATGACTGGAAGAAGTTGATGTACTCCTCAGCCTGTTCTTCTGTATCTAGCATATACCCTAATGTTGCCAGTTCCTTGTAGAAGACGTCTACCCGATAGAAGTCAAGCCCTACTACTTTGATGCCAGCAGGTGCTAATATATCCTGGACTTCGTCAGGTAGTGGGGGGTATGTAGCTAACATTATTACCACATCGGTATCGAGGTCTATGATCATCTCATAGTTTGGTTCGGCATAACTGCCCACCATTGGCACATCCATCAACTCAGGGAAGAAATAATCAGTCTTCTCATACGTCGCAAGGTTAATACCAACAATTCTGTCTATCGCTCCCAGTGCACGAATTTCCTCGGGAGGATTGGTCCAGAGGACGACTATTCTTTCAACAGGTTTGGGTATCGTAACCGTCCTGTCAGCAGAATCCAGAATCGTAAGCTCCTTCTCCCTCCCGAGAATGATCAGCTCGATCTGTGTCACATCCTGCATGTTAATCCTATTATCGTGCTTGCCATCTGCAAGTAGTGTCTGGTCCTTGTATTCCAGGATGATCAGTTCGGTATACGTCACATCCTGCATGTTTATCGTGTCATCTTCGTTTGCATTGCCGAAAACGCCAAGCGTGTAATCGGATGCAGCGGCTGGCAATGTCAGCAGCAACAAACTCATGACTATTCCAGCCAATATTGTATCTAGTTTCATAATTTATTACCTCTTTATGTTTTATTTTACTAACATATATATTATTATTAAAATGTCACACAGTCATCTCATAATCGATCCATGTTGAGAGTATCTCCCCTACCCGGATATCAATAAGCAATCCGTCGGATATATCCAGGATGCTCGCATCGCGGGTCATTCGGTATCCATGGCACCAATAACTGATGCGTTTAGGATGTTGATTGATATATCCACAGTATCACTGACGTTGCCTTCTGCACTTCCAATACGTACTGTGGGCGTTTCTGCTGCCAGGACAATCTGGCTAAAACCAATTGATAAGAGCACTGCTGAGATACATATTATTGTATGTGATTTTATTATTTTTTGTAACATAATTTAATTTTCCAAATTGTGGTTAATTAATCATACGGTTGCTCAAATTAGCTTCGAATCGTGCTGTTTTTTATTGAAATATATATATTTATTATTAATTATAGACTATATCGTAACACCAAATAATATAACCATTTCTATTTGTAATATGCACTATTAAAAATATTATGGAGTAATTCAAAGACGAAGAAAATGATTTGGCATAAAATTATTCATGCTGTAACTACAGAAGAAAAAGTCGTTTATTGGTGTCACTCTTGTTAGTAAGTATTTTGATCTGTAACATCAAACAAAATGACATGCCAAATAATGACCTCTCCCAACTTCAACCAGTTCCGGCTCCTTGGTCATACATATCTCCTCCCTTAGCAGAAATCGCGCATGAAATCTGCACCCTGTAGGTATATCGATCGGACCTGGAGTCTCGCCTTTGAGAATTACCTGTTTTCTTTGTCCTGCCGCCAGCTCCATCGTGGCGGCAGACAGTAGCGCATGCGTATACGGATGCTTTGCACCATTGAATATATCTCTGGTCTCCCAAATTTCGACTATACTCCCAAGATACATCACTGCTATTTGATCAGCCATGATCCGCACGACATCGAGATCGTGGGTAATGAAAAGATACGTATGACTAAACGTCTTCTGCAGATCCGTTATCAGATTCAGGATCTGCGCCTGAACCGAGACGTCCAGCGAGGATGTGGGCTCATCAGCGATGATGAGGTCAGGATTCATCGCAAGAATCCTTGCAAGCACAACACGCTGGTTCTGACTGCCGCTCAGTTGATACGGATACCGATTGACATGTTCCGGATTGAGTCCCACGGTTTCGATCAGTTCTCTTATCTTCTGCGATCGTTCATCCTTTGAGATTGCACCGCGCACTTTTAAAGGCTCTGCGATGCTCGTTACGATCTTCATCCTCGGGTCGAGCGAGGAATCCAGATCCTGAAAGATCATCTGCATCATCGGTCTGATCTTCCGCAGTTCTCTCTTTTTTAACGAAAACGGATCAATGCTATCGAATAACACCCTCCCACTGGTCGGCTTGATCAATCGCAGAATCAATCTGCCTACCGTTGTCTTTCCACATCCGTTCTCCCCAACCAGCCCCAGTGTCCTCCCCGTCTCTATTTTGAATGAGACGCCATCGATTGCCTTGACATACCGTTTCCGCATCATTCCTGATGAAAAATATTTTGTCAATCCTTCAACTTCGAGCATTAAAGCACCTCACGAAATGCCCGTTCCCCCTCTCAACCATATCCGGATGCTTTCGCATGCACGCTTCTGTTGCATATTTGCATCTTGGATGAAATCTGCATCCATCAGGAAGATCGATCAGCGATGGGCTCATGCCCGATATCGGTACAAGCCACCTATTCGAAAATGAGCCAAGAAAGCCTTTGGTGTACGGGTGCAGCGGGAATTCATTCAATCACAACCCTTTTTGGGTCAAGTATATCCCTTAGCCCGTCTCCGAGTAGATTGAACGCAAGGACCAGAAGCATTATCGCAAGTCCGGGAAAGATCGTAAGATATGGTGCTGTTCGCATGTACACGCGTCCGGCGTTTAACATCGCACCCCACTCCGGCGTCGGTGGCTGCGCACCAAAACCAAGAAAGCTCAATGCTGCTGCTGCAAGTACCACATAAGCCATGCCGATCGTTGCCACCACGATCACCGGAGCGATGATGTTCGGAAGAATGTGGCGAGCCATGATATAGCTGTCACGTACGCCAAGCGATCTTGCGGACTCCACAAACTCCTTCTCCCGGAGCGACAGTACCGAACCACGAGCAACCCTGGCGTAGCTTGTCCATTCTATCGCCACGAGCGCGATCATGACACTTGCGAGCCCTCGCCCGAGCATGCCCGCGATCACCACAGCCAGAAATATGCTCGGGAGGGAAAGGGTGGCATCAACGAAACGCATGATCACTGAATCGGAGATCCCGCCATAGTACCCTGAAACCACTCCGAGAGTGACCCCGATCACTGTTGATATGCCGACCACGGTGATCCCGACCGCAAGCGAGATTCTTGCGCCATATAACAATCTCGAGAGGACGCATCTTCCCAGATGATCTGTTCCAAGCGGGTATTTTGATTCTGTGAATGGCGATATCAGCCGATCCCCCAGACACACATCTGTAGGATCGTTTGGCGATAGCTGGGGTGCGAAAATCGCCAGGAGAACGAGCAAGACGATGATAGCGAGACCGAGCATGGCGGATCTGCTCTCTCTTACTCGCGCTACAGCATCAATAACCCAACTGTCATACTTATCATGCCGTTTCATAGCGTATCCTCGGATCGATATACCTGTATGAGATGTCAACGAGCAGGTTGATCACCACAAAAAGAATCGCTACAAACACGATGCAGCCCTGAACCATCATATAATCCCTCATGTTTATCGAATCGATTGTCAGCCTGCCAATGCCGGGCCATCCGAAGATCGTCTCGACCACGATCGAACCGTTGAGGAGGTATCCAAAGTTAAGTCCGACCATGGTCACGACCGGGATCAGGGCGTTCTTGAGGGCGTGTTTGCCGATAACGATCCGCTCAGAGACACCTTTCGCACGAGCAGTCTGTATGTAGTCCTGCCCGAGTGCTTCAAGCATACTCGACCTCATCAACCTTGCAGTGATCGCAGCAGAACCGGTTCCAAGTGTTATGGCTGGCAGCAGGATATGCTCAAGGTCGCCGCCATCACCGTAACCGGCTACAGGAAGCCAGCCCAGATATACTCCAAAAAGCAGCATGAGCATGAGTCCCAGCCAGAAATTCGGCATAGAGACCCCAAGCGACGCACCGACCATGCAGGCGACATCTACAGGGGAGTTTTGTTTGATTGCAGAGATGATCCCGAGGGGAATCGAGATTGCAAGTGAAATGATCAGGCTTACAACCGAAAGCTTGAATGTAGCTCCAAACGCCTGTTTTATGTGGTCAAAGACCGGGGTATTGCTCTGATACGAGTACCCAAAGTCGCCGTGCAGAACATTGTTCAGCCATATCAGATACTGGGTATGGAACGGTTTGTCAAGCCCCATCTTGATCCTGAACTCCTCTACAGATTTCGGGTTCGCATTGCCATCAGGTCCCGTGCACAGGGTCTCTGCGGGATCGCCCGGCGCAAAGTATATGATCGAGAAGCTCACCACCGAAACGAGGAGTAGCGCAGGAATCAGCTGAAGCATTCTTTTTAATATATAATCGATTATATCATAACACGTCCTGGCTCATTTAAGTCTGGTTGGGTGTTGGGTTATTTTTCCCCGAGCGCTAAAAAGAGAGACGGTTTGTTTGCAATTCGATACACCAGAGATCTGTTTTTACTTTCAAATTCCTTAAGTTTTTCAAGATTGTTTACTGATATATTCTTTAATCCGGCTTCAGTAAACAGATCAACAATGTTGTCTGACGCACTCCCATCAAAAAATGGCAATTGATCTTTTATGCTAGCGTAGTGGCTCGTAAACATATGTGGACTTCGTTTTTCGGTCATAAAAGCGATTATCCTGCCAAGAAATCTACGTAAACGCATGTCTATTGTAGGATCGTACCACCTTCCATCGATCAGCATGATCTTGCCACCGGATTTCACAGCGCGACTCCATTCATCGATGGCGATTCCGGGACTTGGCAACGTCCAGAGAAGATGCCTGTTTATCACAACGTCGAAGGTTCCATCTTCAAAAGGCAAATTTTCCGCATCACAATGCATAAAATCCACAGTTAATTTTAGTTTGCCAGCATTATACCGTGCTTTTTCCAACATACCCCTGGAGATGTCTATCCCTGTTACGCTATGCCCCATTTCCGCAAAAAGCAGAGCCAGAAAGCCAGTGCTAGTTCCAACGTCTAAAATTTTAAGGCTTTCATCCGTTCTGTTCGCATCTTTTAATATTCCCTTCCAGAAGTGTCGCACCTCATTTTGTGAGTTATACCTATTGTCGTCATACGTCTGGCTTCTCTTGTCCCAATACATACTGATAACGCTTTTCGCATCCATTAGCACACTACTTTGTATAACCACGAATGTTGAATAAAAAAATAACATAAGCAAGATGACACGCGAGCTTACATGCCATCTTGCCTGATATTCAAACTCCTGTACCACTATCGTCCGATATACATATTCTTGGTGAGGAAGGTTATCTCGTTGGGGTATATCTCATAACCTATCACCTTGGTATTGTATCCTACAAGCTCCTTTTCATGGAATATGAACATCTCCGGAGATTCTTCCACGATGATCTCCGTTGCCTGGTCGTAGTAGTCCTTCCTGGTGTCCAGATCCATTTCCATCCTTGCCGATGCTAAGAGCGAGTCGACTTCAGCATTCAAGTACCGGGTCCATCCGTTCTCCTTGTAGCCGGCTGTTGAGTCAAAGTGTGCGGTCAAGTAGTAGTCAGGATCACCGCTCGGCGCAACACCATACGAATAGAACGCCATATCATAGGTGCCATCGACCATGGCTGCCTTTATGGCGGATGATCCAGTAAGCTCAATAGTCACGTCGATTCCAATATCCTCTAACTGCGATGCGATAACCTCTACACTGGGTTGCATCGCAGCTCGGCTGGTGTACGTCATTATGTTGAGCGAAAAGTCTTCACCAGTACTGAGTTCCAGCACACCATCGTTATCGCTATCGGTGATTCCAGCGTCTGCGAGAAGTGAAAGTGCTGTTGCCTGATCATGTGGGTATCCAGCAAGTTCGTCGTTTGTCCATGGGAAGATCGATGGGAACACACCTTTGGATGACACGCCACCAACTCCTTCAAGTGCCACATCGACAACCTCGTCACGATTGATTGCGTAGTTGATCGCCTGTCTTACCCTGACGTCATCAAGAGGTGCTTTTTCAGTGTTCACGAACATGAAGTACGCACGCATCGTTTCCTTACTGACGACATCCAGATCAGGATCGCCCTCTATCGTGCTCACCTGTGGATATGGAATACCTCGCGCCATATCGGCATCCCCGCTTTCCAGCATCGCTGCCCTTGTAGTACTGTCACTGACGTAGGTCAGGGTCACATCTTCTAGCTTGACTCCGCCACCCCAATAATCCGGGTTCCTGACAAGCGATAGACTTGCCCCAAACTCGTTATGATCATACATAAATGGACCTGTACCCACCGGATCGCTGGCGAGATCAGTTGCATCAGGACTCACCATGGATACGAGCGGATCGGTCAGACTTGCTATCATCGGGGCATACGGATCAGTTGTGGTGATACGTACTGTATAATCATCCACTGTGGTGATAGATGCAATGTGTTCATACTCGCTGCTCCGTGAATTCGATTCGTCCATTACCCGTCCAATGGAATACACCACAGCGTCTGCATTAAGTGGATTGCCATCATGGAATTTGACACCCTCTCGCAGATGGATATCCCATACAGTATCACTCACCTGTGTATGTCCTGTTGCAAGTTCCGGTGTAAGTTCCATCTCACCGTTGTACTTGAATAGCGTCTCATAGATGCCAGCCTTTCTCACATACCAGCCAGTCCACTTATACGCTGGATCAAGTGTGTTATCCTTCGGTCCGAAGATCAT
>Ga0255377_1246_pt1 | contig 9686 bp, 5 predicted proteins | sample ANMaggSeSYBR01G9_FD_182099 | JGI IMG/M metagenome (GOLD analysis project Ga0255377, IMG submission 182099) | Sediment cell enrichment communities from methane seep in Santa Monica Basin, California, United Staets - ANME aggregate JGI... | ecosystem: Environmental > Aquatic > Marine > Cold seeps >... | reverse complement strand
TGGTGGCTAAATAAGAAAAATTGCAGGCCGAATAGGGAGTTATGTCCGGTTTGGCCTGCTAAAAAATGGCAATTAAAAAGGAATATGGAAATGCTTAAAAGAAAATACTACTCAATAAAAAGAGGGTTGTTGGTATTAGGGATTGTTTTCTCTTTTTTTGCCTCCCAGGTATTTGCTCAGGGGAATATCCACATTGGCAGATTTAAGATAGAGCCCGGAATAGCGTACAAGGGCGAATTTAATGACAACATTTACTCCGCACAAGATAATGAAGAAGATGACTATATTAATACTGTGACCCCCAGCATAGATTTGAGCTATATAGAGAGCACTCCTGGCAATTTTTTTAATATAGGATACAGCGTCGACCTGATAGCATATTCAGGTAATAGTGATAATAATTATCAGGCTCATAGACCATATATAGCAATGGGCATAAAAACACCTGTCGGACTTTATCTTCAGGCAAGAGACAATTTTTTGCACACTAAAGATCCTTACGGAACTGAAAATCAGTATAAAATTGGTGAGAAAACCGAGAGATGGAATAACGCTGCTGAAGTTACTGCCGGCTATGATTTTTTTGAAAAATATACCCTGGAATTAATGTATAAAAATTATATGGAGCGTTTTGATCTGCCTGCAGATGAATGGCAGGATAGGACAGATGATGTATTTGGTGCATCTTTTTTTGTAAAATTAACAGGCAAGACATCCGTGTTTGTCCAATACCGCCAGACCAAGGGTGAGTATGACAGCCAGAACGATGGAGTTTATGATGAAAATTATAACCAATCCTGGAGTAGTAATACCTCGCAGGACTATAATCTTAACGATTATTTTTTAGGTGCCAGATTTGAGCCTGGTGGAAAATTAAGTGGAGAGATTAAGCTTGGTTATGGAAATAAGAAATTTGACAACAAGCTTGATATAGATGGGAGAAAATACGAAGATGAGAGTTCCTGGATAGCTGAGACCACGGTAAGCTATCAAATGAAGAAGAGGACTCTGCTTTCTCTGAACCTGCAAAGATCTCAAAAAGGCTCTCCTGATGCTGATGCTTCATCGTATATAGATACTCTGGTGGGATTGAGTTTAAATCAAGATCTCGCAAACAGGCTTTCTTTTAATCTGGGAGCTGAATGGGTCAACAATGATTATTTAAATGAAGAATCAGGCAAAGCCAACAAGGCCTTCAATATTTATACTGTCAAAGGCGGTCTTGGTTACAAAATACAGGACTGGCTTAAAGCAGGGCTAAATTACGAATATAAGAGCAAGAAAGCGAGCGATTCTGATTATGAGAGCTCAGAATTTAATACAAACATTTTATCACTCAGCTTGAGGGCTATGTTTTAATTCAGGGTAAGGAACGTGGGATAGTTTATTCGAATATTCTTTTGGGTAAAAAATTGGGGGATGCATATGCGTTCCCCAATTTTTACTTTTTGCACCCTTGATTTAATAAATGACTTGTATTGATTTTTGTAAAGATGTACTTGATGCTTGTATGTTTTGGCAGTCTGAAGCAATAAAAAACTTAATCTCAGCGTTCTTCGCGCTTTTGCAGTGAACTATTACAAAAATTCTTATGGAGTGTAAAAAAACAGGTTGATATACCATCAGATATGCAGGAGTTGGTTGAGAGTGAACGCGAAGCACTTGTCGAAAATATTGCCGAGACTGATGATGAACTTCTCGAAAGGTATCTTGAGGGCGAAACATTATCTGATGATGATATTGAAGCTGCTTTAAGAAAGGGAATATTATCAAGAGCATTTGCACCTGTGCTTTGCGGTTCTGCAACAAAAAATATAGGAATAAATCTTGTTTCAGATTTTATTGTCAATTGTATGCCTTCGCCCCTTGACAGGGGTCCCATAATCGGTACTGATCCGTCGGGCGAAAATGAAATCAAATGTCATCCTGATCCTGATGCGCCTTTTTCCGCATTTGTATTTAAAACTGTGGCGGATCCATATGCCGGCCGTCTTTCAATATTCAGGATTGTTTCAGGTTCGCTAGGATCAGACGGCACTTTCTATAATTCAAACAAAGACTCAAAAGAAAGATTCAACCAGCTTTTAATGGTTACAGGCAAAGAACAAAAACCAATTAACGAAGCAAGTCCGGGAGCCATTGTTGCTGTTGCCAAACTTAAAGATACCGTTACCGGTGATACGATTTGCAGTGAAAGTAATAAAGTAAAATTCAAATGCGTGGAACCACTTCCAACACTTATTTCGTTTTCTCTTGAATCCAAAACAAAAGGAGATGAAGATAAAGTTTTTATTTCTCTTTCAAAGTTGTTAGAGGAAGACACGGCTTTAAAACTTACTAGAAATTCTGAAACAAAGGAAATCCTCTTATCCGGAAGAGGCCAGGTACATGTTGAGGCTACTATTGAAAAGCTTAAAAGGAAGTTTAATGTTGAAGTCCTCTTAAATATTCCGAAAATTCCCTATAAAGAGACAATCAAAAAAAAGGTGCGTGTTCAGGGAAAACACAAAAAACAGTCAGGCGGACATGGTCAGTATGGCGATTGCTGGATTCAGATAGAACCCTTAGAACGAAGCAAGGGATTTGAATTTGTGGATGCTATTGTTGGCGGCGCAATACCTAAAACTTACATTCCTGCTGTGGAAAAGGGAATACTGGAAGTCTGTCAGAAGGGAGTTCTTGCGGGGTTCCCATGTGTTGATTTCAAGGTTACGCTTGATGATGGATCATATCATGCGGTAGATTCTTCTGAAATGGCTTTTAAGATCGCGGGTTCTCTTGCTTTTAAAAAGGCTGCCGAAGAAGCAAAGCCGGTTCTTCTGGAGCCTGTGATGAAGGTTTCAATAATTACACCCGATGAATTTATGGGAGATATTATGGGTGATCTGAACAGCAGGCGAGGAAGGGTGCTGGGAATGGATACCAAAGGCAAAAATCAGGTCATAAATGCCCACGTGCCTATGGCTGAATTTTTAACCTATGCGCCGGATCTTAATTCTATGACAGGCGGTCGTGGAACATTTTCAATGGAATTATCACATTATGACGAAGTCCCTGCTCAGATATCGCAGAAAATTATAGAAGAGATAACTAAAAACAAGGAGTAATAAAAAAGGTAACAGTTCACGGCATCCTTCATTACCCTTAAAAGTATAAACTACTTTGTGACGGCTTTTGTGATTTGAGATCAAACAAATTCGACCCAAATCTTTGCGCCTACTTGGGGAAGTTATTTCGTCCACGTTCCCAAGATTAAGTCCTGAAATTTCTTCTGGCGATCTTTAACAGGTCGAAAAACATATAAAAAGAATCTCTGGCCAGTCGAATTCCGGAACCATCATTCTTGACCAGGGTGACCGGGATCTTGCAAGTTTTCATATTCCATGCATGGGCTAAGGCAAATATCTCCACATCAAAGGCATATCCCGGGATTTGCAATTCGGAAAAGATCTTTTGTGCCGTATAATCTGTGAACCCCTTGAAACCACACTGGGAATCGCTCACATCCATCTTTACAAGACGAGTGGCTATGGCGGAAAAGATCCATCCTGCGACCCTTCGGACGACACCAGATTTCAGTCCGTATGAAGAGCCTGTACGTTTCCGTGTGCCTGTGACCAGATCGCATCCTTTTGTGTTAAAGGTCTTCAGTGCAATGATGAAGGCATCCGGTGAATAGGGAAGATCAGCATCAGTAAAAAAACGGAACCGTCCGCCAGCATGGAGCATACCATGCTTAACTGCATACCCTTTACCCCGGTTTTTTGGAAGGCGCAAGATTTTTAGAAAAGGATCATTTCTTACCTGTAAAATCAGGTCCCAGGTTCTATCAATACTTCCATCATCAACACAAATAATTTCATAATTGCGGAAATGGCTTTCACAAAATGCCGTCAGGACTTTTAAAGAAAGAAGAATGCGCTTCTCTTCATTATATGCAGGAATAACAATCGAAACAAAATCCGGACATTTTTTTATCTTGGGCATTTTTTCAGCTAAAAATCGTTGAAAACCACTTCTTTTTACGCGGGTGTTTCCGCTCGGGGAGGTTCACGGGTTTTCCTGTAAGTATGGCGTCCGGTCTGATGGTGACCATCTCTTCGGCCTCCTTTATGTTTCCCAAAATCTCGGCAGCAACTTCTACTGCCTGCGACAGGACCGGCGGCCGGTTTTCAGGAGAATGGGAATCTGTGGCGATTACATGAGCCAGTCGCAGATCCAGCAATTTGTGAGCGCACTCCATGGCTTCTGCTCCTAACTCACCTGTAATACTCATGGCCGTGACCTGAACAATAGACCCCATAGCAACCAGATCGTAAAGAAGTTCCAGTTGGTGCTGGAATACCATATTTCTTTCCGGATGGGCAATGATCGGGGTAATGCCTTTTAACTTCAACTGGAAAAGCTCGTTCTTTGATCCGGATGGAATAGCCTGAACCGGAAACTCTATCAGAGCATATTGCCCGTTGTTATTAATTGTGGCAACTTCTCCTGACAATATCTTTTTTGCCAGTCCGATGCAGATATGTACCTCTGATCCAGAGCATAAATTCAACTCAATTCGGTTTTCCTGTAAAATCTCGCACAGATCGGCAACATGATTGATCACCTTATCCAGGGGGTTGTAATAGACTCCGTTTAGTGTATGAGGAGTAGCCACTACCGTTCGGATCCCGTCGCCTACAGCCTGTTTTGCCATGGCAATGCTCTCCTCCACGCTGGAAGAACCATCGTCAATAGCCGGAAGGATATGAGAGTGGAGATCAATCAATAGGCGCTTTTGCCCCTCTTCTTTTTCTTATTCTTCTTTTCTCTTTGACCATCGTCGCCATAGTAATAATAGTAGTATTGATAATAATAATAGCTGTCCTTTCCGGTAATCACACCATTCAGGACAGCGCCAAGGATGTGAGAGCCGCCTATGCCATGGAGCTGGCTTAAGCCGTTTTGTACAACCTGGCGGGGAGTTTCACCGGCGCGAATTACCAGTATTGTACCGTCCGCTGTTTTGGAAAGCAATGCAGAATCGGTCACTGCGGTCAGCGGAGGTGAATCAATAATAATTCTGGTATACTTTTTTCTCAAGGCTTCAACAAGATACTCCATCTTTTTGGAACCCAGGATTTCAGACGGGTTGGGAGGAATCGGCCCGCTGGGGATCATATCCAGGTTTGCTATACCGGTCTTAACCACAACGTCATTTAGTTCACTCGATCCAACAAGTACGCTTGATATCCCTGTATCCCTGCTTGTATCAAAAAGCTTGTGAAGACGGGGACGTCTCATATCGCAGTCGACAAGAATCACACTGGAACCGGCCTGAGCCATGGTTATGGCCAGATTTGCGGCGCAAACTGTTTTTCCTTCAGAAGGCCCGGCACTTGAAATAAGAATTGCCTGTGGCGCGTTGTCGGCAGAAGAAAAGAGGATTCCCGTTCTGATCCCCCGGAATGACTCACTTGCCATGGACTTGGGAAAACGCTGAACAACCAGATCTGAAGATACCCCATCATGGCTTTCATCAGAAGCAAAAGCCGGAACCGGTCCAAGGTATGGAATATTAAGATACTCCTTGATCTCCTCTGGAAGCTTGATGGTATTGTCAAGATATTCTAAAAAGAAGGCCAGTCCAGTTCCCAGAGCAAGGCCTACTATAATGGAAAGAAGAAGGTTAAGTTTTTTCTTTGGTTTTATTGGAGAGTTGGGAGTCTCAGCCCTGTCAATAACCCTGATATTTCCTGTTCTCATCTCTTCGGTCAGCGATGTTTCTTTGAACCGTTTGATTAAGAGTTCATACATGTGTCTTGAGCTTTCTGCCTGGCGTTGGAGTACCCCGTACTGTACCGCCTTCTTGTTCATTGAAAGGCTTTCTGTTTTTTGCCTTGCCAGAGCTTTTTTCAGGGATTCCTCCCTGGCAACAGCAAGTTTATATTCATTTTGAAGAGAATTAACAACTCGTCCGCACTCTATTACCTTACGCTTTTTCAGATCCGTCAGTTCAGATTCTATTGCTACCATCTTTGGGTGATTTTGACCATATTTATCAGAAAGTTCGGACATGCGGTTGTAAAGTTTGACCTCCATATTTTTGATCTGCTGGATTAATTCGTTGCTTAAGATCCTGGGAATCGAGTCGATCATATCAGGATTGTTCTCAATAGCCATTGCCTGCATATACCGCGTCTCAGCCTCCACCCGCAAAGACTCGGCCTCAACGACCTTGGCATTGATCTGTGCCAGCTTTTGGGCGGTGATCTTTTCAGCATCGCTGGAAAAATCTGTGATAATCTTCTGCTCTTCCTTATATTGCAAAAGAGCGTTTTCTGCGGCTTCTACTTTTTTCCGTTCCTCCCCGATCCGGTCATTCAGCCACTTGACCGCATCCTTGGTTGCCATGAGCTTGGTCTCCATATTCTTGTCAATGTAAGTCCGAACCAGTTCGTTTGCTATGCGGGCAGCAAAAACAGGATTTTTTGCCTCAAAGCTTACATCCACAAGCCGGCTGTTCCGGATCGGGCTCACATTAATTCGCCCGATAAACGCTGAAACCAGGCCGGAGTCAAGATCTAAATCCGGCGACAAGCTCTTTGTTTTTTTATCATCTCCAGGATTCAATAGAGATATAATCCAATCCTTCCATAAACCTGCAGTGTCACGAAACCAGGCTTTGATGTTTGAAAGAAGGTTCTCTTTGGGTTTAGGAAAAAATTCCGTGCTGTTTTCCAGATCCATCCGTCGAATTACTTCCCGTGCCACGGTACGGCTTTCGATAATTTTGTACTGGGTCTGGTAATAGTCGGATCCAGTGGCATCCACAGACATAACTTCCTGGATGGAAACCAGGTTTGGATTCTCCTTTTCGATCACAATGCGTGAGCCGGCCTGATAAATCGGTGTGGCCGTAAATGTATGAATGGCTACGACGAGAACTGTTATCGTAAAAAAGGTGATGATGCTCCACCTTCTTTTTATTAAAACACGAAGGTAGTCTCGAAGATCTATCTGTTCTTCTTTATATTCTTCCATTAAAACAAACTCTCCGGAACCACAATCACATCGCCCGGCAAAATACTGACATCCTGTCCTTTTTTCCCGGCTTTAGTGATTGCGTCCACCTTGACGTGAATAATCTTTTCCATGTCATCATTTTCCATACGTATGATACGAGTCCTGTTTCGAGCGGCTATCCGGGTAAAACCACCTGCCATGCTGATAGCCTCAACTATGGTAATATCCTTTTCCTGGTAGAGATATGAACCGGGTTTTTTCACCTGGCCGATTATATAAAAATTTTCTGCTTTTGGAATATAAAGGAGATCTTTTTCAGATAGAAGGAGGTTTGACAATTGATCTCCCCCTTTAAGCAAACCCGGAATGTTGATACGGATCACAACTTTTTTTTCATAGTCTGTGTTGGGATACTCGGTGCGGATGATCATTCCCTGCTTGCCACCCTGTTCAAAGTCGATTCCTCCTGCCCTGGAAATGGCGTCCAGAACCCTCTCTCTGGCCTGAAGAGGATAAGATCCAGGTGCCTTTATAGAACCCAGCACCATAAACTGTTTGCTCTTGTAGTCACTTACTGTAACAGAAACATGAGCATCCAGGACAAACCGGCCATCCGCGAGCTTAAATGATATGAGGCTTTCGATTTCAGAAGTGGCAAGCCCGTCCACTTTCAGCCTGTTGATTAAGGGAAAGGAGAGATACCCGTCTGCGCTGATGCGTACCTTTTCACGCGAAAGATCCGGCTCTTCATATACTATGATATCAAGAACATCATATCCTCCCACCCTGTAATCCTGAGCTGTCGGATTGTTGGCATCAGGATGAAGGGCGAGGTATTCGACGATGGTATAGTTTGGGGTATGTTGAATCACTGTTTTCAGACCACTATCTCTCTCATCACTTTTTTTAGCCTCTTTGATTTCGGCAAGCCTGGCAAGTTCGCTTTCTTTGAGGCCTTCAAGCTTGCCTTCCGAGACAGTTATATGTACTACATTTTCACCGGTACCGCATGCGCTAATAAAGAATAAGAGGACGATAACAATAAATTGTGAAAGCGCCAATTTCATACTGTTTTTTTACACTCCATAAGAATTTTTGTAATAGTTCACTGCAAAAGCGCGAAGAACGCTGAGATTAAGTTTTTTATTGCTTCAGACTGCCAAAACATACAAGCATCAAGTACATCTTTACAAAAATCAATACAAGTCATTTATTAAATCAAGGGTGCAAAAAGTAAAAATTGGGGAACGCATATGCATCCCCCAATTTTTTACCCAAAAGAATATTCGAATAAACTATCCCACGTTCCTTACCCTGAATTAAAACATAGCCCTCAAGCTGAGTGATAAAATGTTTGTATTAAATTCTGAGCTCTCATAATCAGAATCGCTCGCTTTCTTGCTCTTATATTCGTAATTTAGCCCTGCTTTAAGCCAGTCCTGTATTTTGTAACCAAGACCGCCTTTGACAGTATAAATATTGAAGGCCTTGTTGGCTTTGCCTGATTCTTCATTTAAATAATCATTGTTGACCCATTCAGCTCCCAGATTAAAAGAAAGCCTGTTTGCGAGATCTTGATTTAAACTCAATCCCACCAGAGTATCTATATACGATGAAGCATCAGCATCAGGAGAGCCTTTTTGAGATCTTTGCAGGTTCAGAGAAAGCAGAGTCCTCTTCTTCATTTGATAGCTTACCGTGGTCTCAGCTATCCAGGAACTCTCATCTTCGTATTTTCTCCCATCTATATCAAGCTTGTTGTCAAATTTCTTATTTCCATAACCAAGCTTAATCTCTCCACTTAATTTTCCACCAGGCTCAAATCTGGCACCTAAAAAATAATCGTTAAGATTATAGTCCTGCGAGGTATTACTACTCCAGGATTGGTTATAATTTTCATCATAAACTCCATCGTTCTGGCTGTCATACTCACCCTTGGTCTGGCGGTATTGGACAAACACGGATGTCTTGCCTGTTAATTTTACAAAAAAAGATGCACCAAATACATCATCTGTCCTATCCTGCCATTCATCTGCAGGCAGATCAAAACGCTCCATATAATTTTTATACATTAATTCCAGGGTATATTTTTCAAAAAAATCATAGCCGGCAGTAACTTCAGCAGCGTTATTCCATCTCTCGGTTTTCTCACCAATTTTATACTGATTTTCAGTTCCGTAAGGATCTTTAGTGTGCAAAAAATTGTCTCTTGCCTGAAGATAAAGTCCGACAGGTGTTTTTATGCCCATTGCTATATATGGTCTATGAGCCTGATAATTATTATCACTATTACCTGAATATGCTATCAGGTCGACGCTGTATCCTATATTAAAAAAATTGCCAGGAGTGCTCTCTATATAGCTCAAATCTATGCTGGGGGTCACAGTATTAATATAGTCATCTTCTTCATTATCTTGTGCGGAGTAAATGTTGTCATTAAATTCGCCCTTGTACGCTATTCCGGGCTCTATCTTAAATCTGCCAATGTGGATATTCCCCTGAGCAAATACCTGGGAGGCAAAAAAAGAGAAAACAATCCCTAATACCAACAACCCTCTTTTTATTGAGTAGTATTTTCTTTTAAGCATTTCCATATTCCTTTTTAATTGCCATTTTTTAGCAGGCCAAACCGGACATAACTCCCTATTCGGCCTGCAATTTTTCTTATTTAGCCACCA
>Ga0255377_1242_pt1 | contig 9810 bp, 10 predicted proteins | sample ANMaggSeSYBR01G9_FD_182099 | JGI IMG/M metagenome (GOLD analysis project Ga0255377, IMG submission 182099) | Sediment cell enrichment communities from methane seep in Santa Monica Basin, California, United Staets - ANME aggregate JGI... | ecosystem: Environmental > Aquatic > Marine > Cold seeps >... | reverse complement strand
TATCGTTAATACCTTTAGACCTCTTAATCTAAACCGTTTTTCCTCAATAATCACGGATAACGGATACTGATAAACGGATAAAAACTTGCTTTTGAGGCAAAGGAGTAACGGATAATAACTCCTGCGTTAAGCCTCCAGCTATGCCGGAGTGAATAGAAAAAGCTAAACGGTGGTATTTAAAAAAATGCTCCTTTCGAATAAAGGAAACAGCGCTGTTTCTGTGAGCAAAATACGAAAGGAGCAAAACAATGAGCAAAACAATGAAAAAAAGTTTAGCACGCACAGTTTGGGAATGCAAATACCATATAGTATTCAAAAAGTACAGGGGATGGGGGGACCAGACAAAGTTTATGAACAGATGGTACCACAGGTCGCGCTACTGCATCAGTGATGCTGGAGACTCGATAAATGCCTGCGTCGGTTTAATGCCGTGGAGCCCTGTTTGTTCAGGAATGTGATTTTTTTTGTACAATAATCATCTGAACCAGGTATTCCATAAAACTTCGATCATGAAGTCTCAATGTCCATGGAAACTCCTCTTCTGATATGAGCTCAAGTTTTTCGACAGCATTGGGATGGTCTCCTCCGGCAAGTAAAGAACGCAGGACGGCCTCGCTTGATCCTTTATGCCTCGACCTCTGCGAATGGCCTCCTAGCCATGATTCTACCTGGGTCGCGTTTGCTGCCCAGTCATAGGGGGTTGAAACAATAGCACGGCTGCCAGGCATCAAAATTCTGGCGAGTTCTTTCAAGTGATCATATGGTGACCACACGCAGTCCAGAGCATTCAGACTTACCCCTGCGGAAAATACTTCATCAGAAAAAGGCAGCGCAGTAGCGTCGCATACCCAGAAATCAACATTTTCAGCGTTTTCAAATACTGCCGGAAACTCCCTGCGTTCAAAAGCGATTCCTGACTTCCGCCTTGGATATGAAACATATTTGTTTTCAAGGATTGAAGATGCTGTCTTAAGCATACCGAAATTCATGTCCACACCAAGGACAATTTCATCCAATTCTTTGGCAAGTTCAAAGCTTGTTCGGCCAACAGAGCAGCCAATATCAATAACAGGGCCTTTGACGCTGTGTTCCATTGACAGCAAGCCCTGCCTGAGCAGTTTTACTATCGATCCCGGCAATGCAGGTGATTTAGTTGTTTCTTCAGGGTCAAGATCGCCATAGTGATCAAATGCGTAAGTGCTGATATGCTGGCGATGGGAGTCAAATGCCGAGCCCGGACCAAAGCAGTCACCCAGGAGACTTTCCATTGTGTTTGTCAGATCATTACGGCAAAGGATCGGAATTAAATTCTGTGAGATATATGTCCTGAGGTTGCTTACAATAATCGGTATTCCATCAATAACAGGATATTCACTGAGACACTGAGTGTTTGTGCAGCCAAGAATCCCTTCAATTATCGAATTATTGCTTTCTTTGAGGACAGATCGGATTTCGAGGAATGATTCTTGTCCATTAGAACGGCATATCGGGCACAAGGGCTTAAGTTTTTCAAAATGGAGCTGCTTTATGAGTTTCACCCCCCAATCATTACTGTCGGGCAGCCAGGTGGAAGTATTTTTCCGACCGGCGCAGGAATAGGAGCCACACAGCTCGGGTGAGCAGTTAGATCATTTACTCTGGCAGCGGGCAGGCCGCCGATCATGACACTTGACGAACCCATAGCAACGGTACCAGGACCTCCCGGTACACAAGCGGGAAGTGTACATGGTGCGGTTGTGCTTCCGACTCTCGCGGCAGGCTGGTTGCCGATGAGCACAGTAGGCGCACCTGTAATTATTGCCAAAGGAAGCGCAGGATGGGCAGAAGGGGTAGGTATCGGTGCAGGCGGATGGATGGGGGCATGGCAATGAGGTGAATCCTGTCTTACCATATCACCGACACGTGCAGCAGCGGGCATAATTTATTCTCCTTAGGTTTACTCCTGTTGCTTGGCGCGACATTCTTCATGTCAGTTTAGATGAATTATCTTTCCGGCTATGCAGATGTCGTCATTAGAATGAATGGCCATTTTTTTTAAAGAATCTATTTCAAGACTTCCCTTACTCTTCACCACAGCGTCTTCTTCAGCTTGTATCTTTATCTGTTTAGCTTTCAGGGCAATGGTTTCGGTTGATTTCAGTTCAAGGTGGGCCCCGCTGACCGAGATAACAGGCCCGTCATCGGTCATCCGAACTTTCATGATAATTTCACCGTCGGATTCTGCAATCTCGATAAGCTCATTTTTTTCACTGGAATGCACCATGACCTGACGGCCTGAGTCAAGCTGCATTCGTATTTTTTCAACGTGTTCGACATCTGAGGGTTTAAGCTTTATGATTTCAGCCTTTTCACTCATTTGAATTAAGCCTCCTTTATAGCACTATCCGACAGTAGCACTGTTTTTAAAATTAATATCATCTTTGGTAATTGCAGGCAAGTTCAAAATAGATAGATTACCGGTTTTGACTTCAGAACTTGCTATGGGGTTCGGAATAATTTTCTTGATGAATTGGGATATGTGATATATCAAAAATAAATCTGGCTCTTATTATACTTAAAACAGGTAATTCTTTATGAACAATAAAATATCACCGCTCAAAAATTCAAGTGAGCTTATCAAGAAGAAAAGCTGGTGGAATAGATTAATGGAATGGCTGGCTAACGCGAATAAAAATGTATGCCGCCATTGAAAGCCGGGCAGCAGGCCTCGCAGGTAGCGAGGCGTTAACTATTTATTTTCCCCAGTTTAATCGCACAAAACTCACCACACATGGTGCAGCCTTCTTTGCCGGCACTTTCGCTGGTTTCCAAGCATGCCCTTACTTTTTCAGGGTCTATAGAAATGTTTACCTGACCTTCCCAGTTGAATTCATCTCTGTATTTTGCCATGAGTAAGTCTTTTTCAATTGCGCCGGGAACCCCCTTTGCGATGTCTGCAATGTGTGCGGCAATTTTTGAAGCAATTATACCTTCTTTTACATCTTCTATAGTAGGTAGTCTTAAATGCTCCGCCGGAGTAACATAACACAGGAAGTCTGCGCCGGCTGATCCGGCAATGGCTCCTCCAATAGCGGCAGTAATATGGTCATAGCCAGGCGCTATGTCTGTGGGAATTGGACCAAGTACATAGAATGGAGCTCCCTGGCAAAGACTTTTTTCCAGCTCAACATTAGCCTTAATTTCTCTGATTGGAACATGTCCGGGGCCTTCAATCATAACCTGAACACCCTGATCTCTTGCTCTTTTTGTAAGTTCGCCAAGGGTTATCAGCTCTTCAATCTGCGCCCTGTCAGTTGCATCGGCAATACATCCCGGCCGCAAACCATCGCCGAGACTGAGGACCATGTCGTAATGCCCGGCTAGTTCAAGTAATTTATCATATTGTTCATAAAGAGGATTTTCTCTTTTGTTACATCTTATCCAATTAGCTAAAAAAGATCCTCCTCTGCTGACAATGCCTAAATGACGCCCTCCAATTTCAAGGCAGCCAATACTTTTTCTTGTTATCCCGCAATGAACTGTAATAAAATCCACACCGTCTTCACCATTTTCTTCTATGACCCCAAACATGTCTTCAGCGGTCATTTCAACGATAGCTTTTTTAGAATTCAGCATCTGAACAGCAGCCTGATATATAGGTACTGTTCCAATTACCAATGATGATTCTTTGATAATTGCTTTTCTTATTGCTCTGATATCACCACCTGTAGAGAGATCCATAATAGTATCTGCTCCGGCGGCAAAAGATACTCTTACCTTCTTGAGTTCCAGGTCAATATCTGTACGGTCTTTTGACGTTCCGATATTGGCGTTGACTTTTGTTTTTAAACCCTTGCCAATTGCAAGAGGTGAAATGGATTTATGCTTTTTGTTTCTTATTACTACTATATTACCATTTTCAACTCCCTTGCGAATAAATTCAGGATCAACTCCTTCGTATTCGGCACATATCTCCATTTCTTCTGAGATTTTATTTTTACGTGCCATTTCTAATTGAGTCATAATTTATATCTCCATTTTTGCAATAATAAGCTCTGCTACTTTCTTTCCTGAGAGAAGCATTCCTCCGAAGATCGGCCCCATTCTCGGGCCACCAAAAGCTGCGTTAGCTGACATTCCTGCGACATATACGCCCGGGCAAATTTCCCTGGTGTTTTCAATTGTCAGTTTTTCTGCCTTCTCCGCCCACATGGACCGTTCGCCCATTACTCCCCCGCTTTCAGTATTTAACATCATATCTGCTTTTCGCTCAATAACATGAAGCATTTCTGTTGCATGTCCTGTTGCATCAACAATATTTTTTGCCATAATTGTAAGGGGATCAACATGAAGTCCCGCCATTTCCACAGGTGACCATATAATGACAAGACCAATAACGCGATTTTCCCGAATTACAACATCTTCCACACTCATACAATTAAAGATTTTTGCTCCGGCCTTAGTTGCATATGAGCATATCGTGGTAATGGATTCAACGGCGTCTGCTGTAAAATATCCCGGCTGATATTCTCTTGTTTTTATATCAAAAATATCCAGTATTTCTTTTCCTTCTTTTTGCACTACTATTTCGTTAAACATCATTCCACCGCCCCACATTCCTCCGCCTATACTTAACTTGCGTTCATAAAGAGCTACTTTTTTCCCGGCTTTTGCCAGAAAATACGCTGCTACAAGTCCGGATGGGCCTCCGCCGACGATTGCAGTATCAACCTCTGTATAATCCATAAATTTTTGTGAAAAACGGTCTATTATTGCTTTGGTTATTATAACTTCATTTAATGCCATAATATTATTACACTCCTTTACTATAAAGTTTTGCACCCATCTATTTATCAAAAGTTTTGGGTATGGTTCTAACTTTGGCCACTATCCATTGTTGATTGTCGATTGATGACTGTTGATTGAAGGTATTTTATTAATTTTATAACAAAAAGACAGAGCGAAGCGATTCCACAAATCATCAATCATAAATCAACAGTCATCAATCAATAACCGTATGCACAGTTGTTATTGGCCGAAATTAGAACAAGCCCAAGGTTTTTAATTTCTTTGATATACTCAATACCTTATTGACAACATCAGCAGGCTTTTTACCGAGAACCCTTATCATCGGCTCCTTGCCTAAATCACCGCGGTCAAAAATTATATCTGGTATTGAATCCCTCTTTGAAAGTACGGAATTAATTCCCCATTTTAAAGAATAACTATCTTTAGACTTGGTATCATCAGGCTCACCGGAACGGTCAAAATTATCCACATCAAATCCCAATGCTATGCATATGCCGATAATGTCTTCGGAAAACCTTATATTCATAGCGCATCGGTAGTCCGCATTATATTTCATGGCGCTCAGGATTATGTCGGCAATATGACTGGAAGCGCCAAAAGCGGGATCACATAAAATTCCGGTCTCTTCTCCAATCCTGATAATTCGCCCCGGTATGGCTGCAATGTCTTCTGCCTTGTTTGCATAAGGCAGGGCATAACCCAGGTTTGATTGTACTTCGGGAATAACATTTCCGCATTTTTCAGCATTTAATCTTTGCAGAGCAGCCTTAAGTTTTTGAATACAGTTATATCGTTCACTTTCCTGCAGAATATGGGCCAGGTGGTTTGTCGGGCCATGTCCGCCGCCTATATTCAGAGAAAACCGTATGGCGGCAGTTGTGTATTTTTTTGCTGTTTTTACTGCTTCAAAAACAGATTTTCCCTCGGCAAGCTTTGTAGCAATGGCAGCGGAAAATGTACATCCGGTACCATGAGTATTTTTCGTATCTATCCTTTCAGAATTAAACTCGTGAAAATCTTTTCCATCATACAAAATGTCCACGGGATTGCCGGCAAGATGTCCACCCTTTACAACTACGTTTTTTGCCCCTAACCCGCAGATAATTTCGGCTGCTTTTTTCATGTCGTCAATAGATGACACCTTGATTTTAGTTAGTTCTTCAGCTTCTGGAATATTTGGTGTAATTATAAGAGCTAAAGGCAAAAGTTCTTCTATCAGGGATTTTTTTGCTTCATTTACTATAAGTGGAGCCCCTCCTTTTGCCACCATTACAGGATCTACAACGAGCTTATTTATTCCATATTGCCGCAGTTTTTTAGAAACCACCCTTATTATTTTGGAATTAGCCAGCATCCCGGTTTTGGCTGCATCAATTCCTATATCCGTGGCTACGGAATCAAACTGCTTTTCTACAAAATCTTCCGGGACTTCATAAACTCCCTGTACGCCAAGAGTATTTTGAGCGGTCAAAGCAGTTATGACACTCATCCCGAATCCGCCCAAGACGGTGATGGTTTTCAAATCCGCCTGTATCCCCGCTCCTCCACCTGAATCCGAGCCGGCGATGGTCAGAACCCTGCTGATGCCCATGACTTATCTCCTTGAGTCGAGACTTTTGCAAAATGCCCCCTTTTGCCCAATTCCTGCGTCAGGCTCAAATTTTAAGCCTCGAAATACTCAATGTATTCCTGCATTTAAAATTTTCGCCTTCCTTGAACTTGAACAAAATTGAACATTTTTCAAAGGTTTCGAATTAATCCTGTAAATTAAAAAAGGCCGATACCTTCCTTACCGGAGATATGGCCCTTTGAAAATAAAAGCGTAACAAAATTTTAGTTTCCGCTCCCTACGCTGGTATAATCCAGGTCAGGTTCAAAGGGTATTTTCTCAGCCGGACAGGCACCCCTGCAATTGTTATATTTTGTATTTTTACCTCAACTGTTTCATATAATCAAGTATATTCTATGTGAAATAAACAACAATCAAATGACAGTAGCTAAAAACAGCAATCCCAGGCTTGCGACCATAAGACCGGCTATTGTTTCAATCAAATTCTCGAGCGTAATCGCCAGGCTGCCATGCCTTGCAACCATTCCAAGCGAGATGTTTTTGCCTGATATAACTATCACTACTACACATGTGATGGTCAGGGCCATACCAATAGAAACGGTAATCCCCAGCAGGATGCCCAATCCGACCAGCTCCATGGATAGGGCAAACAGCATGATCATTACTACCCCCGGGCATGGGATCATACCCACCACCAATGCCGATAACAAAGGACCATAAAGATGGCGCTTATGGCTCACATTGCAAGCCAGGTGGTTGCCTTTTGCACTTTTTATCCATTTGTAAATGCTTTTGATCAGAATAGCCAAACCCAGGCAGGTAATCAGGCTGAAGCTGATAATTTGGGTGATCCGGGTTACATCTTCCAATGTTCCTGTGATACTCTTCTGCAAAATAATGTGGATAATCAGCACAAACATGATTCCCGACAAGCCGTGAAACAGGGCAATAGAGCTGCCGAAAAGCACCCCCCGTAGTAATCTCGGACGCTGAGATAAAATGTACGATATGGCAAAACCTTTGCCATGTCCTGGGCCGGCTGCATGAATCATCCCATAGGCAAAAGCAACCGCCAATAGAAAGGCCAAAGGTTTCACGCTATTGGTCTCCCTGGCCTCGCGCACCAGATCCGCCATTTTCTGGTTGAGTCGGTGCTGCCAAAGGGCAATCGTGGACAGAAGCGGATTCTTGGTAGCAGGATGCGTCGTCATGTGATGGGCTTTTGATTTAGGTTCGGCGGTAAACGGATTTTGTGCAAAGACCGGCTGCAGCATAACTGCTATGTAAACAGTCAAAAGGCAAAGTAATAAAAATGTGATTTTCATGACTTTAACCTGAATTTCAGAAATAGCGCCCAGGGATTAACCATACCAAAATAAATCGAGGTGGATTTGTCTTCTTTGAGGGAGCTTTCAATCACAAATCGATCTCCATTCTCAACAAGTGCGGGCTGTTTTTGGGCAAAGAAGATGGCGGTATAGTAGGAAGGATCATATGCGGCGATGACGATTTGTTTAAACAATTTGTGGGCTTTCACATGGCAAGGCACAAAAAAGTGATAGGAAAGTTTGCCGTTTTTTAAAACCGCGTTAAAATTCTTGATCCACTTGACTTTGAAGGACTGACCATCGATTTTCACGAAGATAAAATAATCGTATTCAGCGATATATGAGAACGCTTTTTCTTTCACCACAGCAACTTCGGCAGGTTCCAGTGTGCTGTTTTGGTTTTTGTCATAATCCGTAGCAATCATGTTACTGAACATATCATCGAAATTCCACTCGACCCAAAATCCTGCCAGGCCTTTATTGTCAAACACGATGTTCAATCGCTGGACAATAAATACATGTGGATGGGCAATCACATCGGAGCCCATGCACAACACATTTAAAAAAAGAATCAGACATAATACCTGCTTTCCGACACGAATCATGTGCATTTGACCATCAGTAATTCCATTTTTGGGAAACCTTTTTGAAAAAAGTTTTTCCCTAATCTATTGAAGAATGCAATATATGAAATTCGAGTATATATCTTAATGCCTTATACCACAACTGCTCAGCGCCTACGGAAGCGCATGCGGTGCTGAAAAAAAGCTTCCACAAACTTTAAAACTTTTGGTGCATCTTCCTTGGGAGCGTTTAGCTTTTTCGCATCCTCCAAGATATCGGCAACTGTTTTGCCGATAGTTCAATCATAGGAGTGAATCCTGTCATTTCCCGCAACATCGCTTAAGGCTATGATGCGGCACTTCCGGCACTTCCGGCTTTTAATGCTTTCAGTTTTTCAATGGTAAATTCGGTTACCTTTCGTTCTTTGTTGAAATAACGTATCATGCGTTCTATAAACGCTTGCTGCTCAGCAGAGGTATCATAATATTCTAAAAGTTTACGGGTTTTTTCGAGATTCTCCTCTACCTCCTGCGGAATTTTTTCACTATCATGTCGCACTGCCTCCTCAGGACAAACATCATGGCACTTTGCACAACGAATGCATGACTCTTCGTCGATTTGAGCCTTGTTCATTTCATTGAGCGTGATCGCCTCCACTGGACATTCATCCATACAAATGCCGCAGCCATTGCACATCTCCTGGTTAACCCATGGCATTTTTAGCCTCCTTTTTTGTTTTGGTCTCTATCTTCTCAATACGCTTCTTGATTCCCTTGAGCACATTAAGTTTCTCCTCCTTGTTAAGACTCTGGCCGACTGGCTCTCCATAGGGCATTCCGTCTTTCAAAAAACTGTTAACCCCTTGTCATTGTGGTGCCGCACTTCGGACAAGTTATCTGGTTGCAGGGTTGCCCGCGAACATGCGAAACCTTGTGTCCACATTTTGGACAGACACACTCTCCGTCCGGCCCTGCGGCAAATGGGCCACCCATTCTTCCACCGCCGCCTCTACCTTGAGGCGGTCCTGTTCCATTACTCCGTGGCATTTCTATCACCTCCTTTACATCTTTTTTCCACCATAGACGCTGCTCCTAATACGTTCCTAAGGGAAGACCAGACTTTCTCCACCTCGCAGCCGATTAGGTTTTTATAATCACCTACCACGCTCATAGGACGTGGTTTGATGAAGACCCTTCGATGAGGTCTAAAAGCTTCGCGATTCCTGCAGATTATAATCCAACATTCAGGACGCAGCCGTCAAGCTAAAAGACTATGAACATCCAACGTCGAATTTTAAATAAGGTATTCCGTCTTCTGCGTTGCTTGCCGGTTACATAATTCATTATGCGCCCTCCTCGCGCCTTGCTCTTGATGCTCATCGCTCACCGAAAAAAACGCAATATGTGACCTTCCGAGGTATATTTTCCCTCACTGCCTTACGCAAAAATTGGAAAAATTAGCCGTTTTCGTTCAGGCATTATTTAGCTTTGTTCTTGACGCGATAATAAATAATAGTTATTTATACTACTATTTTATTATATTTTATAGGGAGAAAAATTA
>Ga0255377_1240_pt1 | contig 9884 bp, 5 predicted proteins | sample ANMaggSeSYBR01G9_FD_182099 | JGI IMG/M metagenome (GOLD analysis project Ga0255377, IMG submission 182099) | Sediment cell enrichment communities from methane seep in Santa Monica Basin, California, United Staets - ANME aggregate JGI... | ecosystem: Environmental > Aquatic > Marine > Cold seeps >... | reverse complement strand
GCAATAAAATGCATAGAAGATGCTGCGGAAGGCGGAGGATTTATTTTATCAACAGGTGATCAGTGCGGAAGAGATACACCGCATGAGAATATATTTAAACTGGTTGAAGTATGTGAAAAGTATGGGAAATATTGATTATTATTATCCAAAACAGTAACTAATATTTTAACTAAATATTATATTCTTTGGGAGGATAAAATGAAAATAAGTTGTGGACAAGAAGTAAAACAAGAAGGAAATGCATCAAAGACATTATTATTTTTTGACGATTGGCTCTTGAGTGCCCGGGAGGGACTGGACCGCAAGCAGGGGCAATGCAATCTGGTGAAAGAGGTAAAACTGGGTACTCATCCTGAGCTTAATTCCATCTTTGGTCTAAGATTCCTACATGACGATTATTTGGACCGTTATGTGATGTATATTGACTGTTGTTTTAAAGACCCCAAAAACTATAGTAATTTCACCTTCAGGTTGGATACTGATGATCTTCAAAATTGGCCAATTCCTAAATGGGCTTCCGGAAACGGGCCGCTTTGGACACGGATAGAAAATCCGGTATTGGATCAGAATGGCAACCCCCTGCACTATTTTGATCTTCTTTGTCTGGCTGGTACTCCTATGGCTGAAAAGGGCTATTTTATGAATATTTATGAATATAATGATAATGGAAAGTCAATAAACTCGGTCATTGCTTTTTCCAAAGATGGTCTCCATTGGGTTGTGGATACAAAGACCCACTGGTTGCCTCATTTAAGTGATACATGCAATCCCCCCCTTTACAATCCCAGGACCGGGCAATTCATGATATTCTGCCGCCCTGGATTTGTTGATCGCCGTATCGCTCTGGTAAAAACAGATCTAAAAACCTTCAGTCCAGCGACAACTGTCCTGCAGCCAGATGTTGAGGATCCTGTTAGTCGGGAGTTTTATGGACTAAATCCCATGTTTTACGACGGTATCTTTATAGGCGTATTGCAAATATATGATACAGAACCCACAGAAAATGCCCGCATCAAAATGCAGGGAACCAATGAAGTCCAATTGGCTTATAGCTATAACGGGCAGAACTGGTATAGAGCTTCAAGGCAAACCTTTTTTTCACGAACTGAACCGGGTACCGCATCTGGTGGTTCAGTATATCTCGGGGCACCGGTACTCACCAAAGAAAACCGTATAGTTTTCTGTGCCACGCCATCCTGGGCAGAGCATGGCTTAGAAGAGAAAGATTTTCCAGTGGAATATAACCCAAGAGTTTTAACTTATCTTTATGATATGCGTCTGGACGGATTTGTTTATTTGAAAACACGGGCCCGACAGGGACTGATTCAGACAAAAACAGTCATATCGCAGGGTGGAGAATTAAATATAAATTTCAGAACCACGCATACCGGATATATAAAGGTAGCAGTGTTAGATGGGACGCTAAATGCGGATACGTTTGGTAAACCCTTGCCCAATTATACTATCGAGGATGCAATACCTGCTACTGGTGATGAGTTATTTGGCAAAATAAGCTGGCAAAATCGAAACAATTTGGATGAGTTAAAAGATAAATCTATCATGTTGCAGGTACATGTATGCGAAGGAGAATTGTATGCACTGCGATTTCCTTACCAGGTTTTAATAGAAGAAAAGGAATAGAAGATTAGAAAGATATTATAACTGAAATAATAGAAGAATTATGCTCTGATAAAATTAATTATTTATCGATAAAAAAAAGAAGGGTGAAAATAAATGACTCCAAGAGAGAGATGGTTAAAGACAGTAAGGAGAGAAATACCAGATAGGGTACCATGCGTACCAGATATTTCAATTATGGTTCCAATAAAAATGCAAAAAAAACCTTTTTGGGATTATTACATAAATACCATGGATGGAAGTCCGATTGGCGGGCATTATAATAATGAGAAGATGAGTAAAGCATATATAGATGCTTGTAATTATTTTGGAGTTGGAGCATGGGTCTGGCATGTGAAATGTAATGTTGAAGATAACCGTGTCAATTATGAATACAAGATTATTGAAAAAAAATCTGATAGAATAGTGACCAGAACAACCATGCATACCCCTGAGGGCGATCTCTGGTCCGAGACATTGTATCTAATCGATGACCCCCCATTTCCAATAAGTAAGTATATTAAGAATTTTAAGGAAGAATTCAGATTTATTAAATATTTTTATCCTCCTCTGGATAATATAGATTTTGAACCAGTTTTCTTATCAAAGAAATACATGGGCGAGAGTGGTGTTAACAGCATAGGAATTATGGCTCCAGGTCTTACACATCTCGATTTCTTTGTGGATGGTGGTCTTGGAAAGATCGGACTTATTTATTACGATTATCCTGAACTTATTGCCCGGTATAAAGAAATGCATGAAGAATGGTCAGTTAAATATCTCAAAAAGATTATAGAAGCTAAGTGCTGTGATGAAATCGAAACCGGCGGTTCAGGGCTAATGACATGGCAATCGCCTAAAATAACAAGGGAACTCTCTCTCGATGGATTAAAAATGATAACCAGGATGTGTAAAGAAAACAATCTGATAAGTCATCTTCACTGTTGCGGGTTTGAAAAAGAACTGGTAAAGATGTGTGCGGAAGAAACAGAGCTGGATATTATAGAACCTTTAGAAGTACCACCTCAAGGAGATTGTGATTTAAAAGAAATAAAGCAAAAATATGGGGAGAAGCTTGTTCTTAAAGGAAATCTTCATACTTCGGAAGTGATGCTTGCGGATTCTAAAACAGTTGAGGCTGCTTCTATTAAATGTATTGAAGACGCTGCTGAAAGCGGAGGATTTATTTTATCAACAGGTGATCAGTGCGGAAGAGATACACCGCATGAAAATATATTTAAGCTGGTTGAAGTTTGTGAAAAGTACGGGAAATATTAATTACTATTATTCAAACAATATTATTTTAATTAGAATTATTGTGTAGAAAAAATATTATAGAGGAGTTATAAAATATGTCTATTCAACAAAAACAGAAAGCATTTATTTATGGCACCCAGTATTATAGGGTGCCCAACCCCCCTAGAGACCAGCATCAATATCATCTTAAAAGGATTAAAAATGAATTAGGTTTTAATACAGTTAAGCTATTTTTACAATGGAACACTCAAAATATTGCTCCGGATAAATATGATTTTGAAGAAATGGAAGAGATATTTAATATATGTAATCGTGAAGGCCTGAATGTATTTGTGAATACAAACCTGGAGACATGTCCGTACTGGCTGGAAAGACAGAGTCCTGAAGCAAGATATGTCAGCGCCAATGGACAAGCTATCGAACTGGGGCCGAATGGGCAGGCTCAGACTGGCGGGTATCCGAGCTTGTGTTTTCACAATAATATTGTTAGAGACGCAGCCGAAAAATATTTGATAAAATTAGTGGGGACCATTAAAGGCAATAAGAGCCTTATTGGCTATGACTGCTGGAACGAACCCCATCTTGAACCAGCCTGGATGGATAATTTATGGGGTAATATGGGAGATAGGTTATACTGTTACTGCAATGCCAGCAGAGTTGAATTCCGTAAATGGCTGGCTACAAAATATAATAATATTGGAATATTAAACTCAACATGGGCAAGGAGTTATGGCGGCTGGGAGGATATAAATCCTCCAAACAGGCACGGTAACTATGCTGATTGGCTTGACTGGATAAGGTTCTGGTTTGATTCGATTAGTGAACATTTAAGCTTCAGGTATGGAATAATCAAGAAAGAGGATCCAGAAAAATTTGTTATGAGTCATTCCGGGGCTGTACCGCCATTTCTCCCGCGCCCTAATGCATTTATAAATAACTGGTCATTAGCAGAACAAGTAGATATGTGGGGTACCTCATTTGCTCCAAAATTTCATAATTGGAGCATGTCTATGAGCGCAGGTGTGATAGATGCTACAAGAAGCGCCGCGCGCGGTAAAGAAATTTGGATAAGTGAAATGACCGGAGGCAGCACGAGCATGGGCGGCTTTAAAAAATCACCAATAACCCGGCCAAAAGATATCCGCGCGTGGAATTGGCTTTCTGTGGTATATGGTGTTAAGGCAATAATTTATTGGTGCTATTTGGAAGAGAGCACAGGACTTGAAGCAGGATCGTTTGGGTTAATAAGATATAATGGTAAAAATACTGAACGGGCGCAAGAAGCAGCCAGGCAGGCAAATCTGATCAATAAGTATTTTTATATTTTCAAGGATTATACCCCAACAGCAGATGTAGCAATATTATACGACCCTGACAATACATCGCTACTTTTCGCCATGGAAAATAAAGATGATAGATATAGCCAATCACATTCAGGATACTATGAAGCAGTATGGGAAAATGACTTATATGCAAAATATATCACATATTCCTCGCTTGAAGACTTAAGGGAAAAGATTCTTATTGTTCCAATGTGCCTGACATTACCTCAAGATGCAGCAGACCATATAAAGAATTTCGTGGAAAAAGGCGGGATCCTGGTCACTGATGCGAGAATGGGTCTTTTTGATGAAAGTGGTTTTCTCCAGTCAGACATACCATCCCATGGGCTAGCTGATATTGCAGGGTTAAAGGAAGATGAGGCTTTTTACTCTGATCCAGGAAATCGTCCTGAGTTAAACAATCCCGGGAATTTACCCTGGCCTGATGAAATATATAGCGGTCCTGAAATATCAATTACCAGTCCTATCCAAACAAATTTTAGAGTACATGGTTATTTGACACCGCTATTGTTAGAAGGAGCAGAATGCATAGGTAAATGGAAAAATATTTGTCTTGCCGCTCATAATGATTACGGTAAGGGTGAGGTATATTATTTTGGGACTTATTTAGGTTTGGCGCTCTCTCAAAGGGAAAAAGGAGCCTTTTCTCTAGTGTCAGCTATTTTAAATAAATATGTTAATCCTGCAGTCAGAGGAAACATGCTGCGCCCCCGCTTAATTGAAGGAGATAACGAAAGTCTATTAGTGGTATTTAACGTAGATAAATTAAAAGAATTTTCCGAAACTATTATTTTACCTGGAGGATATAAAAGTGCTTATGATGTAATAAATAATAGGAAGGAGATTGTTATTGAGGAAAACAAGGTGAAATTATCTGTTGAACCTGAAGGGGTGCGGGTACTTCACCTGGTAAAGTAAGTATATTTTTCGATTGTATGAGGTTAGTAAAGGCATTAGATAAGATCGTTAGAAATAATTAGAAAACATATTAGAGGATAGAGATAGAATATGAAGCCAAGGGATAGAATGATAAATGCTCTGAATTTTACAGAACCGGATGACATGGTACCGTCCTGGGAAATTGACTTCCAGCTATACAAAGAGATTGTCGGCAGAGAGTTAATAGCAGTATTTGAGTTTGATGATTTGAGTGAAAAGGAAAAGGAAAAGGCAATAGAATACAATGCCGGAGTCCTTGTTGAAACAGCTGAAAAACTTGATTTTTCCGCGATCTGCTCGCTTTTCGGGTACTGGGAGATATCTCCTGGCATACCTGCTTTAAATTGGATAAAAGAAGAAAAATGGAGGATTAGATTAATTAAAACTCTAAAGGAAATTGCAGGTGACAGATTTTTAATCATCGGTTGTTCTGATTCCACGCTTGGGCTTCCTCCGGGTAATAAGATCAATGAATTTGTGACCATGATGTATGAAAATCCTAAAGAATTTATAAAAAATACCCAATTAAGGCTTGATGAAGGGATAAAGCAGGGGATAAATGCCGTGGAAGCAGGAGCAGATGCAGTATTTAATGCTAGTGATATTGCATTTAATACAGGAGGGTTTTTTACCCCGCATCAATTTGATGATTTTATAGGACCTTTTTTGGAAGAATGGGCATCAACTTTTAAAAAGAGTGGAATCTATACGATTTACCATACTGATGGAAACCTTGATAAACTAATGGATAAACTTGTTGCTACAGGAATAGATGCACTCCAGTGCATAGATCCTCTGGCAGGAATGGATATTATCAGGCTTAAGGAGCAGTACTATAAAAAAATTACCCTTATTGGCAATGTAAACACGACAACACTTCATCTGGGAACAAAATCAGAAGTGGAAGATGAATCAAAAAAAGTGCTCGAAGGCTGCAAAGCTGGTGGCGGGTATATTTTTGGAGCATGCAATGCGATTTATAAAGGGATACCGCCCGAGAATTATCTTGCCATGGTCGAGGCTAAAAGAAAATATGGACGATATGGAGGTGCTAAATGAATACACAAAAACCAATAATTACTGAATCAGACAGAATTTACAATAAGGCAAAAAAAATTGTTCCATGCCAGACACAAACTCTTTCAAAAGCTCCTTTTAATTATGTTGATGGTGTATCGCCAAAGTATTTAAAAAAAGGAAAAGGCTGTCATGTATGGGATGTCGACGGCAATGAGTATATAGATTACGGCATGGCGCTTGGTCCAATTTCTCTTGGCTATTGTTATGATGAAGTTGATAATGCAATAAAAGAACAATTAAAAGATGCAATTAATTTAACTTTGATGCATCCCCTTGAAGTAGAAGTATCTGAGCTTTTAATAAATGTTATTCCATGTGCAGAGATGGTGAGATTTGGAAAAAATGGTTCAGATGTTACAGCTTGTGCATTGGCGCTGACATATCTTGCTTCAGGACTCTGTCTTTCCAGCCAGTACGGACATGTCTCCAGGTTTGTATTCACAAATACATTCAGGCCTTCACGATTACATATATTAAATATCTCTTCCATTTCTTCAAAATCATATTTATCCGGAGCAATATTTTGAGTGTTCCATTGTAAAAATAGCTTAACTGTATTAAAACCTAATTCATTTTTAATCCTTTTAAGATGATATTGATGCTGGTCTCTAGGGGGGTTGGGCACCCTATAATACTGGGTGCCATAAATAAATGCTTTCTGTTTTTGTTGAATAGACATATTTTATAACTCCTCTATAATATTTTTTCTACACAATAATTCTAATTAAAATAATATTGTTTGAATAATAGTAATTAATATTTCCCGTACTTTTCACAAACTTCAACCAGCTTAAATATATTTTCATGCGGTGTATCTCTTCCGCACTGATCACCTGTTGATAAAATAAATCCTCCGCTTTCAGCAGCGTCTTCAATACATTTAATAGAAGCAGCCTCAACTGTTTTAGAATCCGCAAGCATCACTTCCGAAGTATGAAGATTTCCTTTAAGAACAAGCTTCTCCCCATATTTTTGCTTTATTTCTTTTAAATCACAATCTCCTTGAGGTGGTACTTCTAAAGGTTCTATAATATCCAGCTCTGTTTCTTCCGCACACATCTTTACCAGTTCTTTTTCAAACCCGCAACAGTGAAGATGACTTATCAGATTGTTTTCTTTACACATCCTGGTTATCATTTTTAATCCATCGAGAGAGAGTTCCCTTGTTATTTTAGGCGATTGCCATGTCATTAGCCCTGAACCGCCGGTTTCGATTTCATCACAGCACTTAGCTTCTATAATCTTTTTGAGATATTTAACTGACCATTCTTCATGCATTTCTTTATACCGGGCAATAAGTTCAGGATAATCGTAATAAATAAGTCCGATCTTTCCAAGACCACCATCCACAAAGAAATCGAGATGTGTAAGACCTGGAGCCATAATTCCTATGCTGTTAACACCACTCTCGCCCATGTATTTCTTTGATAAGAAAACTGGTTCAAAATCTATATTATCCAGAGGAGGATAAAAATATTTAATAAATCTGAATTCTTCCTTAAAATTCTTAATATACTTACTTATTGGAAATGGGGGGTCATCGATTAGATACAATGTCTCGGACCAGAGATCGCCCTCAGGGGTATGCATGGTTGTTCTGGTCACTATTCTATCAGATTTTTTTTCAATAATCTTGTATTCATAATTGACACGGTTATCTTCAACATTACATTTCACATGCCAGACCCATGCTCCAACTCCAAAATAATTACAAGCATCTATATATGCTTTACTCATCTTCTCATTATTATAATGCCCGCCAATCGGACTTCCATCCATGGTATTTATGTAATAATCCCAAAAAGGTTTTTTTTGCATTTTTATTGGAACCATAATTGAAATATCTGGTACGCATGGTACCCTATCTGGTATTTCTCTCCTTACTGTCTTTAACCATCTCTCTCTTGGAGTCATTTATTTTCACCCTTCTTTTTTTTATCGATAAATAATTAATTTTATCAGAGCATAATTCTTCTATTATTTCAGTTATAATATCTTTCTAATCTTCTATTCCTTTTCTTCTATTAAAACCTGGTAAGGAAATCGCAGTGCATACAATTCTCCTTCGCATACATGTACCTGCAACATGATAGATTTATCTTTTAACTCATCCAAATTGTTTCGATTTTGCCAGCTTATTTTGCCAAATAACTCATCACCAGTAGCAGGTATTGCATCCTCGATAGTATAATTGGGCAAGGGTTTACCAAACGTATCCGCATTTAGCGTCCCATCTAACACTGCTACCTTTATATATCCGGTATGCGTGGTTCTGAAATTTATATTTAATTCTCCACCCTGCGATATGACTGTTTTTGTCTGAATCAGTCCCTGTCGGGCCCGTGTTTTCAAATAAACAAATCCGTCCAGACGCATATCATAAAGATAAGTTAAAACTCTTGGGTTATATTCCACTGGAAAATCTTTCTCTTCTAAGCCATGCTCTGCCCAGGATGGCGTGGCACAGAAAACTATACGGTTTTCTTTGGTGAGTACCGGTGCCCCGAGATATACTGAACCACCAGATGCGGTACCCGGTTCAGTTCGTGAAAAAAAGGTTTGCCTTGAAGCTCTATACCAGTTCTGCCCGTTATAGCTATAAGCCAATTGGACTTCATTGGTTCCCTGCATTTTGATGCGGGCATTTTCTGTGGGTTCTGTATCATATATTTGCAATACGCCTATAAAGATACCGTCGTAAAACATGGGATTTAGTCCATAAAACTCCCGACTAACAGGATCCTCAACATCTGGCTGCAGGACAGTTGTCGCTGGACTGAAGGTTTTTAGATCTGTTTTTACCAGAGCGATACGGCGATCAACAAATCCAGGGCGGCAGAATATCATGAATTGCCCGGTCCTGGGATTGTAAAGGGGGGGATTGCATGTATCACTTAAATGAGGCAACCAGTGGGTCTTTGTATCCACAACCCAATGGAGACCATCTTTGGAAAAAGCAATGACCGAGTTTATTGACTTTCCATTATCATTATATTCATAAATATTCATAAAATAGCCCTTTTCAGCCATAGGAGTACCAGCCAGACAAAGAAGATCAAAATAGTGCAGGGGGTTGCCATTCTGATCCAATACCGGATTTTCTATCCGTGTCCAAAGCGGCCCGTTTCCGGAAGCCCATTTAGGAATTGGCCAATTTTGAAGATCATCAGTATCCAACCTGAAGGTGAAATTACTATAGTTTTTGGGGTCTTTAAAACAACAGTCAATATACATCACATAACGGTCCAAATAATCGTCATGTAGGAATCTTAGACCAAAGATGGAATTAAGCTCAGGATGAGTACCCAGTTTTACCTCTTTCACCAGATTGCATTGCCCCTGCTTGCGGTCCAGTCCCTCCCGGGCACTCAAGAGCCAATCGTCAAAAAATAATAATGTCTTTGATGCATTTCCTTCTTGTTTTACTTCTTGTCCACAACTTATTTTCATTTTATCCTCCCAAAGAATATAATATTTAGTTAAAATATTAGTTACTGTTTTGGATAATAATAATCAATATTTCCCATACTTTTCACATACTTCAACCAGTTTAAATATATTCTCATGCGGTGTATCTCTTCCGCACTGATCACCTGTTGATAAAATAAATCCTCCGCCTTCCGCAGCATCTTCTATGCATTTTATTGC
>Ga0255377_1211_pt2 | contig 9911 bp, 9 predicted proteins | sample ANMaggSeSYBR01G9_FD_182099 | JGI IMG/M metagenome (GOLD analysis project Ga0255377, IMG submission 182099) | Sediment cell enrichment communities from methane seep in Santa Monica Basin, California, United Staets - ANME aggregate JGI... | ecosystem: Environmental > Aquatic > Marine > Cold seeps >... | reverse complement strand
GCAACCAGCTTGCTGGAAAGGTCGTGGATGTCGAACTGGGAGATATTATATCCAAAGTGAAGATCTCAATCAAACCAACTGTGGTCACTTCGGTAATAACCACTGAAGCTGTGAAAAAACTGGATATCAAAAAAGAGGATGAGGTGCTTGCGGTTATAAAGTCCACAGAAGTGATGATAGCGAAGAAATGAACGCGTCTATGACGATATATTCATAACCATAAAATACCATAAAGATAATTTTCCAGTATGTCTGATCCTATTCCGGAACTTGTGGCTGGTGTTAGAAATCCTGCCACTTTATCTGTTTGTAAAGACCATGCAGATGCTGTTTATTTTTCAATTGACCGGTTCAGTCTCAGAGCCCGGGCCAGGGATATAACCCTCGATAACCTTGATGCTTTTGTGAAGCAGGTAAATGACAGCGGCCTGAAAGCGTATCTGGCAGCTAATACCGTAATTTATCCGGAGGATCTGCCAGCTGTGGATGCCGTAGTGGAGGCGGCGGCCAGTGCCGGTGTGGATGCAGTCATTGCCTGGGACCCTGCCGTCATCAACAAGTCTGTAGAGTGCGGCCTTGATCTGCATATATCCACCCAGGCCAATGTGTCTAACTGGCAGACAGCAGAGTTTTACGGGAAACTGGGCGCCAGTCGTGTGATACTATCGCGGGAGCTGACCCTTGAGCAGATAAAGGATATCAGGCAGCATACAGATATGGAACTGGAGGTGTTCGTGCACGGTGCCATGTGCCAGGCAATATCAGGACGCTGCTACCTGTCGGCCTACCTGCTGGGTCGCTCAGGCAACTGTGGTGACTGTACACAGCCCTGCCGGTGGCAGTGGACCCTGCACGGTGAAGACGGGGGACTGGTTGAACTGGCAGGGAAACACCTGCTGAGTGCCAGGGACCTGTGCATGATAGAGCATGTGCCTGAATTAATAGATGCGGGATTGGATGCATTCAAGATAGAGGGCAGGCTCAGGAATCCGGGTTACATGGCTGTGGTGTCCCGGTGTTACCGTGAGGCATTGGATGCTTGCCGGAATGGTTCATATGACCAGGGGATGGCACAGCAATGGAAAGAACAACTGGCCAAGGTCTATAACAGGGGCTTTTCCACAGGTTTCTATTTCGGGGTACCGGGACCGGACGGGCTGGCTGTTGAAAAGGACATGAATGCTTCATCGGTGCGCAGGCAGGCAGTGGGTGTGGTGCAGAACTATTTCCTTAAACAGGATGCGGCAGCGGTCAGGCTATTAGAAGGTGGTCTGGCGGTCGGGGATAGTATTGTGATAGAAGGGGCCAGTACATACCTGGAACAGGAAGTGGAGTCGTTGATGATTGGAAGGGATCCGGTACAAGAGGCTGGGAAAGGGCAGGATGTGGGCCTTGCCGTGGCTGCCAGGGTCAGGAAGAATGACAGGGTGTTCAGGGTGGAAAGAATATAAGGCAATACCATAGTAATTTAATGTAAATCCATTACACAGGAGCTAATACCTTTGACCGGCATACACCAGATACTCTCTTTAATTGATGAGGTTGTATGGGGTCCATTCATGATGTTGCTGCTGATAGGCACCGGCATCTTCCTTACGTACAGGTTGAGGGGGCTTCAGTTACGCAAACTTGTGCACACCCTTCGTCTCGTATCCGAACATGACGGAAAGGAAGAAAAAGGCGACATCTCCCCTTTTCGTGCTTTAATGGCCACACTATCCGGCACAATAGGTACAGGGAACATCGCAGGTGTTGCAACTGCCATCTCAATGGGCGGACCTGGTGCACTTTTCTGGATGTGGCTGACTGCAGTGGTGGGTATGGCAACCAAGTTCGTGGAATGCACACTTGCCTTGCATTTCAGGGACGAACTACCTGATGGTACAATGATAGGGGGACCGTTCTATTATCTTGAGAGAGGATTGAAATACCGCAGGGTTGGTATTGTGTTGGGTATGTCCTTTGCAGTTTTTGGCATATTCTCATCCTTTGGTATAGGTAATATGACCCAGGCCAACTCAGTATCCATTGCCATGAACGATACTTTTAATGTACCGGGAATGGCTACCGGACTGGTACTTGCATTGGCGGTTGGGACTGTTATCATTGGCGGGATCAAGAGACTGGGATTTGTTGCCGGCAACCTTGTTCCCTTCATGGCTATCCTCTATATCCTGTCTGCCCTTATCGTTCTAATCTTCAATTTTGATAAGGTCCCGGCGGCCTTTTTGCAGATAATAGATGGTGCATTCTCGGGTACCGCAGCAGCAGGTGGATTTACCGGGGCCGCTGTGGCCAGTGCAATGCGTTTTGGTATTGCAAGGGGGATATTCTCCAATGAAGCAGGGCTGGGCAGCGCACCTATGGCACATGCCACTGCCAAAACGCCCAATAGCGTACGCCAGGGTTTGATCGCCATGCTTGGGCCTTTTATCGATACTATTGTGGTGTGTACTATGACAGGTTTGGTCATTATTTCAACCGGGGCATGGGAAACTGGCAAGACCAGTACTTCGCTGAGTATTCATGCATTCAACTCGCAGATGGGATATGCCGGTGATGTGATAATTACAATAGGCATGGCAGTGTTCGCATTCACGACCATACTTACGTGGTCTTTCTACGGCAAGCAGTGCCTGTCCTACTTTGTGGAAAAGGTGTCAGATGATGTGAGATTTTACAAGGGGTTTTTAAGGGTTTATTACTCTGTATTCCTTGTGGGAATAATGGTGGGTGCAGGGGTGGTGGATCTTCCACAAGGGATTGGGTACCTGGAGGATATCTGGCTGTTCTCTGATATTACCAATGCCCTGATGGCGATACCGAATCTTATAGGGCTGCTGTTAATGCATGGTGTGGTGGTCGGGTTGGTGAAGGAGTATTTCGGGAAATGAAAATGGTGTTTACAGGAAATGCTTTTGATTCAGGGCCGCTCTCAGGCCATTCTTAGGCTGTTATAAGCCGCTCTTCGGGCTTTACAGTTCAAGTTCTGCCCATTAGTCATCAGTTAAGGAGTTTGACTGGCTCGATATGCATTGTTTTCCAAATAACCAATGATTTTTTATGCTTAACCAATTTAGTTTGAATAGAACACAGATGACACGGATTAGACGGATTTTTACGGATTTATTTTCGTATCCGCGCGCATCCGTGTCATCCTTGCAATCCGTGTTCTATCACAATATTACTCTTAACCGATGACATATGAAGTTCTGCCAGTCTGCTTTTGTAGGATATCCGTACAGTAACAACGTCTTCAACTGCTTGTGCTATAATCTGCATAATAGGGGGTATTTTTTAATTATGTTTGTATTTCGTTAAGCCATTCGTAAATTGGCATTATTTGTATTTCTTTGTCATTGATTCTAAGAGTTTCTGACTCATTTTCAGTTAATATAAGACCATATTTGAGATTATGGTCGTTCATGGCTTCAGTTAATCCTCTTATTTCTCTTTGTCTCGTTTTTTCATCTTTTAGGGTAAGGGTCACCTGGATGGCTCCGGTGATTGTGAGATTATCTTTTATAAGAAAATCACATTCATATCTTCCTTTGTGGTAGTATATTTCCCTGCTCTGTTTTGTCAGTGTCATATAAACAAGGTTCTCCAGTAGCCTGCCCCTGTCCTGTGAAAACTTGAATGAGATAGAATTCACCAGCCCTGTGTCTAAACAATATATTTTTTTAGGGTTGATAAGCTGCTTTTTCACTGATCTGTCATATTTAGTTAATGTGTATATCAGATATGAATCTTGTGCACATTGGATATATTCTTTTACCGTTTCACCGGTTATTCCCAGGGTTTTTGCGATGTTTAAGTAGGAGAATGGTTTTGCTATGTTCGAGATGACAAAATAGAGCAGATCAAATACGTCTTTGTTATTCCTCAGGTTGTTGGGGTAGATGATGTCTTTCAGATAGATGGTCTGGAAATAATTCTTGAGGATTTCCTGTTTTAGTTCGTTATCGCTTTCCAGTACAACTCTTGGATAGGCCCCGTATTCCAGATAGTTATTGAATTGCTGGAGTTTCTCTACGGTTGTTGGCCTGTGGACACCACTGAAGTTAAGATATTCCTTAAATGACAGCGGATAGACTGTTAAGGAGAAGTACCTGCCTGAGAGTCTGGTGCTGATCTCCTTTTTTAGAAGGCTGGATGTTGAACCTGTGAGTATTATCTTGATGTTTGTTGTGGTATCAAACAGGGTCTTGATGGTCTGTACCCAGTAATCGTAATTCTGTATCTCATCAATGAAAAGATAGAGGGTTGAAGGCTTCTTCAGCGCCCGATGATATTCGATTATTTCTGTGAGGTATGCCGGGTCTTTTGATTTGCTCTGGAACAGGGGCTCGTCGAGATTGATGAATAGTATGGCATCGGGCGGCACGTTGCTATCCAGCAGGCTTTTTACCACCTGGTAGGCAAGTGTTGATTTTCCGGTGCGTCTGGCACCGGTGAGCAGGAGTATTTCTTTTGTCGGGAGGTATTTCTTGATCTTTGGGTACCATCGCTGCCGATCTATTCCGGTGTCAAATGGTTTATCGAACCACCAGGGGTTCTGTCGTTCAAGGGCTAGTTTTGTGTTTTCTTCCATATTGTAGATTATAATCGCTGAATATACTTCAAGTTAGCGGTTATAATTGGTGATTTTTGTATAAATTGTAAGATATAATGTTTGATTTTTGCAGATTTATTGATTTATCCGAATCTTGCAAGACATGAGTTTTTGAAGGAAGGCATCACGGGTGCTGGTGATAATATATAAATTAAATATCGAGATTCATTATCTGCAATGTAATTCACCATTTCTAATTTTTTGTTCTTTTGATATGGCCATTTTCAATTAGTATCTGTTTCAGTCCTTCCTTTGAGAGCGGACATTCTATTAACTCGCATATCTGTTGTTTATTGTTAAGACCGGTCTGCTTTCTCCGCTCTGCTAATAATGATTCATTAAATTCTTGGGACCAGTCACAATTTGGGGCACAAAAAATTGATCAAAAATATCCAGTAACACTCTGGTGAGGATATTACCACACTTCTAGACCAGCCCTATGAGATTATGTGCCAGATAGTATTCAGCACAATATTCAGATTTGCATCAACCCAGGACTGACGATTCTTTTTCACCTTCTGCCCAACGATTCCCATCAGGTTTTCAACATGATTATTGCTATCTGGAATCTATATTCCCTTTGTTGCCAATTCTGCGAATAGCGTTACTTTGCCCCGGGTTTTAATAATGAATTTGCCAGTATTACTATCCTTATTTTTTGATAGTAACTCATTGGCAATTACCAGCAACTCTTCTTGAGTTTTATTTATTCTCCATTTGAGTCTCGCAAAATCAGAATATTTTCTGTGTTTTTTCACTGAATTTTTCAATGTCGAAATGGTTCTGATGATATCTTTTTTGATTCTCATTCGATCATCTTTTGGATATTGCTCCTTTCACAAATAATACATCGAAGTTTTAACAAAATGATTTGTACATTGTTGAATTCTATATCCATATGTCTCCAGATTTAATTGTAATTTACCATCCCCATCGCATACGGCATAGACTTCATCAGACAATCGACAATTATTTCCAATATGAGTTAATGTTTCTGACCAACTCTTAGCCGTACCCAGGTATAGTAGATATTCTTCCTACAATTCCAAAAGAAGTGCTCGTGGTTATCGAAATATTCAGGATTTAATTACTATGATCTATCTTCGATTGGGACAATTGAATTTCCATTTACCCACATGAATTAGTGAATATCCAAACATTTTTGGTGCGCGCACGCGGAAATTTGAGTACACCAATGACCAAGCTAAGAGCAGAATAATTTAATCACGGCAAAAAATAAATCATAGATTTACTCGGTCCCAAGCATCCATTTCCAAAGCGGTACAAACCTTATGCCATCTTCATCCTGCTCAACATCTTTTGTAAGGACCATCAATTCCACCACCCTGTCTGCGAATTGTTCCCTGAATTCATTAAGCCCCGAAACTTCTCTTTCATTTATATCATTTGTATATGACACATTTATCGCACCCAGTGAACCGTCCTCGTTTTTTATAACAAAGTCAACTTCGCCTTTCCCCTTCCAGTAATACGGTTCCTTTTCCTTTCGCAAGAGTTCAATAAAAACTAGATTTTCAGCCAGTTGCCCTACATCTCTTGAAAACCTGAAAGATACAGCATTACGCAGACCATTGTCTATACAGTAGATTTTTTTGTTATTCCTGCTCTGTGCTTTCAAAGAATAGCTGAAATATTGTGTCTCAAACAATATTTTTGCCTGCTTAGTAAAATGGAAATATTCTTTTAATGTTGCATAATCAATCCTGAGCAGTTCTGTCAGTTTTTTGTATGAATAAAGACTTGTAAAATTTGAGCACAGGTAATATATAAATTCCCTGAGAATTCTGACATTTCTTATTTTATTGAGGAGTATTATATCTCTGTATACAATGCTGTCATAATATGATTTAAGGTACTCTTTCTTGAGTTCCCTGTCTTTTTCAAGTGTGACTCTTGGAAATCCGCCATCCTGCAGGTAATATTTTAGCATATTTATTATCTTGTCCTTGTTTGCGGCTATTGCGATCCTGTCTTTTTTGACCTGGAAACCATTGAACTGCATATATTCCGAAAAATCAAGAGGATACACATCTATCTTAAGATACCGCCCACTTATCAGATGTGACAGACTGCTGTCCAGAAGATGCGATGACGAGCCAGATATGATTATATTATATTCCTTTGTGTCATAGAGGGACTTGATCCATTTTTCCCATCCGGCAACATTCTGTATTTCATCAAATATCAGGTATACATGGTCTTCGCAGCATACATCCTGTTTATAGGTATCCATAACATTCTTAAGAAGATTCCCAGTCAAACTCAGGATTGGCTCGTCACAGTTCACAAAAAGTATTTTTTCAGGATCAGTATTTTGATTATAGATCAGGTCATGGATTAACTGGTATATCAATGTAGTTTTTCCTGCCCGCCTTACCCCGCTTATAACCACGATTTCGCCGGTTGTTACATACTTTTTGATTTTCGAAACATATCTGTTTCTGTGAATTCCGGTTTCGAATTTTTTATGATTCCACCACGGGTTTAATTTTACCAGTGTTTCCAATATTTCGTCCATATATTTTCACAGGAATATGTTTGATTATATTCTTATATAAATTTAACTTTTCATTTGAATATATTCAAACTAAAATGGGGGTGAAAAGATGATCAATTCAGCTTCACCCTGTCACCTGTTACCATATACACCACGCTCTCGCAGATATTAGTGGCATGATCCCCAATACGCTCAAGGTAGCGCGCCACAAACGTCAGGTGCGATGCACTGGCAAGCTTTCTCGGATCCTCTACCATCAGTGTAATTAATTCCCGCCTGACCTGGTCAAACAATGCATCGATCTCATCATCCAATTTTGCAGTCTCGTATGCCAGGTCAGTGTTCGACTCAGAAAAGGCCTGCATTACATTATCCAGCATATTACATGCTGTGCGAGCCATCCTGGGAATATCGATTAGGGGTTTGATATGTTTTTCATCCCCTATCACAACGACGATCTTTGCAATATCCACAGCAAGGTCGCTCATCCGCTCAAGGTCAAGATTGATCTTAATAACAGCCCCTATCATCCGCAAGTCCCGGGCCATTGGCTGCTGTAGTGCAAGAAGCCGCATGCATTGAATCTCGATCTTAGCAGAATGATCATCTATTTCAGCATCGCCTTTTATTACAACCTCTGCCTGTTCGATATTGTGATCACACAGTGCCTCGACCGAATTTTTGATAGATGTACCTACCAGTTCACCGAGTATTAAGACCATCTGCTGTACTTTTGCAAGTTCTTCATGGTATTTTTCTCGAACCATTATATCCCTCCTGTTTTATCTACTGATCTCCTTTCTGGTATCCTGATCTAATTTTTTTGATAGATATACAGTACAACTTGATTCACTTTTCATCTCAAAATCGTTGTGCACTTGATTATCCGAACCGTCCTGTAATGTAATTCTCTGTACTCTTTTCGACAGGACGTTCAAATATCTGTTTTGTCTTCCCGAACTCGATCATCTCACCGAGCAGGAAATACGCCGTATAATCAGATACCCTGGCAGCCTGCTGCATATTATGTGTCACTATGATGATTGTATAATCGTGTTTCAGCTCATTGATCAGGTCCTCTATCCTGGCTGTTGATATTGGGTCAAGTGCACTACATGGTTCATCGAACAGTATTACTTCCGGTTTCACTGCAAGTGTTCGTGCGATACTGAGCCGCTGCTGCTGTCCCCCGCTCAGGTCAAGTGCAGGTTTGTTCAGTATGTCACCTACCTCGTCCCACAGCGCAGCAGCCTTAAGACTATCCTCGACCACCTCATCCAGTTCGCGTTTTGCCTTCATCCCGTGGATGCGCGGTCCGTATGCGATGTTGTCATAGATGGACATCGGGAACGGGTTTGGCTTTTGGAAGACCATCCCTATTTTCTTCCTCAGTACAACAACATCCACATCCTTTTCGTAGACATCTTTGCCTTCAAACAGCACCTTACCGGTGATACGGCACCCCTTTATAAGGTCATTCATCCGGTTAATACACCGGATGAATGTGGATTTACCACATCCGGACGGACCGATCAGGGCAGTGACCTTATTCTTTTCTATCGAGATCGAAACATCTTTCAATGCCTGTGTACTGCCGTACCAGAGGTCCAGGTTGCGGCTTTCGATCCCAATGTTTTCTATTCCCATCAATATTTTCTCCTTATCCCATTTATTTTATCATCAAAAATTTTATAATTCATATCAATGCCGTAACCCAGACCTGGTCTGGTAATAACGCTGGATCGCAACAGCACCTAAATTTATTAAAAGCACCATCCCGAGCAGTACCGCTGCACTGCCATAAGCCATGTCGTCGGATATGCCCTCAGACGCAAGTATATACAGGTGGTACGGTAGCGCACGCACAGGCTCGAATATTGATTCCGGTAAAAGCAACGAGGATCCGGCTGTATACATTATCACGGCAGTCTCACCGATCGCTTTTCCGGTCCCGAGTATGAGCCCTGTCGTGATACCCGGAAGGTCACCCGGTATCACAACATTCCGGATGGTCTGCCATTTCGTAGCCCCAAGCGCAAGACTTCCATCCTTTAGACCACTTGGTACTGTTTTTATCGCCTCTTCTGATGCCCTTACCGTCCAGGGCAGTATCATGAACATCAACGCAAGCCCGCCAGAGAGGATTGAAAAACCGAACCCGAAATATACCACAAGTAATGCATATCCGAATAGTCCTAATACAATTGACGGTATTCCTGCAAGACATTCCACACCGAATGTGATAATTTGCGTCACAGCATTATCAGGTGCATACTCGGTAAGGTATACCGCAGCTCCAATACCAATCGGGGCAGCAGTCAGTATCGCAACCCCAACAAGGCAGAGCGTTCCGATAATAGCAGGAAAAATCCCCCCTTCTGCCCCGCTCATGCGCGGTGAGTCCAGAAGGAATGAAAGATCTATCACTCCGATCCCTCGATAAATAATTGTGCCGATGATTGACAGCAGAATCAGTACTGTCACCCCAGCTGATACCCATAAAAGCAAACTAGCTGCTTTGTCAGTAGTATCCGCTGAAAAAATCCTGCCGCGTACTGCTGTGCTCATCGCCCTACTCCCATCTTTGACTTTAGTGCACGGTGTGAGAATGCGTTTAAGATAGCAACCATCACAAAAAGCACGATACCTGTTGCAAAGAGCGCCTGTTGGTGGTCTCCCGGTGCTGCGTAGTTCATCTCGACTACGATATTCGCGGTCATGGTCCGCACCGGATCAAGCACGTCATAGAACGGTGAAGGTAGAATTGGGGAATTTCCT
>Ga0255377_1237_pt1 | contig 9968 bp, 7 predicted proteins | sample ANMaggSeSYBR01G9_FD_182099 | JGI IMG/M metagenome (GOLD analysis project Ga0255377, IMG submission 182099) | Sediment cell enrichment communities from methane seep in Santa Monica Basin, California, United Staets - ANME aggregate JGI... | ecosystem: Environmental > Aquatic > Marine > Cold seeps >... | reverse complement strand
CACCGTATCCATCTTTTTATTGGACCGCAAATGGTCAATTGCTGTATTGCTTACAATTTTATACATCCATGTTGTAAATTTTATTTCAGGAAGATATAGTTTCATGTTTTTCCATATTTTTATAAAACTGTCCTGAACAATATCCCTTGCATCATCTTCATTGCATACTATTCTGAATGCAAGGTTAAATGCATAATGCTGATGCTGCATAACAAGCTTACCAAAGGCTTCTTTATCTCCATTTCTGGCTTTATTAATTATATTTTCCGGATCAATCTGCATCTGCAAAATATGTGATTATGTAAATGATACGTTGAAGGTATCAAAAAGTAAAATGAGAGGAAAGGAATTAATGAATTAATTCTGAAATAGCGATCGTATGGATATTCGGATAAGCTTTTTAAATGAATATTGATATCATCATTCAAGCGGGGCGATGGGTAGTGGGCAGTGGACAGCTAAAAAAGGCTGTCTCAAAAGAAATTGAGACAGCCTCTGTTATGTCTATTTATTTGATTATTACTTAATAAACTTCCTTACTATCCGGTAATTGTCATCAGCCATGATCTCAAGGAAATACATTCCTGACTGTAGTCCAGAAGTGTTGACTTCGATCGTTTGTGCACTACTCATATTGAATTGTTCCATGATAAGAGCTTGTCCCATTTGATTATATATTTTAAGGCTAATCGCAGTGGGCTTAATGATGCCAATATCCAATTTAAGTGTATTGCTTATTGGGTTTGGATATACATTGCTGACATCGTCAATGTAAATGGATTCAATTCCATCAGGGCCGAAATAAATTTCATCATCCGTGATGATCATAGATACATCGTCAATTATTGCATTCTCTTCAGTGAGGGAATAATCTTTCGGAATCATCTGAATACCCATGACCTCTGCATATAGGGTAAAGGTACCATAGGGCAATGCGGTGAATTCGAACTTGCCTTCATCATCTGAGTATGTCAAACCAACAAATTCACTTTGTTCGTTAGCCAGCATGATCTGGATATCAACAGCCGGTGTATTCTCTCTGGTACCACCACTATATTCAATTATTCCGGTGATTTGACCTGGTCCACCAGCTGCCTGGCTTACGGGGATAAGATTGATATCGGCTGTATACACATTATCATCCAGGTTGATTAAGACGGCATCATCCCAAAAGGCCACATCTCCATAATATGTTGGCATATGTGTGCCAAAATATGCTGATGAGGGTGAGGGCTCAGCCTTAACATAATAATCAGCCGGTGCCATTGGATAGAAGAGGTAATAACCTAAGGAATCTACTATATTTGAGAAGACTTCAGTAATTACTCCGTTTGTTTCCATATAAGCATAAGCAAAACCATGATCCAACTGATATATATCGGCAAAGATATTTCCGCCTAAATATAAATTGTCATTCCCCTGGATAATAATGGTAGTACAAAATGTGCTGGTACAGGATATGGAATCAGTGGTAATGGTCAGGCATACAGTATATATTCCGAATGCATTATAGGCATGGACCGGATTTTGTTCTGTTGATGTGGTGCCATCACCAAAATCCCAATACCATGTATCGATTAAGGGAGCGGGGATACTTAAATCAAAGAAATTAACCACAGTAGAAATTCCCCCGGTACTGTCGATAGTGTAACAGAAATTTGCTTGACAATCTCCACCTCCGGTTTGTACAACTACATCCATACAATAAGTATCCGTGCACATTGCACCTGAGCTACCACTCTCGATGGTAAGACAAACATTATAGGTGCCTGGATTGATAAAATCGTGAACCGGATTTTGTTCTGTTGATGTGTTATTAAATCCAAAATCCCAAAACCAGCTATCGATTAAACCAACAGGGATACTTTGATCAAAGAAATGAACTACGGTGGAATTTCCCCCGATACTGTCGTTAGTATAATAGAAATCTGCCTCACAATCACCGGTTCCTCCGCCTTGCACTTGTACTATCATACATGTAGTACTGGTACAAAATCCTGAGTCGGAAGTGATAGTCAGGCAAACATTAAAATTACCGCTTGTGTTGTATGCATGAACCGGATTTTGTTCTGTTGATGTAGTTCCATCATCAAAATCCCAATACCAGCTTTCGATTAAACCAACAGGGATACTTAAATCATAGAAATTAATTACTGTGTAATTTCCCCCGGTACTGTCGGTAGTGTAATAGAAAGCCGCCAAACAATCATTTCCACCTCCGGTTTGTACAATTACATCCATACAATAGGTATCCGTACACATTACACCTGAGTCACTAGCTTCGATGGTAAGGCATACATAATATGTGCCCGCATTGGCATAATTGTGAATTGGATCTTGCACTGTTGATGTATTACCATCACCAAAATCCCAGGTCCAGCTGTTAATTGTCAGTGTTGAAGTACTGTTGTCAAAAAACTGAATGGCGTTTTGGCCTAAACTATCGGAAACATAATAGAAATCAGCCTGACATTCCGGATTTGCTACAGAATCAACACAAATTTCAAAATCTGCATAGACCTGTGATCCGGGATTCTGAATCAAAGTGTCATGAATTCCATAGGTGCAGAGATCATTTGTATAGATGTATATGGAAGTCACCATAAATCCGGCAGAGTTAATCATATCCATATAAAATCCATTTTGATCAGTTGCCACTGTCGAAAAATAAGAAGAGCTATCGTTCAGCATAATGCTTACATCATGATTTACGACGGGGTTCCCATTTAGTTCATTGCTTACATAGCCACTGACGATAATGGTGTCCTGGGCTTGTAATGAAGTAAATCCCCAAAAAATTAATGTGATTAGAAGAAAAATGGTTTTTTTCATGATAAAAAGTTTTTAGTGTTTACTTTAAAGGGTACAAAAGAATTGCTTTGGTTGGAATAGCTAGAAAGAATATTTGATGCCAAGCTTGATATTAAACATTCCCGTGCTCTTTATGTCATTTGGTGAATATAGGGGAGTCATGTATTGTTGATAGCTAGGTTCTGCATAAAGATTCCACCTTTCAACGATTTTGTAATCGATATTCAGCCCGAAAATCAAACGCCAGTTAATTTTGGTTCTGTAAATAATATTGTTAGTAATACGTGTGATCTCTGCGTTTTCTTCATTAAATGCAGGAGCAATTTGTTTGCCGGATATATTAAAATCGAATCCTGCTCCTCCAAGCAGAGCCAACTTAAATTTTGAATGGTCAATAAACTTGTAACCTATAAGAACTGGTATTTGCAGTATTTGATATTTATAGCTTATCTGATCAGATTTCTGTTCCTGTACAGAATCAAATATTTCTACTCCGGTTGTATAATAGCTAATCTGTCCATTCGATGGATTTACAAATACTGAATCCACATAATTATATGAATAGATCATTTGCATCTGATTATAATCAACAATGTAATTTCCCTCTTCATTCCAATTTGAATACCCCAATCCTATGTTGAAAAACCAATGATGCGTTTCATAAGTAAGATCGAGGCCAAAAGAAGAATGGTGGTTAGGGATATTCATTCCTTCATAATCAATTTTTTGAAACAGATTATATGAGTAAAATAATCCGACACTAAATTTAGAAGAATAATCTTTCAGATAGTAATCAGGGTCATTAAAAGCACCATTTATTGATTTTCGCATCAAGGGTTTCTCTGCGTCATGAGATGAAGTCGATAATTGTTTTGGAGGTATTGTATTTAGCTTATTTACGCTCTCATTAGATTGAATGCGCAAAGTGAAAATATCCTCATCAAAAAGTATAGTATTATTGGCCATGGATTCTTTAGAAAGAGAATTATTTGAAGGATTTTCCTCCCGGGGGGAATTGATGTCATTTTCCTTTACAAGATTGGACTGCTTAGATTCAATCAGATCCGGAACCTGCTTAGGCTCAATTTCATCAGATACTTGATCAGGTTCACTTAGATCTGATATGTTGGAGGACTCCCTTAGATCCGAAAGCTGGATTTGATTATCAGTTTCGTTGTTTGTAGCTATGGTATATATTAAATATACTCCAGCCAATACTCCCAGGAGAAGCATGGCTGAAATAAATTTACCTATACCTGATCCCAAAAATGATGAGAAAGAAGGTGGCATGCCTTTCGTAATTCCTGACCATGCGTCAGCAGGTGCCTTATATTCAGGAAGCTTATCCTTATGCTTTGATACAAAATTGCTGGTTTCCAATTGATCGAGATTATCGGAAATATGATCCCAGTTCGCAGGCTTCGGGCTTCGAACAGACATCTTATTCAATGCATTGGTTAATATGTCTCGATTTTTTTCGATCATCGGTTAATATAGTCTTTCAAAAGTATCTGTAGTTGTTTCTTGGCATAATGGAGTTGAGATTTAGAAGTGCCCTCTGAAACATTTAACATTTCGGCAACTTCTTTGTGTGAATAACCTTCAACTTCAATAAGTAAAAATATTGTTCTGCATCCGTCTGCCAGGGAGAGTATAGCCTTTTCCAGGTCATCACTTTTCATTTCCTCCTGCCAGGTGATAATCTCTCCATTTTGTTGGAGATCAAGTTGCGTAAAAACATCTTCCTTTTTAAACTTCTTGATTGCAGTGCGAACCAGGATAGTTTTAATCCATGCCCCTAAAGTTGATTCCCCTCTAAATTGTTTAATATCCGTGAATACTTGAATAAATGCTTCCTGAAGGGCATCATTTGCAATATCATAGTCATTGATGATCCTGAACGCTATAGTAAACATTGCGTCACAATAGCGATCATACAACTGCTTCTGGATTTTCCGATTGTTTTTAAGACAACCATCAACCAGCTGCTTCTCAGTGCTTTGAGGCAATTTTTTATGTGTTAGAAAATTCTCGATATTGCAATATAATTATCAACTTCCAATGTAAAGGGACTCTAAAGATACAAATGGTTGGAATATGCTTGCTCTTTTCGCAAAGCTTATAAATGGATTTTGCTGGCTTAACTGCCGTAGCCGGGAGGTCCTGGGACCTGTGAGGTTAATGCTAATGCCTCACCACCACTTTTTTTCTTGTCACTTTTTTGCCCACGATAACCTCAATAATATATATGCCGTTTTTCAAAGAAGAAGTATTTATCTCGAATTGCTTACCATCCGGATAATCAACTTGAAGTAATTTCCCGCTGCAATCAAATATGGAAACTTCCTTTATGAATGCTTTTGATGAAACTGTTAACAGATCATCTGCAGGGTTTGGATAAATTTGAACTCCACCTACCCTTGGGCTTGTAGAAATCTCATGCAGTTCAGTCGACAGGAAATCGAGCACAAATATCCTGTCAGGCCCGGGGCTGGGAATGATACAATGCTGTTTGGCTTCATCAATGTTGAATTGCCTGCCCGGTTCCCGCAGGAAATATTCCTGATCATTATAATACAGGTAATTTTTTGTCTGAACAATCGGGATTCCATCCGGGTCAATGCCTAACTGATAGATCCAGTTTTCTGCATTCATATATATTATCTCATCAATATTTCCTGTCTCCGGATCCACCACATGAAGATCACAACTTGTGGCCAGGTAAAACTTCTGATCGACAGGGTTATATGCAACTGCATGGCCTCCTCCACCATCCGGATAAACTGTGTGCTCCAGGTAGGAGAATGGACCCTCGAGATATATGATGCTAAAATAATCGATACAAGCACCATGAGCCACACAAAACCTTTTACTGTCATCCGAAAATGCAACATCAAAGATTCTGTCTGTCATGGGTATTGAGCATTCGATATCCATTCGTCCGGTATGTACGATATTGAGTGTGTCGGGCCAATGTGCAAAAATGATATACATTCCATCAGGTGATATTTCCGGGAAATACCTTAGATTCCATGTAACATTATAAACATAAGTATCTTCAATGTGCAGGCTGTCGATCTTTTCAGTATTTATTCCATCAATCTGGTATTTAATAAGCTGTTGCTCCCAACGGCTGTAAGTATAAAAGAAGGCCTGGTCGGGCGATGGTATAACTGTTTCAATATTGGTGCCGGTATTAGGGAACTGCTTAATAATACTTAATGTGCTTACATCAAAAAGGTATAAATATTTACAATCGTAACCGGTCAGCACCATCAGGTCATCTGTGATGTTTTCAATGATACTGATCCGTTCCAGGTCTATCAATGTATCCAATTCATACGTGCTTGCATCAATAATGCTTACATTCATTGATAAAGGATTTCCTGCTACTATTTTATCGTGCTTGCTGTTTAAGATAGCATCATAGGTCAGATCTGCCTCCGGTTCAGTTCCGCAAACGATACTGTCGGAATGAATAACATTGAACGGATCAGAAAAATCGAAAATATCAATCATTTCCTTTCTCATCCAGCGTGATGAAATAATGCTTAAGCCGTTATTAGACCAGGCAAATTCATACTTATTTGGTGATGCGTCAATAGCATGGCAGCCTTTCCAATGCCCATTCCAGTAATCACTATAGATATAGTCTTCGGCTTCAAAATCAAAGATTCTTAATTGTTCCTGAATAGAGATTACATATCTGCCATCATAGGAAGTTACTAAATAATAATGAATCTCATTTCCCTGGATCGAATCAATATATTTAAAACTATGATCCTGATAATCTGCCATATAACCTATTTCTTTCCAATCCAAGCTTAATAATTCTACAAATATTTTAGTTCCTGAGCCATCTACCACAAAATTATCCTGCCAGGTAACCATACAGGGTAACCCACCTGTTGTAACAATCATCGAATCAGCAATCTCAAGTGTATTGGTATTTATGCAATAAGACTTCATAAGCCCGCTGCTTGGCCATGCTCTAATTGTATAAACTGTATCAGCGCTTATTGTGGTGGCCAATGATTGTGATTGTATATTAAACTCTTTAATGATGTTACCACTTAAAGCATCAATGAACATGAGATATCTGCTTCCTTGTTTCAGACACGCAATATATTGATCATTATTCACAAGATGGAACTTTGTATATGTATATATGCGTCGCCCCATACCTGCTCCTGATGCCGATATTTGCTCAAAATATATCCATGAATTTGTAAAAAGCTGATCGAAAGTATTAAGATCATATGCTCCTATATACCCTCCCTTGTGATCCCCAACCTGAAAGCCAATGTAAATGATAGTTTCGTTGGCATTTACCTTAATAATGCATGGTTGTGCATCAACTTCAAAGCTTGTATTAATAGAATAGTCATTGAGGTTAATAATATAAATCTCTCTGGAATAATAGCAGGATATATACACATGCTGCTCGGTTACAACCATATCTTCCGGCCCAAGGCCCACATCAACAATTTCAAGCAACTCATGGGTATTTGCATCATAGAAAAATACATTATTTGAATGATGGCATAAGACGACGATCCTTTGTCCGTCAGTTGTATATTTAATCCTATATGGCAGGTCCCCTTCGGGAAGTACCCCGGGTTCAATGCTGTCCAGGGTTTCTATTTGCATGTTCTGATCATTGTACGCTCCCCGGTAAAACATCTCCTGGGGGTGTATCACATATTTATCATCAAATAAAACGGTCTCAGGCATCTGCCCCTCCTCAAATTGATATATATAAGTGCTGTCTTCAGTTTTAAGGATCACAGCTCCAGGCTGGTTATCGTAAGCCTGGAAAATGGAGACTTGCTGGGCCAATAACTGAATGGTAAAGGCAAACAGGGTGATCAGGAATGCTAACTTTTTCATGAGAATCTAACTTAAAGCAATGGCATATGTAGCATATAAAGATACAATAAGATGTCATAAAATGCAAGATTTTGAATAACCGCTACGCGGTTCTCTCACAAAATAGCTCAGTCTCATGGACTCATAGTCACACAGTCACATAGTCTCATAGTCACACAGTAACATAGTCTCCTATTCACAGAGATTACTTCTTGTTATTTTCGTACTTTTGAAAAAATTTTATTTGATTTTTTTTATATGTTTTTTGAAAAACGTATCGTGTGCTTCCAGAATACGTTTTTATAACCCATTGAATATTATCAATTTGGATAGGACCTAAATTTTTGACGCATGATCTATAACGAAGAAACAGCAATAAGCATATCCGATTTCCTTCTTCAAATTAAAGCAATAAAATTGGATAATACGGATCCCTTCACCTGGGCTTCAGGATTGAAATCCCCTATTTATTGTGACAACAGGATCACCCTTTCATACCCCAAAGTAAGAACCTACATGAGGCAGGAATTCGTAAAGGCCATACAGGAGGAATTCGGCAATGTCGACTTGATTGCAGGTGTTGCAACGGGAGCAATAGCACTGGGAGTCCTGGTTGCGCAGGAACTGGGCTTGCCCTTTGTTTATATACGCTCTTCAAGTAAAAAGCACGGACTCGAGAACAAAATTGAAGGCGTCGTTGAACAGGGGCAGTCGGTTGTTGTTGTAGAGGATCTCGTGTCCACCGGAAAAAGCAGCCTCACAGCAGTGACGGCATTACGCGAGGCTGGATGCAATGTGAAAGGGATGGTGGCCATCTTCACTTATGATTTAAAAGCCGCTGTCGATAACTTTATTAAGGAAGACTGCAAGCTTGTTACCCTTGCCGACTATGATCACCTGCTCGGGAGGGCTGTGGACAGCAATTACATCAAAGATTCCGATCTGCAGTCGCTTATCGAATGGCGGCAAAACCCGAAGAAATGGGGCGAACAATTCAACTAACTAAGCTGTGAATATAAAAAGTGACCTGATCATCCTTAATAAACCTGTAGACCGGGTTTTTGATTTTCTGACCGACTTTAACAATTTTGAAAAACTGATGCCGGAACAGGTTGTCAAGTGGGAGTCGACTAAAGTTTCAGGAAGGTTTACCATTAAAGACCTTGCCGAGATCGGAATGAAGATAGAAGAAGTTGACCATCATAAATCGATACTACTGAGTTCTGACGGGAAAGTGCCGTTCGATTTTAAACTCAGGATCAATCTGGAGAAAAAAGAAGAAGATCAGACTGCCGTCCATATCGAATTCGATGGCAAGATGTCAGCAATGATTGCCATGATGGCTAAAAAGCCGCTATCCAACTTGGTTAACCATATGGTTGCAAAAATCCGGGACCATCATCATTCTTAAGCAAATCGTTACTGGTCGCTGGTTGCTGGCGACTAGTAACCAGTAACCAGTAACCAGCAACTTCAAACAACCTTTCACTAGAATAAATAAGTTATTTCTTTCAGATCACATTCAATCACTGCTTCGCCCGTTTCCAAAACCAATCTTCCGAACTCATTAACACCGGTGATTTTCGCCCTGATCTTCTTGTTATGATGGATGTACTCCTTCCATTCTCCCATACCAAGTAAGCGGGAATGATAGTCATGAATGATAATGTGTTCTTCCTCCGTTCTTAACTGCTCATATCTTGTGAGAAGATTTTCTGAAAGCAGCAATACAAGCTTATCAATATGGTTTGTAATCCCTGTGAGCAGCTTCAAAGAAACCGGGTTTGGGATTTCCCTGCTGAAATCAGTCTGATTAACATTGATCCCTATCCCTGCAATGACATGCTTAAACTGAGTACCCATCACCTCATTGTTGATCAATATGCCACCAATTTTTTTATCTCCAACATAAATATCATTGGGCCATTTGATCCTGATCATATGACCCGGAAGTAAATTTTTCAGGAAATCGCTGATGCCCAGTGCTATCGCCATACTGAGCTTGAACTGCCGGGAAATTTCCAGGAAATCAGGGTACAGTATCATCGTCATCAGGATATTTTCTCCAGGATCACTCTCCCAGGAATTCTTGTCCTGCCCTTTGCCTGCTGTCTGATAAGAAGCCAGGATGACGGTGCCTTCCACAGGCTTTTCATTCTTCAGAAGCTCCTTTGCAAATGCATTTGTGGAACTGCATTCTTTTAGCTTTATAATTTTTACAGCTGATGTCATAAAATATAATTCTGTATTGAGAAGCTATATTAATAAAAAATTATCTAATCTAAATG
>Ga0255377_1235_pt1 | contig 10039 bp, 5 predicted proteins | sample ANMaggSeSYBR01G9_FD_182099 | JGI IMG/M metagenome (GOLD analysis project Ga0255377, IMG submission 182099) | Sediment cell enrichment communities from methane seep in Santa Monica Basin, California, United Staets - ANME aggregate JGI... | ecosystem: Environmental > Aquatic > Marine > Cold seeps >... | reverse complement strand
CATGTATTTTGGTGGGTACGATCCTACTGAATTACACAGCCCAGTTATACACAAATGGAATATGACAACATTAAGTGGTGTTTTAAAATCTGGATGGAATGCAGTAGTGTTGGGGATGAAGTATGCTGATGAAGTAGAATGGATTGTACCAGAAGATTTAAATGAGGCTGATCCTAGGATATTACACAATATTATTTTACAAAAAATTGGTATGGTTTTCAAAGGGAAAGGTAGCCCAATAACTATGTATATAAACGGGTTCATTATAGAGCGTAGCCATTTTAAAGAGGGGGGTCAATTTGATACAGGTTTATATTTGAATGGAAATAATATTTTTAAAACCAATATAGGAGAATTTGATTTTCATAGCGGGACATTGGAATTTTTTATAAGACCAGATTGGGATTTAATAGGCAAAGATATATATAAAGAGTTCAGGTTCAGGTCTTTGTTTCATTTTGGTAATGTAGCAAATGATGTTCTAGGGGCGTCTATAACTCCATTAGGGATTGAGATTTATCATGGAAATTTGATGGACAACCTTACTTTGTTTAGAATAACTGATTTAGGTTTTGGTGTTATAGATAGAATTATGCATATGGCTTTTGTATTTTCTAATGATGGTGTAAACATTGGAAATGATGGTAGTACTATTAGAGTTTATGTAAACAGTGTGTTAATTGCTAAATCCTTTACTACATGGAAAGTTAGTGATGAAAAGCATTTTCATTTTATTTTTGGAGGGCAAAGTTTACTTGTACAGAAAATGCAAGGGGTTGTCCCTAAATCATCATCTGTTGATGGAGTTATAAGTAATGTTAGAATATATAATTATTGTAAAATTGATTTCAGAGATTCAATAAGATCTGCTGATATAGAAGGGGGAACAGTTTTGACTAAACCCAGTGATCTTATAGAGATTTCAAAAGATAATGTAACCTTTTATAGAGTAGGTGATGAGGAGATACCTTTTTGTTTTAAAAATGTTTTACCTAATGAAGTTGTTTCTGTTTATGTGAAAACTAACATTCCAAATGGATTAACTGGTAATGAGAAACGTACTGCAGAACTTTTGGGTCAGTGGGACATAGGAGTCTAATAAATGCTACTCGGACAAAAAATAGAATTAAGACCGACTGTTGAACAAAAGGAATATTTCCTTAAATCAACCGGTATAAAAAGGTTTGTTTACAATCATTGTCTTAATGAATGGAATGATGCTTATGAGCGAGGGTATAAACCAGACAAAATTTATATCAAGTTTTTCTACAAGTGTTTAAAGGAACGTAATCCTTGGATCAATGATGTGTCCTTAAGAGTCAGTAGAAGTGCGGTCGATGATTTATTGACAGCGTTCCAAAGATTTTTTAGAAAACAAGCGAAAGAACCACGATTTAAGAAACGAGGACAGCGTGATAGTTTTGCATTCCGTGAAAAAGACAGATTTAGTGTTCATGGCCGGAAACTCAGAATTGAAAGATTGAATAGTAGAATCAAAATGCGGCAAAAGTTGAGATTTGATGGTATACACAAACAAATAACGATAAGTTGTAAAGCCGGCAAATGGTTTGCATCTATTTTAACTGATACATATGAAAATCCTTTTACCGGTAAAATTCCCATTGAAAACCAAGGTGTTGGAATTGATGCCGGAATAAAATCATTTGTCGCTTTATCAGACGGAACAATTTATGAAGCAAATCAACCGTTAAAGAATACGTTGGAAAAACTGGTTAAACTACAGAGAAGTTTAACCCATAAACAGAAATTTAGTAATCGGTGGTATAAAGTGAAATGGAAAATATCCAAGTTGTATTATTATATTACCTGTAAACGGCAAGCAGTTTTGCACGAGTTCACAGATTTCATAACACGGACATATAATTTGATTACAATCGAAGATCTTAAAGTGTCTGAAATGGTTAAAACCCATTATCTTGCAAGGGGGTTGTCTGATATCGGGATATATGAAATGCGGAGACAACTTGAATATAAATCTAAATTCCGTGAGTGTATGTTAGTGATAGCTGATAGATGGTTTGCTTCATCGAAGATTTGTTCACAGTGTGGGTTGAAGAAGAATAATTTAAGTTTAGCGGACAGAGTATTTGTTTGTGAAAACGGTTGCAAACCGATCAATCGTGATTGGAATGCTGCCAAAAATCTTTTAAGTTACGGTCACGACTGGATTGAGCGGGACCTAAAACGAACATCAGAGTGGGATAATTATGCTCTAAGGTGTTAATAAAATTAACATTTGTTAACTTTTTACAATCGGATATTGGAATTTAAATTATGAAATATAATACAATAAAAAATGCTTTAACAACAGTAAATACAATTGATGGTAATGTGCTTTTAACCGGAGATCAGTTATCAGCTATATTAGAAGTATCAGAAACATCTGTAAAAACTTTAACTGCTAATTCTGGTACAGGAACTTATGATAAATTAATTATTGATTGTGATTTTGGAGTAAGACTCCATTCTGGTGAAATGAGATACTATTTTGATAGTGATGTAAGTAGTACTGCTGTGGTTTCAGGTATTTTTCTTCAATATAAAAATGAATCCTTTCAAAACTATTCCACCTTACCTATTTATATTGGGCCAAGTTATTATAGTACGAACGTATCAGGAACTTTATTTGCTCCTAGATATATTAGATTTACCCATGATTTAGAACAGACTGAAGGGTTTTTAACCACGTTAAGTGGTTATGTAGAAGGAGATTTACTAGGGTTGGAGTTATATAATGATGATACTTATGTAAATTTTGGCGAAGATGGTACAGTAGAAGGAGATAGTATATCCGCTGCAATAGGTGGAGATGTAGATATTTGTTCAGTTGCTATATATAATAGCGGACCTAATAAAGCAACTGCTTATGTATCATTAGATTCTACTTATACTGATTTAGATAAAGCGATAGGGGTATCTGTTACCAACAATGGCCCTTGGGTGTACCCTACAGATGAAGAGTTGTCTATTGTTAAGGCAGATGAGGATGCTACTTATGGTGCTTATGATAATACAGAGTTAAAAGATGGGGCCATAAGTATAGTAGGTTATTCTGATTCTTACGGCAATTGGGCTACCGATATTGAAAATGGGAATTATATTACTAAAATATTTTTAAACAACGATTCAACTTGGGGTTCAATAATAGTTGATAGAGTATTGCCGTTAAATGGGGCTTTAAAAGTAGATTATGATGATGGGGTAGAGACTGTTGAAGTAAGAAGTTCTAATTCTATACCTAAATCTTATCATATTTATAGGGAATTATATGGGTATCAGGTCCCACCTAATGATCATTTGAGATATAATGATACATGGGCAGAGTTAAATCAGATAAAGGAAGAGTCTATTATAAATCTTTGTTCAGCATACATAACTAGATGGAGAAATTATTTTATAGTTATAAATCCAATAACAGAAAAATGGGGCGGTTTTGTTTATAAGTCTTGTATTGGGTCTTCATATCCTTACCCACATGCTTCATGGCATATTATAAGTATAGAAAATGATATAAGTAAAACAAAACAATTGGTATATCACCCTACTCATAACACAGAAGTGTCTTTTGATTGGAAAGAGGTAAAGTTTGATTATGAAGGTGGTATGTGGGTCTATTTTTATGCTGTATCATACAGTTCCTCAGATTTTGTAGATGCAACTGGATATTACTTGTGTTATTTTGATAAAGACATGAATGAGGAGTTTAAATACCTTGGTGTTTCGGATTTCATCAGGGCTATGGATGTATCCTACACTACAAAATATTTATGGTGCACTATGCCAGATGCTAATCAAATTCAACAATTAAAATCAGATGGCACTGTATTATATAATCATTATGATAACACAGAAGATTTAGGTGGATTATGTGTTTTATATGATGGAACTGTTTGGTATGCCAACGGTAAAGATTTATATAACTTAAAAGAAACTGGAGTTGTTGATGATACAAGAACACTTACAGATGTTGCCGACGACAAATTCACTGTTATAGCTCTTGATGGAGATGGATCAGAAGCTCTCTGGGGGCTGGAAAATTTTTATGTAAGTAGAATAATAATTTCCGGGGCTAATAAAGGACAAAAAGAATTTAGTGTATATGTAGATTATGCAGTTAAACTTTACCCAGTAAAAAGCGGAGTGTGGGTGTGGTGTGCAGATATTGATAATCCAGGCGATTCATATATGCGTTATATATCAAAGGGTAATAAACGTATAGATATAGAATATAAATTAGAGTATAATTCCACTCCTGGTGTGTTGGAGCATACATATGATGATCAATTATATGAAAGTAAAATGCCATTATCTATAGACCAAACTTGGACAAATTTGGAGTGGGAAAAAGTTAATACAGAATCTTTTATATTATCAGAAGATAATTATTATCAAGTTAAGGTTGTACTCCAAAGACAAACGCCTTACCAAAAATACGGTGATGTAGTTACTTTGGGTAGTGTGTGGCATACGGATGATGATTTTAATCAGGAAGATAGTAGCCCAAATATTATTAGATGGGGGGACTATCTTGGAAATGATAAAGTTTATGTGGAGAATGATCAATTAGTACTGGAAAGAGATTCTTCAGTTGATGGAATAGATGCTTATATTAGTACAAATAATAAATATGTTTTAACAGGGAATTTTGATGTCCAGTTTGATTATATTATGGGCGATGGGTTACAGACTGACAAAGATGAATATGTGTATTTGTATGCATATGCAATTAAAGGGGGTCTTTTGGGGCAGTATATGAGTACTTATATTTTTATAAACGGCAATTTAAGTTGGGCAAGTTATATATATTACAGTATAAATGGTGCTTATAACAACACCCTTCTTGCTGGATCTGGGTACAATAGATGGACTGGTAAACTGAGATTAAAAAGAGATGGTGATAAGGTTTATGGATATGTTTGGGATCCACAAACAAGTTCTTGGAAAGGTGGGTATAGGTTAGGGGCGAATGCATTAGGTGATTACTTTTATCTACAAATACTTGCATCAAAAGATGGATCAGATATTTACATAGATAATTTTACTGTTACTGCTGGTACTGCTTATTATTATACAGATTCACCTAAGGTAAAGAGAATTTATATCAGTAAAGAAGTTGAAGTAAAGGATATTTATCCAAACAGTTCAAAAAATGTTTATTTAAAATCGTATGTTTCGCCAGAATTAAATTTAGAGGGGCATAATGATACTGCTTTAAGAGTAAGATGGAGGACTCCTGTTAATTAATGACTGATTATGAAGAAAGTATTAATACAGATGATTTTAAATATACAGGAAAGGTATATTTTCACAATATGGTTTCTGAAAGTCGTGTGGATTACCCTATAAAATTGGTATTAAATGAAAGTAATTTTAACTTTGATTTTGCAAAAGAAGATGGTTCCGATTTCAGATTATCCGATAGATCTAATGGTTCTGGTGTTCTTAAAATGTGGGGGGCCAAGTGGGACAAGGATACTAAATATGCCGTGTTGTGGTTTAAGATTCCATATTTATCTTCTGATCCAAAATCTACATTTTATGCTTTCTGGGGCAATAGTGGTTCTAGTGATATTTCTACTCCAGATGATCTTGGTTTTTTATTTTGTGAAGACTTTTTACAAAATGAAATAGGAGATCTTATAGACAGATCTACGTGGATTCCTAATTGGGTAAACGTAACCTACCCCTCATTTGATGAATATAAGGCTATAGATGGTGATTTTGATACATACACAAGTTCTAATGATTTATATTTGCTTAGTGGTGATTTTCGTATAGAAATACCAACACCAATTGTAATTGAGTCAATATTTTTTAAACTGCGAACATATAACATTGCAGTATTAACGTCACCTATAGTAGTAACAGTAAAAACCAATGTAGGGGACTCTTGGATAGAGGTGGGATCTTTAGATTATGTGGGGGCAGATCAATTTGATATTATACTTGATTCCGTTCTATTTAGTGCTTTTACTGATCCGATTGGGTTTATTAATATCCATTTTGAGGTTGATGCCCATAGCGGGGTGTATATTTATGAAATAATAGCTTACTCACAAGAAAGTAAGTGGATGGGGATGACTAATAATGCTATAACTCAATATGGATATTTATTTCCAAGTGATTTATATTTTTTATCTACGACTAACCCATTAACTGGGCAAAGTAGTTGGATTATGGAAGCTGGTGTATATTTAGTTAATGATACTAATTGTGATTTAAATGATAGAGCCCATGGATTTGAATTTATAGGGGATGAAAACGGTTTTGTAATAAATATGATGCACGAAACTCGTGTTGAACATAATGCGATTGATCCAGGAGGAAGTGTCTACAGTAATATAGACCAAACTTATGGTGGGTTGGAGTTTGATAGTTACCAAGAACATTATATATCTTATTATGAACCAGAAGATAGAATTTATCAAAGAATAGTTAATAGGGGATCATATGAAGATATAGAAAATAAAATAGATAGGAAAGTTGAGGGGGATACAAGAATAAGTAATGTTAGATTACACGGTAGACAAATTGCAAGTGTAAAGGATGGTGCATATCCATCATATATAAGTTGGTTTGTTATTAGAGAGCATGATAACTTTAATTTATCGAATTTAGATGGTAGTGAATTATATATTCAATATGAAAATGTTGAACATCAGCTATTTGATTATAGAGAATATACTGATGATTTAACTTCTATAGATTATACCCATAGCAGTAGTTTTGGCGGTGACCCTTACAAGATGTCAAACAATGCTACTTCTGATGCCTGGTATAGTGATGAAGCAGCTGTTTCACAAGATCAAATTTATGTTACTATATATTTTGATAGAACAGAAAATTTAGTTTCTCCTGGAAAACTACATTACAATAGTAATCATGAGAAGTATTATGGCGCTGTAAAAATGTCTGATAATGATTTAGATGTACATGGAAGAGATCATTGGTGTGCGGAATTTCCAAGTGCTTGGGCAATTATAAGTTTTGGTTCTGATAGACCTATAGTTGATGTGTTTGGAATTAAAGCAGTGTCTGATGATTTAGATTCATGCCCAAAGAATTATAAATTTTATGGAGGGCTTGAACCATACCATGCCTCTTTTAAATTACTATATGAAGGCACTTTTGAAAAAACAGTTGAATGGCAATCAGTTACTTTTATTAATAAAAATCCATATAAGTATTATAAATTTGAAATAATTGATTCTTATGGAGATAATATAAAAGTACAAGAATGGTTAATGTATGGATGTGTTGGAGCAGATAAACCTAAATATATTTCTCAGTTAAGGTTACATCCTACCGATTTTAATGGATTAGAATATAATTTTCCAAAACAAATTCGTTTAGAAGGGTCAAATGATATGTTAAATTGGGAAGTAGTAATGGGTTGGACAGATACTTATACCCCCTATATAAGTCATAATGCATCCTATGGTAAATGGCAAAGATATTCATTTACAAATATAATAGGGTATTGGCATTACAGATTAGTGTGTAAAGGTAATTGGGGGGCTTCTGATGGACGTATTATAATTGGTGAATGGGAAATGTGTGAGTTGAAAGAAGAGGAAAATATTTATAGAATTCTTGGCGGGCAAACAAATAATATAAAACAGATATGGGCATCAGATACTTGTGGTTTTGAAGATGAGTCTGGATTGATTTATATTGGAAATGAAAAATTAAATATAGTGCAATGTTCTAAATTAGTAGAAGAAAAAGATATTTCTGAATTTTATGATGATGTAAATGTTGTTTATGGAGACTAATTAATGGCTTGGTTGAATTATGTAAAGAGAATAAAACTCACAATTGATAATACAAATGTTGATGGTACATTGTCTAATTTTCCAGTTTTAGTAAAACTTTCAGACAGTTCCGGTATAAGCTCAAGCGATGTCACTTCTGTTTTTACAGAACTCGGATCTAATTCTAACAGAAAAAAGATCGCTATAACCACTTCTGATAGTGAAACTCAATGTTATGTTGAAATAGAACGGTTTGATTATTCAAATTCTGTTGCTGAATTATGGGTGAAAGTTCCAACAGTTGTGTCAGGAACAACAACAGATTTGTATTTATATTATGATTCAACTCAATCTGATAATACAACATATATCGGAGATACAGGAGATACCCCAGCACAAAATGTTTGGGACAGTAATTTCAAACTCGTCATGCATATGGCACAAAATCCAAACGGAGATGTTGTTGATGCAATAAAAGATTCTACCAGTAACGCTAATCATGGAACTCCTGGGGGCTCTATGACAACCGCTGATTTGGTTGATGGCAAGATTGGAAAGGCGTTGGATTTTGATGGTGGAGATGATTATGTTTCTCTTACAAACACTCTTGTATTAAGCGATGATAAAACTATAACTATTGTGTTCAAACCTCAAAGTACTGATACTCAAGTATTATTAAGTGTGTCATCTTTGGATAGTTATGGTGAAGGGTCATTGAATGGTAATACACTTTCATGGAGAGACTCAAATGCTAAAGGGAAAGAGTATTTTAATCCAACCCCATCGGAACCTTTTGATGTTGATGTGTGGAAGTATGTTGCGTTTACAGTTTTAGATGGCGGAGTCTCCGCAAAATTATACAATGATGGTAGTCTTTCTGTTGAGAATATAAGTGGAAATATATATGGTCCTGAAAATGTGAAAAGGATTGCTTATGCTGTAACAACTGCAAATAGACATTTTTTTACTGGGCAAGTTTGTAATGTTTGTGTTTCCAACACAGTCCGTTCAGATGCCTGGATAAAAGCAACCTATTATAATAATTGGGATGAGTTGGTTAGTTTTGGGCACGAAGAAACAGAAGCTATTAATTATATAGCAGGGTATGTCAAAGAACATATCACACCAATAACCAGACAAATTTATTTACATAATAGAGATACCGGTGCTTTAATAGGATCAACAACATCGAGCGGTGCTGGGGGTTATTTTTATTGTGAAACAACTTATAGTGGATCTCATTATGTGGTATGTTTAGATGATGAAGCAGGAGTAAGTTACAACGATTTAATTTATGGAAATATTTACCCAGCAACAACATCTGGCTAAAGAATATATGGAGGAAGTTAAAAAATGCAAGCAATTTATATAAGTAGCACTCAATTTAAAGTTAGTACTGACAAAACTGAAGAATTTCTCGCAGGGCGAAGAATTCGTGCGTTATGTGGATTAGATTATAAATATTCAACAGTATATTCTTCAGTATATTCATCTCCATATACTACTATAACAATAGAAGAAACCATATTAACTTCTAATTTAACAGAAGTTCATTATGGAATAATAAATATAGGAGAACAAGGGAGTTTTCCAAAACATTCACATGATGGAAGTGAAGGAACTGGTGGGTTGTTGTCTTTGTTGAATTTATCAGATACTCCTGATGTTTATGAAGAAGGTGAATATTTAAGGAAATCTGGTGATAGTTTCTTCTCCCAAATAATACAGTCTATCAGCCCTGCAATAAATCCAGTTGGTACAGTGTAAGAAAAATCAGTTGCACCAAAATTAGCAGTTACTTTATGGCTTGAAGTGTCTGCTGCATACATTGGGAAAAAAGTACCAGAGAGTCCAGAATAAGCTTCATTCGTTCCTGCTCCAGGGTCGCCCGATGCTTGCCACACACCATTTTTAGACCACCAAATCTTCCCCGCATCAAGATCCAATGCAACTCCTATAATATCTCCTGTTTCATAAAGACTACCATAATTGTATGAAACACCATTATAATATTTCTTTCCGTTACCGCCACGATATCCATAACTATGGCCACCAGTATAACCAACATAATGATCAAGTAGAGCACCTAATGTTCCTACTCCAATCGAAGTATGATAGGAACCAGTGCCTACATCAACTGTATTTTCCCAATACCATTTACCAATAGTTTTTCCAAGTGTACTTCTGACACCACGCCAAACACTTACTGTTACCGTTGCAGTCAAATTACCATTAGATAAACTTATATCATCGTGTTTATCTAA
>Ga0255377_1231_pt1 | contig 10183 bp, 13 predicted proteins | sample ANMaggSeSYBR01G9_FD_182099 | JGI IMG/M metagenome (GOLD analysis project Ga0255377, IMG submission 182099) | Sediment cell enrichment communities from methane seep in Santa Monica Basin, California, United Staets - ANME aggregate JGI... | ecosystem: Environmental > Aquatic > Marine > Cold seeps >... | reverse complement strand
TCTGGTTGAGCCAGAGCGGCGTGGCCGCTGCAGTGCCACTATTTATATTTCCCAGGATATTGGTGCCACGATGGGGATCTATACCTATGGTTACATCGCTGAATCACTTGGTAGCTACAGTTATGCCTATCAAATGGCGGCCGGTGTTACGATAATATCTTTGATACTCATGCTCGCAGTTGTGTTACCTGACTACAAAAGGAAAAACGCTCCAAGTGATTCTCAAGAAATATTAATTGAAATTGAATCTGGTATTTTTAAATAAATTCTTTTCGATATAAACGCTATCAATATTTAAAATCTTATAATATCAAAATTTTCAACATTCATGAATACTTGATTTTGCATCACCTTCTTGTAAATAAATTCAAATTGGATTAAAGTACAACGGTTTGAACAATTTAGTGTTTAGGAATCTATGACTCAAAAAAAAAAACAGATACTCTTTGGACCGGAACGTTTATCCGCTTGTTGATCTTGATCGTATTCATTTACATCGGCATCTCGCTTGTTAATTCCACTTTTTCGGTCTATACAGTCGAGCAATTCAACGGTACTCCTTCAGATGTCAGCCTTGTTTCCAGCCTGATGATCATCGCATCCCTTCTTTTCCGACCAATTGCTGGATTTATTATTGACCGATTTGGGCGCCGTATCACCATGGCACTGTCCTTGGGCTTTACCGCTTTGATCAGTTTGACCTTCCTGCTGCCTAAGCATATAATCGGCCTGATATTGCTGCGCTTCCTTATGGGGATTCCATTTGCGATGAATACTACCGGCAGCGCGACCCTGAGGACCGACCTTATCCCTCAAGACAAACGGGTGGATGGGTTTAACATTTCCACAATTGCTATCATGCTATCCGCTCTTGTGATCGGTCCTAACCTGGCATATTGGATCTTGCAGATAAGTGGATTTGGACTGTTGTTCCCGATCGCAGCCGGGTTGCTGCTGATAGCAATTGGGAATTTATTATTATTGAAATTCGATGACATCAAGACCAAATCCAATAAATTCTCTCTAAAAGAGATCTTTGATCCACGCGTGATCTGGTTCGCTCTCGTCCTGGGGTTTACATTTATCGGTTGGCCGGGTGTGCTTACCTATGGCCCGCTCTATTCATTGGAGGTAGGGCTATCCTTTGGCGGTTATTACTTTCTCGCATTCGGATTCGGTTTGCTCTTATCACGTTTTATCGGAAATATCATTATGGGAGAAAATAAATCTCCCACACTCACGGCCTTTTCGCTTGTACTTGTCATTATTGGCCACGGTCTGATCGGTTTTCTAAATACCAAAATTGGATTCCTTATCGGCGCCGTATTTATCGGATCAGGATACGGAATGGCGCTTTCGATTTTCAAGAAACTAGCCTACGATCTGGTTGAGCCGGAGCGTCGTGGGCGCTGCAGCGCTACAATTTTTATTGCGCAGGATTTGGGTGCCACCATAGGTATTTATGCCTACGGGTTTATCGCCGAATCACTTGGCAGCTACAGTTATTCTTATCTGATGGCCGCTGTTATCACAATAGTGCCTTTGGTGCTGCTGCTGCTGGTTGCACTCCCCGATTACAAACGGAAAAATATTCTGGGCAAACCTCAAAATGCTCTAATTGATGTTGAAGCAGATATTTTATATTGAATCCTTTTAAACAATAGAAAATATCCGCCTGACAAATACACTTTCCAACATCCAGTGTTTTTACCAACATCAATCCCATCTTGGCAATTCTCAGACCCATTATTTTTTAAGGTTTTGGCAATTTCTATCTTAGAATTGAGTGGTGTCGTACCAAAAAATCAAGTGGCGTGCAAGTGTCATCCATGCGCCGTTGTAAATCCGAGCGTAATTTCTATAATTGGAATTAATTAGAAAAGGAGTTATTCATGAACCAACCAAACCTCGGACTTAAAGTTTCTGAAATTAGACAACAAAATGGACTAACACAGGAGCAGTTAGCTGAAACATGCGAAATTAGCCCACGAACCATCCAACGTATAGAAAGTGGTGAAGTTGACCCGCGCGCTTACACCCTTCATTGCCTGGGTACCGCCCTTGAATTTGACTTTGAAGAGGAAAACACTGCCAACGAAAACCTTTGGTTAACCATTCTCCACCTTAGCAGCATGTTTTGCATCCTCATCATCCCTCTGCTGGTGTGGTCCTGGAAAAAGAATCAATCATACAAGATTGACAAACACGGTCGCCAGGTGCTCAATTTTCAGATCACTATGACGCTGGTTCTTTTCACATTCGTCTTTCTGCTTCTACTAATGCCAGTAAGCTTGACATTTCTAGATGCCGCAAGAGAAGCCGTTATGGGAGAAAATCCTGTCTTAATTCCATTGGTACTATTCATAGTTCTTGCATTGATGTTAATTGGATTTTTCTGCACCTATCAGGGTGCAGTCAATGCCGCACGGGCAATGTCAGACAAACCCATTCATTACCCCCTCAGTATTCCATTTATAAAGTAAATATTTTAGGGTATCTAATAATTGCCGTTATTTGGATACTCTAAAAATCAAGTTTTTCATAATGCTCAGAAATATATATTGGCTAAAAAAAGTTTCGACCTCACATTAACAATCACATCCGCAGCTGGGTCCGCATGTCGGTTCTTCTTGACCGGTAATTGCCGCCTGGATCATAGCCGCCGCACAACCAACACCCGCTTCCACTTGGATCGCTCCAGATTCACAATTAAGCATGCAAGCGCCGCATTCAATGCAAGCCCGCCGGTTTACCATGCGTGCTGTGCTCTCTCCAGGTTCAAAAACACCCTGTGGACAAACAATACTGCACAATCCGCAATTTGTGCACAATTTAGGACGATAAGTCAAAGTATTAATTTTTGATTTAATTTTCATCGATTACTTTCCAAATCCAAATGCTCTCATCACAATCAAGATTATCCCGCTTCCTGCCATAATAGCTAAAACTGGTATGTATCTGAAAATTTCTTTGCGTACGCTTGTCCAACTTGTAATAGGTGTAGTCCCGGTCACATTCAAAGTGAAATATGAGATCAATGCGGTTGTGATCAATCCCATTGGAATGACACGCATCAATTTATATATAATCGAATAGTCCAATTGTGAAAATTGATAGATCGTAAATGGAATCGAAATCAGGATCCCCAGGATCAATCCTTTGGTACTAAACTCACGCGTAGGTATCCATGGTAAAAACATCAGAAAAAACACGCTCGCTGCCAGCCAGGCTGTCAGTGCCCACAATAGATTGAACCATCCTCCCAGAAAATAAAGAACACTTGTAATAAGGATCATAGGCATAAATGAGTTGACCATCTCGATTGGGATCAATATCAAGCGGTCGACCAGATCAAACCTAACCTTGCGCATATCCGATGAAGCCGTGTGTGTTTTTAAAATACTCTGGAAGGTCTTCTGCGCGAACTGGGCCGTACTCCACCTCAAATCCGCACGCCTGTTTCACTTTATGAGCACTTACTCCGGTTGCCCCAAGTTGCGGAAGGATCAAGCGGTGTTGATTAACTTTTCTCTTTAGTCCGGTGGATTTCACTTTTGAGATCAATTCCTCCGTGCCAAATGTGCCCTTTCCAGCAGCGCACCAAACGTTAATCCCTTTGGTATCCAGAACCAGAATATAAACGTCTTGATCTTTCAAAGCTGCCCGCAGAGCATCAAAACTCAACGTGTAATTAGCAGTTACAAAAACAGATGCTTCTTCATCAGGAGATCCCAGCTTATACAATCCGGGTCGTACTACATGCTGCATACGCTTGTATCCACAGCGTGTAAGTACATGATCCCACTTATCTGCCCTTGTTATTATCCCAGTCGTTTGGTTTATGTTTTTATTTTCCATAGATATTTATACAAATTATCCTAATTGTAATTTTACACGAATTTTAATCGCGAAAGCGGTCTTTCTCGTTCTTTGATCATAATTTTCCTTTAGCGGTCAGGGATATATTTCACCTTCTGAAGAATAATTTTTCTTGGCATCATAAACACCCTAACCCATTTCAATAAACGCTTCAAGTAAGTTGTTTTTGTAAATAATCAATATAGAAAGTTATCAACTAATCTGGAGGATTCAACAATAACCACTCATATTTTTGTCGCGAAAAGCACAAAGCACGAAAACCTTCTTGATTGGCTTGAAGTATTCGACGGAACCGTTGTCGCATCGTGCTTACATGAGAATGGCGAATTATTTTCACGGGTAGATCCAGAACGGACTGAAAGATTTATGAAGATTTTCCGATCGAAATACAGTTAAGTTTTCTGAATGATCCGGTTATTTTCTAAAGTTCTTCGATTCATAATATTCTAGACCTGAGTCAATTTATTTTAGTTTCCACATCAGCCTTTGAGGGATCTATCCATGCGCATCTCTGCTCACCCGCACCTGTTCAATTAGCGCCATCACCTCATCCACCTTAGGCTCACGCGTGATCGCACCGATAGACTGAATAATAAAATTACTCACTACCACGCCGTACCGTACAGCTTTTTCCAACGGCCATCCTTTCACCAACCCATACGCCACCCCTGCTTTCAGAGAATCACCAGCACCAGTGGTGTCTACCACCAGTTCATCATCTATCGATAATGGATGCACCCAAAATTCATCCCCGCTGCTGTCGACCACATGCACAGCATGTGGACCGTTTGTCGTAATGACGATCGCGCCCTTCTTATGATGAAGTTGTCTTGAGAAAGGCAGTGGATTGTTAATCCCATTACTATTTTTCAGCAGCCCAGCTGAGTTGCAGATCACATTCATATACGAGATAATCTGATTGTCCAATGTGTTTACATCGCTTCCGATAATGCATAATCCTGACCCATGGGCAAGTTTCACTGCTGGAAAAAACATTTCCTTTCGTGCCAGACTATCGAAAACAATATGAGTTGCGTTGCCAAGTATCTCTTTAGTCAGCGGTGTCGGATCCTTAAGTCGGTCAAAATAATTAAATGCCATGATGTACCGATCCCCGTTTGGCGGCACAATAATACGGCACATGGCGGTTTTTATTCCATTTTTGACCTTCACATGACTGATGTCAAGCATCGGATACTTACTCAGCATTTCGATTAACAAGTGTCCGTAAACATCATCACCCAATATGTATCCAGAAATTCTTACAGAGAGCTGCCACAGTGCCAGCAAAACTGATACATTGCAGGCATACCCACCGATTAAATAATCATCGTTGATAACCATAGTGTCTTTTTCATTATCTACCGGGTGCGGCACTTCAATAATATTATCGATCCCGATTTCCCCATAGACAACAATCTGGTTGTTTTTCATCTCAACACCATTTGGCGCTAACTTGATATTATTTTAATGTGCACTTTTCTATCACGCGGACCGTCAAATTCCCAGAATAACAATCCCTGCGAGTGACCCAATACCAATTCACCCTCATGAATGATGACAGTGATAGAACTTCCCGCCAAACTGGTTTTTATGTGTCCAGAAGCATCGGAAGGAGTGTCATATACATGATGAAAATCCGTGCGGGTTGGTATCAACCGATCAAATTCCTCGATCATATCCTGAAGAGAAGCAGGATCTAAATATGAATTGATCGTCATCCCGGCTGTGGTGTGCGGATTGAATACAAAACATAAACCTTCCTTTACACCGCTCTTCTTGACAATTTTTTTAACTTGGTCGGTGATCACAACGATTTCTCGCTGCTTACTTGTTTGAAATGAATAGTTTTCCATTTTTTCCTTTATCAATGTTGATTATTACCGCAGGTCTTCTATCTCAAACAGACCAACCGGTTTAGTGTCGCAAATCCAAGCTAATTATAAATAAAAATGATCCGATTGGATTGATATATTGCATTTGTTGCAAATTAGAAATTTATCCACATCTATCAAACAGATTAGCTTATTCAAGTTTTTTAAAGCAAAATGCAATATAATTTGAGTTTGTTTTACAAATTGATTCAAGGAATAAACCATTGAGACGAACAACAAAGTTATTAACTCTTTTTCTGATAACAATTTTCTTCCTGCTTGCTATCCAAATACCAATATTTGCTCAACCAGAAAAAACTGATCAGACAAATATCTACTTCTTTTGGGGGGGAGGGCTGCCCACACTGCGAAGAAGAAAAACCGTTTCTGAATGCACTGGTCGAAAAGTACCCGCATGTCAATTTAGTCGATTATGAGGTTTGGTACAACGCAGATAATCAAGCCATCTTTCTGCAATTCTCGGAAGCCCTGGGGTTCAGCCCTCAGGGAGTGCCAGTTACAGTCATCGGTGATCAGTATTGGATTGGCTATTTAGAACAAATCAATTCAGAAATTGAAGCCGCTTTGCAGAACTGCTTGAATGGACAATGTGAGACAGATGTTGGTTCTGTCATCTCTTCACAACCACAGGAAATTCAGCCGGTAATAAAATCTGAAAATGAAATAAATATACCCCTGTTCGGAAAAGTTGATCTGGATAAACAGTCGTTAGTTGTAAGCACAGCGATCATTGGATTTGTGGACGGGTTTAATCCCTGTTCTTTATGGGTGCTCAGTATCTTATTGGCATTAACACTCCACAGCGGCTCTCGCACAAAAATCCTGGTTGTGGGGCTCACTTTCTTATCAGTAACTTCAATTGTCTATGGCCTCTTCATTGCAGGAGTTTTTACACTCCTTTCATATATCGGCTTCTTGAAATGGATCCAGATAGGTATAGCCATAATCGCTTTTATGTTTGGTATTGTCAATATCAAAGATTATTTTTGGTACAAGGAAGGTGTCTCTTTCACCATTTCCGACAAACACAAACCAAAAATGTACAAGAATATGCGCAGCGCCGTTACAAACCCGCGTACGATCATTGGGTTGATCGGGTCTTCTGCTGCCCTGGCCGTGGGTGTATCTTTTATAGAATTTTCGTGTACCGCGGGTTTTCCAGTTATTTGGAGTAACTTGATGGTCGCCAATGATATAGATCGATCCAATTTCATTTTACTGCTGGCACTTTACATGGCAATTTATTTGATCGATGAACTGGTTATCTTTGCGATAGCGACAATAACCATGCGAGCCAGCAAAATGGAAGAAAAACATGGTCGTTTGCTGAAATTGGTGAGCGGCGTAATTATGTTTATTCTCGGACTGGTGATGATCGTTAATCCGGCAGTAATGAACAACATCAATTCCTCCCTGGTTGTTTTTCTGTTTGCCTTATTGGCCACCTGGTTTGTGTATACGTTCCATCAAAAAGTACTGCCGAAGTTTGGCGTTTTCATAGGAACCGGGTTCAAGAAATCTAACAAGAAGAAGCGAAAACATCGCTAAGCTCAAAATATTGGCTTTTTGTTTTCATGAACAAAATTATCATTTCTATCACTAATTAACCCAAATAATGAGCGATTTAAAAGATCTGTTATTAACATTATTTCTGATTTATAATAGGATTTATGAATATTTTAAACAGTAAAGTTAATAAAGTTGTTGAAAACTCAGAGGTAGTAACCATAGCCACAACTGGAGAAAAAAGGGCCGCATTTGGTGGCTACCTGGGGTGGTTTTGTAAAATCCTTGGATGTCAATGACGGTAAAACAATCATTATCCCAGCTGGTGGATATGTACAAACCGAGAAAAACCTGAAAACAAATGACCATGTAGAGCTTATGGTTGGTACCAAGCAAGTTCAAGGGAAAAAACGGAATGGGAACTGGCTATCGGCTTAGCGGTCGAGCGGAAATTATCACCGAGGGAGAATTTATGGATCTGACCAAATCCAAATTTCCCTGGGCCAGAGCCGCGTTAGTGATCACTGTAGAAAAAGCCGAACAATTACTCTAATCACACGGTTCCCACATTTTTTAACTCACCCGACTCGGATCTTTAATTAATATTACAGGGTTAATCTTCATAATGGTTGCAGCCAAAACAGCGTTCTTAGCTCCAATGGAAGATAATGTGATCCAAAATCCTGATTCTCGTAGCGTGTTTACTTTCCTTTATTGTAGCGGCCAATTAAAGTTTCAAGGTATCGTGATCGCACTTGTTTGCTAGCAAGGATTTGTTTGATTGGCGGAAGTTTCAGAACAACACCCAAAACCCCGGCCAGAGCTCGGTGGCTCAACAGGACTTGATTATCGAAGATCAGATTTTGCAGTTTACCGCGTTCAATAGCCATCAAGACTGCTCGATGGATTCCATCTAATGGAGTGATCACTCTCGCCGGACGCGATTTCAAGTGAATGCTTCCCTGAGAGCATGCCCGCACGCACACACCGCAGCCCAGGCACAGGTCTTCGTTCACCTTTGCCATCTTCTTGTTTGGATTGCTCGCATCATTTGTAGAAATCAATGTCATCGCTTCAACTGGGCAAGCACTGACGCACTTCCCGCATCCTATACATGAAACCGTATCGACAACCGGCAAAAAATTGGTTGTGTGCACCGGATTCAGGATCGCGAAGCGCCGCGCGGCGATCATCGCCTCACAGCAGCACCCGCAGCAGTTGCAGATAAAGTTCACTTGCTCTCTGACGTTTTCTCCAAACTGCACCAGATTATGGTCATAAGCCACTTGCAGTAAGTCCAAACATTCATTTACATCCACCTCACGTGCATATTCATGCCTGATAAGCGATGCAGCAGTGTTATTGAACGTCATGCAGATATCTTTTGGAGCATCGCAGTCCTGCCCCTTGTGTTCCATCTTGTGGCGGCAGTAGCAGATCCCAACACCCCGATGGGTGGCAGATTCAATAATATGCGTTGCGCGTTCATAATCCAGCACATGCAGCGCATTCTGTGCGGACAAAGCTGGTTCGTGCACAAAGGTGCGTCCCAGTTGGGTTTCCCCCTGGGTGAACAATTCGCGGATAAAATCTTCTTCCACGTTCATATATTCGTAAAACAATTCACCCAACACCTTCTGATCAACGTCATCCCGTATGCGCATCATTGAAAATTCAAAAAAACCAGCCATGGGCGGGGGCAGCACATAAACTGTTTCACCATTTTGCTCAATATCAACCAGGATAGCTCGGCTGGCCAATTGATCCAGGGCATTTCGTGTCGCTGTTAGTTCCATTTTCCAGATGCGGCTGGCTTTTTCTGCCGTAAATGGTTTGATGGGAAGACTCGCAACCAATTCGGCTTCTTTTTCACTGAAAAGTATCTTTAGAATCGAAAATAATATCTCTGAAGGAGGTGCCCCCTGTGGGTAACGATTGAGCCTTTCTGATAACGTTGCGTAGCTGGATTTGATAGTATGATGAGCCATAGGATACCTTGTTAATTTCTTGTGTAGATATTTTTTTATGATTTTTAGAATGTTTTATACGCTCTTTGAATTATTATATATTTAATAAAATCAATTGAACTCGAGTTCTCCTCTTCATTTTGATAAATACTTCAATCCAATTCTTAAAAAGCAAGTTCCAAATTATGCCCAAAGCATGGTACAACCTTATACAAGAAACGCTTAGGGGTAGAAAAACTAGGCTACATTCAATTAATGCGGAAACCCTTTCACTCCCTGTATTCCTTTCAAGATCGCAACTTCTCCAATGTGGTTAAGTATTTACGAAGCAAATAACATCACTAAGCCCGCATCCCGACCTTCTTCTCTTAAAATAATTTTTGTCCAACTCTCCTTTTGTGTTTTAATTTCCGCTGTATTTTGATTTGCGTCTGTTTTTATTTGGTGATCGCTTTTTCTTTTACCCTGAGAATAGATAGAAGGTGATTTGGCGATCGAACGAACCTTGGATTGCTTTTGTTCAAGGTGCTGGATATATTCCAGTGCACTCGATAGATTACCTGTACTTTTGCTTGAATCCTTTTTTTCTTTTTCCTTCCCATTTTGAATATGTACTGAATCTTGATATTGGAGGATCTGGCGCATATCTTCCTCGGTCATATTCGAGATCAGATGGCTAATCTCTTTTAGTGGAAGGTGGAGCTGCTTCAACCGTTGAATCATCGTGAGATGGTCCAGATGCTTTTGTGAATATCTGGCGTATTTTCCTGCGGTGTCGGGTGCAGGAACCAATCCCTCCTGCATGTAGTACCGCAATGTTCTTGTGGGCAGACCGCATTTACGGGAAAGATCCTCAAGATTAAATTCCTCTTTCATTATTTTCTCCACTCTGTTATAGTAACAGTACTACTGTAATTATACACTAAAACTGTATAA
>Ga0255377_1230_pt1 | contig 10198 bp, 9 predicted proteins | sample ANMaggSeSYBR01G9_FD_182099 | JGI IMG/M metagenome (GOLD analysis project Ga0255377, IMG submission 182099) | Sediment cell enrichment communities from methane seep in Santa Monica Basin, California, United Staets - ANME aggregate JGI... | ecosystem: Environmental > Aquatic > Marine > Cold seeps >... | reverse complement strand
CCCGGAACTCAAAATATGTGATTGGGATGCAAGGGATTTATTTTAACAACTTTACTTATGGATAATCTTTTCCAATACTGTTGAATAGGATACAGTAAGAAATCTATCCAGGTATTAATTTTGAAATTGTGCAAGATTGAAAATCTCGGAATTGATACCCGTGTTCATCTTTTTAAAAAGCGTATTCAAAACCAATTATGATAGATGATAGGTTTGAGGTCTGGCCTTGAATTTCCATGGATCAGATATCTAATGTGATTAAAAATCGATATGTTTTTTATGCCTAAAAACATTTCTATAATTTATACATGTTATTAATACAAGTTTGTGTTAATAGTGCGTATAATGGTACAAGGAAAAAATTGGTTTAAATGTGAGGTGGACTGATGTATGGAACAATCGCGAAATTAAAACTTAAAGAGGGAAAGCTTAAAGATCTAAAAAAACATATGGATGTGGAATTAAGAGATATTCCAGGCATCGAAGATATATATGTTTTTCGGATGGATGAGGATGCCTCAGACATGTATATGGTGGTTGTTTTCAGCAATCAAGACGCATATATAAAATATGCGGAGAGCGAGAAATCGAACCGACAGTTTTTAAAATTGATGAAACTATTGGAAGCTGAACCAGAATGGCATGATGGGGATCTGATCTTTAAAAGAAATTTTAAATAAAGCGTAAATAATATTTTTGTCTTTTGACAAAAAACTCAACAAAATTTTATATCATCTTGTTAGTCGGTTCTGTACTGGATCACGAGGAATTAGTGTTTGACATTTGATCCTTCTTGTATTTCAACATTTTGTAATAACAACACTCCCTTATACAATATTTTCATATAAATTGCGATGTAATTATTCTAATGATTTTACGTACCACGCTTTAAATTAAATCTCAAATATGCCTGGATGTATTAAATCCCAATCAGAAATTAATACCATCTAAACAACTCCTGAACATTTAATTTGTACAATGTCGGCAAATAAAAATGAAAAAGAGGAAAACCGATGAAATACCATAAGAAAAAACTGACTGTAATAGCCTTAGTGTTTTTAGTATTTGCACTTGGGTGTTCAAGTATGGCTGGATTGGTTCAGATTGCGGAGGCATCGACAGAAGCGGTAGCGTCCCAAGCCATTAGCTATCCAATAGTAGATAGTGGACAAATGTATTGTTATAAAGATGATGGGTCGATCACATGCCCAACTGAAGGCGAAGCATTTTTCGGGCAGGATGCTCAAATCAACGGCAATACGCCAGCATATATTGACAACGGGGACGGAACTGTCACTGACACTGTTACAGGATTGATGTGGCAGCAGGACCCTGGTGAAAAGATGACTTTCAATAAAGCGGTGGCAGGTGCTGACGATTTCATGCTTGCTGGTTATGATGATTGGCGGTTGCCGAGCATTAAAGAACTATATTCTCTGATCCTATTTAGTGGATATGATCCTAGCGGCTGGAATGGTAATGACACATCGAGCTTGACCCCATTTATCGATGATGTTTTCAAATTTGAATTTGGTGATACGGACAAAGGAGAAAGAATAATTGACTCACAATTTGCATCGAGCAATAAATATGCCAGCACAACAATGGACGGTGAGGAAACCATGTTTGGTGTGAATTTTGCTGACGGGCGTATCAAAGGATATGGATTGTCGATGCGGGGTCAGGATAAAACTTTCTTTGTGTTGTACGTACGAGGAAACACAGATTACGGAATCAATGAATTTGTGGATAATGATAATGGAACTATTACAGATCTCGCAACAGATCTAACTTGGATGCAGGGTGACAGCGAGGGTGGGATGGTCTGGGAAGATGCGCTTGCATACTGCGAGAATTTGGAATATTCTGGTACGGATGATTGGAGATTACCAAACGTTAAAGAACTGCAAAGTATTGTTGATTACTCACGCTCTCCGGATACAACCACTTCAGCAGCGATTGATTCTCTGTTTGAGGTGACATCCATTACGAATGAAGCGGGACAAGACGATTATCCATACTATTGGAGCAGCACTACCCATGCATCAATGATGAACGGCATGAATGCATCTTACGTCGCTTTTGGCAGGGCAATTGGCTATATGGGTGATAGCTGGATGGATGTGCATGGAGCAGGATCCCAGCGCAGCGATCCCAAGATAGGTGATGCGGCAGATTATCCAAACGGGCGTGGTCCGCAAGGTGATGCTATTCGCATCAATAACTATGTGCGCTGTGTGTCTGGTGGTTCAGATGAATCTATCGTCACAAGTGGAGAAATAGACGCATTGATCGGTTCTAGGAAAGCGCCACATGAAGGTGTTGACCAGGAAAAATTAAAAGATCAACCTGGTCAGGGTAGGATGCCCCCACAGGAAGCGATTGATGAGTGTGATAACAGGAACGAAGGTGCATCTTGCACAGTAAGCACTCCAAACGGCAGCATAAATGGCACCTGCGAAAATATACAGAATCAATTGGTGTGTGTGCCTGAAGGCGGTCCGCCAAATGGCGGTGGACAACAGCCACCTACAAAAAACCCGTAGAGACACATTTTTAAACTTATTCCCCGTAAATTTTCGGGGAATAAGTTTTATATAACCATTCTTTGTTAATGAAACATTTTATGAAATGAAAAATACGATGGACTACAATATGATTAGAATGAAATCTGTTTTAGTGGTTGACGACAAATTAAGTGTACGTTCTCTTTTGAAGGATCATCTAACAGAAGAGGGTTTTAACGTAAATACCGCTAGAGATGGCCGTGAGGCTTTGAGGATCGCTCAAAAAGAGAATCCGGATCTGATCCTCCTGGATCTGATGATGCCAGAAATGGGCGGATATGAATTTATTCGAAAATTCCGTAAAGAAAGTGATACACCAATTATTATCCTCACGGCAAAGATCGAGGAAACAGATAAGGTGTTGGGATTGGAACTCGGAGCGGATGATTATGTGACAAAACCCTTCGGAATGCGGGAATTAACCGCACGAATTCATGCGCGCTTAAGGAAAAAAGAAAAGCCCAAGGAAAAACCTGTTGTTCTATTAATGAATGAACTGAAACTTGATCTAAACAATCATTCTCTATACGTAGGGGATAATAAGGTTGATCTGACTCCCTCTGAATTTGATTTGCTTTATATTCTCATGTCAGCGCCAGAACGCGTTTTTTCCCGCTCAGATATACTCCTCAAAATGCAGGGCAGCACATTTGAGGGTGTAGAGCGGACAATAGATGTGCATATTCGAAATTTACGCACTAAAATCGAGAAAGATCCATCTACTCCGCGATATATAAAAACAGTTTTTGGTGTGGGATATAACTTTTCGAATGAGTAGACCGATGCGATCTTTGTCATTTAAATTAATACTTTCCTTCTTAATAGTTAATTTAATCGCGATCGCATTGGCTGCTGGTTTTGTTTGGTATAGAAGTTCCTCGGAATTCAACCGTTACTTGCTCGACCAAAATCAAAGCGAATATTTTGAGGTTGTTAGTGCATATTACGCAGAAAATGGTTCCTGGGTTGATATTGATAAAACACTGCTCGAGAAACGATTAATTCCACCTCCGCAGTCAGTAGGACTTGAACCTGCGCCTGCACCTCCTTTTGTCCTTGTGGATCATAAAAGAGAAGTGATTGTACAGGGAAATGGATATAAATTACGAGAAATTGTGGATCCAATTGAACTAGAGAAAGGAATACCAATTATTTCTGGTGAAGAAATTGTTGGCACTGTTCTGATCACCGGACAAACTCCTTTTCGCACCTCTATTCAACAAGAATACCTAGATGGATTCAATCAAGCGCTTTTGATCGGCGCGATTGGCGGTGTTGCAATTGCACTGGTGCTTGGATTTCTATTGGCGCGGTCTCTAACAAAACCTACGCGCGACTTAACCAGAGCAGTCAAAAAGATGACTCAGGGCAGTTTGGATCAACATGTAGAAATTAATTCCCGTGATGAAATGGGGGAACTGGCCAATGCTTTTAATCAGATGAGTAAAGAGTTAGCCCGTTCTAATGCAAATCGACGCCAGATGACAGCAGAAATCGCACACGATCTCCGGAACCCATTAACTGTGATTAACGGATATCTTGAATCAATGCTTGCTGGTGTACTCCAACCCACAAACGAACGCATGGAAATTGTTTATAACGAAGTACAGCACATGCGGCATTTGGTTGAAGACCTGCGCACACTTTCATTGGCAGATAGCGGAGCAATTATCTTAGAATGGCAGCCAGTAGTGGTGTGTCAATTTCTAAAAAACTTGACAAAAGTATATGCTCAATTAGCCAGTAGTAAAGGGATAAGCCTGAAGATGGATTGTGAAAAAGGCTTACCTGAGATCGAATTTGATGTGGACAGAATTGGGCAGGCGATGGGGAATTTAATTAGTAATGCCATGCGGCATACACCGATTCGGGGAGAAGTGGTACTTGCTGCAAAACGGAATGATGGTGCGCTTGTCGTGACCGTTCAAGATAACGGCGAAGGGATTGATGCAGGGGCGCTTCCTTATATATTTGAACGTTTTCACCGCGGGGACAGCTCCCGCCATGAAGATAGATCTGGTTTGGGGCTGCCAATAGCGAAATCCCTGGTAGAACTGCATGGGGGAAGTATATATGCAGAAAGTGAAGGGACCGGAAAAGGATCACTTTTTTCTATACAATTATCATTGGGCGGCGAGAAATCTTTTTCTTGAAAACAGGATTACCGAGCTATTTATTTATCTAATATTTGGCATGGGAGAAGAAAATTCCGAAGAAATTTAGCACATTTGCTGTAATTTTTGCCAAATCTTGACCATAGCCAGGGTGTCCATTTCACAATATGCCAGGAGAGATTCTTTAATTGATCTCCTTTCAATCACAGGCAGATCACTGTTGATCATATCCCACCATACTACTGCGGCCTGGTCGCCTTTGTTCACCTTCATATGTTCATAACTCAGGTCAGGAACCATCACTGGCAGGACGTTCTTGATGGACCAACTCCCTTTGAAATTTGGATGCAGATAGAGCCCTTTTCTGACAAAATCACCCAGATCGTAGACGCGCTGATTGAGATTGGTGAGAAAGAGTGTATGTTCAGGGTGAATGATGGCCAGTTCTTTATGGCGGGTCATTTCAAATGCTTTGTTCCAAACAAAGATGGTCCCCTTGTTACTAATATCATTCTGCAACTGCTGGATAAGTGCTGCAGAGGGATCGCGTTTGGTATCCGCCAGAAAATCTGTGTGAATGAGATTGCTATCCGGCGCATTCATTTTATGGAGAGAATATTGAAAGACTATCTGCTGTTGGGGGTGATAACCATCGAATAACGGTACGGCGGTTAGGCATGATTCATAGTCCAGGAAGTAGAGGGGAAAAATGAATTTCTCGAATTCCTGCTTAATTCCCTCCCGATCAATAAATTCTGCATTGGAGCAAACCACATCTACTATCTGGCGTTGTTTTTCACCTAACTTAAAATCAGCAGGGATTTTCTGGATGGTAAGAATGTCCTGATCTAACAAATTAATTTTCTTATTTATGGACAGACGCGGGATATCATAAATTGAATTATCTGGCAGGTCCGGGTGGCAAAGGGACGGGCATGGGCAGGTTTTTGGTTTAAGGCAGTGCGGAATGGCGTCCATTGTTTCGGACTGAGCAACTTCCCAGACCAATGGGAGGATAGTTTCTACTTCGGCTGCTTTCTCTAAGACTTTTTGTGTAATATCTTCGGCGGTGAAAAGTAACCCAATATCCAGGGCACCCTGCCTGATGTATTCCTTATTTAAATGCAAAACATATACTCGGTCGATGTTTAATTGCTTTTCAAGAATCAAGTATTGAAAAGCGGCGTCAAGGATATTCTCAGGCTTAACGCAGGTACCACTTTTTATTTCATAGAGGTTGAAGGTATTTGTATTTGGTTTTTCCACCAACGCATCTATCCGAACGGTGTAATTTTTATACGAATAGGTGTTTTGCCAATGCAGGGATTCTCCATTTAAAGGAAGTATCAGATTAGATTGAATATGTTCAAGTGCTAATTGTTCAACCTGATAACCCTGCTTCATGATATGCACAATCAATGGAGAGGGTGAAGTTTCGATGCGATCATGTCTGGCCGCCCATAAATGCATTGGTGCATCAAGATAGCGAAGAAAATCGGATTTTGTTAGAAGATCGGATGTGCTCATATAAGAATAATAACCTAAGTTAATCTGAGCCGCATTTACGAAAAAACAAGATTGATAAATACAACCACATAAGAACCGAGATATTATTTCCTGATATTATTTCTCAAAAAAATAATTTAAGGGCGGGGGTTAAATGAGATACTATAAGAAGGAATTTTATTTATCATAAATGGGAGGATCTCATGGCGAATCAAAAAACCATAACTGAAAGTAGAGAAGAAACGCGGATTGACTGGAAGGTGATCAGTGTGAGATTTATTTTCACAACACTCTTGATAGGAGCAGCGCTATTTCTACCGGCTGGCCGATTGGATTGGTGGGAGGGATGGGTTTACCTGATCTATACTGCCGGGACACTGATATTAAGCCGCATCGTGCTGATCAAAAAGTATCCCGATATTGCCCAAGAACGTATGGACGCAGGGAAAAAGGAAAATGTGAAGGCGTGGGATAAATATTTAGTTCAAATTGTCGCTGTATTTTTTCCAATAGCTGCCTGGGTGATTGGTGGACTTGATGAGCGTTTTGGATGGTCTCCCGAATTAGCGGATGGGGTCCAGATCGCTGCGTTTGCGGTGAGCTGCGCAGCCAGCGTGTTTTCCACCTGGGCGATGTTTGCAAACCGGTTCTTTTCTTCACATGTGCGCATACAATTTGACCGTGGACATACCGTCATACGCGGCGGACCATATCAATACGTACGGCATCCGGGTTACGCAGGTGCAGTCGTCAGCTGGATTGCAGCAGGCATATTTTTTGGGTCTTACTGGATGGCAATCCCTATTATTTTAACGATTGCTGCGTTTATCGTGCGCACTGCATTAGAGGATCGGACTCTGCAGGATGAACTTCCTGGATATCGAGAGTACACGCAGGAAGTGAGATACCGGCTGATCCCGGGAATTTGGTAACGATTAGAAGAAAGAAATTAAACACCAATCTTAATCTTACAAACCAAATTATTTTCAGTGTCCCTGGAAAAGCAGGAAAGGCTAACATGTATCTTTCCTATAAGAGAAGCGCAGGCTAAAAAATGTATCAATAACACATATTATTTATTAAAAAAATAACCCTTATTAATTTGGTAATATTGTATAAAAAACATTTGAAGGATGCGAACATTGAATAATAATACGCAAAAACGCAATATGAGTGCAATTCTCGTAGCGGCTCTAATGGTGATCGTTGTGCTTGTGAGTTTGCTCATCAGGGAAACGATTTTCAGATCTCAGATGCTTTTTGGGTAAAAGTGAACCAGGTCACTCGTGATTTCTACCAACCAGGAAAATTTGTAACCTTCCCCGGGTTTGAATGGAGTGGAAACACGCCTGTTGGGGGTGACCGCAATGTGTTTTTTGCATCCGAAGGAGGACATATCGCACGGTCTTCTCTCGAACAGGTGCCTGACAATACATCAAAACACCAACCAGCATACACGGCTGATGATCTTTTTAAGAATCTAAAGGACCAGAAAGGTCCACAGCCTTTTGTATTCGCGCATGTAGGGGGACGTTACGCCGATCTCAAAATGCACGATCCGGATATTGAGACAGCCATCGAAGTGCACTCCGTTTGGGGTACATTTGAATGGTTCATAAAAGACGCACTTGAGCGCGGTTACCGCGTTGGTTTTGTCGCCAACTCAGACGGCCATAAATGCGATCCCGGAGCAGCTTATCCAGGAAATAGTAAATTTGGTACCCCCGGTGGTTTAACCTGTGTGTTAGCAGAAAAATTAGACCGCGAGAACATCATGAAAGCCATCAAAGCTCGCCACACCTATGCAACATCTAGCACACGAATCTTGATGGATCTACACATCGATCTAGATCATGACCAGTCAGCCATGATGGGCGATATCGTTGAAATTCAGAAGAACAATCAAGCAACTCTCAATGTCCGTTTGGTCGGTACAGCACCCATCCAATGTGTGAATATTTTCAATGGCTTAGAGATGATAGCAACTAAACGTCCCTATAGTGATAGTGAACTTGGAAAACGTTACAAATTAGTTTGGAACGGAGCACGTGTGCGCGGGCAGGACCGCGTTCTGCGTTGGGATGGTGGGTTAACAATTGAGGGCAACTCTATCGCTAAAGCAGTTTCTGTTAATTTTTGGAACCCCGATCACCCACTCATACAACATGGCTCTGATAAATTAAGTTGGGAATCATTCACCACAGGTACAGCAAAAGGAGTTATCCTGACTTTGGAGAAACCAGCACAAGGCACCATTCATTTCGCTACACAAGCTGTAAAACTAGACATCAATCTCCAGGATATCAGAAACGAATCGGTTGTTTGGGAGTTTGGTGATTTAGAAAAATCAGTTCGCATAAGTCGTCTCCCTGAAATTAATGAGTATTTTACCTATTCATTCCAGATCCCTCTCGAAAACTTGCACACCGGTGATAACCCCATTTACATCCGCGCCACTCAGGAAGACGAACAAAAAGCCTGGTCAAGCCCGATATATCTGGTTAAATAGACGGGTATGTAGTTTCGGTATTAATCAAGCATTCTGTGCCTAAATCATCTTATTTGCTTGGGTCATAATGCCGTGGAAGATTTAGTGAAATTGATGTCTAACAAATAATAATTTTATCAATATTTTATTTCAGTAATGTTTAGGTAATACCCAATCTTATCCCCGCCATTAAAAACAAAAATCGGGCCTCAATCTCTTTCAGATTGATCCCGACCAGTTTTTGGACCTGTTTCCGATATTGCTGAAAATGGTCCAACTTTGGGATGTTAGCTAAGCTAATCTAGTCCCAAATTTTTCAGAGACGAATATTTCGTAAACTTCACGATTAATATTGCCTCTTTGCAGTTGTTCTGCAAGCACACTCTTTGGTGTTTCTTCGCTGATCTCAACATCACTGCTAATTGAGCCAAGTTGTGAGGTTACAAACGTGCCTTCACTGAGCCCAAAAGCAAGTGCGGATATAGCTGCTAACGAAAATAGTACAAAAATTGTAAGCATTTTTTCTCCTTTCTTCAATAATCTTATCGCATCAATATTAATATACTGTTAACAAAATGATATTAACAGTGATCAATAACACGCATCCCTAAAATCCTTGCTATTCCAACAACAAAACAAATTATTCAGCCTTCAGCCACTCATATTCTTCCCGTGAGATCACACGCTTATGATATTTTTCTCGTAATGTAGTTTGATAATTAATTTTCTCGTAGGGGTTGAATACGCTCACGCGTACCTGTTCTTTTCCTTTTTGACCCCTAAGAAAATAGAACCCAATCACAAAATAAACACTAAAACCTAATAGCAAATTCAATAATATACTATTTATCATTTTATTTATCCTTTTTATCGTTTTTCACCTAATTTGTCTTATTTTATAACCATTCAAGGACCCGTGATATTAACAATGCATAATAGTTTTCTTGATATCAAAAAGGTGATGGGCCGCATCAAATCACCCCCACAGGAATATGCGTTTATAGAGTTTTGTGTTTTTTTGTCTGAATGAGTCCTGTAATAGAAAGTACTAACAGAGGAATGTGTAAGAATCCCATCCAACGCGTATCCGCATTAAACCAATGAGAAAGATTAAATAAGGCATATAACAAAGCTATGTAAGCAGTAATACGATACACCACTATATTTATTTTGGGATATAAAACATAGAGTATGTATAAAAACACGGGTATCGTGAAACAAAAAGCCATTCCATAATCTGAAGAAGTGAACAACAGCACAGGGTTGAAGTTCATCAAAATCTTGTTATTTACTATTTTGTATGGAGACCAGAAAGATAACAGTGCAAAAGGAAATAATAAAATATTTTGCCATTTTTTCTCAACCATAATTGGCTCAAATCTATCCTTCACAGCTGCACAAACCCACAAGATGCCCAATAATATGAAAGTAATCAATCCGCCCGTGTGGATCACCCATCCAAACATTTCTGTCGAACCAAACGACTGAGCCAACGCGATCAGAATAAGATCAATGCCCATATA
>Ga0255377_1229_pt1 | contig 10202 bp, 9 predicted proteins | sample ANMaggSeSYBR01G9_FD_182099 | JGI IMG/M metagenome (GOLD analysis project Ga0255377, IMG submission 182099) | Sediment cell enrichment communities from methane seep in Santa Monica Basin, California, United Staets - ANME aggregate JGI... | ecosystem: Environmental > Aquatic > Marine > Cold seeps >... | reverse complement strand
GAATATGCTGCCAGGCAGGGACTTAATGTGAAATCAGGTTTGATGCTGGGACTTGGGGAGACAAAAAAAGAAATCATTCAAACTCTTAAAGACCTGAAACTTGCCGGCTGTAGCTATTTAACCATCGGGCAATACCTTGCGCCGTCCAGGAATCATTTTCAGGTAGCCCGATTTGTGCCGCCTGAAGAGTTTGAGGAGTTGGCCAAAACCGCCCGATTAATCGGATTTTCCGGTGTAGCCGCAGGCCCCCTTGTACGTAGTTCCTATCGGGCGGATCAAATGTTTGAAACCGGGCAGGGAATGTCTAAAGTTGCATGAAAAGACAGATAAGATACATTATTGCCGCAGCATTTTTAATATCAATGATATTATCTCCGGTATGCCATGTTCTTGCTGCCGAGGATTATTGGCTCAATCATGACGAGGAGAGTCTTGGCAATTGTCGTGAGTGCCATCTTCCCCATGACGAAAAAGTAGCCCACGATGTTCACATGATAGTTGACTGTGAGGCATGCCATCTTCAAAAAATTGTTCCGGTCAAGGATCCTGAATCAAAACGTGTTTCATGGCAGTTTGATAGCAAGCCCGGAAAAGAAGATAATCTTGCCGACCTGGTCTTTGCAGTCAGTGAAGAAAACTGTCAACGCTGCCATTTCAAAGAAAACCAGGTAGGAGCAGCCGCTATGGCATTGCCTGCCAAAAGTCTTTTATGCATGCCCTGTCACCCTGCCACCTTTTCGGTTAGTGATACTACAACCATTGTATCCCTGTTTGTTGTTCTGCTGGGCATAATAAGCCTGGTTTCGATCTGGATTTCCGGGAATCTGGCAGGAGACAAGGCGATGGGTCATGGAACAAAAGTCCGCAAGATGAGCTTTTCTATACTCGGAGCACTTTTTTCTGTCAGGATACTACATATCACGAAGGCATTGGTTTTTGATGCACTTTTGCAAAGAAGGCTTTACAGGCAGTCAAGATCACGCTGGATTATTCACAGTCTTATTTTCCTTCCCTTTGTTTTTCGTTTTTTATGGGGCATGGTTGCCCTGCTGTCTTCCCTGTGGGTACCTGAAAAGCAATTAGCATGGGCAATGCTCGACAAGAATTATCCTGTAGGCGCTTTCCTGTTTGACCTGACAGGAGTTATGGTCATTTTCGGTGTTATACTTGCCATGTTTCGAAGGGCCTTTAGAAAGTCCGAAAAACTTCCCGGCCTGCATAGACACGACTGGCCGGCTTCAAGTCTCATAGGCGGCATAATCATAATTGGTTTTATTCTTGAGGGAATGCGTATCGCCATGACCGGCAGTCCTGAAGGTGCCCAGTACGCATTTATCGGCTACTGTATCAGCCGTCTTTTTGCAGGCATTTCAGATTTAACCAATATCTACGGTTATATCTGGTACTGCCACGCAATCTTTACCGGTGCTTTTCTGGCCTATTTGCCGTTTTCCAGGATGCTGCATATTATCATGGCTCCTGTTGTTCTTGCCATAAATGCAGGAAGGGAGTTCGCTGGAAAAGCAAACAGGACCCGCCTTTAAATCGGATCACCTGAATGCTCATTTTGGCTTGTTTTTCAAATGATTAATACAAGATAATAAAGGAGAAAATAAAATATGGAAATTGAAGGTTACAACATGCCTGATGATTTATACTACGAGGAAAATCACTACTGGGTCAAGGTTGAAGGAGATCTCCTGGTAATGGGCATGGATGATTTTGCCCGGAAGATGGCAGGGGATATTGTCTATGTTCAGCTTCCTTTTGAAGGGAAGGCTCTGAAGCTCGGCAAAAAATTTGCCAAGGTGGAATCCGGCAAATGGGTGGGAAAAGTATATGCACCGGTAAATGGTGAAATTGCCGGTTCTAACGAGGAACTTGAAACCGATCCGGAACTTATTAACCAGGACTGTTACCAAAAGGGATGGATGTATAAGATACGGCCCAACGATATGGGGGAAGTAGATAGCCTGATACACGGATCAGATGCAGTGGAAAAGTGGCTTCTGGCAGATATAGAGAAATACAAGCAGGAATAACATGGCCAACAACGACTACAGCATCAAGGAACTTATAGGACTTGAGGCATGTACTGACTGCCGCCTGTGCGCTGATGTGTGCCCTGCAGCTTCGGCTGCCTTCGACGGTCGCCTTACCGGGGTCTATCGTCTCAGCGGAATTAAAAAAATCCTGCGGGAAAGAGCCGGGATTATACGCAGGTTTTTCGGGATAAAAGATCCCTCACCTGCCAGGCTTGAGAATTTTAGCGAGACTGTTTTTCGCTGTACCTTGTGTGGAAACTGCCAGGAAGTATGTCCTGTCGGTATCCAGCTTAAGGACTTGTGGCTTTCCATGCGTCAGGACATGGTACATTCCCGTGCTTACCCAAAAAAAATCGATATGATCAAAAATAATCTGGCCAAGAGCAGAAACGTTTTTGACGAGGATAACGAGGAACGGGCTGAATGGGTGGATGACATGCGCGATGCCCCGGATCACGGTTTTATAAAGGAGAGCGCAGAAGTTGTCTATTTTACAGGTTGTGTTTCCTCTTTTTTTCCCATGGTTCAAAAGATTCCGATGGCTCTTGCCGAGACACTGGAAGTTTCAGGGGTTGATTTCACACTGCTGGGTGAAGAAGAATGGTGTTGCGGTTTTCCTCTGTTAGGAGCTGGTCTCAGGGATATGGCTGGAGAATTTATTGATCATAACATTAAGGCAATTCGTAAAAAAGGAGCCCAAAAGATAATCTTTGCCTGCCCTTCATGTTACCAGATGTGGCGGGAATATTACCCTGATGAGTTTGAGATTTTCCATGTTACCGAATTTTTAGTCGAATTGTTAAAAAACAAACAGCTTCAGTTTAAAGATCTTCCAATGACAGTAACATATCATGATCCCTGCGACCTGGGTCGGGGTGCACGGGTTTTTAAAGCACCGAGGGATATCATTAATTCTATTCCTGGCGTTAATCTGATAGAGCTTTCCGACAACCGTGAAAATTGCAGGTGTTGCGGTGGTGGCGGCAACCTGGAAATGATAGATGCAAAGCTTTCAGCAGAAATCGCCAAACGGAAAATCGATGATGTAATGATGACCGGAGCTGAAGCTGTTATAACTTCATGCCAGCAATGTGTTAGAACAATGAACACCTATGTAAGGCGAAACAAGATACCTATAGAGGTTATGGATATCACAGAACTTGTTAAACGTGCTTTAAAAAAAGATAGGGGTTAATAATGTTAGAATATTCTTCACGCACACGCCTTGTTGAAGGGCGAGCCGAAGTGCAAATCGGCAACAGGTCATTTACAATTGCACGAAGGGATGAACACAACAGATCTCACACCTGTCCTGTTGAATTAGTAGTTGCAGCGCTTGGAAGCTGAATAACCCTTACTATTGCTGCGGTCGCAGAAAATAAAAAAATCATAGTCGAGAAAATTGACGTCAATATTGCCTGCAAAATCGAAGAAGACAAGAAGTGGACTACAGCATTTATTATTATAATTGACCTTGGCTCCGGTTTGACCCGAAGGGAGAGGACAATTCTTTTTCATGTTGCGCGTTTGTGCGAAGTACACAAAATGCTGGCAGGGGAGAGTGCTTTCGATTACCAGCTATCCGAAACACAGGAGTCGTGAGTAGGAAGGGAAATATACGTGAAACTTTATAATCTTGGCAAGGTTCCATGGCAACAGTCGCAGCTTATCTATCACGCCCTTGCTTATCTGGGTCGTGAATCGCTTGTTCTTGTTTCACCGGCATCTCCTTATGTTTGTGTCGGCTATCACCAGGACGTAGATCATGAGGTGGATCTTGCTTTTTGCCGGGCAAATAATATTCCGGTTTTCCGGCGGGAGGTCGGCGGCGGTGGTGTCTATCTTGACGGCAACCAGCTTTTCTTTCAACTGGTTCTCAGGAAAGGCAACCCACTGGTTCCGGCAAGCAAAGAAGCTTTCTATCGCAAATTCCTCAAACCTGTCATTAATGTTTATCGCAAAATCGGAATACCCGCAGAATACAAACCGGTCAATGATATAATAGTTGAATCAAGAAAGATATCAGGTACAGGTGTAGGTGAGATTGGTGAATGTATTGTTCTGGTGGGAAATCTTATCCTTGATTTTAATTATAAAATGATGGCCAGGGTTCTCAATATGCCGGATGAAAAATTTCGCGACAAGGTTCAAAAGACCATCGAGGCTAATTTAAGCACTATTCGCCGCGAACTGGGCGATTCTTCGGCAGACAAATGGAATGATGAAACCTTAAACAGTCTTATGGTTGATGAATTTGCAAAAGTGCTTGGCCGGTTCAGCTCCTGCGAAAAAGATACCGAACTGGAAGCCAGTGCGGATGAGCTGGCGTTGAGAATGCTGGATGACGAGTGGCTTTATCGCAAAGGGAAACGCAGGAAAGGGCGATCTGTCAAGATAAGTTCGGATGTTACGATCTATCATAAAATCCACAAGGCGGTCGGGGGGCTTGTGCGTGCAGATTTTGAAATTAGCAGCGGCAGGTTCATCAGGATAACTATTTCCGGGGACTTTTTCTGCTATCCTGAAGATGCGATCAGCCGCCTGGAGTCGATGCTTGAGGGAAAACAGGTATCCAGGGTACATGAAGTGCTCACAGATTTTTACGGCAATCAGAAAATTGAAACACCGGGAATTTGTATAGACGACTGGAAAGAAATATTAAAAAAATAGGTTCTTTTCCAACTCAAGTGGAGAAGAGGATTCGCGACTTCCAGTTCACGGTAATTCTTAAGCATTTTTATCCGCCAGTTCTATGGCGGATCACTCGAATCCTTGGACCCTTGACCCCTTGAATCCTTTTAAAATCATCAATTCTTTTGGAGATGATTAAAAAAAATAGCGCTATAAAAGACTGTAGGCAAATTTTTCAAAAAGTTTTCTGCTGAACTTGTCTGATTCAACATCCTGTTTAATCAGCTTCAGGGTTTTTAGTGGACTCATTGCGTTTCTGTACGGTCTGTCATCATTTGTAAGTGCTTCATAGCAATCAATAAAGCCCACTATTTGTGCGGTTTTCTTTACATTGGTTATTCCATGAGGATAGCCGCTTCCATCCAGTTTTTCATGATGCTGCAGGGCTGTGAGGGCAATCTCTTTATAACCGAAATTACATTTGCTTAAAATATCATACCCCCTGATTGTATGTTGCTTAATTTCATTAAATTCTTCATCAGTTAATTTTCTTGGAGCTGTCAGCAGATCTGCATCAATTTTTGTTTTTCCAACATCATGCAAAAGCGCGCTTAACCCCAATATTTTTTTTTCATAAAGAGAACAATCAATAAAAGTAGCATAACCAAGAACAAGGGCCATAACATTAATTGAATGTATAACAGTTGAATAATCCTGTTTAGATACAATCAACAAGTTTTTTATTACATCGGTCTCTTTAGTATACTCGCTTATCAGAATATTTACTGTTTCTGAAACACCTTCAAGGCTCCCGCTTCTCGGCTCTGTTAGTGTTTCCTGCACTATATTTACAAGTGTTTCTTTAACTTTTTCCGGGTTATTGGAACGAACATCCTCGCTTAGCTGCCTGTTGAATACTTTTTGGATTTCCTGAATACCCCTGATTTTATCCTCCTGCTTTATATACAGTTTGCCAGGCACCTGCTCTTTTTCAAGCCGTATTTCTTCTATTGTTTTTCCGGGTGGTTTGTACAATACAAACTTTCTTCCTTTTGTTTGATAATAAAGAGAAATTTTTTGATAATATTTCAAACGGGATTTTTTTGCCTCGATATAATCCGCCACAATTTTTCTCCTTGTAATTAGTATCCGCTCGAAAATTCCTTTTTTCGGACGAAAATTCGAAATCCGAAGCACGAAATAAGGAACAATAGTACGATTTTTTACGAGAGCATCAAGTTTAAAAGGTGTGTACAAACATAATATCAGCATTTTACGGGAAAAACTTTAGAATAATTTTAAATTAATGGTACAATCTCTCTTTTTCTCTTGAAAAAAAGAAAATTCTGTTTATGTTAAGTTACTGGTTGTGCTAGGCGGGGAGTTAGCGGTGCCCTTTTCCCGAAATCCGCTTTATGCGGGGCTGAATTCCCTCTTTAGGGTTTACATTGGAATTTTGCAATCCATTTGACCGGCCACCACGTAACAGACGGTCACGAACCTCGTCAGATCCGGAAGGAAGCAGCGATAAGTGATGCAGTCTGTGTTGTGGATTGATCCCGGTCATATTTATGGTTTGCATTTTTTCTAAGAAAATTCGAAGGAGGGTGCACAACCAATCCTGCAGTTTTGCCTGCCTCAATTGCCACGAGACCTTTGCAAAACGGCACTTTTTGCCCGATTTCTGTGTCCCCGATGAGCGGGATCTAAGCTTCGCTTCGACAGGCTCAAATTTCAATCCTCGAAATATTTTATATATTCCTGTGGTTGGAATATTCGCCTTCCTTGAACTCGAACAAAAATTACCATTTTTCAAAGGTCTCGCCACCTTGACATTGCCTTATATAGTATTATTTTTTATCAACATTGGCTAAGGGCTCGGCAAAAAATAACTTCACATTTTCGCATCTCAGCTTCGGATCATCTTTGGCCGATCCTTATTCGCAAAGTCCTCGAAATAGCTCGCTATTCCTGTGGCTTTGCTCGATTGGATCGGCCAAATCTAACCCAAATCTGAGCGCCAATTCTGTGAACTTATTTTTTGCCGAGCCCTCAGCTTTAACAATATAAAAATTGTTTAAAATATCGGGAGAATATATCGGTTTATGGCCGCTAAAAAAAAGATAAAGATTAAAACGGAACTTGAAGAGACAAGTGATAGAGACACAGTTTCCGAAAAAAACGATTCAGGGGAAGAGAAAAAAGATGCTGCCGGGGATCCGTTAAAAGAAACCCAGGTAGAACTTGAAACTGCAAAGCAGGAGGCGAAAGAGACCTATGATCGCTTTTTGAGAGTTTCCGCTGAATTTGAAAACTATAAAAAGCGCTCTGCCCGCGAAATGGACGATTTCAGAAAATTTGCAAATCAGTCCCTGATAAAGGAGATGCTTGCGGTAGTCGATAACCTTGAGAGGGCTTTAAATTCTTCAAACGGAAACAACAGCAATGATAAGTGTATGGCTGACGGAGTCAACTTGACACTCAAGGATATACTGAAAGTCTTTGAAAAATTTAATGTAAAGCCCATAGAATCTATAGGGCAGATCTTTGACCCGAATTTTCATCAGGCCATGATGCAGGAAGAGACAGATGATTATCCTGAAAATACAGTTATAACCGAATTGCAGAAGGGGTATATGATTCACGACAGGCTGCTTCGACCTTCCATGGTTGTAGTTGCCGCAGCAAAGGCAAAAACAGAGGATAAAAAAGAATAATAAAATTGTAACGGTTTAAATTTTTTAAAAACCGCATTCAGATAATCCGATTTTAAGACGTGTCGAACTTAGGAATAAGTAAGCGTAAAGAAAGAACAGGTGCAATCCTTTTATAAAAAGCTTATTAAACGAACATAATATTTGCCTTACATATAAAATGTACTTGTTTGTAGTTCTTTCTTAACGCTTACTAATTCCTTCAAACAGCGACCCGCATTAAAATCGGATCACCTGAATGCTCATTTGGGTGTATTTTTCAACAGGTTAAATTAATACAAAAAATTATATATAAAAACGAGGAGGAAGGCAGATGAGTAAAATAATAGGAATAGACCTCGGCACCACAAACTCTTGTGTGGCGATTATGGAGGGGAGCGAATCAAAAATTATCACAAACCCCGAAGGTGGACGAACAACACCTTCTATCGTTGCCGTATCTGAAAGTGGTGAGCGACTGGTAGGACAAATTGCAAAACGGCAGGCTATTACCAACCCGGAAAATACGGTTTTTGGTGTAAAAAGGCTTATCGGCCGAAAGTATGCATCACCTGAGGTTCAAAGCGATATTAAGATACTCCCTTATAAGCTTGAACAGGCAAGTAATGGTGATATCCGAATTAACCTTCGGGGAAAGCAAAACAGTCCTGCGGAAATATCATCTTTTATTCTGGCCAATATCAAAAAAACGGCCGAGGAATATCTCGGAGAAAAAATCACAGATGCCGTTATTACGACACCTGCCTATTTTAATGACAGCCAGCGCCAGGCAACCAAAGATGCAGGTAAAATTGCCGGTCTTAATGTTTTAAGGATTATAAACGAACCGACAGCAGCATCCCTTGCATACGGTCTGGACAAAAAAAAGGAGGAAAAGATCGCTGTATTCGATCTTGGCGGCGGTACATTTGATATATCCATACTCGAAATAGGAGAAGGAGTTTTTGAGGTCAAGGCAACAAATGGGGATACTCATCTTGGTGGTGAAGATTTTGATCTTCGTCTCATCGATTATCTTGCAGACGAGTTTAAAAAGGACCAGGGAATCGATATAAGAAGCGACAAGATGGCGTTACAGAGGTTAAAAGAGGCTGCTGAAAAGGCAAAAATGGAATTGTCCACTTCCGTGGAAACGGATGTTAACCTGCCGTTTATTACAGCCGACGCCAGTGGACCCAAGCATATGAATATTAAAATTACACGGGCCAAGCTTGAATCTCTTATTGGTGACCTTTTAGACAATCTTGAAAAACCTTGCCGGACAGCCCTCAAGGATGCCGGCCTTAAGCCCAATGATATTAACGAAGTTATTCTCGTTGGTGGTATGACACGAATGCCTGCGGTTCAGGAACGGGTAAAGAAGATTTTCGGTAAAGAACCCCACAAAGGTGTTAATCCGGATGAGGTTGTAGCCCTGGGTGCTGCCATCCAGGGCGGTGTTTTAAAAGGTGATGTAAAGGATGTTCTTCTTTTAGATGTTACACCCCTTTCACTTGGCATTGAAACCTTAGGCGGCGTAATGACTAGGCTTATTGAAAAAAATACAACAATACCGACTAAAAAGAGCCAGACTTTTTCAACAGCAGCAGACAGCCAGCCTGCAGTATCCATCCATGTGTTGCAGGGAGAACGGGAAATGGCCGGCGGAAATAAAACGCTTGGTCGTTTTGAGCTTGTCGGAATACCACCTGCTCCAAGGGGCGTACCACAGATCGAAGTTACCTTTGACATTGATGCCAACGGTATAGTTAACGTATCTGCAAAGGACCAGGCAACCGGAAAAGAGCAGTCCATCCAGATTACTGCTTCTTCGGGATTGTCAGAGGAAGAAATAGACAACCTTGTCAAAGATGCAGAGCTTCACGCAGAAGACGATAAAAAGAAAAGGGAACTGGTGGATGCCCGTAATACGGCAGACGCCCTGATTTATTCAACTGAAAAATCAATTAAGGATCTTGGTGACAAGGTTGACAGTGAAACAAAGAACAAAATTGAAGACGCCGTTGCGCCTCTTAAAAAAGCCATGGAGGGGGAAGACACCGCTGAAATAAAGCGTTTGAGCGAAGAGCTGACCCAGGCATCTCATAAACTTGCTGAAGCCATGTATAAGCAGGCATCACAGGAAGCCGGGCCTCAGCCCGATGCCGACCAGGCAAACACTGACCAACCAGGTGCCGCAACTCCCGATGACGACGTTGTAGATGCCGACTTCGAAGAGGTAAAAGAAGACAAAAAGTAAGTGTAAGGTGGCTCTGTTTCTAAAATCCCGCGCGCACTGTGTGCCGCGGGATTTTTTTTATTCGGGATTTTCGCTTCGCCGGAAAAATCAACAAGCTTCACTCCCTCTCTACAACCTCATGCAATACATAACTCAGCTCTTTTCTTGTATAGGGTTTGGCCAGGACACCGCTAAAGCCGTATTGTTTGAAGTTTGCCATAATCGGGTCATTGGAATATCCACTGGAAATTATCGCTTTTACATCCGGGTCGATTTTAAAAAGTTTTTCAATTGTTTCCTTTCCTCCCATACCGAATTGATTGGTCAGATCCAGGATAACAGCATCAAAGGGTTTACCAGACTCTTTTGCCTGTTTATATAACTCGATAGCTTCTGTGCCGTCTTTGGCAAATTCGGCATTATGGCCTAACTGGCTCAACATCAGACCGGCAACATACCTTACCATCTCTTCATCATCCATAATAAGTATTTTTCTTTTTCCGTTATCGGGCAGCCCGGATTCGGGTGTCGTTGCAGGATCCGGCACAGCTACCTTTTTTTCAGATGTCGGAAGATAGATAAAGAAGGTTGTTC
>Ga0255377_1224_pt1 | contig 10405 bp, 10 predicted proteins | sample ANMaggSeSYBR01G9_FD_182099 | JGI IMG/M metagenome (GOLD analysis project Ga0255377, IMG submission 182099) | Sediment cell enrichment communities from methane seep in Santa Monica Basin, California, United Staets - ANME aggregate JGI... | ecosystem: Environmental > Aquatic > Marine > Cold seeps >... | reverse complement strand
ACCCACCCAGTTCAGGGTAGCGGCTTCGGGTGTATATTCCTTTAACCTGCCGCCAGGGGACTACCTTATAAAAACCAGTTACTATCAAAATGATACCCTGGTGTATTACGGTGAAGATACGCTAACAGTGACAGACTATGAGGGGGACTTTGTGTTCGATATCCTGATGTTCCCTTTGCATGAGATGGTAGAAGAGTTCCCTGATGAAGATATTGGCAATGTCACCTATAATGTTGAAGACAATATCCTGCCCGGATTTGACCTGACCTATACTGCTGTTGCGTTATTAATATTGATGATAATGGGTGTTGCTGCATATTATCATTACAAAAGGAGTGATGGACTGGATGATGAGTCAGAGCCGGCAGAACCCGTGCCTGGAGTTCATAATGAAAATGATTATCCCAATGACAGGGGACCTGCACCCGATATTGATAAGCTTCCCCAGGACCTGAAAGAGATTATCGAAATACTGGAGAAGTTGGGAGGCAGGATGACCCAGATAGACCTGAGGGGCAGGTTGAATTGTTCTGAGGCAAAGGTAAGCCTGATGATAACCGACCTTGAGGACAGGGGACTGGTACGCAAGGTCAAAAAGGGGCGGGGGAATATTATACTGCTAAGATCCAAGGAATGAGCTATAAGTATAATATTATATGAAGATTATAATATAAATAATATTTTATAAATAAATTGTAATATACTATACTCATTATGGACTGGATATCACACATTATTTTCGGTCTCACAATTACCAGACTGGTTTATATAAACCACCCGCAAGAGTGGGAAAAGCACCGCAACATTATCATAACAATAGCAATCGCTGCAAGCCACTTCCCTGACCTGGACATTCTCACTACCCACCGAAGTGAGATCCACGCCCCGCTGGTGCTGACGGCACTGGCTGGTGTCACAGGGCTAATATATCCCATATCCTTCAGGCCGCTACCTGCAGGTTTCCTGAGCCACAGCTTGATGGACATATTCCTGTTTGACAACTCAAAAGGTACCATCAGGCAGATCATAGACATTGCAATTACCAATGATACAGCAGCCAGTCAGATCAATGAAGCAGTAGTGACCGGAGTGGCTGCCGATGGCATCATGCTGCTGTATCCCATAAGCCGCAAAATGTACTACATACTGCTGACTGAAAGACCTATGCAGTCATGGTAGTGCTGGTGCTGTGTACCGCTTTAGTCATTCTGTATCACACCCGCTGCAATAAAGGGAATTATTGATAACTTTATCGACAACTATTATTGTGCCTCATTGCAATAAGACACATTTATGTCAAGAGTTGCAGTAGGCGGCACCTTTAATCCCTTACATGACGGCCACAAGGCCCTGCTTACCAGGGCACACCAGTTAAGCAGCGGTGGTGAACTGCTGATCGGTATAACTTCTAACGAAATGGCAGGGAAAAAGTACCATGAAGTAGAAGACTGGGAGATAAGAAAGCAAGCAGTCATGGCTTTTATGCAGGATACTTTTGGTACCAGCCCGCTCACAGTCAGGCTGGATGACCCCTTCGGCCCCACCGTAAACGAGGATTTTGATTACCTTGTAGTCTCCCCTGAGACCGAACCCACGGCACACCAGATAAATACACGGCGGGCTGAACAGGGGAAACAACCCATTAACATTGAGCTTGTAGAGTACGTGCTGGCAGATGACGGTCGTCCCATATCCTCAACCAGGGTTCTTCTTGGTGAGATAGACATTCACGGCAACCTGCTGCAACACTGATAATACACCGATAATAATATTTATCTTGTGCGTGTTTTGTTCACACTCATATCATAGTAAATACGTATCCCCTTCAAATTAAATGGTAATTGATCATAGTGCTCAGAATTTTGAGACACAGATTAATAGTGGTTGTTAAAATCAGTGTAATCTGTGAAATCTGTGTCTGGATTAATCTTGCATTTGACCATACTTTTTGAAGTGGATACGTAAATACCATATTTCACACTTCAAGAGGCTCATTAAATGTCTATAACACAACTGCCAAAAGAATACAACCCGCAGGAGGTCGAACCCAGGTGGATGGGGGAATGGCAAGATTCAATGAACTATTTTGACTGGGACAGCAATAAGCCCCAGTATATTATTGATACACCGCCGCCCTACCCAACAGGCAATTTCCACATAGGCAATGCCCTGAACTGGTGCTATATCGATTTCGTTGCCAGGTACAAACGGATGCGTGGATATAATGTGATGTTCCCACAGGGTTGGGACTGCCACGGCCTGCCTACCGAGGTCAAGGTGGAGGAGATACATAACATCACCAAGAACCAGGTGCCGCGTGCTGAGTTCAGGCGCCTGTGCGAAGAACTGACAGCCGGTAACATAGAGAAGATGCGCGGTACTATGCGCAGGCTGGCCTTCAGCATCGACTGGAGCAATGAGTACATCACCATGAAGCCAGAGTACTACGGCAAGACCCAGCACTCCTTTGTACAGATGTACAATAGCGGCCGGATATACCAGGCAGACCATCCTGTGAACTGGTGCCCCCGCTGCGAGACAGCCATCGCATTTGCCGAAGTGGAATATGATGCCAGGCAGACTACTTTGAACTATTTCCATTTCGATGAGCTGGATGTGGCCACCACCAGGCCCGAATTGCTGGCAGCCTGCGTAGCAGTGGCAGTAAACCCTGACGATAACAGGTACAATAAGTATGTGGGCCAGGAAATTGAGGTGCCCATATTCGGCCATAAGGTAAAGGTGCTGTCTGATTCTGAGGTTGACCCCGTATTCGGTACAGGCGTGGTTATGATATGTACCTTTGGCGATAAGCAGGATGTGAGATGGTGGGCCGAACTGGGGCTGCCGATTCGCAAAGCCATTGACAAACAGGGCATCATGACCTCTATTGCAGGCAAATACGAGGGGATGAACCTAACCGAGTGCAAGGAGGCCATCACCAGGGACATGAAGGATGCAGGCATTATCTATGAACAGGAAAACCTGGACCAGAATGTGGGACTGTGCTGGCGCTGCAAAACGACCATCGAGATACTTTCAGAGCAGCAGTGGTTCGTGAAGATAGATGCTGACGACATCATTTCCAAATCATCTAAGATCAACTGGGTTCCGCCCTATATGGAGATACGTATCAAGAACTGGACCGGTACAATGGAATGGGACTGGTGCATATCCAGGCAGCGTATCTTTGCCACACCCATCCCGGTGTGGTACTGCAATGAGTGCGGCGAGGTTATGGTGGCAAAAGAGGAATGGCTGCCCCTGGACCCTAACAACTCCCAACCGCCCGACGCCTGTAAGTGCGGCTCTACTTCGTTCTCACCCGAGGAGGACGTGCTGGATACCTGGATGGACTCGTCCATCTCGGCCCTGAACGTAGCTGGCTGGCTGTCCCGTGACGATGTGAGGCTGCCTACCCAGATGAGGCCACAGGGTCATGATATCATCAGGACCTGGGCTTTCTATACCATCCTGCGCGCAAGCGCACTAACGGGTCTACCCCCCTGGGACGATATTGTGATAAACGGTATGGTGCTGGGTGAGGACGGGCAGAAGATGAGCAAGAGCCTGGGTAATATCGTGATGCCTGAAAAAGTGGTCAAGGAGTATGGTTCGGATGCCTTCAGGCAGTGGGCAGCCATTGGCGGGTCTACAGGGTCAGATATCGTATTCAGCTGGAAGGATGTAGTAGCTGGAAACCGTTTCCAGCAGAAACTCTGGAGCATTGTCAGGTTCTGCATGCCCCATATTGAGGACTTCCAGCCCGGTGGTGATGTAGAGTACAGGACGATCGACACCTGGCTGCTGAGCAAACTGAACACCCTTATCAAAGAAGCCACTGACAGTATGGATGCATACCAATTCGACGAGACCATGAAGAATATAAGGGGTTTTGCATGGGAGACCCTGGCAGATAATTATATTGAGCTGATCAAATCCAGGCTGTACGGTGAGGATGTCGATGCCAGGCGTGCGGCACAACAGACCCTGTATTTTACAGTGGATACCCTGGCAAGGATACTTGCACCTTTCATTCCCTATTTCGCAGAGGAAGTGTTCTCACTTTTGCACCGGCAGAGTGTGCACCAGTCAGGCTGGCCGGATGTGGATGAGTCTGCCATTGACCTGGAGGCAGAGGCTTCAGGCGAACAGGTGAAGGAGATCACGGCCACTATCAGGCGCTTCAAATCTGATAGGGGCATGGCATTGAATGCGCCACTGGGAAAACTCAGGGTATACGGGCGCATTGAGGATGTGACCGATATCGCGGGTACGGTGAGCGCTGATATCGAAGTGATGGAGGGTGAGCCCGAGTTCGAGTATAGGGTCAGCGGCGTAAAGCCCAGGATGAGCATTATCGGTCCGAAGTTCAGGGACAAGGCCGGGGCCATCATCGGTGCGCTGAGATCAGCCGACCCTGGATCAATCGCACAACAGGCAGCAGGCGGGGCCGTTGAACTTGAGGTTAAGGGTGAGACGATTACGCTGGAACCTGCGGCTGTGGAATTTGAGCGTGAGATCATGTCAGAGGGACATGCGGTTGATGTGCTGGAGATCGGGGATGTAATGGTCGTGGTTGAGAGAGCATGACTATCTTATCTTTTTTGTGGCATTAACTATACTTGCACTTTACCCTGCCACCGCAGCCCGTCAGGGCGGCAGGGTGGCAGCCAGCCTTGAGGAACAGTTACACCTAAACCAAGAGGATATTGACAAATATAAGCCGATTGAGTATTATTCCTGACTTATCATATCCCATACCGTTTTGAAGACCATACTTCTTTCAATATTCTATCGATCATCTTCTTATCAACTACCACATCAAACCTTCTATCCACTACCGGATAATCAAAACCCGCCAATATCCCGGATACCAGCCTGGACTCTCCCCCTGTTAATATAAAAGTAATTTCAGTACCCGATCCGTCAACCATCTTCTTTAGCGCATCTTTCACCTTTTTTACATGATGCTGGATATCTTCATCCCTCAGCCGTTCGAACCTTCTCTGGCTCCAGCCACCTTTGGTATGCTTTCCCTTAACGCTGCTTCTTACGATCTGGTAGTCTGCAAATGATCCAGGGTTGTCAGTAATGCCAATAAATGACTCTCCTGCATGAGCAAGGAGAACACAGAGGTTTACCTTTCGATCCATAAGTTCCTGTAAGGGTACGGCATCAAACCTGACATCCATTTGCCAGGAAGATACGTTCAGCGGTAAAAACGGTGCCACAACTTCCCGTACCATGCCGAGCATATCATAGAAGACCGCAACCCCTGTAGGAGAAACAATCTTATCGACCAGGCCTGCGGTTTCATGTCCAAGGGATTCCAGTAGTTCACGTCCGTTTTCCAGGTCCGGTACTGATTGCCCGGGCTGGAGGTATGCTGTGAGCAGGCCATTATCCAGCGCCCGCATGGACCCTATCTGGTAGACATACTTAGCCATGGATTTAATAGGAATACTACTGATATTCCGAAAGGTAATATCTGGGGATGCATCTTTGCTAAATGCTGATATTTCATGCTCCAGGGTCTCTATTTTCTTCTTTGCACTGTTTAGCTCTTCTTCAACAACCTGCTTTTGGGATATAGCTTTACGCGTGGTTTCGTCTTTGGATGCCAGCCGGGCCGAAGTGGATTCATTTTCAGACCTCAACTGTTCTATCTGAGCTTCCAGTGTTCGGATGTGTTCTTCAAGTTCCTTTTTTCCCAGCAGTTTATCAAACAAATATAGATCTCCTGAGTTATTGTGTGTAGTTCAACTGTCCTGCAATTTTAAAAGTTTTGGGTAATTATCAAACAAACTATTTGATTGATATTAATATGTTATGTTTTTGATACAGTATGTGTTTGTTCTGTTTGATGAGCAGGGTGAGATATTCGTGGTACGGCTGTGTTATTATAGCCATCGTTCAGCCCTCCGCCACCGGTCAAGTCTACTTCCTGTAAGCTAACTCTTCCAGTGCGTTCTTGTATTCTTCCAGGATAAAAACCACGAATCCATCAAGATCCTCCAGCCGTCCCAGTTCGAGCATGTCAAAGTACCTATTCTTCATATCAGGGTCAAAAACAAATAGCGGGTATCCCGCCTTTAGCAGTACCATTGAATGTATTATCCTTATGACCCTGCCGTTGCCGTCCTTAAAAGGATGAACTGTTACAAGCAGGAAATGTATGAATGCACCCAGTAGCAGGGGATGTAAGTGTTCCCTGTACATCTTGTAAAAATTGACAATTGCTGCAATTTCATATTCAATCTCTTCAATGGTGGCCGGAAGTTTTAATTTTGAACCAACAATCCTTTTTCCGGGAGAGGCATAGTATTCCCCAGATTCTTCAATCAAGCTTCCCATCAATATCCGGTGATACAATTTTATGTTCTCGCTATTCGGTTCAAGGTCCATATCCTGTCTAAGGTCCTTACTAAAGTCCATACTAAGTCCCTTAATATGATTATTCAGATGTTTAACAGCTTCAAAGGTGTTCCTTATCTCTACAATTTCCCTGGGTGTAAGCCCTGTTGGCAGGTCATTCATTACCCTTTCCACATCGTCTTTATTTGCAGTATTTCCCTCAGTTACCGTGGTTGAATATATATGCATTTTAATAACTAATTCCATGAGCTCATTCGAACCTGAAATCCTTTCATTTATAGTATCAATGTCATTGATAAGTCTGCTATATTTCCCGGTCTTTTCTGCAAGGGAGCAGGGGGGCCGCATCAGTGTGAGGTAGAACAGCGTCTTATCATTCAGGTTGAAGTCAATGCAGAGGGGTTTTTGTTTGATTATCCTGACAAACCGATTTCTTTCAAGTATCCTGATGTATTTTATGAGGGTATTTTTTGAATTGCCTGTGTATTCATGCAGTGTTTTAAGAGTTGAAGGACCGTGCCCTATTGTTGAAAATACAATGTCCTGTGCTCTTTTGGAAAGCAAAATGTTATAGTCAAGACCTTCTTTCCTTGACCACAGTAAAAATGCCATATAATTATTGAGGGTGGGGTTCCCGCGGTTAATATTGTAGACTGTCTGTTTTTTAGTTGTGTTCCTTTTCCTGATAACCAGTTCTGCATCAATGAGTTCGCCCAGCCGTTTGTAGAGCACCCTGTTGTTCAAGTTCTCAAAAAATATGTTAACTCTCAATGTTGCTGACAGTTCGCTAAATGTGGCACCATTTGTGAAATGTAAATACAATAGTGTATCCCATTTGGTTGGTGTGGGCATATATGGCAAAAATGATGCTATATTATATAAGTTTGATTAGGTTTTTTGTATTATTTATATCATATAGGCATGTATCTACTAAATTTTATATACATTTGTTCTTACTGTGGTGCATTCGGTCAGCCGACTGTGGCACCGCCATAGTGCGAATCCCAGATAAATTGCTTTATAGGGCCGTATAGATTGAGACGAAGGTCGGTTTCTGTCACTCAGTCGTTTATCGGATCGGCAAGGTAGTGCAATTCATTGTCACCAGTAAAAATCGCACCCCTTATATACCCAGAAATTTCTACAGCAATCCACATGTCTGAATACCATATCAGGATCCAGGACATCCAGCCCAATGACCGGCCAAGGGAAAGGCTCCTTAAAAACGGCCCATCCGCACTCTCAGACTCAGAATTGCTGGCCATTATCCTGCGCACCGGCACCAAAGGCGAGAACGTCCTGAACCTTTGCAGCCGCATACTGGCCACATACAACATTCAGCAACTCAGCCGCACATCTCCCACCATACTGAAGGAAATACATGGCGTGGGAGCCGCCAAGGCCGCTGAGATAACCGCACTTTTCGAACTGGCCCGCAGGCTTGAGACCTTCACTGAAGAGGAAAAACCCCGTATAAGCAGTCCCGAAGCTGCCTACCAGTTTATCTATCCAAAACTGCGTGAGCAGAAAAAAGAGTCATTCATTGCCCTGCATCTGGATACTAAAAACCAGCTCATTTGTGAGGAAACCGTATCAATAGGCAGCCTGAACGCCAATATTGTCCACCCCCGTGAGGTGTTCAAGACCGCTATCCAGGAAAGCGCCGCTGCCATCATCGTGGCCCATAACCACCCCAGCGGCGACCCTGCACCCAGCCAGAACGATATCGACATTACACGCAAGCTCATAGACACCGGCAAGATAGTTGGCATCGAACTCTACGACCACATCATTATCGGGGACGGCAGGTACCTGAGTATGAAAGAGCAAAACCTCATCTAACAGGCACTGCAACCTTAATGTAACGGGCGTTGTAACCTTAATGTAGCAGGCGCTGTAACCTTAATGTGGTGTGATCATTGCCCAATCCAGCAATAAACCATCCAGGGTCATAAGCACTATCTTACTCGAACCATCGGGTAGGTCATAGGGCAACTCCTCATACCCGATATAAAGTTCATCCCCCACATTGATTTCTGGCGGTGCCTGCTTAACCTTCCCGAAAAAGTATTTCTCTTTTGTTTTAGAGTCAAGGACGCTCACATTCCGCCATGCTTTAGCTTCAAGCACATTCAATACCACGCATTTTCTTTTGTACTTTTTTACTTCCTGGGATTTTTCACTAATCATAAACATCACTTAAATGAATTGATATCATACTTACATTAATATTCAGTAGAATTACACATGGGGTATCCAACCCATATTAATGTTTTTCAAATCCCCGCATCAAAGGATTTCTTCGACCATATCCCAGTCATGTTCGTATATATGTGCACTTGCACTGATAGTAGTGATCATGCCCGGCTTAACACCCACCTCGCCAGCAACATACTCTAAAAGCCTGGACAGGCCGTATAAGTTAGCAGGATAAGCCCCGGCAAAATCATGACTCCTGAACAGTGCAGTCAGGTTGACCATTCCTTCCCTTATCTTGAAATCGTCAATGATCATGCAGGGCACCTCGTCCACTACTGTATCCACAGTGGGCACCCAGGTAACTGCGGTGGCCCTGCGGGTTGTCGGATTGTGCTTGAGTTTGTCTATCACATATGTAATCTGGTCAATCTGCCCGTTCCAGTTACGCAGACGCTGCCCATAGGTATACTCGAAATCCTGGACATTCTCCCCGGTAATCAATTGTTTGGCATATTCCTCAAGCCGCTCCTCATTCCAGGATATATCAGCCGGTATCCGGTCAGTATAAGGGTCCTTGACAACGATCATCAGGTTCAGGTATTCCTTTATCTTGCTATCCCGCTCGTCCGTAACCTCATGTCCCTGGTTCCAGATCATGTTTATTCCTCTGTACCAGGCATCACTGATAGTATTTGCCCGAATGATCCTGCCTATTTGAAGTGTCATGTTTTCCATCTCTGCATTTTTCAATCGATTGAAAGTTCCAAAAGTTTAAGTTTATTCAAATTATTTCTATGAATTAATTTGACTATTTGCTTGTTTTTTTATAACTCTAATTTTTCGATTTTTGATAAAATAATCGTGTGATAAACTTAAGACATTTCTCAACTATTTTATTTATATTTATATTTTTTGAAGTGTGGATTAATCAAGTAATCATTGATTCAATTATATGATGTATTAATGATAAATGCATTTGTTACACAATGGATAAAGAATTAATGCTTAAAAACTTGGTTTTTGCCTCTCTGGGCTTCGGAATAGGTTTTATGTCCTGCCTCTTCTATGTGTCTCTATGAATCAAAGATTTTAAATCACACTCCATCTTTTCATATTATGCGCCCTATTTCCATAGACTCAACCATTGGATTTTTCGGACGCTTGATGTGCCCAGAACTCACTTATTCACCAAATCTGTTTGTTACTGGGCGCATCTTACAATTATGATTCCTTAAAGTTTCCACGGGATAATAAATAACCAATTGCAGCACCCAAAAATCCTGCTATTGCTTGTCCTTCGAGTATTTCATAAAAAGCGAGAATTCCTGCAATAGCAATAGTTACAAAAACCAAAATATACATTCCAGCAAGGTTTATTATCCGCTCTGAAGTACCACGTTTTCCCCAATTTTCGATGAGCCTGTGGACTTCTTCCCATTTTATTTGTCCTAAAATTGGTTGCCAATCGATTGCAGGATAGAATTTACCCTCTTTATCAATTCTATAAGTTCCTGGGAGAATTTTAGATTCAGCTTCAGGTTGAACTTCTTCTTCATCTTTTTGTGCTGGGGAAATTGAACTTTCTTGTTTTTCTTCCATATTATCCACTTCCAAAGGTCTAATTTTTTACTTTTCTTAAATAATTTACATTGATGTTACAAATACTTTATTATCCGTTATTCCATTAAATATCTCCCGAGCATCCTCCTTGATGCTCCGTATTTCTAAAACGAGGTACGTGACTTGAAGCATAAGAAAGACAAACAAACAGGACATCGGAGGTAAATAAGTATGTTCCACACCTTACCCTTCACGTCCAAATAAAAGC
>Ga0255377_1196_pt2 | contig 10447 bp, 8 predicted proteins | sample ANMaggSeSYBR01G9_FD_182099 | JGI IMG/M metagenome (GOLD analysis project Ga0255377, IMG submission 182099) | Sediment cell enrichment communities from methane seep in Santa Monica Basin, California, United Staets - ANME aggregate JGI... | ecosystem: Environmental > Aquatic > Marine > Cold seeps >... | reverse complement strand
CTCACCGTGTTTGTATGTGCCCACACTGTAGATTGCAACAACATCATTATATTTGTAGTACGGAGCATGGATGGGCATCTTATGCAGATATCCCACGAGATCCGTGCCATCAATCGTTTTGTACAACTTGTTGCTCTGGATACCGTGGTTCACTACTCTGTACTGGATATTCGCAGTCATAGGTAGAGTTACGTACTCACCGTGTTTGAATGTGCCTACGCGATAGATCGCGGCAGCAGCGTCCGGAACTGGATTTCCCAGGTCATCTTGGGTCAGGATTTGCATCTTATCCAGATAACCAATGATGGGGGTGCCATCAACCTTTTTATAGAATTTTTTGCTCCGAATGCCATGGTTCAATACTCTATACTGGTAGGTTCTCCCAACATCAAGATTAGCGGTAGATGCGTGGGGGAATGTACCTACACTGTTTATCACGAAACTGGCATCTGAGACCGGAGTCCCCAAGTCGTCCTGTGCCCAAATGAGTGTAGGAATCGTGGCCCTCAGGGAGGTGCCATCAATATTTTTGTACTGCTTGATGCTCTGAAAACCTTCATATAAAACTCGGTACTGGATGGTTCCACCCATAGGAAGAGTTACGTAGTTGCCGTGTTGATACGTGCCAACGCTATAGATTGCAACAACATTTTTATTCTTGTAATGCGGGGCCTGGATAGGCATCTTGTGCAAATATCCAACGAGATCCGTTCCGTCAATTTTTTTATATAGCTTGCCGCTCACGATGCCATGATTTACTACTCTGTATTGGTAGGTTTTCCCAATGTCCAGGTCGACGATTGATCCATGAGGGAATGTGCCCATATTGTATATTGAGATACTTGCCTCTGGAACCGGATTCCCCAACTCGTCCACTGTCCAGATGCGTGTGGATATCGTGGTTGCGAGAGGGATTTCCACTTCCAATGATTCACTAACGGAGTCTTCTTCCGTGGGTTCCTTCGTTTCTTCTGGAGTTGGTATCACTTCCACCGTCTCTTCTGGAGTTGGTATCACTTCCACCGTCTCTTCTGGGGTTGGTGTTACTTCCACTGTTTCTTCTGGAGTTGGTGTTATTTCTCCCTCTTCAGCGAATGCTGCGCTTGGAAAAATTAGAAGCATCATCATGGTAAAAACCATCATGATTGAGAATATTGATCTTTTTCTTTTGATAATTCGCATTTTTTAAAACCCTCCGATATATTTCTAGTTTAATAAACTTGATTGAATTTAATTTTTTATTTCCCACTTGAAAATTTTTTACAATAAATCTAATCAGCCGCCGCGGTTAATTATTTTATTAATTTCCTCCTATTAATTTAAAACACCGATCTAAGTTGACCGGTTTCGCTACTGGCTCCTTGAAAACCCTTGTCTGCATGTACTCCAGAACAAACGACCAAATTGGGGTTTTCATATCCCTGCCGTCTTTATTTGTCTAATTGTAAAAATATTATATACCGAAACGTTTCGGTTGTCAATTAGATATTTTGTGAATTATCAGGAAATTTTTATCCATGGAAGCAGATTTATGGTTACTGGTTGAATAGTTAACTCATTCATTAAAAAGAAATGGTTCAATCAAGTTTATATATTCACTGGTTAATGACAGGTAAGCGAGGAAGATCAGCTCACAAAACAAATCAGACTAAAAATATTTTCTGAAACAAGTTTGTTTACAATCGTTATGAACGATCTTGGAATCAACTATATCCTTTCGTTATAAGTAACACTTATAAATGGATTTTATCAACCGAATTAGAAATTTTTTTAATGATTGTTTAAATTAAGTACGATAGCGTTGACGTAGATCTCGCATCTAAAATTGGGTTTTTTCAAACTGATGAATTTCGAATATAGGCTGATTTATTAACTCTATATAATTGGAAGATAATATAATTTTCATAATCCATATCAAGCTGAGTGAAGTAAAGGACCAAATTATTATGAGTGAAAATAGACCACCTGTATTCTACAGATTTACTATTTTCCTAATCATTATTTTGATTCAGGCCATATTATTTGGCTGCAGAGGGAATCCAGAAGAAACCAGTAAAAGCAATGCGATTAATCCTATCAGGAGCCCACATCTTGCCATTTGGCTGGCAAAAAAAAATGAACTGATCGAACACGACAGCGCCGCCTATGATCTTGTCATGTCCGCATGGTTTGAACCGCAAGAATCAGAAGAAATCCGAGCGCGCCATCCTTCCGCAAAATTATTGGCGGGGCTTTCCCTTAATTGGATATCCAGCGATCCAGAATGGCAGACGCTCCTTGTTACCGTAGCCAACGGCGGCGACCCTAATGGGCCGCTACAGATCACGGAGGATATGTATCTTAAGATTGATGAAAATGGTGATGGTGTTCTGGACAGCCGCTGTTCTTTCCCGGGATGGGAGGATCCTGAGATCTATGCGATGGATCCCAGGCATATCGGCTGGCAGGAACTGATCTTGAGCTATTATGAAATATCTGCCAGCCAGGTTCAGCACGACGGAGTGATCATTGACATGCTCGATGCATACCCTTTCTGTGACGGAGCAATGTCGAAAGGGGTAGCGACCCCCTTAAACGCGGCGGATTGGATCTCCGGCCAAGAACGACTACTCAGCCTGCTGAGCGATATGGTCCCAGAGGAAAAATGGATCATCGCCAATGCCGGCTGCGGTTTTTCTGTAGATTCACCTTTTCCTCAGTATCTAAATGGGTACGTACTGGAAAATTCATTAGGGAAACTTTGCGGCCTAAATTTGGAACGAATGCTTGCATTCGGACAAAACGCACTCGAAACAACGAAAACCCCTCATATCGTCGTATACGCGGTAGATACCGATGATACCGGAGTTATAGACTGGGAACGTTTTCGCACAGGTTTTGCAGCCAGCCTGCTTTTTGACAATACATATTTTGCTTTTGATTCTGGGCCGCGAGATCACGGTGGTGTTACCGATTATTGGTTTGCGGAATATTTCAGCATAGACCTTGGGGAACCAAACGGTCCATATTTTCCATTTCATCGAGGTTATCGACGGGATTTCGAGAAAGGAACTATCGTTATAGCAGGTGATGCACCGGTTACCTTATCGCTTAGCAGCATCCATTTAAATATTTCCACCGGTGATACCGGAATGAATTTTACCGTTCCCAAAGAGGATGCCCACATCTTTCTAAGAGAAAAGACATAATATCCAAAATTAACTCATATCTTTGTTAAAGAAATATATTTATTACTTTTATCTTCCAGGCAGAAGTTTTTTTCCACATTTATCCATATCATTTTGCTATAATCAACCTCAAAACAAAGATCATTTAATTTAAAGAAAGGCATCAATTTTCCAAACATGACACCAAGCGAACGCAAGATACGCTTAACTGAATTGGCCACCTGCTCCGGCTGAGCGTCCAAATATAGCGCGGAAGCGCTGGCGCAGGTTCTGCGCCCCTTACAGGGTTTATTCAATGTTGAAGAATATCCTGATCTGATCGCCGGCATCGATCAGCCAGATGATGCTGCCGTATGGAAATTGGATAAAGAGCGCGGACTGGCCGTCACAACCGACTTTTTCACGCCAATCGTGGATGATCCTTTTGATTACGGCCAGATCTCGGCCGCCAACAGCCTTTCGGATATCTACGCGATGGGCGGTACGCCATTCATGGCGCTGAACATCGCTGCTCTACCCCCGCAGCTGCCCACCGAGATCGCTGCGGAGATCCTGCGCGGCGGCGCGGAGAAAGCCAAAGAAGCGGGCGTTGTGATCGCTGGCGGGCATACCATCCAGGACAAAGAACCAAAATACGGCCTGATCGCGCTGGGTTTTGTGCAATTGAACCAAATCCTCACCAAAAACGGCTTGAAACAGGGAGACGTTTTATTCCTGAGCAAACCGATCGGGAGCGGGGTAATATCTTCAGCAATCAAAGCAAACAAAGCTAAGCCAGAAGAAGCCGATCAAGCAATCGAGTGGATGAAAAAACTGAATAAAGACGCGGCCGCACTTGCCTTAAAATTCAGCGCCCGCGCTGCCACAGACGTGACCGGGTTCAGCTTATTGGGGCATGCATGGGAAATGGCAGCTGCATCCAAAGTTGGGATCCACTTTGATTTTGAAAAGGTGCCTTTATATTCAGGAACCGAACGACTGGCAAATGAATGGTGTTTCGCCGGGGGCGCATATGATAATATGGAATTTTTTGGAAGGCAGACTGCCTTCCAAGACGCATTCCCGAAAGAAAAACAATTGATCCTGTTCGATCCGCAAACCAGCGGCGGACTGTTATTTGGTGTTTCAGCCGAACACGCAACCGCGTGCATGCAAGACGCACAGGAGCAAAACATTCCCCTATGGAAAGTAGGCAAGGTGACAAAATCCGGGAAAATTGAGGTAGTTTAACTCTTCAATACAACCCGACTAATTGTTAATATCAAGGATCGCCAATCACAAGACTGGCGATCCTTGATATTAAATTTTTACGAGTTTCAGCGAACGATCATTTTGTCGGCTGCATACCTTCCGGTATAAGCGGAAAATACTTTTTACCAGCCATGCGTTCGTCAAATTCAGCACGCGCCTTCTTGAGCGTATCCTGATCTTCAAACAATGCGGCTGCAGTAAGCGCAAGGGTTTTAGCCGCATGCATGAGTCCTTTATGGCCAATGGACATGCCTCCTGTTGCGGTATTGGCCCAGGAATGTCCGGGAGTGCAAGTTGGGAAGCAGGTCGTGACCAGCGAGTTGGTCGGTGTGATCTGGCTGAGATCACCGACATCGGTCGCACCTTTGTAGACAATGCCTTCATCCAATGACGGTAAATTCGCTCCCAATAAAGGTTGGTCAGCATATACCCGTAGCTGATCTGCAATTTCTTTCTTCATTCCGAGTGTATCAATACGCTGTTCAATGTACTCTTTATTCTTTTTTCCAAAAGCATCATTGATCTGCTGCGCGAAAGCCAATTCTTCTTTGGTATATTCAATCGGCCCAATTTCACCCATGATCGCTGTGGTAAGATCCGCGAGCGTATCGTTGGGCAGCACACTGGCATACCCACTTTCCGGGAACTCTTCATAGGTCGTATCGGTCATTAAAGCCGCCCCTTTGGCGATATTCCTGAGACGGTCAGCTAATTCCAAGAGGTAATCCGGCTTTTCCGCACGCAGAATATAATGCACTTCTGCTATCTCTGGAACGATATTGGCTGCCTGTCCGCCATTCCTGATCACGTATTGAATGCGGGTGCCATCCAAGACATGCTCACGCATATAATTCGCACCGACATTCATCAGTTCCACAGCGTCAAGCGCGGACCTGCCAAGATGGGGTGCGGCGCCTGCATGTGACGTTTTTCCGTGAAAAAGAAAAGCAGAGGATACGATGGCAACTGAAGCCGCTTTGGATGCCATATTCCATAAATTAGGGTGATAGGTCAGAGCCGCATCGAGATCGTTAAATAATCCATCACGAGCCATGAACACCTTGCCACCGCCCATCTCCTCAGCCGGGGTGCCATAATAGCGAATAGTGCCAGCAATATTGTTCTCCTGCATCCATTTCTTGACCGCTACAGACGCGGCGACGCCAGCTACACCTAAAATGTGGTGGCCGCAGCCCTGCCCGGGGCCGCCTTCAACAACCGGCTTCTGGACCGGCGACGCTTCCTGGGATAAGCCCGGCAGCGCATCATATTCTCCGATAAAGGCAAGGATAGGACTACCCTTACCCCATTCAGCTATGAAAGCTGTCGGCATGCCCGCCGACCCGCGCGTGACAGTAAACCCCTCGGCTTCCAGGTAATCGGCCTGCAATCCGCTTGCAAATACTTCCTCCCAATAGATCTCCGGTTTTTCCCAGATCTGATCTGCCATATGGGTATACACAGTCTTATTCTCATCCAACCATTCCAATAGTAAATCTGTACTTTTTTTATTTGCCATCCTACCTCCTCATTGTTTGCTGTATTTCGAAACCGAAAATTCCTTTCCGATTATAAACATTAATAAACCATACGTTTGCCTTATCCTTAAGGGAAATAAGGATATTAGTTTATGGTTCAATAGCTCCCCAATCGGAAAATATCTGGGTTAAGTCACATCCGCAGGACATCTCCGCCATATTTTTCAGGTCTTCAGGCTCCACAATTTTCCAACGGTAGGTATTCACATACTCCCATAAGAATGCATCAAAATCAACCTGGCCCATTTCTTCGGACAAAGCATCAAAGAACAGCGCCCCCCGACCGTACACGATAGCCCCATATTCTGTTGGAGAATATTCCCTGGCAGGTAATCCAATTGGTATAGGCTCCTTAGCCACTCTTCCCCAGCGGTCATCAAATGATCGTAAATAACCATTTCCATTTTGCTCGCCATACGTATCGAGATAATATAAATATGTAGCATACTGCACCAGAGACTCATCCAGCCAGGGTTCATCGATCTGGTCGCTCATGACCTGGTTATAAAACCATTGGTGCGCGACCTCATGCGCGGCCGCTCCTTCTAAATATACAGGTCCAGGACTGCCGCGTACAGATGACAATGGATCATAGGTAAAAATTCCAAGCGCGACAATATTTGAATATTCCATGCCGCCAGCCTGCATAGGTGTGCTGACCAGATCCAATTCACAATATGGATAGAAGCCAAGCCGCTCGTTAAAAATCGTCAGGGCATCTACCCCCACCCCCAAAACCATCTCACCAGAATCACGGAATTTTTCAAGAAAGTAACTGGTCACAACCGTACCATTCACCGTTTCACTTTCAGACACAAAATTCGGGCTGGCGGCTAGATAGAAATCTCTCTGGGGACCGCCTTCAAAAGTCACAATTTGACGGCCACCCTGTTCGCTGCGGTGGACCTCTTTTCCACCCGCTGCCAAAACCAAATCCTGGGGAGCGTCCACAGTCACAGAAAAGAAAGCAATATCCGCAAAGATCATATCCGCATTTTGAGGTGGGTCTTCCACATTCCAGCCTTCATCGTTGTACACAGGAATGATCGGAAAGAAAGCATCCAGCGCCAGGATATCATCTAAATACACATACAATCCATAATTTCCACCCATCACTGCCGGAACTACTTCATTAAACTGCATGGAAATAGCAGCTGTTTCGCCTGGCGCAAGCGGTTTATCCAAGTTAACCTTGAGAGCGGTGTTTTGAAATTCCACCACAGAATGAACAGAGATTCCATCCACTTGAATTTCGGAAACTGAAAGGAAATCTCCGCCCATGTTTGGGATAAGCCGAAAGTAAATGGATTCCAGAGGGACAGATTCCTGATTTGTGTAAAGAATGTCTTGAGAACCCCTCACACGTACCACATCCCCAGCTAAATCGATGGTCATATCAATCGAATATAGTGAGGCCCCTTGTAATTCATCTAAATCTGATTGAAATTCTTCAATCAGATTATTTGGCAGATGCGAATTATTGTTTTGCGCAGGAATATCTATTGATGATGCACATGTAGATAGGAACACTAAACTTAAAAACAATACAAAAAATACAAGTGTTTTTTTCATGGCAAGCCTCTGTTTAGTCAGATGAACGCTTCGGTTCCAGCATGGCAAATGTGACCCCAGACGGTTCATTAAACAAACAGATCTTTGCTCCTCCCGGAGTTTCAGTCGGTTCGTCAACAATAAAACCACCCTGTTCCTGGATTAATGCTGCTTTGGCATCAATATCTTCTACCTGAATATAAAGAGCTATGAAAGGAAGTTTGGCCCGTTTGAGAGTAAAAATACCCCCTTCGATCGATTCGTTTGCAGGAGTTGTTGCAGGGATGATATCGAAACCCAACCGCTCGTTGAATTCAATTTTCCAATCAAAAACAGCCTTGAAAAAAGCGGTCGTTTTCTCCATATCATGCGTAGCCAGCTCCCAGAAAACAACAGGATTTTTTTGCATAAAATCTCCCAATATTTTTTTATATCTCTTACTATATCAAATATTTTTCATTATGTAGTTTGAAGATGCCAGGGAGACGCACATTAATTCTATCAATGTATATTTGAGCAAATCCTCTAACTAGATTCGACACACTTCAAACGCAAATTTGCCTTTTGAATTTAAACTCACCATTGCATACAATTTTTATTGAATAAATCCTAACAATTCAACTTCCAGTTAAACAGAGAACCGCCGTGAGGCGGTTTCTGGTTTTGGCTGCGGCATCCTTTATCGGATTCCGAGGGGGGATGCCGCAGCGCTGTGTTTATAACTACACATGGATGACATCACCTCCTCTTTCGTTTGAATAGCAAATTAAAGTTCACTTCTTTAAAAATCATTCTACACCAATAATATGAGTTTTCACAATATATAATATATTGATAATGTTATTTGAAAAAATTAAACTTTACAAAAAAACAATACTCATAACAGGACTTTTTTTAATTGCGGCCTCTTTTACCTGGTTACTCATTTCCAATTCTCTACCCGGCTGCTATGGCAAAATTTCCACGATCGGAGCATCTGTCTGCCATCAGATCCCTTCACACTCATTTTCTGCAGGGAGCGTTCAATTTCCAGTCTGCGCGCGCTGCGCAGGACTGTATTTAGGGTCTTTTATTGGACTAGTTTACGCGTTCATATCTGGCAAGAAAAAGGGTATCCCTAAAAAGGGCTACCTGATTCTGCTGGCTATCCTGTTTATTTTATGGTCCGGTGATGGTGTCAATTCATTTGTCAGCGACTTTATCAACGAACCTTTTCTATACCAAACAAACAACCTCACACGCCTTATCACCGGTTATGGAATGGGATTGGTAATGTCAACCGCACTGGCCACCTTATTTAATATTACTGTGTGGGACAATGGAGAAAAGGATGCCCTCCTAAAACACGTTAATCAAATTTTTGGGTATGCTGCCATTTGCGTCATCATTAGCTATCTGCTATTCGCAAAACAGGCTGTGCTGCTTCAGATAGCCGGGCATATCACAATCTTCACCGTTCTAACCATTATCAGCTTTTTATATTCAATTTTTTGGATAATAACTTTCAGGAAAGAAAATCAATTTTCCCAATGGAAGCACCTGATCATGTTCCTTTTAGCAGGGTATGCAACTGCAATCGGGCAGATCCTCTTATTGGTTTCCCTGAGAAGCAAGATACTTTAGAAATTAATGGCTATAAAACGGAGAGAAAAATGGAGTCTTATTTAGGAATTTTTTCAGCATTTGGTCTTTCTGCAAGCGCAGGTTTAAACGGATATATCCCTCTTTTAGTGATCGGCCTAATGTCCCGCTTCACCGATCTGATCTCACTCAGTTCACCATGGGATATTCTGACAAATTGGTGGATCATTGGCCTATTGGCGGTATTATCACTGGTCGAGTTTCTGGTCGATAAATTTCCTGTAATCAACCATATAAATGATGTCATCATCCAATCATTTATCCGCCCGACTGCAGGTGCAATTGTATTCGCTGCCAGCACAAATGCTATTTCAGACATTAACCCAATCCTTGCGCTTGGGCTAGGCCTGCTGGTTTCAGGAGGTGTCCACGCTGTCAAATCAACCGCTATCCGTCCTGCTGTTACTGCCGTTTCTGGCGGCTCCGCGAACGTGCCGGTCAGCGTCGCTGAAGATGTGACCTCAACAACCCTGTCTATCCTTTCAGTAGTAGTCCCAATCGCTGTACTAATTTTAGTTGTGCTGTTCTTTACCTGGTTGATCTGGCATTTTTATTTGCGCTCACCAGAAGATTTGAAATAATCTTTATATAATTGCATTTGAAACGCTTCTGGTTGGGAGAAGATATTCTGTAATTGATGCAGTCCATTTTCTGCGCACAACATTTCTGCGCTACTCAGGTTAAGATCTGAGAATTCATCCTGATCCAAAACCAACATTTTGCGATCCGGATAGACCAATAGATCCAGAGCAAGATCCTCATAAGAAATTTGATCCTCAGAGATTTTTGGGGGACGGGTTACGTTACAATACCATCCCTTTACCAAATCATCCTCTTTATCATGAATTTCATAAATATTGAACCACTGATCGAAAGGATAAAGCTCAAGAAAGCTATCTCCTGCTCTTAATGAAATTCCGTTAAATAACAAATCGGATCGATTGAAAAGTGCCTTGACCAATACTGCGGATGCGGTCTGCTCCAGAATTTCGCCATCATATTCCCAAACTTTATTTCCGAGAGAATCATTTTTTATTATGCGCATATTAATTATTAACCTTTTCAAAAACGAGGACCGCATCAGGGTTGATGGTAAATGAAACACGAGTGTTTTTAGATAGGTTTTCTTGAATCTCAAAAGTGAGCACGGTGCATGGGCCACACCTGACATTCACAGAAAAACTGTTGCCCTTAAAAATCGAATCCGCAATTCTTCCCAGGTAAAATCTTTTTGGTGGTTTCGTCCATTGCGGTTTTTTAATTTTTAGCGCGGTTGGCAGAAGTACAAGATCCACCGGG
>Ga0255377_1219_pt1 | contig 10659 bp, 11 predicted proteins | sample ANMaggSeSYBR01G9_FD_182099 | JGI IMG/M metagenome (GOLD analysis project Ga0255377, IMG submission 182099) | Sediment cell enrichment communities from methane seep in Santa Monica Basin, California, United Staets - ANME aggregate JGI... | ecosystem: Environmental > Aquatic > Marine > Cold seeps >... | reverse complement strand
TAAACCAAAGAATACACAGCGTACGATATCGTCACCTTCTATCTCGTAACTCGGATCGTAGCTGATGCTCTTATTCGTAAGATCATCCTCAATACCAACGGAGAATGAATTCATTGGATTGTCATTTTTTAATTCATCAAAAACACCTTTGACCATTCCAGGTGTGAATTCTTTAGATGAAAGCCCAAATCGTCCACCAACCACAACTGGTTGGCCGCTGAAAGGAGCGCTGCCATTTTTCATACTTTCCAACACAACTGAAGCAATGTCTTTGTAAAGCGGTTCCCCATCTGCTCCAGGTTCTTTGGTTCTGTCTAATACGGCAATTGCTTTGGTGGTTTTTGGCAGTGCCTGTAAGAAATTCTCAACAGAGAATGGACGGTATAGACGTACGGTGATGACACCGACTTTGTCTCCCTGCGCAGCCATAAACTTGGCTGTTTGTTCAGCGGTTTCTGCTCCAGACGCCATCAAAATTATGATACGTTCAGCATCTGGTGCGCCAGCGTATTCAAAGAGGTGATATTCACGGCCGGTCAGTTTAGCGAATTTATCCATTGCTTTCTGAGTGATCTCAGGAGTTTTATCATAGAAAGGGTTTACAGATTCCCTTGCTTGGAAAAATACATCAGGATTCTGCGCAGTTCCACGAATTGAAGGGTGGTCTGATGAAAGACCGCGTTCGCGGTGCTCAAACACTAATTCATCATCAATCATCTCTTGCATTACTTTTTCGTCAATAAGTTCAATCTTGTTTACTTCGTGGGAGGTTCGGAAACCATCAAAAAAATGAATGAATGGAATTCTGGATTCTAAACTCGCTGCTTGAGCAATAAGAGCCACATCATGGGCTTCTTGAATAGAGCGAGATGCTAACATTGCAAAACCGGTTCCTCGAGCTGCAGTTACGTCAGAATGATCACCAAAGATTGAAAGTGCCTGTGCTGCGATTGAACGTGCTGATACATGGAAAACTGTTGCAGTTAATTCACCCGCAATTTTGTACATATTTGGGATCATTAGCAGCAAACCTTGTGATGCGGTGAAAGTGGTTGTTAGTGAACCTGTGGTCAATGCACCATGGACAGCGCCGGCAGCGCCGCCTTCAGCTTGCATTTCTATGACCAATGGCACGGTTCCCCAGATATTGGAGATGCCTTTTGCAGACCATGCATCTGCGTGTTCTCCCATGGGGGAAGACGGTGTGATCGGGTAAATGGCAATTACTTCATTTAGGCGGTATGCGGTGTACGCAACTGCTTCATTGCCATCCATCATAACTTGTTGACGTTTCATTAATGGACTCCTTATATGAATTGGTATTATTTAGTTCCGAGATTTGACAAGCGGAAACTAGCGGCTTTGACGAAAAACCGCCTTAATCATACCACTTATTAAAAATGGAAAATTATTTTGAAAATCAAAAAATTAGTTGGTAGAGATAAAGAGCTGCTAGGCTTTTGCTATCGACCAGATCTCCATTACGGATTAGAGCTGTCAGTTCTTGCTCAGAATATTTTTGAATAGTGAGAAACTCATCGTCATCCTGTTGGAGTGAGTCAGGACTGAGGTCTTTTGCGAGAAAAATATGATTGATTTCATTGGAATACCCTGGTGCTAAGTATACTGATCCGATCAACAGTAATTGCCCGGCAGCCATCCCAATCTCTTCTCTAACTTCACGCGCAGCGCAACTTTCTGGGCTCTCATTTTCATCAATTACACCCGCAGGGAGTTCAAGCAGGGAACATTCGCTGCCCATTCGATATTGCTCCACAAGCCAGAATTTTCCATCCTCATCTATTGGGATGATTGTTACGGAATCCTTATGGTTGACAAGGTCATAGTTTCTAATGCGGCCATCAGGAAGGGAAACAATTAATTCCTCAACATCGAAAGCATGTCCTTCAAAAACAGTTCTTTTTGATTTAATCGCATGGTTCATCATTCGCCTCGCGGGTAAGTTTAGCATGAAAAAACCCGCACATATTTGTGCGGGTTTTAATTAGATTACTAGAAATTTATTCGTTAGTAAAATTGTCCATTCCAAAATACTCTGTATTGTTGGTTTCTAAACGAACGACGATCGTACCTGTTCCTCGCAAGCTATCCGGTATATTCAAGGTTACCTGAATACCATATCCTTTGGATGAATCAGGATCATATTTTGCGGTCCCAACAATGACATACTGACTGTAATCATACATGCCATCAGGTCCCATTTTGAATGTTAGGTCCATATTATCTAATAACCAAGGGTATGTGGCTTGTACAGTGACAGTTTGATCTTTTAGATAGCTGACTGTGCATAAATAAAAACCAGGACCGCATTTTACGGTGTTGTACGTGAGTTCAACCTCTGGCGGGGGGCCGGCTGTGGATGTAGGCAGGACTACAACTTCTTCAACCTCTTCAGGTTCTGGGGTAGATTCTACGGTTTCGGTGTCTGCCGAGTCTGTTTCTTCCACAGTTTCTGAATCAGTGGTTATTTCCAATGGAACAGCCATTGCGGTTTGTGTTCCAGAAATAATATCCTTCATCAATTGGGATTGGGTAGAAACAGGGTTGACCAATTCCGAATCCCCATCAACGGCATCAACTGGGCTTCCAGATGCGGACCGTGTACAGGAAACGAAAACACTACTGATAATGATCAGGGCAATAATGATAACTAGGTTTTTGTGCTTCATGAGCTGTTCTCCCATTATTTTTTCATGTTCAATATTTATAATAAAAATAACACTTAATATCTTAGCATGCTGTAATTAACCAGTCAATAGCTTGAGATTGCGATATTGCAAATAAAAAGCGCAGAGTTTAATCTCTGCGCTTTTTATTACAGCAGTTATCTTTTATGGAACAGTTTCAGGTAACTGAAAAACGAAAGGTGATTCACTAGGCAGCAGCATGGCGCTGATGTTTGGAGCGATTTTTGATATATACTGATATGTTAATAATTCGGGATTATTGGCAAGAGCTTCCTGGATCAGTTTTAAAGCATCTGCTTCTGCTTGAGCTTCAATTAACCTTGATTCGGCGCGTGCTTGGGCTGAGATCACAGCGGCTTCCGCGTCTCCGCGTGCTGTTTCAACTACCTGTTGTGCTTCTTCTTTTTTCTGATCAACCACAAAGGCTGCCTGCTTCACTTCTTGTTCCGCGATCTGTTTTTGTTCTACTGAGGCAGCATATTCTGGTGAGAAAGTAATATTTCTGAGCACAAAATCTACTAAAGATAAACCATTTTCTTCAAATTTTTTACCTAACTCCTGATTGATGTAAGAAACCAACTCAAATCGCTTATCAGTAACAACCTGTTCAACATTGAATTGAGAAACACCATCCCGAATGATCCCACGTGAATGTGCACGGACAAGATCGGTTGAATATCTGTTTTGCCAAAGAATATGGACAGCAACTACTTTGTCGGGGTTGACCTGATATACGACCGATGCATCCACAAAGATCTCCTGACCGTCAGCTGTTCTAGCGGTTATGGAGTCGTCTCCCTGAATATCACCTTCAAATGTAGCGATCGACATAGTGTATGTTTGACGGGAAATGGGATAGCGTTCTACCCTTTCAACAAAAGGGACGATCCATTTTAATCCTGGTTGGAGGGCGATTTCTCGATATCCGTTCGGCGCGATTGCGGAAATAACAACACCACGCTCCTGTGGTTCGACAAACACGAGCCCTGCACTTAATGTGGTAACCAATAAGGCAACTACAAGGATAACAATAATTATTGTGCGCCCGCTCTTAATTTTTTGACCGCGCGCAGCTTGAACTGAAATAAAAACAATCAGTCCAATGGTTGCAGCCCAAAGCAGTACGGATAATCCAGTAATAAGATCTGTTATTCTCATTCTTCCTCCAATTATGATTTAATCCAATTTTTCCATTAATCCTTGAATTTAAATATTAATGTTATATCTGATATACGGATTTTATATAAAAATGTTGCGGGATGGGTTAGATTTCCATTAATATAGTTACCGGACCGTCATTATGGATCTCAACTAACATATGTGCCCCAAATTCCCCGCTTTGTGTATCGACCCCATAAGTATCCAGCTTTTTGATGAAATAATCAACAAGAGGACTGGCGATTTCAGCAGGTGCTGCTTCAATAAATGATGGGCGGTTTCCTTTATGAGTATTTGCCATCAGGGTGAACTGTGAAACAACGATCGCCTTGCCATTAATATCTAAAATCGACAGATTCATTTTTCCATTCTGGTCTCCAAAGATACGCAGATTAGCAATTTTTCTTGCTAAATGATCTGCTTTATCTTGAGTATCCTCTTTTTGAATGCCCAGGAGGATAATCAGTCCATTTTTGATGGATGCTTTCACAGACTTATTTATTGAAACCTGGCTTTTTATAACTCTTTGGATAACTGCGCGCATATTAATCTGGACTTTCTAATTAAGGAAGCCCAATTGCGCTGCGAACTTCACGCATGGTTTCTTCAGCAATCTTTTTAGCCCGTTTACCACCTTCATACAAAATGTCCATCACTTCTCGTGGGTTTTTACCAATTTCCGTTCGTTTTTCACGGAAAGGAGCTAAATGTTCATTGAGGTTATTTGCAAAAATCTTTTTGCAATCTACACAGCCAATCCCTGCTGTACGGCATTCGCGGTTGATCATATCCACTTCGTCAGGGTTTGAAAAGATCTTATGCATGGAGTATACGTTGCAGACATCTGGGTTTCCAGGGTCGGATCTTAATTTTCGTGCAGGATCGGTCACCATTCTCATTACTCGCTTTTGTGTCTCTTCAGGGGGAGTAGCCAATTCAATATGGTTGTTGAGACTTTTGCTCATTTTCTTTTGTCCATCCATTCCGAGCACTTTTGGAATCTTTGTAACTTTCATTTCAGGCTCGATCAGAACGTCTGTTCCGTAGCGATAATTGAACGAACGGACAATTTCGCGAGCAAATTCAAGGTGTGGTGCCTGATCTACACCGACTGGAACCATATTGCCCTTATAAAGCACAATATCCGCTGTCATTAATACTGGATATCCAACAAGACCATAATTTATGTTATTTGGCTGTTCACGGATCTTGTCTTTAAATGTAGGCAGCTCGGTCAGTTTTCCGAGAGGGGTTACCATTGAAAGGATCGTGTGCAGCTCTGTTACTTCTGGTACGTGAGATTGTATGAAAATGATTGATTTTTCGGGATCAATTCCTGCTGCCAACCAATCTAACGCCATCTCTAAAGTATTTTGTTTTAGATCAAGCGTAGTTTCCAGCGTGGTTAATGCATGCAGATCAACAATACAGTAGATGCATTTAAAATCTTTTTGAAGTTCCACATAGTTTTGAATCGCACCCAGGTAGTTTCCTAAATGTTGGCGACCGGTTGGGCGTGCGCCTGAAAAAACTCGTCCTTTGTTTTCCATAATTATTTATATATCCTTGTCATTAGTAATTGTTCAACTTCACCAGGTTGAGGAAGGCGGCCTGTTTTGTTCTTCGAGTAAACCAACTCATCATCAATAGATATCTCAAAAATGCCGATAGCTTGAGTGGATTCTAAAACCACGTCGGTAAGTATTTCGCCAAACTGAATGTTAAGTTCTTCAGCCAGATTTACTGCCTGTTTTTCAAAATGGCAAGGAGCACAATATCTTATAGTGATTATTTTTCCCATTTCATAATCCATCAGCTATTTTCTAACAATTATATCTTACCTATTTATGAGATAAACAAAGGTCAATTTGGTAAAATCAATTTAGAATGAGAAGAATAAAGAACCCTCTCTTAAACATCAAACGTCTTTTTGACATCCTGTTTTCATGGATCGCAGTGGTTTTGCTCTTGCCAGTGTTTGTCTTTATAACAATTGTTCTTGTCATGGCTGACGGTTTTCCGTTTTTATTTACTCAAATTAGGCCGGGGAAAAATGGAATTCCGTTTCGATTATATAAATTTAGAACGATGAAAGAATCAAGAAACTCAGATGGCGATTTGTTTCCAGATGATATTCGGATAACTCGCTTTGGAAATTTTCTGAGAAGATCAAGTCTTGATGAGCTTCCAGAGTTAATTAATGTAATTAAAGGTGAAATGAGTATTGTAGGACCGCGGCCGCTATTAATGCAGTACCTTGAGCGCTATTCAGACGAGCAAGCCAGAAGAAATGAGGTGCTTCCTGGAATCACGGGATGGGCGCAAATAAACGGCCGCAATGCGATTTCCTGGGAAGAAAAATTCGAGCTGGATGTATGGTACGTGGACCATTGGACACTCTGGCTGGACATCCAAATAATTCTCCAAACAATCTGGAAGGTGATCAAAAGAGAAGGTGTATCACAGCAAGGGCAAGCGACAATGGAAGAGTTTATAGGGACTACGAAAAAGAAAGCTATTGAATAACTGATCCGGTATAAATTTTTCCATCTCGCAGCAGAGCGATTACTTTGAATACCAGATCCATTTTTCCCTGACTCAGCCAAACCAATCCATCAGTGAGTGAAATGTAATTAACCTCTGATATTTTTAGGTTTGCGTTCATCACTTTTCCGCCCTGCCCATTCAGCAAATCAGTCCAGATCTCACGCAGTGGTGATAACCCGTCAGAAGAAATGGTTGCTACCCAGCGAGAACGCAATTCATCGGGAGGTGTTTGATCTCCAATGACAGCAACATCAATTCCTGCTAAATAAGACCCTAATTCTACTGAAACAGCTGCATCTGGGAGGTATAAAACATTGACTTTATTCATGTTAATTTCATTGAAAGCAGCCTGCCAATTTGCAGGTGGGCTGTTAGCTGGTTGTTGAGAGATGAAAGGGTATTTATTGAGTGGGTAAATCGCTGAGGCACATTGTCCACAGAAGTAGCTGACCCCATTTATGTATGCTTGATTGAGTGCTGTGTTTTCAGTGGCTAAAAGTGCTCCAACTCGAAAGTTGGGAGCTAAGAGGGCGCTTAGATAACCGGAAAGAAAAGCTACGTGGCTTTCGTTTTTTAAAATAATGGTTCCGTTGGTGGGCGGACTCCAATCTTGGCTGCTAATTGCAACAAACTGAGTTTCAGGAGCGTTGGCAGCCAAGCTTCCCAGGTTATTAGGCTGCTCAAGAAAAACAATAATCTTTACGTCTGGGGTAATTTCGTTGCCAAAGATCTCCTGACGAATTTCAAATTCTAACCCTGATCCGGCAGCCAACTCTGCGACGATTGCATGTGCTTCGGCCAATTCGTCTGGAGGAGTGCTGGCAGGTGCTGCTAGAATTGCTCTGGCTGGAGCAAGTGTTGGGACCGTTGTGGGAGTAGGTACAATTTCTTGTGTAATTTCGGCTTCAGATTGCTTCCCACCGCAGCTTGTAAGAATCGACAAAACAAATAATCCTAGGATTGTTAGATTTAGAAACTTTTTTCTGTGTTGTGTGGATACCATGAGCGTAATTTTACTCGAAGATTCTCAATGAGTTATAATATCGGACATGTGGTTGAACTACATTTTTAGATTATATGCTTATAAAAAATAATATTTGATATCATCTCAGGAGAATATCCTGTGTTTTTTTGTTAACCCAATGTGCTTAAAAGGAGAGCGTAATGCCAATTAATTTCGGAACAGATGGCTGGCGGGCAGTTATTTCAGATTCTTTCACATTTCATAATTTAAGGATGGTCACGCAAGCGATTGCGGATGCGGTTGCATCTAAAGGCTGGTTGAATGGATTAGAGATACTTCCAGAACCAGATCCAAAAAAGATGGTTGTTGGTTTTGATACACGTTTTCTCTCCGACAGGTATGCAAAAGAAGCAGCCCGTGTGCTTGCTGCGAATGGTTTTAAAGTGATGTTATGCCAGGCAGATGCACCTACCCCTGTGATATCTTATGCGATTAAAAGTTTGAACGCAATTGGGGGAATTGTGATTACGGCCTCTCATAATGCTCCTCGTTATAACGGGGTCAAGCTGAAAGCCGCATATGGTGGTTCCGCACTTCCGGAGTTATGCCGGAAAGTGGAAGTTTACTTGAATGATAATGAATCCCAGGGGAGAGGCCCAAATCTGATCGATTATGATGAAGCCAGGGAAAAAGGGTTGATCACTCGTTTTAATCCAATTCCTGCATATCAGGAGCATGTTCGGAAATTAATTAATTTTGATGTCATTGCGGAAAACCCACAATACATTGTGGTTGACTCAATGTACGGGTCAGGCAGGGGTGTTATCAAAGGACTTTTAGAGGGAACAGGTTGCGAAGTGCACGAAATACATAACGAGATGAACCCGGGATTTGGGGGTGTGCACCCTGAGCCAATAGGAAACTATTTAAGTGCGTTATCAGGTGCAATTTGTATGGGAAAAGGATCCATCGGGTTAGCTACAGATGGGGATGCGGATCGAATCGGCGCGATGGATGAACGGGGAATTTTTGTTGACCCTCATAAGATTATGGCTCTTGCTCTTACCTACCTGGTTGAAAAACGAAAATTAACAGGAACAGTAGTCCGAACAGTTTCAACGACACGAATGATAGACTTGTTAGCGGCACGGTACGGATTGACTGTCCATGAAACCCCTGTCGGTTTTAATCATATTGCCAACTACATGCTTTCAGAACCCGTGATATTAGGTGGTGAAGAATCTGGTGGAATATCATTCCTCGGACATATCCCAGAAGGAGATGGCATTATTATGGGATTATTGCTTGTTGAAATCGTTGCGGAGGCAGGAGTTCCATTGTCTGAATTGGTTGCAAATCTTTTGGCTGATGTTGGACCTGCTCAATATGCTCGGCGTGATCAACGCCTTAAGCGCCCAGTGGCTAAAGATAAGATGGTGAACACATTGGTTTCTAATGCCCCTAAGGAAATTGGTGGTGTAAAAGTTACCGAAGTTAGTACAAAAGATGGAGTTAAATATTATCTGGAAGATAATTCCTGGCTGCTAATCCGGCCTTCAGGAACAGAACCTGTATTAAGGGTATATGCGGAAGGAAGTTCAGATGAAATGGTTACCGCGTTATTAGCGTATGGTGAAGAGGTGGCAAATAGCGTTAAATAAAAGATAAACCCCCACAATTTTGCGGATGTTTATTATTAGATAACGTCATAAAACTCATCTATGATCCGGAGAAACTCTTTCGGTAGTCTTTTTCTGGTTTCTAAAATTATTTCTTCAGGAACTTGCCCATAAAATGCCTCAGATATACTTCCGGTTATGCAAGCCATTGTATCTGAGTCACCTCCTAATGATACCGCGAGGCGGATCGAATCTTCAAAATCTTTTGATTCAAGGAAGGCAGTAATAGATTGTGGAACCGATCCCTGGCAGGAAACATCGAAGAAATATGTAGGTCGAATTTCATCAATTGTTTTTTCTAAATCGTAGTTAAACCACTTGGAGATCTCATTCTGAATATCGTTCTTTGACGCTCCTTTACGAGCTAGATATATACATAGCGATACAGCCTGTGCTCCTCGTACTCCTTCCGGGTGGTTATGTGTAACTTGCGCACATTCCCTGGTAGTTTTTAATACATCACTTTCTTTATTTATAAGAAAACCGACCACGCTAGTACGCATGGCGGAACCATTTCCCCAGGAGTTGTATGGTTCTCGAGAATCGGAAAATGCCCACTGTCTGTATGATCCCCCATATCCTCCATCCGGATATTTCCTTGTGTACCTTTTCAGGGTATTAATAAGATCTAAATCATGCAGGAGTGCATCTGCCAGTGCGACAGTTAGTATCGAATCATCAGTAAATGTTGAGTTAGGTCTAAAAAGTGGAAAATCAATGGTTTTATTGGGTGCGAATTCATATGGGGATCCGATGATGTCTCCCGAAACTGCTCCTAGCATTTCTTCCCCTCTTTCATTGATTATGGTTCTTTGGTAACTGTTTGTTGAAATTCTGCTACACTGGTTAATTGGACGGCTATGGTTGCAGTGCGCTCGAGCGCTGGATCTGGGGATGGCGTTTCTGTTGGGATCTGCAGATTAGTTGGATTTTTGTTGCTAGACTGTGAATCATCTTCAATTGTGATCTTTTTATCTGTTTCATCTTTCGCTATCGCAGTTGCTGTTTTTGCAGTTCTAACGATTGCTTCCGCCTCTATATCTAAAAGATATTGCTGAATAAAGATAAAACTAAAAAATAAAATTGTAAGGAGAATAAGGAAAATTAGACCGCGTACCAAACAACTTTTTTTCTTTGTTTTCATAACAATGTTTTCTTGATCTTCTTTTAATATTTCCTTAATTGTCTCGTCGCTTTGATCGTTTTTCATTAGTCCTCAACCTATTAGGTTCTATGATTTATTGCTTATTAACTTTCATAATTTAGTGAATCCATCAGGGAGTTTATCAGATAACCCATCACTTTCTTGATCTATTCTTTCAATTTCAGGTTTTTCTTGAGGTAATTCAGCGGGATTGTCGTTTTTCTTTTCACTGCTATTTTCTTTTGCTGTACCTCTATTTAAGGTAGATGGTTTTTTCTTTCCCGTTTTTTTCCTTTTTCGAGTACCTCTTTCGGATTTGAATAGATCCTGCTGCTGCCAGCTTGGGTCATCTTCTTCAAGCGGTTGATCGGCCTCTTTCAATTCCCTAACCCGTCTCAACCAATCGTGAATATTTAGTTCGGTTTCTTCAGTTAATTGGGGCTTCGCCTCGACGTTATT
>Ga0255377_1218_pt1 | contig 10679 bp, 6 predicted proteins | sample ANMaggSeSYBR01G9_FD_182099 | JGI IMG/M metagenome (GOLD analysis project Ga0255377, IMG submission 182099) | Sediment cell enrichment communities from methane seep in Santa Monica Basin, California, United Staets - ANME aggregate JGI... | ecosystem: Environmental > Aquatic > Marine > Cold seeps >... | reverse complement strand
CTTTTCTTATGTTCCCTCTCTTGAAACTAAGAGAGGGACAACAGGGTGAGTTCAACATTCAGAAGGGTTCTACAATATTCTCGGGGGTGAGTTATAATCTATATTTCTCTATTCTTCTATCCAAAGCCTGGCGGGTAATATTCAGCAGTTCTGCTGCTTTGGTTTTATTGAACCTGGTCTTTTGCAATGCTTTTTCAATTATATTTTTCTCGATTGATTGCAAGTTATAACTGTCCTTGATTTCCGGGGAATATTCTTCATCGGAAAATCCGAAATAGTCGGCAGAAAGTTTGCCTCCATCACAGAGTATCACAGCTTTTTCTATCATATTCTTTAATTCGCGGATATTGCCGGGAAAATCGTAAGCCATAAGTTTTTCCAATGCATTCTTATTGATGCCTTTAATATTCTTCTTCAAGTTAACGGAAAAAAGTTCTATAAAATGATCTAACAACAGGGGGATATCCTCGATGCGTTCCCGAAGCGGTGGAATATTAATTTCAAAAGAACTGAGCCTGTGATAGAGATCAGCTCGAAGCACATTATTTGTAATCAGTTTTTTTGCATCTTTATTTGTAGCAGCAATGATCCTTACATCTACAGGAATTTCTATATGCGAACCAACTTTTGTTATCTTTTTTTCTTCCAGAACCCGCAGAAATTTCGACTGCTGAGCAGCAGGCATATCTCCAATCTCATCCAGGAAGAGAGTTCCACCGGAAGCTATTTCGAACCATCCTTTTTTATCTTCATTTGCTCCTGTGAAAGCCCCTTTTTTATGGCCAAAAAAACTACTTTCAAATAAATTTTCCGGCACTGCAGAACAATTCACTGCATAAAAATAATGATCTTTTCTATCGCTTAGGGAATGAATTCCCCGGGCAACCAGTTCTTTTCCTGTACCGCTTTCCCCGGTTATTAATACAGATGTATTTCCTGCTTTTGCCACTTTTACCATCAAGTTCAAAACATTCTTTATCTCTTTACTTTTACCGATGATATTATTGCCGAATTTTTCTTTGAGTTCTTTAGAGACCAGCGAATAATTCATTTTAATTTCATTCAGTTTTTTCTGCAGATAGATAAACTTTTTTGTTCTTTCTATAGCATTTTGCACCTCGATGAGCCGGAACGGTTTTGTAAAAAAATCAATGGCACCCAATCTCATTGCTTTTATCACGCTGTCCATATCGCCATGTCCTGTTATTATTATTACTTCGATTTCCGGATAGAGCTTCTTGATCTCTTTGAGAACATCAAGCCCGTTCATTTCGGGCAGCCTTAAATCCAGGACAACAATATCTATTTTATTTTCTTTGAGGATGTCAAATGCCAGGGAAGGCAGTTCCGCACTAAATGTTTTCATCTTGCTGTTGGAAAAGAATTCCTCTATATTTTCCCTGTATGCCTTTTCATCATCCACTATCAACAAATTCAATTCGTACATTATTTACTCTCCTTTTCAAAGGATTCGGGAAGAATTATTTTCATAACCGTATATTCATCCTGTTCACTTTCTGCAATGATATCACCTTTCATTTCTGTGAGAATGCCGTATATTATGGAAAGTCCAAGACCGGTACCTTTATCTGCATCCTTGGTTGTAAAGAAAGGATCGAAGATTTTCTCAAGATTTTCTTTGGAAATGCCTGTTCCATTATCTTTGATTTCGATAAATACTTTTTTTCTTTTACTGTAAGTTTTCAGGTTTATTTTTTTATCATAATCAAGTTTTACGGAAGCTTTTTCTTCCACAGCATCTTTGGCATTATTAAGAAGATTCAGCACAACCTGTTCAAGCTTGAATTTATTCCCCAGAGTGAAACCCGCTGTTTCATCAAGTTCAAGACTCAGGTCAATATTATGATTTACATATTGCGTTTGCACCATGGAAACCGCATCTCTGATGGTCTGATTTACATCGATCTTTTCAAAAATAACAGACTGTTGATCTCGAGAAAATATGCGTATGTGTTCGATTATCTTATGGATCCTTTCGATATGCTCGAACAGGGAATCAAACTTTTTGTTCAGGTATTTGTTATCAAGCTGGTTAGAATTCATTTTCTGAAGAATATTATCCAGACTCATGGAAATCCCGCCGAGAGGTTGGTTGATCTCGTGTGCAATTCCGGCAGCAAGTTTTCCGAGTGATTCTAATTTAGATTTCTGGATAAGAAGCTGCTGCTGCTTTTTATGCATGTCCAGTTCTTCCTTAACTCTTTTCTCGAGTGTTCTATTCAGTTCTTTTATTTCTTTTTCAATTCTTTTTCGTTCCTCGATCTCTTTCTTTCTTAACTGGGATTGATGGGAAATAAGCATGATTAAGGTTATGGTTATTATAATGGCAAGAATGGAAGAATAGATAATAATATTTTGTTGGGAAATTTTCAGTTCTCTAAGTTTTTTTCCACTATTCAAAAGTTCAATTTCCTGTTCTTTTTTGCCTGTTTCATATTTCACCTGCATTTCTGCAATTCGTTTGCTGCTCTCTTCATTATACATTTTATCTTTGAGTTTTGAATGAAGCCTGTGGTAACTTAGAGCTTTTTCATAATTTTTCCTATTTAAAAAAAGCTCGTACAAATTTATATAAATTTCTTTCAGCAAGTCATCGGATTCAATTTCTTTCGCTAATTTTAATGCATGTTTCAGGTAATATTCCGATCTTGAAAAATCTCCCTTTAGTTGATAAACATGCCCGATATTGGCTTCCGAGCTGGCAATACTGAATTTATCTTTTGTTTCCTTTTTTAATGCAAGCGCTTCCAATTGATATTTCAGGGATTTATCAAAATTTTCCAGGTTGCGGTAAACATTCCCGATATTGTTCATAGAAATAGATATTCCCTTTTTATCGTTCAATCGCTTCCTGATTTCTAATGTCTGCATATGATATTCCAAAGCCAGTTCATATTCGTTTTCCAGGTTATAAAAAACACCAATGTTATTCAAGGTCTGAGTATAGCCGTTCATATCTTCGATCTCTTTGTAAATATCTGCCGCCTGGATCAGGATGTCTATGGCTTTATCACTCTGCTTTAGTTTGTGATATGTGTTCCCGATATTATTCAAAAGGTTGGCGATCTGCTTTTTATCTCCGATCTCTTCTTTAATTTTAAGAGATTGAAGATAATGATTTAAAGCACTTTCATAATCTCCAATTCTTATGTAAATATTTCCCGTATTATTCAGGGCAACAGACGCCGTGATAAGATTATTATCTTTTTTAAAGAATTCCGTCGATCTCTTATAAAATTTCAATGCCAATGCATAGTTGTTCAGATACCAGTGAGTCATGCCGAGACAATTTGAAAAATAAGCGATGTCATTAATATTCTTATTTTTCTCACTTATTTGCAGTGCCCTCCGGAAATATGGAATTGCTTTATTGTTTTCTTCCAGGTAAACATAAATGTAGCCCAGCTTACTCAAAGTTTTAGTCAGATGTTCTTCATCCTTATGTTTTTCATCAATAGACAAAGCTTGAAGATAGTACGTTAATGCAGTTTCATATTCCTTTGATATCTTGTATGCATTACCGATATTATTTAATGCGATTGCTTCCTGCCGGTGATCTTTCCGTTCTCTTGCTTCCTTGAGCGCAAGCTGTCCGTATTCGATGCTTTTATCCTGTGAGATGTCCCTGCATTCCAGGGAAAGTTCATTCAGGATTTCAGGTCTTTTTTTGATAAATGCTTTTTCGAGAAAAGCCTCCAGACTATCTATGCGGGAAGTTGAAAAAAGATTAAAATGAAAAAGAATAACTAACAAAATGAAAAAAACTTTTTTCATAATTCCTCCAGTTGAACTCGGACAATGTCAAATTAAGAAAAGGCTTTATTATTTTGCAATAACAATTTATTAAAATGCGGAAATTTTAATGATTATATAAAGTTGAATATATTATATTTCGCACCTACGGAGCTTAGTCTGACATCCTTTCATTTGTCACAGGGCTTACGCCCTGCGTTAAAAATATTACGCTCCGATGGAGCTGAACTAGGACAATTCACCAGATACTAACAAGTTCACCAGAAGTGAACTATATTCAACCCTTTCAGGGTAGGATGAAATGTTTTTGATTTACCACCGGTTTCACCGGCGGCTAATTGTATTCAACCCTTTCAGGGTAGTGTTGTCTGAAATCTTATTCTGAAATCTTCTTGTGTTTCCTATATCCCCTATTTTGAAAAATGGTAGGAATAAGTTCTTTTAGCCACAGAGTGACGTTATATCGGTAGCACAGGGTGTTAGCCCTGTGTAGATATAATGGTTGTTTTCAAGCTACAGAGTAGCGGCATATTATTATATTTCGCACCTACGGAGCTTAGTCTGACATCCTTTCATTTGTCACAGGGCTTACGCCCTGCGTTATAAATATTACGCTCCGATGGAGCTGAACTAGGACAATTCACCAGATACTAACAAGTTCACCAGAAGTGAACTATATTCAACCCTTTCAGGGTAAGATGAAATATTTTTAATTCACCACCGGTTTCACCGGCGGCTAATTTTATTCAACCCCTTCAGGGTTGGGCAGATTGTTCTTGATTCATTACCCGTTGGTTACTTTTCTGTTCCATCGACTAACCCAGTGAAATAGTCTTTCAGAATTTCACGGGTTAAAAAGTCGAAGGTTAGTATTTCTGCCATCCTCTAGCGAAAAGACTGTCCGTCCACTTCAGTGGGTGGAATCCGCACCGATGAAGCTTACTTCTTGACGAAAAAAGCAGTTTACATTCTCTTTCAACTAAATAAAAAAGTGAGGATAAAATGTATTATTTCCGCAATGATCTGGAACAGAAAAAACCTGTAAATATAAACGTTCCACACAAAAAAATAAAGATGGGATTGAATGAAAGCACTTTAAATCCATTTGAAAAACTCGGGGATAAATTTATTGAAAAATTTCGAAGTGTTCCTTTGAACCGATACTTCAATGATGTAACAAAAGAACTTAAAATGAAACTTGCAGATTACACGGGCGTCCCACCGGAATGCCTGACTTTTGGTAATGGTGCAGATGAAATGCTTTATTACATTTTTACAGCAGTTCGGGAAAACAACAATTCGTTTGCCGTATCGCTTGCTCCTTCCTACTTTGATTATAAAAGTTATACAGGTGCAGTGGGAATGGGGATCAAGTTCCTGTCACTTCAACCTGATTTTGATTTTTCTGTAAATGAATACTTGAAGTTCTCAGATTCCAAAGACTGCACATTGGCAATCCTGTGTAACCCGAATAATCCCACCGGCAATCTTCTGAACGATAAGAAGATAACCAAAGTGATAGAAAACAGTAGCCGCCTGGTTCTTATCGATGAGACCTATTTTGAATTTTCCGGCAAAACGTTTGCAGATACAATCGAAAAATATCCAAACCTGGTGATCGTTCGTTCTTTTTCCAAAGCATTTTCTGCAGCGGGTCTGCGTTTCGGATATATTATTTCCCGACCGGAAAATATCAGGGAGTTGGAAAAAGTAATGACCATCTTTCACCTGAACTTGGTGACGCAGGCATTTGTTGTATCCATATTGGAAAACAAAGAAATATTTCTGGAGCATAATCGTAAGATCATCGAATCACGCGAATCTTTATACAAAGAATTAGCAGAGATTCCCGGTATCTCAGTTCATAATACGGCAACGAATTTTTTGATCTTTTCTATCGGGGAAAGAACCGAGGAGCTTTTCAATTTTATTTCCGAAAATAATATTGCCATCCGCCCGGTTTGGCATCATCCGGTGCTTAGAAATTATGCTCGTGTAACTATCAGCAATAAAGAAGACAATGCCGTTTTCCTGGAAAGAGTAAAAGAATTTATGAGGAGATGATACATGCTTGAAGGATTAATTGAAACGATTGTTTTTATTCCGTTACACGCTGTTATTCTCTGGGTATTATGCAGTCTTGGAGTAGAGCGACAAAGTTACGTCAAAGCTCTCATAACTACAGCAATTATTTTTATAACTATTTTCTTGCTGGGACTCCTGAATTTCAAAGGATTTCATGCATCGATTTTAATTTTCTTTTTTCAAAGATGGTATTTCAAGATTATTTTCTCATTTTTAGTTTTAAGATTGATCTATAAATTTGATTGGCGTTCATTAATTATAATCCAGATTTTATGGTTTGTTATTCAGATACCTATAAATATTTTACAAAATAAATTAATGTCAGTTTTCTTTTAGGAAAATCCGCCAGAGGCGGATAAATCCCGCATCAGGCAGATAAATATTCAACCCATTCAGGGTTGAGTAGGTTGTTCTTCGTTCACCACCGGTTTCACCGACGGCTAATTTTATTAAACCCTTTCAGTGTAGTGTTGTCTGAAATCTTATTCTGAAATCTTCTTGTGTTTCCTATATCCCCTATTTTAAAAAATGGTAGGAATAAGTTCTTTTAGCCACAAAGTAGCATTATATCGGTAGCACAGGGCGTTAGCCCTGTGTAGATAGAATGATTATTTTCAAGCTACATAGTAGCGGCATATTATCATATTTCGCACCTACGGAGCTTAACCCTATATCCTTTCTTTTATCACAGGGCTTACGCCCTGCGTTACAAATATCCTGCTCCGATGGAGCTAACAGCAGATGAATCATCTAGAGTTGGGTAGGTTGTTCCTGATTCGCTACCGGCTAATTACTTCCTGTCCCATCGACTAACCCAGTGAAATAGTCTTTCAGAATTTCACGGGTTAAAAAGTCGAAGGTTAGGATTTCTGCCATCCTCTAGCGAAAAGACTGTCCGTCCACTTCAGTGGGTGTGTATTTCCTGCTTTCACGCTGGCTGACCAGTTGAAAGATTTCCTACTTTTAGTTCCTTCTCTTAACCAAAGAGAATGCCCAGTCTACGCAGAGCTCCGCCTTGGCAAGTAGGATGAGTTCTTCAATTTGAAAATCTTTTATCTTCCATCTCTTTTAATTTTTTCTTTAAAGCTGTTATCAGTTCATCTTTTTTGCTTAATTCATTCTCAAATTTACTGTTCACGATATTATTATAGGCAAGAATGAATTTTAAAGAAAGCTTGATCCTGCCAGCCAGTTTGGTCAAAGCCTGTTCATCTCTTTTGCCGTAAGAAGTTCCATCGTTCTTCTTTCCCAGGGCAAGGAACCATTTATGTTCCAGATCATAAAGGACGGGAATTACAAGTGCAAAGCTGGCGATCTCCTGCTGATTTTCGTTCAAAGCACCATAATTGCGCATCATCCTGTTTTCCAGCAAATAAAGATGGATATCCTCTACCTTAGAGTTTTCTACAACATCACTTCCTCTTATTTCGTTGTATTTGTAACTTTTCATTTCCTTATCGTAGGAAACCAGAGCAACTTTGGTTATTGGAAGTCTTTGAATTAAATTTTCACAGATATATTCTTCAAAACCCTCGATCACGCTTTCTCCCGAAATTGATTCTGCAAAAGTATCGGTTTTTTCCAGGAAATCCAGATCCGAAGTATTTAACTTATTATCCACAAATCTTTCCACTCGATTCCTTACCGGATTGAAAAAAGCAAGAAGCCCTATCGTAGCAGGAATTCCGGCGATGAACTCCGAACCTACGAACTTTCCAAATATAGATTGGAGAAGTTCTCCCAGCGAATAATCCACAAATCCGAAAAAAGTTACAAAAACTACACCAATTATTGTATAAATCATCGTACTTCTTATTTTCACATCCATTGTTGTTCCTGTAAGAAGTCCCCAGGTAAAAGAACCGAAAAACCACAATATCCCAATGAAAAAACCTAAAAGCGAAATTAACAATAAAACAGCCATTACACCTGTAAGAAAATTATGAATTCCAAACTGCATTGTGTCGGTTAGTCCATAATAAAAACCTAATATGAGTGCGAATATGATCGTAGCGATAATCGATATAAGAGAAATGAAAATTCCTCTGAACGCATTTAACAATCTCTTCATACCTATCGAACCTGTTTTCTTATATGCTTTCCATAAGACGATAAATCCAATAAAAATCCAGATTGCAGACCAGATATAAAGAAAAATTGCAAATTCAAAATTAAATATTGAACTCAAAATAAAAACAGTTAATACTAAAATAACTGTAAGCAGGTAGAGTTTTATTACTTTTTTATCCGGGTTCACTTTCCGGATCATAAAATGGTAGAAAAGAATTCCCAGAAATCCCGAAGAAATAATTGTAATGAACTTAGAGATATTATAATCTGGAAGATCGTTTGGACATGAAAGAAAAAGCAGGAAAAGAATGATCAGAATATTCTCTTTTTTCTCGCTGTATTTTAATAAAAGAAATGAATTGAAAAAAATAAATAATAGAAATAGTAAGTTTATCCCGATATTTATCAATCCCGAATAATCCCTGTTTGGGATGGTTTGAATTGTAACGATTCGAGTGGAAATACTATCCGAGTACGTTACCTCGACTTCTTTTTTGCCTTTTATTGTCTTCCGGATATCTTTATTTATATTGCTTGTTTGAACATTTACACCCTGGTTAAAAAAACTGAAATGCAAATTCAGTTTATGCCCGGTAGTATCCGCAACAGCTTCTTGCTCCGAAATTTCTACTTTTAATGTATCGACTGCAATTATCACTTTATTCTGAAAAATATCTACAAGTGTGGAATCATTAAAATTAATTGCTTTCCCGTTTTCTATCTCGAAAGGCAGCGATCTAATAAAAACTTCCTTCGAAATTGTAAATCCCCAATTGATAATATTAAGAAATATGAACAGGAAAAATAATATCCAGCTTGTTCTATATAATATTTTAAATACTTTATCTGACATTTGTTCTCCCTTTGTATCTAATTCAAAATAGTACTTGACCAAAATAATGTGAAACCTGTAAAGAAAAATAATGTAAAAAGAGGAAATTATGATCCAGAGAAAAAAAAAACAAGTAATAAAGATCGGCAATATCTTCATCGGTGGTGATAATCCGGTTTCAATCCAATCGATGACAAATACCAGAACAACCGATATGAAAAGCACACTCCGGCAGATAAGAGAACTGGCTTCGGCAGGTTGTGAAATTGTGCGGTTGGCTGTTCCCGATATGGAATCTGCAAAAGTATTAAAAAAAATAAAGAGTTCCATAAATATCCCTCTGATAGCCGATATTCATTTTGATTATAAACTTGCACTGGAATCACTGAAAGCAGGTGTGGACGGACTTCGCCTGAACCCTGGAAATATCGGAAGCGAGCAGAATGTTCTTAAAGTTGTAGATGCTGCCAGGGAACGAAAAATTCCAATCCGCATCGGAGTGAACAGCGGCTCACTTTCCAAAGAGAAAATAAAAAAATACGGAGTTACATCAGAAGCAATTGTAGAAAGCGCCCTGGAACACGTTGCTATCCTGGAAAAAGCAAATTATAGAGAAATGAAGGTTTCGGTGAAAGCTTCGTCCGTTCCACTGACCATAGAATCTTATCGTCTCCTCAGCCGGAAAATCGATTATCCTCTTCATCTCGGAGTAACCGAAGCCGGAACGGAATTTGTGGGAACGATAAAATCTTCTATCGGAATAGGAACTCTTCTTTCGGAAGGGATCGGCGATACGATCCGCGTTTCTTTAACTGCAGACCCTGTAGAAGAAGTACTTGTAGCAAAAGAAATTTTAAAGTCACTCAACCTGAGGAAAGGATTAGAGATCATCTCCTGCCCCTCTTGCGGACGAACAGAGATCGATGTTATCTCTATGGCAAACGAAGTTGAGAAAAAACTGAAATTTCTTTCCGAATCTGATCTGACAATTGCAGTTATGGGGTGCGTTGTAAATGGTCCCGGCGAAGCGAGAGAAGCAGACTTTGGAATTGCAGGCGGGAAAAAAGAAGGATTGATCTTCCAAAAAGGAAAGATAATAAAAAAAGTCCCGGAAAATATCCTTGTTTCAGAACTCATCGAACTTATAAAAACTCAATGCTGAAAAATAAATTCATTCTTTTATTCATATTTCTTTCTGTTCTCTGTCAGGCAGAACTTTTAATTGGAGAAATCGATTTCTCGGGAAATAGCATAATGACAGATAACGAGCTTAGAAAAATAATATATACAATATCCGGAAACAGTTTCGATCAGAAAGTGTTGGTAGAAGATGCAAAGCTGATATCCGAATTCTACAACACGAAAGGTTATTACAATATAAAAGTGCCGTATCCTCAGATCATTACGAAAAGTCCCAGCCGGATAGATGTCATTTTTATCATAGAAGAAAAAGAAAAATTGAATATAAATGAGATCTTATTTTCGGGAAATAATTATTTTCCCGATCAGAAAATATATGATTCCATTTTTAAAAGAAAAACTTCTTTGAATGAATTTCCGGAAGTTATGCAGAATATCCTCGAACTTTATACTTCGAACGGGTTTCTCTTTGCCGAAGTAAGTCTGGATAGTCTTGTAAGAAAAAAAAATTCTGTAGATGCTTATCTGAAAATCTCCGAAGGAAAATTCTGTGAATTCGATGAATTTAAATTCAGGGGAAACAAAACAACAAAGGAAAAAACGCTTCTCCGCATCTCGTATCTAAACAATGTGAAAATCGTTACACCACACACACTTGAACGTTCTGCAGAAAACATCAGGGAAAAAACATATATCAAGAATTGCGAGATCATTCCGCTGAATCATCATCAACTGCTTTTTGAGATCGAAGAAGACCGGATGAGCCTGATCTCCGGGA
>Ga0255377_1217_pt1 | contig 10689 bp, 8 predicted proteins | sample ANMaggSeSYBR01G9_FD_182099 | JGI IMG/M metagenome (GOLD analysis project Ga0255377, IMG submission 182099) | Sediment cell enrichment communities from methane seep in Santa Monica Basin, California, United Staets - ANME aggregate JGI... | ecosystem: Environmental > Aquatic > Marine > Cold seeps >... | reverse complement strand
TTTATAATGAAGACTGAAGCGATAAAGTAAAAAAGTGCGAGATAAATAAAAACAACCGGAAAATTTCCAGAGTTTAAATCAAGTATGAAGCCACTGAGCCACGGACCTAAAAATCCTGCAACAAACCCATACGCTGTGAAGACAAGCCCAAATATTCTGCCAAAATTAACAAGCCCGAAGCAATTAGATACAAGAGGTGCTGATACTGCAAACATTGCCCCGAAAGCAAGTCCGACACAAGCAGCCAATAAAGACACAACAACCAGGTTGGTTGAAAATATGAGTATAATGTATGCTGAGCCTGATATTAAGAAACATACCATAAGTATTTTTTGATGGGCAAAATAATCTGCAAGTCTGCCACAGATCAAGCGCCCTGCACCATTGGTAATACTGAAACCAATAAGAATCCAGACATATTGGTCAAGGCTGAGCCCGAGAAAGCCTCCATAGGAAGCAGAAAGTGGTATCATGGATATACCTCCTGCTCCTGCCAGTGCCCATACACCCCAAAGCAGCCAAAAAGGTTTTAACCGGAGTGTCTCTTTAAAACTTAAAATACGGGATTGATCTTCTGCTGTAACAGGTTTTTGTTTTTCTCCTGAAACATTATCAGGTGAACGAATAAAGAATGAAGCCGCTGCTGAAATTGCTAAACATAGTAATGCTGCAATGCTTGTCATAACAACTGCACCATAAGATAAAAGCAAGATTGTAAGAAAGGGTGAAACTATTGCAGCAGATCCTCCAAAAAGCAAATTCACCATCCCTGTTGAAATTCCTTTGTTCTCCGGGTAAAGGTGTTGAACTATTGTCAATACAGGGATATAAACAAATCCACAAAAAAATCCTGTCACAACTGCCCAGACATATGCTCCAGTCATGGAAGTTGCAAAGCCTGCACAAAACATGGCAACAGCACAGATAAAATTACCAAAAAATATTAAATAATGATATTTAATTTTTTCCTGGAGTTTGCCTGTAAGATACATTGAACAACCAGTCCCAATGAGAATAAAAAACATCAATCTTCCGACATCTTCTTTCCCAACATCAAAAGTTTCCTGCCAGTATGATGCCATTACTCCGGGGAATCCAAACACAAACGATCCTGCAAAAAATATCGCCACACAGCACAACAGAAAATTTTTTCTTTTCAATCTGGAATTCATCAAACAAAATCCATCAAAGGTTATTTTTTATTAAAGCCATAACTAAAAACAGGAATTAACCATAACAAATCCAAGTACTTTTTAATATATTAAAAATATGTAATATGATTATTAATAATCTCAATATAAAATCATATAATAAACAGAAAAAATCTATAGTATCTGTTGACAGGTTAAAAATACCTTTATATACTCATGCAACGATGAATAATCACAAGTGTTTATTAATTTTTAGTAACTTGTGAAAGGTGGTAATCTTAGATTTTAACAGCATCAAGGAGGTGCAAGTGAAAGACGAACTAAAGTTGCACAAGAAGCAACAGGAGAAATCAGGGGTTTCCAGGAGGGATTTTCTTAAAACCTTAACTGGAACAGCCGCTGGAATTGGTATTTCACAGGTCTTTAATCCCGCAGTTGTTGCAGCATTGGAAGCAGGGTTGAAAAATCATCCTGTACTCTGGATTCAGGGTCAGGGGTGTAGCGGATGTTCAGTGTCACTACTGAATAATGTTGAACCCACCATTGCTGACGTTCTGCTCAAAGTCATAAGCCTACAGTATCACCCTACTGTTATGGCGAGTGAAGGCGAAACAGCTCTTGAGAATCTTTATAAAATTGCCAAGCAGGAAAAAGGCAGATTCTCACTTGTGGTTGAGGGAGCAATCCCGACAGCTGCTAAAGGGAAATACTGTATTTGTGGCGAACTTGGCCATAAAGAAATCACCATGGTTGATATGACTAAAGAATTGGGTGAAATGGCTGGTAGCGTCCTTGCAGTTGGAACATGTGCTGCATACGGTGGAATTCCTGCCGCCAAAGGTAGTGTTACCGGTGCAGTCGGTGTAACTGAGCTATTCAAAAAATATGGTATTAAAACACCTGTTGTAAACATTCCAGGCTGCCCAATACATCCTGACTGGGTTGTTGGATCAATCGTACATTTACTCACAAAAGGTATTCCTGAGCTTGACGCAGACGGGCGTCCGGTTATTTTCTTTGGTGAGAACATTCATGAAAACTGCCCACGGCTTGATGCTCTGGACAATGATATTATGTCTAAAACATTGTCAGACCCAGAAGGTTGCCGCATGGACTTAGGCTGCGCCGGACCAGATACATACGCAGACTGTTACAAACGTAAGTGGAACACCGGTATAAACTGGTGTGTAGACAATGCTGTCTGTATTGGCTGTGTTGAACCAGGATTTCCTGATTCATCATCTCCCTTCTATGTAGCTAAATAAAAAAAATAAGACCAAGGAGGTTTTAATATGGCAGGTTGTAAACCACAATCGGAACCAGCTGGCTCCGGTAAAAAAATAAAGATTGCCATTGATCCTATAACCAGGATTGAAGGTCATCTTAAAGCAGAAGTTGAAGTGAAAGGCGGAGTTGTTGTTGACGCCAAAATATATGGTGGCATGTATCGTGGGTTTGAACAAATACTAACTGGCAGAGATCCAAGAGATGCTCCTCAGATTACACAGAGAATCTGTGGTGTTTGTCCTACAGCCCATGCACAGGCATCAAGTTTAGCACTTGATGATGCATTTGGAGTAAAAGTTACTGACAATGGAAGGATTGCAAGAAACCTTATTTTAGGCGCTAATTTCCTTCAATCTCATATTCTTCATTTCTACCATCTTGCAGCACTTGATTATGTAAATGGTCCTGATGTTGCACCTTTTATACCAAGATATGAAAACAATGATGTCCGTCTGGACAAAGCAACTAATGCAGTTGGTGTTAATCAATATCTTGAAGCACTTGAGATGAGAAAAATATGCCATGAAATGGTAGCTCTGCTTGGCGGTAAAATGCCTCATGTTCAGGGAGTTGTTGTTGGAGGAGCCACTGAAATTCCTACAGCTAAAATTCTTAATGAATATGCAAAACGGTTTAAAGTAATTAAGAAATTTGTTGAAGAAAAATATCTACCTTTAGTTTATCTGCTTGCAGGACCTTATGGTGATCTGCTCAAATGCGGTGTTGGACATAAAAACTGTATCGCGTTTGGTGTATTCCCACTGGACGCAGCTGGTAACACTCTATTAAAGGCCGGAGCCTACACTGATGGCAAATTTTCCTCATTTGATCCTGACAAAATCAAAGAAGATGTAAAGCACTCATTCTTTAAAGATTCGACAACAGGACTCAATCCAAAAGTTGGTAAAACTCTGACGGATCCGGAAAAATCAACTGCTTACAGTTTTATAAAATCACCTCGATATGATGGTAAACCCCATGAAGCAGGCCCACTTGCCCGAGTCTGGATAACCAACCCTGCCCTTTCTAAAGCCGGTCAAGCAGTCTTTGGTACGAATGCAAAAGTCCGCGATATCGGTGATGCAGCATTCTCAATTCTCGGCAGACATGTTGCAAGAGCTGAGGAGACTTTAGTTGTAGCAAATGCTGTGGAGCAGTGGTTGCAAGAAGCAAAACCAGGAAAAGAGACATTGGTTCCTGCTGAAATTCCAAAATCCGCTGAAGGACTTGGACTTTCTGAAGCACCTCGTGGTGCACTGCTTCATTACGTTGACATTAAAAACAGTGTAATTAGCAATTATCAGATTACATCAGCAACAATCTGGAACGCAAACCCAAGAGATGATAAGGGGATAAGAGGTCCTATGGAAGAAGCTCTTGTTGGAGTTCCTGTACCAGATCCTAAAAATCCGGTGAATGTGGGGCGCCTGATACGCTCCTTTGATCCCTGACTGGGTTGTGCCGTCCACGTGCTGGACGCAGATACAGGTGAGGTTACAGTTGTTGACGTACCTCTCTAACAGCTAAACTTTGAATTTTGTTTAAAAAGGGGTGAATTTTTTCACCCCTTTTTTCTTTATAATATTTATTGAAAAATGAAAAAATGAAAAAATTAAAAAAGCTTCTTGTATTGGGTGTCGGAAACACTCTGATGATGGACGAAGGGTTTGGTGTCCATGCTATATATGAATTCTGGAAAGAAAAAGAAGACTGGGATGAAAACCTGGTAGATTTTATAGATGGTGGCACTTTTACCCAGGATATTTTTTTTCTCTTTGAAAAGTATGAAATCCTACTTGTTCTCGATATTGTGAGAGCAGGAAAAAAACCCGGAACAATCTATCGACTTTTAGAAAACGAACTTAGAAGGGATAAAAAACAGCCATTATCATTACATGATATTGATCTCCTTGATTCTCTGGATATGGCTGCCATGGTAGGACACAAACCAGAACTTATAGTTCTTGGTATTGAACCTGAAAAAATTAATTGGAGTACTGAGCTTACACCAACATTGAAGAAAGCATTTCCAACTTACATGAAGGCAGCGCGAAACGAAATCAAAAAACTTCTTGGCCTGACTTAAAAATAAAATCATAAATATAAATGCTGTAAAATATTTTATTTAGCCATTCCTTTGCTTGACACTTATAAGCAAACTTAATATAGATAAATATATTCCATTTTATAAATTCTATTAGCTAAGGATTTATTATGACTGATGATCTGACCAAAGAACGAAATGAATATCTGTTAAAGGCTATTAAAACCCTCAAAAGGCAAGTTTTCATCATATCTGAAGATTTCAAAGTACTTGCTGCTACCGACTGGGCTGTTTCCAGAACTAAAACACCTTCGTTTGCACACGTTAAAGGTAAAAAATGCTACAAAATATTTTTTGGCGAAGAAAAACCCTGCAGCACTTGTCCTGCAGCTTCAGTGAAGATAACAGCTGACTCAGTAGTACGGCATATTACCAAAGACAGTAATACGGCAACCTGCTTATATGCTTACCCCATAGATGATCCTGAACTTGCCAAGTCCAGAAAAAAAACCATTGTTGTGCTTGATTTTAATATAGAAGCCTTTGATATGCACGATGACAGACGGGTAGTATCAGATGCATTTCTTCGTAACCTTATTTCAAGTGCAGTGGATGGAATAATAGCTTCGGACCGTACAGGTAAGGTAATTATTTTTAATAAAGCTGCCACTAAAATAACAGGGTATTCAAAACAACAGGCCTTGGAAACTCTTGATATCCGAAACATCTACCCACCCGGGGATGCCAGGGAAATCATGAAAAACCTGAGGAGTGACTACTATGGCGGGAAGGGCATACTCAAACCATATAAACAGACATGTCTTAGAAAAGATGGAACGCCTGTCCAAATAAACCTGACTGCTTCTATTGTCTATGAAGGAGAAAAAGAAATAGCGACCCTTGGGTTCTTTCATGATCTTACTGAAACAATCCGCATGGAAAATAAGCTTAGAAAAATTCAGAATCAACTCCTTCAGTCTGAAAAAATGTCCTCTTTAGGACAACTTGCTGCAGGTGTAGCGCATCAACTTAACAATCCCCTTGGAGGTATAACGCTTTTTTCTCAACTTATGCTTGAAGAACATGACCTGTCTGAAGATGCAAAAACTGATATTAAAAGAATAAAAAAAGAAGCTGAAAGGTGCAGATTAATAGTAAAAGAACTCCTTGAATTTGCCCGCCAAACTAAAAAAGAGATTAAACCTTGTGATATTAATGATCTTATCAAAAGAACCTTATTCTTACTCCAGAATCAGTCCATTTTCCAAAATATTAAAATAGTTACTGACTTTCCCGAAGGACTTCCAGAAGCTTATTCAGATGTTCAACAATTAAACCATGTTTTTATGAACATTATTTTAAATGCGGCCGATGCTATGGAAGGGAAGGGAATACTTACAATCAAAACATCTTTTATACAAAAAAATAATGTCATTTTGATTGCAATCTCAGATACCGGACTCGGGTTTGAAGAAGATGTGCTTAAAAATATTTTTGATCCGTTTTTTACTACAAAAGAAGAAGGCAAAGGCACAGGACTTGGATTAAGCATGGCATACGGCATTATTGAAGATCACAATGGAAAACTTTCTGCAGAAAACAATAAAGATAAAGGGGCAACCTTTTTTATTGAGTTACCAACAAAGCAAAGCAATAACTGACAAAGTAATTAGCAGTTTTTAGTTGACATGATAATCTACGATAGATTAGAGTATAAACAGGAAAAAAAATAAATTTTTCATGTACCAATTTCATCGAAGGAGAAAACCAATATGAATGATAAAAAACGAATCCTTGTTATTGATGACGAACCGGACTTTGCGTCAATTGTACAAGCTAATCTTAAAAAAGAAGGCTTTGAGGTTGATGTGGCATACGATGGTGTTGAAGGCCTTGAAAAAGTCAAAGCCAATCCTCCAGATTGTATTGTTCTTGATGTTATGATGCCTGAAAAAGATGGATATGAAGTATGTTCTGAACTTAAAGGTGATGAAAAATACCAGGATATCCCCATTATTATGCTTACAGCAGTAGCTGATCATGTAGGATCAACACGTTATTCACATGCTGATGGGATGAGTATGGAAGCTGATGACTATCTTCCAAAGCCGGCATCTGCAGAACAGATAACAAATAGTGTAAAAGCGTTGATTTAAATTTAACTGAGCTGCTAATTCCCTGATTAGTTAAAAAACTATTAAGTAACAAACTTTTGGTTCACACACATGAAGGTTTTTTGTTTATTCAGTGATGAAAGAGTATTCAGGTCAAGAGCACCAGATATTTATTCATCAATTTTTAAAAAAATTGGCATCCAGGCTGCATATGTACCTTTCAAAGTAATGCCAGATGATATTAGCGATGCCATGAATAGTATACGAGCACTCAATATTGATGGTGCAAGTATTACTATGCCTTACAAAGAATCTGTTTTACCATATATAGATGTCCTCTCTGAAGGTGCTAATATCATTCAGGCTGTCAATACTGTTACCTGCAATAATAACGAACTAAAAGGCTATAATACAAATGCTATCGGGTTCATGGATACACTGGAAGAGACAGGTTTTGATATCAGTAATAAAACAGCCCTTGTATTTGGAACCGGAGGGGCTGCAAAAGCAATTGTTTTTATTCTGAACTGGCTTAGAGCAGACTCTGTTACAATTGCAGGCCGGAATGTTGACAGACTGAATATGATTACTAAAAAATTTGGTGGAAAAGCAGAACACATAAGTTCGGTTTGTTCTCAACCTGTTACTGCAGATATTATCATCAACGCCACTTCCATATCAGGTCCGGAAGAATCTACAGAGCTTGCCCAGTTGATCAGCACAATGGATACCAGAAATTGTGAACTTATCATTGATCTTAATTATGGTCGTGAAAAAAACTTCTGGCAGGACCTGGCAAAATCAAATAAAATAAAATTTATAGACGGACTTACTCCTCTTTCTCATTCTGCAAGGCGTAATCTAATGCTCTGGACTAGAATTGATGTGGATTATAAAGAATTCAGGAAAGCTGCAGATGAATCAATATAAACTTTGCTTTAAGTCAAATCTTAAAAATAGATAAGGAGCATTCATAAGTGACAACAACATTAGATATCAATAAAATTCTTGTTATCGATGATGAGGAAAGCCTCAGATATGGCGCCCAAAGAATACTCTCAAAACAGGGTTTCACTGTCTTCCTGGCTCCAACAGGCCAGGACGGGCTTGATATTATTAAAAAAGAACCTGTTGCAATTGTTTTACTTGATTTAAAAATGCCCGGCATGGATGGAATGGAAGTCCTTGAAAAAATTTCAGCCATGGAGAAACACATTCTCGTTATTGTGATAACAGGGTATGCTACTGTTGAAACAGCCATTACAGCAATGAAAATCGGGGCTTATGATTTTATTCCAAAACCCTATGAACCTGATCAACTCAGAATTGTTGTAAACCGGGCAAAAGAAAGGTTAAGTTTTGAGCAATCTGCAATACACCTTGAAAGAAAACAAAAAGAGACATTAACTGTCCTGCACACTGAACGAAGCAGGACACATACAATCATTGAATCTCTTCCCAATGGTGTTATTGTTACTAATACTGAAGGCAATGTTATCCTCATAAACCCGGCCTGTTGCCAATATCTTGGGATTGTATTTGATGAAGAAAACATTAATTCAATTGACAAATATATTCTGGATAAAGAGCTATGCACTCTTGCTAAAAATATTTCCAAGGGGAAATACATTGATTATACTGAAATCCCATCATCAGAAATTGAGACTAAAGACGGAAAATTCCTTTTAGCACGTTGCAGCCCTGTTATTGGAAAAAAACAGGAATGTCTTGGATGTGTCATTAACCTGATGGATATTTCTGCCATGAAAACACTTGACCTTCTGAAATCAGAATTTGTATCAAAAGTTACCCATGAACTTCGATCTCCTCTCTCAACAATCCATGAGCAACTTGATATGGTCATCAAAAGCGAGCATGAAAAAAGTGATCAGGATGACCAGTACATGCTTTCAAGAGCAAAAGAAAAAGTATATGGATTAATATCAACAATAGGAGACTTGCTTGATCTGTCCCGCATGGAAGCAGGTGCTCCAGCAAAGACACACGAACCGGTCAAAATGGATGAAGTCCTTAAAAATATAACAGATTTTCTCAATACCAGAGCAGAAACAAAAAATCAAAAATTAACTCTTAAAATATCCGATCAGCCACTGCCACCATTAAAAGCAGACATGGCAACACTTGAAAGCGTATTTGGCAACCTTATTTCCAATGCAATCAATTACACTCAGGAAGGCGGAAAAATTGATGTAGTTGTAGATAAAACCGGAAACAATATACGTGTTAAAGTCATTGATAACGGCTTTGGGATTGAAGCAAAACATATGGAATTAATATTTAAACGGTTTTACAGAGTAAAAAATGATAAAACCAGATTCCTTGTGGGAACAGGCCTTGGTCTTCCCATTGTTAAAAGCATTATAGATTCCATGAACGGATATATTGAGGTTGCAAGTGAAGTAGGGAAAGGTTCAACCTTTACTGTGATTCTACCTCTGGATCAATCAGAAAGTGCAATAATGTAATATGGAATAAAAGCCTGCTTTACCGTGCCATACCACTCTAAAATAGTATAGACATAACAGGATTTATGATGCTATGTGTATAAGTAAAATATAAACAATTGTTGTTATCCCACCAAATCGGCGGGATAACAACAATAAAATATATACATACGTTATGGGTAAGGCAAAGAAAAACGAAATGACAAATGATTAAAAAACTGTTTCTAAACGACAAGATTATTTTGATATTAATTCTGCTGAATGCAGTAATAATATTCATAAGTGGCTTTGCATTAACAGAAACAAATAAAATCCTATTAAACATTATTGACAATACAATAACAGGATTGTTCATTGTTGAAATAATTATAAAACTACGTGAATATGGAATTAAAAAATATTTCTCATTAAACTGGAATAGATTTGATTTCTTATTAGTTGCTCTTTCTGTTCCAGCATTGATTTCTTTCATTTTGAATATTGAAATGACAAGCATAAGTTTTTTATTGGTGTTCAGGGTTATGCGTGTTTTCAAGTCATTTAGATTTTTGAAATTTATTCCAGGAATAGAACACTTGATAAAAGGAGTTCAAAGAGCATTAAAAACATCAATTATTGTTCTAATTGGTTTTGCTATTTACATTTTCATTATTGGTATTTTTTCATTTTATCTTTTCAAATCAAGTTCCCCTGAATATTTTAGTAATCCTTTGACTTCACTTTATTCAGTATTTAAAATTTTCACAGTTGAAGGTTGGTTTGAAATCCCTGAGCAAATAACAAAAGAATTTTCACCTTTATCAGCATTCTTTACTTACTTTTATTTCATCTTTATTTTGCTAACAGGCGGAATATTTGGACTTTCGTTAGTAAATTCAATTTTTGTGGATGCAATGGTAAGCGACAATAATGATGAACTTGAACAAAAAGTAGATAATCTTGATAAAAAAATAACTGAATTATTAATACAAAATAAGGAGCATTATGGAATTTCAAAATAAATTAAAAGGACTGGCTGATAGAGTTGCCGACTTGAAAAAAAACATTCAAACAGAAGAAGCAACAAAAAATGCCTTTATAATGCCATTTATCCAAATTCTTGGATATGATGTTTTTAATCCAATGGAAGTAATCCCAGAATTTACAGCGGACATCGGTATTAAAAAGGGAGAAAAAGTTGATTATGCAATATTACAAGACGAAAATCCAATAATTTTAGTTGAGTGTAAATATTGGAAAGAAAACTTGGATGTTCATAGTTCTCAACTTCATAGATATTTCCACGCAACCAAAGCACGTTTTGGACTTTTAACAAATGGACTTAAATACAGGTTTTATACAGACTTGGAGCAAAAGAATGTAATGGACACCGAAGCATTCTTAGAATTTGACATTGAAAACATAAAAGAAAATACAGTTAATGAATTAAAAAAATTTCAAAAGGTATCGTTCGATATTGATAAAATAATCGATAGTGCAAGTGGATTAAAATATTCAACTGCCATCAAAGAAATATTAATTCTGGAACTTTCCGAACCATCAGAAGAATTTGTGAGATTTTTCACAAAACAGATTTATACCGGCAAAATAATTACAAAAAAAGTCCTTGAACAATTTAACGAGATTGT
>Ga0255377_1213_pt1 | contig 10746 bp, 8 predicted proteins | sample ANMaggSeSYBR01G9_FD_182099 | JGI IMG/M metagenome (GOLD analysis project Ga0255377, IMG submission 182099) | Sediment cell enrichment communities from methane seep in Santa Monica Basin, California, United Staets - ANME aggregate JGI... | ecosystem: Environmental > Aquatic > Marine > Cold seeps >... | reverse complement strand
GTTCACTGGCAGTTCCACCAACTGTTCTGACTTGCTCCTGTTCCTCTCCGATGCATCCAAGTGTAATTACACTGCAAAGTATGATCATTGTCATGAAAAATATTATTTTTTTCATTATGTTTCCTCTGCATATCTATTTAGTTGTGTATGTCCAGTTGTGTATGCCTGTATCCGGTGTCACTTTGCATGTGTAACATGCTGTTATAGATTTCTGTTTGTATTTCTGTTTGTATAAATACGTTATGTTTAAATATCATAACGCTTTAAATTGCAAATAACCATTGATCAAATGGTGGTAATTGGAATACAGTATCTTCTGAGGTTAATCACATGGACGAAAATATCCAGCAAATCCGTGACCCTGAACTGCTTTCACAGATCGGGAAGGTGGTTTCGTTCCACGGATACCTGAGTACCGGGGCATTCATAGGTATCCAGATGTTCAACATTGCAAAAAAGGCACTTGACCTGCAGGATGGAGAGCGCATATTCGTGACATGTGAGACATACAACTGCCTTCCGGATCCTTTCCAGGTACTTGGGGGTGCTACCATCGGGAACAAGGGCTTAAGGATTGCAGACTCCGGGAAGATGGCTGTTGTGGTAAACAGGCATGTTCCGGCGGGTGTGACATCAGTGCCTGGGATAAGGATATACCTGGATCCAAATAGGACAAAAAAAAATCCAAAATTACACGCATGGTACCTGAATACTGAGAAGATCTCCCATAAAGAGGCCATTCATGATCTTATAAAAGCCGGAGATGATGCGTATACTTACGAAATGGTCAATGTTGAAGTTCCTATAAAACCAAATAAATGTATAAAGATGTGTGGAGAGTGTGGAGAGTATTTTGTCCAGTATGGGGAAGAAGTTCTCTGCAGTACATGCACAGCATAATAGATAGGTGGAATAATGGAGGAAATTAAATGAACGAATCGGTGTTTCAGACAAAAGACGATAAGCAGCTGGTTTACATCCCTGAGAAATGTGTGTTGTGTGGAACCTGCGTAATGATTTGCCCAAAAGATTCACTTGTGATCGGATCTGTGGGTGCCGTGGCAAGGGGACTAGTTGATGATGCTTTTCTTAATAGCATGCCGGATACCTGTATAGTATGCGGGATGTGTGCCAAGGTGTGTCCGACAGGTGCACGGGAAATGAGGCAGGCTGGCGAGACTGTGAAAGATGAGATGTATATTCATGGTGCCATAAAGCCTACGACCATAAACGACGACTGCGTGCATTGCGGCCTGTGTGAGCAGGTTTGTCCGCAGGGATGCATCGAAGTTAAGCAGTGGCTGGCGAATGACGGCAGCGTCGTTATGGATGGTAAAACTACGATCAACCAGGAATGCTGTGTACACTGCGGCTGGTGTGCAGCTGTTTGTCCTGTCGATGCCATCACAGTGGAAAAGCCTTTTGCAGGCGAGTGGAAGATGGATGAAGATACGTGCCAGACATGCCGCACCTGTATAGACGTGTGTCCGTGTGACGCGCTCTTTGCCCGTAAATGGGATGCAGGCGAAAGGGTTGAGAAAGTCACCCACAGACCGGATGCCTGTATCTACTGTGGTGCCTGTGCAGTTGCCTGTCCTGTTGAGTCTATAACTGTTACAAAAAGTGCGATCGTGCCTGAAATGGCAAAGAAAAACCCGTTTGAAAAGAAACTTGTCGACATACCCACTCCTAAACCAACCCGAACCACGATACTGGTCACAGATGAAGACATGTGTCTTGGATGTGGGAACTGCGTCATAGTCTGTCCGGTCAACGCCTTATCAGATCCATATCTCGCTTCCGGACATCTCAACGAACTGGACAGCAAACCGTTGCTTGAGATCGTGAATGGTACCGTTAAAGTACTTGACCAGGAACTGTGTAACGGCTGTGGCACATGTGCTATGATCTGTCCTGTTGATGCGATAAAACTTGAAATAAAGGAGGTGTGATCATGGCTGGTAATAAAACAATAGCAATCAAGAATGGATATGTGTTTGATCCCTTAAATGAGATCGACGGGGAGATAATGGACATCTTCGTAAAGGACGGTAAAGTGGTGCATGAACTATCTGATGCTGACAGGAAGAATGGGAAAGTGATCGATGCAAAAGGTATGACTGTCATGCCTGGCGGTGTTGATTCACACTCCCATATCGCAGGAGCAAAGGTCAACGGCGGAAGGATGATGCGTCCCGAAGATAGTTACAAGTGGACCAGGAAGAAAACTTCACTTACTCACTCAGGTACAGGTTATACTGTTCCGTCCGTGTATCTTGAAGGATACCAATATTCCCAGATGGGATATACTACTGTCTTTGAAGCTGCAGTCCCGCCACTTGAAGCACGCCACACGCATGAAGAGATGCGTTCGATACCAATGATAGACACAGGTGGCTACCTCGTGTTGGGTAACAACTGGTTCCTTATGCGCTACCTGCGTGAGGGTGAGATCGAGAGGGCTGCGAATTATGTTGCATGGATGATGAGGACACACAAGACCTACGGGATCAAGTGCGTTAACCCTGCAGGTGTCGAGAACTGGGGCTGGGCAGAGAATATCGGGGCACTCGATGAAGCTAACATCCACTTTGGGGTCACTCCGAGAGAGATGATACACGGGCTGTGCGAGATCAATGAACTTCTTGGACTTCCCATGTCAATGCATCTACACTGCAACAACCTCGGGCAGCCCGGATGTTTCGAGATAACAAAAGATTCACTTGAAATACCATCGCATATCAAGACGAAACAGAATCTTGATGTCGAGTGGGCAGAGACTAAGGTGGACTCTAAAAGAAAACAGTCAGTGTACCTCACCCATGCACAGTTCAACAGTTTCGGGGGAACAAGCTGGGGAGACTTTGAATCCGGAACAAAAGCGATAATAGATCACGTGAACCAGACCGATTACATTGTAATGGACAGCGGTTGTGTTCCTTTCGGGGAAGCAACAGTTATGACAGGTGACGGGCCGGCTATACATAACCTGTATAAACTTACAGGCAACAAGTGGTCAAATACTGATGTAGAGATGGAGTGCGGTTCCGGTATTCTGCCTTTTACATACCTTAAGAGCAACCCGATACACAGTGTCCAGTGGGCGATGGGTCTTGAACTCCTGCTGCTTGTAAAAGATGTGTGGAAGTCTATTATGACACCCGACCAGTGCGATCCTTGATCGTCCGTACTTCCCAAGGAATTCCACCAGATCCTCGCCGCATTCCTCAGGACCGCTGTCCTTACAGTGAACGCTCCCCTCGATCATACCGAGATTTCGCATCACTGCATTCAGACTGGCGATGAAGATCGCCCTCCTGAAGTTGTTCGTAAGTTCCATATCCAGGACATCCCTAAGCGTTCCCTCGAAATTGCCGTGCATATCTGTGAATGCCTGACCGAAACTGCCCCGAAACTCAGCCTGCATCAGCCGCTCATCCCCTTTTAGTATTGGGAAATCCTCGCTCTCAGGATTTCCTATAGCTTCTTCAGGGGTCAGGGGTTTAGCCCTGATCATTATTGTTTCGTTTAACAGGTCATTTTCTTCGACAATTAGTTCAAATTTATCTCTTATCACTGAGTACATTCATATCCTATCCCCTGATAACCATCAACAGCACAACCGTCACACGTCATATATCCCTGCATCATTCCTGCATCATTCCTGCATCATTTCTACATCATTCCTGTATCGTTCATATCACCCGATGTGCTCCGGTATAAACATAAAGGTCAGGTTTGCGTGCAAATGCCACCAGACTCATACCTACCTCATCTGCAAGCCTTATGCCTTCACTCAGAGGCGCAGACTTGCTGGCAATAAGCGGAAAACCAGCACGTGCTGCCTTGGCAACCATGGTGGCCGAGAGCCTGCCTGTCGTTAGAAGCGCACAATTCGCAGGGTCGATACCTTTGAGTACCGCTTTCCCAACTGCCTTATCAACAGAACACGCCCGGCTAACATCCTCAGAGAACGTAAGTATATTTCCCGATGAGTCACAGATCATCGATGAGTGCGTTCCACCAGTTCTTCTCCATGCCTTCCCACGCACCTTGAGTTGATCGATTGCATTAAAGATATCCTTCACTTCAAAGCAGATGGTCGATTTAACCGGACTTAAACTTTCTGTGCCTGTACTTTGCTGCATGCGCACCTGCTCAAATCTTGCTGTATCCATCACGATATCACATACAATAAAGTCATCATGTAACTCTATGCATATGATCTCATCAGGTGAATCCACAAAACCCTCACATAATAAAAAGCCTGCTGCAAGCTCTTCTAGTTCCCGTGGACTTGTTAAAAAAGTAGTGATATGAACGCCGTTCACATTAAACTTAAAACTCTGTTCAATACTGACATCCACATCTATCTGTGTCCTGCTGTCTCCTATGATCCCAATACACTGCACAGACGTATAAAAAGAAGACGTTTCAGGGGACTTAAACTTCCAGTAATCTTTCCACCCGGCATCATCCCTGTTTACGTGCCAGTCAGTCCCCATATGTTTTTCACGCCATCTTCTTGATCTTTTCGAATAGCTGGTGCATGGTATCCTCATTGCTCTTAGTGTACCCAAACGGAGAGTCTGTAAAAGGCTCAAAGTATATGGGTACATTATCCAGCCGGTAGAACGTACCTGCTGACTCCATAGCATCGATCACACCAGGCAGGACAACATCAGACGCCACCGTAGTCGGGCACGGTGCAATATCCAGGCATACCATAGGTATCTCTGCAAGATATGAAGCGCAGTCCGCAGGTGTGTGGCACACAAGATCGGCACACATGACAAATGCAGCGTCCACATCGCGATTCCTTAGCACGTCTACCATAGTATACTCACCCGGATTATATCTCGGGTAGCCTCTCGCAAAATCAAGACCGAACGGATAACCGTACAGATAGGATGCGATCTGGTTAAAACCTGCAACATTGCAGTGACCTCGTAAGGCCCCTATCGTGAACTTCGTGTGGTTGTTGAGTTCCTTTATGAGGTTTAATGCTGCCTCAACATTCCTGTGTTTGCCGTAGGACGAGCCCACGCCTAATCCCACATATACAGCACCGAAATTGCAATCCTTCATCATTTCCACCATCTGTTTCATCTCAGGAATAGACACACCAGTGATTCTCTCCACCGTTGGATGTGGTTCTTTCCCGTTGAGTATTGTTTGCAGGGCGTTGAAAAGCTCGTAATCCGAGTTGGGATTGAGCTGGATGTGAAGGTCGGCTGCTGCTGCTGTCGGTGTCTTTCTCGGATCCACGCAAATAACAGTCCTGTCGAACCTGCCGCGTTTTGTCCAGTAGCCTCTGGGAAATATACCATATCTGGACATGTGTCTTGGCATTGATTCAAGCGCGTTGCATCCCCAGTACACCGAAAGATTGGTCCTGTTCTTTGTCTGTCCTGCTGTTGCGCCGACTATACCGGATTCCTGGATTCCCATCACAGTCGGACCGTGGCAGATCGTAGCATTGGAATCCACAGCAGCGCCGAGGTATTCCCCGATATGCAATCCCACTTCCTGGGCTTCACATGAAGTCTCACTGCCAAGGAAAAGCAAGGGACGCTTTGCAGACGTGAGTATCTCGGCAGCTTTTGTGATCGCATCGTTCCAGTCTGCCTTCTTAAGCTCGCCGTTCTCTTTTATCATCGGATCCCTGATACGGTGGGAACTCACCACTTCCTGGAACTTGGCATTTCCCATCTTGCATGCGTTCTTAACAGTGATCTCGCCATCCCCGAGTTCTACCTGAATGTCATCGCACGAGCCCCCGCATACAGGGCATATTATATTCTTAGTAAACATCTCACTTTCCTCCTGCATATACTTTCAGGACTACATCTTCTGTGCTGAACACCTCGTCATTGGTGGGTTCAAGTGTGATCTTGCTTCCTTTATATAATGGAGAACCTGTGGAAAACGTATTCGGATCCACAATTACATTTGCCCAGATCGCCCTTGGCATGAACACATGCCCACAACGCACCGAGTCGGTACGCTTTGTATACACAGCAACAGTGTGTTTACCGTCCATACTTGTTATCTTCACTTTTTCCGGGCTGCCCATAGCTTCAAAATCCTCAGGAGCTATCCAGCAGACCGCACACTCCAGCATGTAATCCTCTGTGTTCTTGCTGCCTCCTTTGGCAAGCCTGCCTTCTTCGATCGTACTTCCCGTATTGAGTAATGCTTCCATCTCTTGTCACCTCACAAATCCTCATTTGCATTCTTTGACGTGTACAGTGCACCTTTATTCCGTCCAACAAGTGCGTAGTCACCTGTAAACTTCATGAACTCGCCCTGGCACACAATGTCATCGAATGTCAGGTCAATTTCCGTATCCGCATATTCAAATCCGGGCAGGAAGTTCATGATACTGCCAGCAACAACGATCGTTCCGCCATTCATCTCAGCTCCAACACCGCGTACAGCGTCTCCATTCACAATGATCAGGCCGCCGTTCTGGCGTATACCGCAGAAGTTCTGCACACTGCCCGCAACTTCTATCACTCCCCCGCTCATACCGCCGCCAACCTGGCTTTGGGCACTGCCGTCGATAAGTATTTTACCGCCAGTCATTCCGTGCCAGCTACCGCGATAAGCACAACCTGCATGGTCACCGGCATCACCTGTTATGTGCAGGAGTCCGCCTTTCATTTCCATGCCTGCCCATGCATCGGCATTACCTTTTACAAGAATCTCCCCTCCGTTCATCCCTGATCCGGTATGCATGCCTGTAGAACCTTTGATAATGATACTGCCTCCTGTCATACCTTCGCCAATCCGCTTGACCCTGGTGACATCTCCTTCAATAATGATCGATGTCTCCCCGGCAGAACTTCCTCCCTTGCCCTTAACATCAAAAAACCCTGAAAGGGGTAGTTCGTGTGAACCCTGCCATACAACCAGGTTTTCAATTTCATTTGCGCTCTTTGTGGCAAAAGTATCTGGTGTGATCACCTCTGCCTCCACCATAATATCTATCTCACCTTTTGGTGTAAGTGTAACTTCTTCCATGAAAATCACCCCTCCGCATTGATCTTGATCGGTGTCGGATTCATCAGGTAGCTATCCGGCGTTGGATAGTGGGCAAAACCAACTGTGTAGTATTTGAACCACTCCTTAACGTCAGCAAGCATATCCTTCTCACCCTGTTCTTGTACTTTCACATCCGCGTAAAACGTCCTCTTTTGTGGTATTGCTACGATCTCACCCTGTCTGGATACGATCCCTCCGTCTTTTATGGTGTATTCTGCCTGTGAAAAGTTTCTTACCAGATTCTCGTAATCACGGGTGTCCAGGTTGGTCGGGTCCATGTTATAGATTGTAACATCCCCGTCCGCACCAATACCAAGGCTGCCTTTCCTGTGTGATATACCAACTGTCCTTGCCGGGTTGGCTCTTGTCAGTACTGCAATATCGTAGAGTGACATCTCCCTGTCAACTGCGCCAAGGTCGCTCCTGTCACGGGCCCATTGATGACACTCGTTAAAGGTAGCTTCCCTTGCTTCCTGCGACATTAGCCAGGCAATGACATTCGGATACTTCAAAAATGTGCCTCCGTTGGGGTGGTCGGTTGTCATAATAGACTTCCACACATCTTTTACAAGCAGCAGGAGTTCAAGACCCATCGCCCACTGGACACTGTGTATCGGGTTGCTCTTAAGGTATGTAAAAGGCAGAATACCGGAACCGCACTCCATCTCTACATCAGTATTTGACCACTTGTTGCCTGTAAGTTTATACAGGTTATGTATAGCCGGCCCGTCACCTGTCATAACTGTTGCTTCCCCGAAAGGAACACAACCGCTGTCCATTACAATGTAATCGGTCTGGTTCACGTGATCTATTATCGCTTTTGTTCCGGATTCAAAGTCTCCCCAGCTTGTTCCCCCGAAACTGTTGAACTGTGCATGGGTGAGGTACACTGACTGTTTTCTTTTAGAGTCCACCTTAGTCTCTGCCCACTCGACATCAAGATTCTGTTTCGTCTTGATATGCGATGGTATTTCAAGTGAATCTTTTGTTATCTCGAAACATCCGGGCTGCCCGAGGTTGTTGCAGTGTAGATGCATTGACATGGGAAGTCCAAGAAGTTCATTGATCTCGCACAGCCCGTGTATCATCTCTCTCGGAGTGACCCCAAAGTGGATGTTAGCTTCATCGAGTGCCCCGATATTCTCTGCCCAGCCCCAGTTCTCGACACCTGCAGGGTTAACGCACTTGATCCCGTAGGTCTTGTGTGTCCTCATCATCCATGCAACATAATTCGCAGCCCTCTCGATCTCACCCTCACGCAGGTAGCGCATAAGGAACCAGTTGTTACCCAACACGAGGTAGCCACCTGTGTCTATCATTGGTATCGAACGCATCTCTTCATGCGTGTGGCGTGCTTCAAGTGGCGGGACTGCAGCTTCAAAGACAGTAGTATATCCCATCTGGGAATATTGGTATCCTTCAAGATACACGGACGGAACAGTATAACCTGTACCTGAGTGAGTAAGTGAAGTTTTCTTCCTGGTCCACTTGTAACTATCTTCGGGACGCATCATCCTTCCGCCGTTGACCTTTGCTCCTGCGATATGGGAGTGTGAATCAACACCGCCAGGCATGACAGTCATACCTTTTGCATCGATCACTTTCCCATTCTTCCTGTCAGCATCAGATAGTTCATGCACCACTTTACCGTCCTTTACGAAGATGTCCATTATCTCCCCGTCGATCTCATTTAAGGGATCAAACACATATCCATTCTTGATTGCTATTGTTTTATTACCAGCCATGATCACACCTCCTTTATTTCAAGTTTTATCGCATCAACAGGACAGATCATAGCACATGTGCCACAGCCGTTACACAGTTCCTGGTCAAGTACTTTAACGGTACCATTCACGATCTCAAGCAACGGTTTGCTGTCCAGTTCGTTGAGATGTCCGGAAGCGAGATATGGATCTGATAAGGCGTTGACCGGACAGACTATGACGCAGTTCCCACATCCAAGACACATGTCTTCATCTGTGACCAGTATCGTGGTTCGGGTTGGTTTAGGAGTGGGTATGTCGACAAGTTTCTTTTCAAACGGGTTTTTCTTTGCCATTTCAGGCACGATCGCACTTTTTGTAACAGTTATAGACTCAACAGGACAGGCAACTGCACAGGCACCACAGTAGATACAGGCATCCGGTCTGTGGGTGACTTTCTCAACCCTTTCGCCTGCATCCCATTTACGGGCAAAGAGCGCGTCACACGGACACACGTCTATACAGGTGCGGCATGTCTGGCACGTATCTTCATCCATCTTCCACTCGCCTGCAAAAGGCTTTTCCACTGTGATGGCATCGACAGGACAAACAGCTGCACACCAGCCGCAGTGTACACAGCATTCCTGGTTGATCGTAGTTTTACCATCCATAACGACGCTGCCGTCATTCGCCAGCCACTGCTTAACTTCGATGCATCCCTGCGGACAAACCTGCTCACACAGGCCGCAATGCACGCAGTCGTCGTTTATGGTCGTAGGCTTTATGGCACCATGAATATACATCTCATCTTTCACAGTCTCGCCAGCCTGCCTCATTTCCCGTGCACCTGTCGGACACACCTTGGCACACATCCCGCATACTATACAGGTATCCGGCATGCTATTAAGAAAAGCATCATCAACTAGTCCCCTTGCCACGGCACCCACAGATCCGATCACAAGTGAATCTTTTGGGCAAATCATTACGCAGGTTCCACACAACACACATTTCTCAGGGATGTAAACCAGCTGCTTATCGTCTTTTGTCTGAAACACCGATTCGTTCATTTAATTTCCTCCATTATTCCACCTATCTATTATGCTGTGCATGTACTGCAGAGAACTTCTTCCCCATACTGGACAAAATACTCTCCACACTCTCCACACATCTTTATACATTTATTTGGTTTTATAGGAACTTCAACATTGACCATTTCGTAAGTATACGCATCATCTCCGGCTTTTATAAGATCATGAATGGCCTCTTTATGGGAGATCTTCTCAGTATTCAGGTACCATGCGTGTAATTTTGGATTTTTTTTTGTCCTATTTGGATCCAGGTATATCCTTATCCCAGGCACTGATGTCACACCCGCCGGAACATGCCTGTTTACCACAACAGCCATCTTCCCGGAGTCTGCAATCCTTAAGCCCTTGTTCCCGATGGTAGCACCCCCAAGTACCTGGAAAGGATCCGGAAGGCAGTTGTATGTCTCACATGTCACGAATATGCGCTCTCCATCCTGCAGGTCAAGTGCCTTTTTTGCAATGTTGAACATCTGGATACCTATGAATGCCCCGGTACTCAGGTATCCGTGGAACGAAACCACCTTCCCGATCTGTGAAAGCAGTTCAGGGTCACGGATTTGCTGGATATTTTCGTCCATGTGATTAACCTCAGAAGATACTGTATTCCAATTACCACCATTTGATCAATGGTTATTTGCAATTTAAAGCGTTATGATATTTAAACATAACGTATTTATACAAACAGAAATACAAACAGAAATCTATAACAGCATGTTACACATGCAAAGTGACACCGGATACAGGCATACACAACTGGACATACACAACTAAATAGATATGCAGAGGAAACATAATGAAAAAAATAATATTTTTCATGACAATGATCATACTTTGCAGTGTAATTACACTTGGATGCATCGGAGAGGAACAGGAGCAAGTCAGAACAGTTGGTGGAACTGCCAGTGAAC
>Ga0255377_1208_pt1 | contig 10852 bp, 7 predicted proteins | sample ANMaggSeSYBR01G9_FD_182099 | JGI IMG/M metagenome (GOLD analysis project Ga0255377, IMG submission 182099) | Sediment cell enrichment communities from methane seep in Santa Monica Basin, California, United Staets - ANME aggregate JGI... | ecosystem: Environmental > Aquatic > Marine > Cold seeps >... | reverse complement strand
CACGAATAGGATAGTTATAAAGGTCAAGATAAAGTTGAATGTCTGAAACAACCCACGATTCTTTTACTTTTTGCTTTTTATAAAAAACTGAATGCTTGTAATAAGGAATTAAGAAAATAACGTTTTCTCCTTGCTGGACTTTGCTTAGTTTCAACTTTTCCTTGAAAAATTCGATACTCTCCAAGTCTTGTATATAAACATGAATCTCATTAAACACAGCATATGGTGAAATGATATTAGCACCGGCATGAAGGCTAAATGCGTGATTAATTTTGTTTGGAACATTCAGGCTGCGTACTTTTTTTATTATCTCGTTCGGGTCTTTTGCCATACAGAAATATTTAGCTTCTTGATTTTTTTTGTAATTATATTCACGAGTCCAGTCTTCCAAAATATATTTTGGATCTTTTACTCTGATTTTCGAATTCAGCCGCAGAGCATAATTCCTGCTTTCTAGTTCCCGTGCCATTCTTGATACAAAACCAGGATCGAGTTTTACAGATTGGGCAAGTTCCCGAATACCCCACAGTTTTTCTTTGTCAGATAGTATAGCCCGAAGAATAAGCGAAGCTTTATCGGAGAAAGGGCTTCTACTTTTCCTTATTTCAGGAAAACTATTCGGAAAACCCACACGTTCGACATATAAGGCCCCATGCTCTAAAAAACATTTCCAGAAAGGTCTAAAAAATTTATACTTGCCTTTTTTAATTCTATTCTTCTGTCCTGGCTTAAATATCGCGCTATAATAACTGGTTCGAAACCATGATTTTGCTCAACATAGGACTTCAACTGTAATATTTTATCCCTAAAAATCGGCAAATTTTTCTGCAATATCACTTCGCCGGCTAATTTAAACTTTTGGTTTTTAAAACAAACCTGCGCTATAAAATCAGGATCCCCCGGTTCATTAGAAAAAGGCATTTCCTCTATATGAAGATTTAGGCCCCTGACAGGAATCAAATCTTTTATGCGCTTTCTGAGTTGTTCAATTATTTCTGATTCAATTTTCATCGTTGTCTATATTTAATATGTTGTCCAGTTGGTCAACATTTACATTATAAGCAACATAAGTTCAAGAGAATTATACCTAAGTTGAGCGATTTTTTGCGAAGAAATGTGCCGAGATCTTGATGCAGCAAGGTTTGCGAAAAGCGTAGGCATACCAATGGACCGGTTAGAGTTGCCGGCAAATCATTTCTTTCACTGCTTAGGAACGGGGACGAAATAACTTTCCCAAGTAGGCGTATAGATTTGGGTCAAATTTGTTCGATCTCAAATCACAAAAGTTGATGGAATAGCGGGCTATTTTGATATTTTTGTGATTTGAGATCGGGCAAAGGTGGCCTGAAGCTGTGATGCATAGTTGGGGAAGTTATTTCGTCCCCGTTCCTTATCTGAGTGGTAAGGAAATTCTATATTATCAAGTCCGTTTTCTGACATTTTAAAAATACAAGACCCGCCCAGTCTTTCTCGCATTTTTGCCATTTACATTCAAAGTATTTTCCCGTGTACAAATCAATTAGGGCTGAAACCTCATCCTGTTTTATCCCGGAAAGAATAACCGCCCCCTTTTTTTCAGTTATTTCTACGACCTTTTGATATATATTCATTAATGTCGGATATCTTAAATTTGCAGTTATCAATGTAAATTTAGTATTTAAATCCTCTAAGGACATGTTTTTTACTACAAATTTATCCTCAAGTTTGTTAATTTTTGCATTATCCCTGGCTTCTTTTATGGAACATGGATCAATATCAACACCAACAGCATTTTTAATTCCCAGCAGTAATGCCGTTATTCCCAAAACACCAGAGCCTGTTCCAATATCAAGAACGCTTGTTTTATCTTTCGCTTTTAATAAATTTATTTCATTTAAAGCATACTCTATCCCTCTTATTGCCAGCCTGGTTGTTGGATGCCGGCCATTGCCAAATGAAACGCCCTCCCACATCTCAATTACCACATCATCTGCTTTGGATTTATAATAAAATCCCGGCGGTTTCAGAATGACATGCTTTGATATGCGAACAGGTTTGTTGAAAGATTTTTCTATAAATGTCCGGCCATAATGACATGTATATGCCAGGAAGTTTTCTGTTACCAGGCCCCTTATAAGTGATCTTATTTCTTTTTTTTCTAAAAAACATTTCCCGGATAATGCTTTTTCTAATTCTCCGGGCGTAACCTTTCTTCGGCTATTTTCGATAATATCAAGCAATTCCTTTTTAATCGCCTTTTCATCGGCCTGTAAATACAATCTTTATAATCCTCCAGAAAATGTTCACCTAAATTGACTCTGTATCATCCATTATTCCCAGCCTCGTCAATGCAAAATCATACTTTACGGGATCAATCAGGCTCTTTCGGTTAAAGGCCTAAAATTCTCCATCAACGATGTTCATGAAGTTAAGGCGTATCAGCTCCGCACATTGCTGACTCAGTTTGCGTGTCAATTGCTTCTGCTCTTTTTTTTCAAGTCCATTATATTCCTCGAGGTAGTCTTTGAAAAAGTCATCAAGTATATCTTTTGAAAAAAGTTGTATGAGTTTGCCGAATTCCTTTTGTCCAATCGGCCCGGTTTTTGATAATACGTTACGAAGTCGGTTTTCTGTGATAAGGCTCTCCATCTCGTTAAATAGTTCCTCGCCTTTTTCAGACAACGTCATCTTAGGCTTTTTGGGCCTATCTCTTGCCTTTGCTTTTTCCGCCCATTTCTCATTCTTGTTTTTAAGAATTACTCTTGTTTTATCACTAAGAAATTTGGGAATTGCCGGTTTTATCACAACACCTTCACATATGTTATCTTCGAGTTCGGGAAGACCCAGCCATACGGAAATCTGAGAAGGAAAGCTGTTTGAATATTTCAAGCATTCTTCAAACGTACCTCTGAAAATAGTTTTTGCATACAGAAAACCGGCCTTCTCCATGACATGGTTGAACTTATCTACATCGATCAATTGGCCGTCTATCGCCACATCAATGGCATAAAACTCGTTGTGCGGTGTGTAAAAAATACCTTTCTGAATTCTTGTGGCAGAAGTATCCTTTTCCACATCCTTGTGAGGATATGTTCCACCAACTAATTCACCATATACACCCAACTCGGTAAAATCGCAGCCTTCTTTCTTTAAAATCGCATAGAGCTTTTTAACTCTTTCCCTGTTTTTGTCTTCAACCGGCATATAGTCATAAAAGTTATCTTGTATAAAACTGCTCCTCTTGGCGGATTTCAGATCCTTTCCGTCATACCAGAAAGAAAGATTGGCGCCATGCGCCTTTTCCTGAACAACAAATTCGCCTTGGTCTAACTTTTCCACAGCAAGACTTTTAAGAAACTTTTTGCGATAACTATTTTCAATGTCGAAATATTTTCTAAATCTCATAGTTTCTGTCCTCACTTACTCCCATATCCAAAACAATTTTCCGTTTTGCCTTTCTGATGTCATTTATAAACTCGTAAAGTGAAAAAATCAATGAGTCTAATTGGAACAAAGTTGAAAGAGGAATTTTGCCCCCGCCTCAAGGTGATGAAAAACTCGACGCGAAAAGCCTACTGCTGAAGAAATAGAAAAGCTGATCGAAAAGATCAGAGGAGAAGGTTGATGGCTTCGGCCACTTTCTCCGGAACATCTTCTTTGGACAAAATACCCAGCTTAACCGCTCTGCAGACGAGAAAATTGTCTTCCATGGAAGAATAGGTTTTGCATACTGATGTGCGTCCCGCAAGTCCGCCCTACGGTAAAAAGGCTATTCTCCACGCGTAATTTCTTCCGCTATCAATTCAGCTTGTTTCAAAACTGTTTCAGTTGCCAATTTCTGCATATCCGGTGGATAGCCATACTGCCGTAATGTTCTTTTTACAATGACCTTTAATTTTGCCTTTACGCTTTCCTTGATTGTCCAGTCGATGGAAGCATTGGCCCTTACTTTTTCAAACAACACAACTGCCAATTCCCTCAGTTTATCTTTTTCCATTAACTCACGAGCGCTGTCGTTATTGGCAATGGCCGTATAAAAAGCATATTCAAAATCAGACAGCCCCATTTCCTGAGGCTCTTTGTCCATCTTCTGAATTTCTTTGCTCAATTCAATTAATTCTTCAATGACTTCTGCTGCTGTTAAAATCTTGATGTGATATTTCTTAATGGAATTTTCCAGCATTTCCATGAGGGATTTGCTTTGTATCAGGTTCTTTTTGGTTCTGGTTTTTATTTCGTCATTCAGCAGTTTTTTCAAAACTTCCAGAGCAATGTTTTTATGCTCCATGTTTTTGACTTCCAAAAGGAATTCTTCTGAAAGTATTGAAATATCAGGTTTGTTGATTCCGGCGGCATCGAAAACATCTACAACCTTCTCGGTTACCAATGCTTTGTCAATCACCTGTCTGATGGCTGTTTCAATCTCTTCGTCTGTTTTACCTGAGCCGGTGCTGTCGAATTTGGCCAATCGGAATTTTACCGCCTGAAAAAACGAGACTTCATCTTTAACATCCATGGCCTGTTCGTGGGGGATAGCAATGGAAAAAGCCCGGGACAGGGCGGTTACTTGGTTAATGTACCGCTTTTTCCCGTTTTCCAAGCCCAGAATATGTTCTTCCGCAGCGAGTATCAGTGATAGCTTTTTCCCTGTGTCAGCCCCGAAATATTCTTCATAGGCAAACCCATGAAACATCTGGGAAACGACTTCCAGTTTCTCCAGCATCAGTTGCACCGCTTTTTCCTGTGCAATGGTTGGGTCGCCCTTACCGCCGCTGTCGGAATAAAACGACAATGCTTTTTTAAGGTCTGATGCAATACCAAGGTAATCCACAACAAGCCCGCCGGGTTTATCCTTATAAACACGGTTCACCCGCGCAATGGCCTGCATCAGATTATGACCTTTCATGGGCTTGTCTATGTAAAGGGTGTGCATGGAAGGCAGATCAAAACCGGTCAGCCACATATCCCGGACAATCACCAGTTTAAGTTCATCTTCCGGGTCTTTCATTCTATCGGCTAATGCTCTGCGCTGCTCTTTGGTGGTGTGGTGTCTGGAAATTTCAGGGCCGTCAGAGGATGCGGATGTCATCACCACCTTAATGACACCTTTTTTCAGGTCATCATTGTGCCATTGCGGTTTGATATTGATGATTTCCTTGTATAAATCAGAGGCAATCCTGCGGGACATGGCAACAATCATGGCTTTGCCTTCAAAAACTTCCTGCCGCTGCTCAAAATGATTGATAATATCCTGAGCAACTTGTTTTATCCGGTCTTCACTGCCGATGAGCGCTTCCAGTTGCGTCCATTTGGCTTTGGCTTTCTGGGTTACTGTGAGTTCGCCCACTTCCAATTCATCATCTAAATCGGAAACAAGTTTTTTGCCCTCTTCACTGAGGTTAATCTTCGCCAGTCTGCTTTCGTAATAAATCCTGACCGTTGCCCCATCATCAACCGCTTGCAGTATGTCGTAAACATCAACATAGTTGCCAAATACAGCAGGCGTGTTGACATCGGTGCTTTCAATGGGTGTTCCGGTAAATCCAAGATACGTGGCATTGGGCAACGCATCCCGCAAATACTTGGCAAAACCGTACACAATTTTTTTGCCGACAACATTGCCGTTTTCATCTTTGGCATCGATGGTCTTGGCTTTAAAACCATACTGGGTCCGGTGGGCTTCATCGGCAATGACAATGATGTTTCTTCTTTCCGAAAGGGTTTCATAAACATTGCCTTCATCGGGTTGGAATTTTTGGATGGTGGTAAACACCACACCGCCCGATGCGACTTTGAGCAGCTCCTTCAAGTGGCCTCTGTCTTCCGCCTGCACAGGTTCCTGCCGTAGCAATTGCTTTGATGCGGCGAAGGTATCAAACAACTGGTCGTCCAGATCGTTTCTGTCGGTAATGACCAAAACCGTGGGGTTATCCATTGCCAGGACAATCTTTCCCGTATAAAAAACCATGGAAAGCGATTTACCGCTTCCCTGGGTGTGCCATACCACGCCGCCTTTCCGATCTCCTGAAGGCTGTTTCTTTACACCCGGCAGGCCATAACTTGCAGGGGATTCCGCAATCATTTCCGATTGCGCTTTCTTCTGCTCAGGCAAATATTCAGCGGCTCTTAACGTAGATTCAACAGCTCTGTTTACAGCATAATATTGATGATAGGCAGCCAGTTTTTTTTCTGTCTGGATGGTAATGATGCCTGTTTCCCTGTCCTCTTTTTTCGATTTTTCAAACACAACAAAATGACGGATCAGATCCAGAAGAATTTTCTTATCCAGCATGCCTTTGATCAGGGTTTCCAGTTGTCCAATGAGCGGGGAGGCTTCCACCTTGCCATCCGCTGTTTTCCAAGCCATGAAACGGGTGAATCCGGCGGAGATGGACCCGGCTTTGGCTTCAAGGCCATCGGAAATAATCATCAATACATTGTAGGTAAACAGGTCGGGGATTGCCTGCTTGTAGGTCTGGAGCTGTTTGAATGCCGACCTTACGGTAGCGTTTTCATCCGCCGGGTTTTTCAGCTCAATGGCCACCAGAGGCAGGCCATTAACAAAAAGAATCACATCCGGGCGTTTGTTGATATTGTTTTCAATAACGGTAAATTTGTTGGCAACCAAAAAATCGTTATTTTCCGGATTCTTGAAATCAATTAGCCAGACCAGATCACCCCGGTTGTAGCCGTCCTTCTGATAGCCGACCCTTATTCCTTCGGTCAGCATCCGGTGGAAGGCCTCATTGTTGGCAATGAGTTCCGGGGAATTGAGCCTTTGGATCTGCTTGATAGCGTCTTCCCGGATATCCGCGGGAATAGACGGGTTAATCCTGCCGACGGCTGTTTGCAATCGCTCCATGAGCAGCACATCTTCAAAGCTTTGTCTTTCCGGTGTGTCGCTGTCCGGGGCAATGGAAGGAGCATAGATGAATTGGTATCCCTGCTTTTCAAGGAGTTCGATGGCGAATTTTTCTATTGCGCTTTCTGTTATTCTTTCCATTCATCACCTTCTGTAAAAGCCTGATGTTCGGTCATATAAGCCTTGTAATCGACATTGAAGAGTACTTCACTGGCTGGAAACGAATAGTCCCCCATTTCAAATTCACCATATAAATCATCCCAGAATTCGTTAAATGGTTCATTATCGGGATAGAGCTGTTTGGCTTCCACAGTTTCTTTTTTGCTCCAGGGATTTTCATTTTCAAAGGTTCTTATCAAAAAAGATGCAACTATAACCGTTGTATCAATCAGAAATTCCTTGGTCAGTTCATCAACCTTGTTGTTTCTTTCTTTTAACTCTTCCAGAGATTTGCCGTGGGATGTTGTACCAATATCGTTTCTAATTTCACCAATATTCTGACCGATGGTTGCCAAAGCCGATGAAATTTGGGTAACCAAGTTATCGCTTGAGTAGCCAATAGCCGTAAACGCTTTTTTCATCACGGCGTTAATACTTGCTGTTTCTCCCAGTTCGACACCTTTTAACTTGCAGATTTCCTTGCCGATGGTTTCTAAAAGCGCTTTGGCATTTTCTATGGCATGACTGAAATCAGCAGATGCATGAGCTTCAATCCGTTCTGTGTAAATAGTCAGTTCCGACCATCTTCCGTATTGCTCAATTACTTTTTTTAGCCTCTCCATTTATTACAGCGCCTTAGTTTTCATATTCAACAATGATTTCACCGCTCATCGATTTTGGCAGAAGTGTATCTCGGAATTTTTCGAGAGTGCAGATTTGGGATTGATTGGTAAATATTTTGTCGAAAAATGGCTCAACTTGAACTTGAAAATCAACCAGAAATTTATCCCCCGTATATGGAACAGGAATTTTGGAAAAATTTCCAGTATTCAGATTCAGTGTAGCAGTGCCGCCACTTGCCATTGAATGTAACAAGTCATTATATGACTTCATGGTGAGATATAGAAAGTAACGGTAATAATCCTTTTGGGGTATTATTGAATTTATTTGCTGATTGGTTTGGCTTTCTTTTGCATTTATTGAAACCAAGCCAACAGTTGCAATACAACTTACACATATAGATTTTGGTGGTAGTGTTTTATTAGATTGAGATAGTTTCCCTTTTTCAGATAAACTGTCAGTTGTTTCAAAAAGGAAAATATTTCCGTGCATATCAGGAATTTTTATAAATGGAATTTCTCCATTAAAATAATTATGAATTTTCTTGGAAGGTGTTTTTCCACATATAATCTCTCCGAAGAACGATAACGGTTTTTCCTCCCAATCCTCCTGCGCTTCCTCCACAAACCACTGCCTGAAAAGCGTTTCCGCCATGGCTTCGAGGGTTTTGTTCTGGTGGTGGAGCAGGTCTATTTTGTCGTCGAGACTGGAAAGGACTGAGGCGATAGCTTTTTGTTCGGGGAGAGGGGGGAGTGAAAAGGGATATTCTCGCATCGTTTTAAGTGATACGTTTTTTATTGTAGATCCGTGTGCAAAAACATTTATATATTCTTGAAAGTTTCTATCCGACATGACATATCTAATAAAAGATTTATCGATATTATCCAGTATATTGAAGTAACAGGCACTCTTACCTAATATACATTTTTCATTGTTGTAGAGAGCTATATTTCCCAAAGTACCATTAATTGAGATAAGAATTGTACGTTCATTTAAATCTTTTTTGTATTTCTCATATTCTTCAATAGTCGTTCTTTTAGTACTTTCTTTGATAACTATCTTACCATTACATAAATTGTTTCCATTTATAAAATAATATTCACCATTATCATCATAATTAGGCGTGCCGTGCAATCCGTCGCCCAGGATTGAGACTGCATCCTGCAATGTTACTTCCTTCCACTCACCCATTGACTTTCACCTTCCCCCAATTCTCAGCAATCAAAGCATTCAGTCTCTCTTTTCCTCTTTCAACTCCTCCTCAAACTCCGCTTCCAGCCATCTATCCTTCATCTTCAAACAAATCCTTAACAATAGCCAGTCGTTCTGCAATCACTTCCGGCGCAGGCAGATATTTGCTGTATTCTTCCGGCAGATAAGGCGAGGTGCTGTAAGTTGCCACGCCAATCGGCTGAGTGGTTGTTTTGAGAGAATATTCCACAACTGTTTTATCTTTGCTTTTACATACAATAATGCCAATCGCATCATTTTCATCATCTACTTTATATTGTTCGTTCAGAGCAGTCAGGTAAAACTCCATTTTACCCTTGTATTCCGGCTTAAATTCACCAATTTTCAGTTCCACAGCAATAAACAGTTTTAATTTTCGGTGGAACAAAAGCAAATCGATAAAGTACTCACTCTCTCCAACCTTAAGCCTGAACTGGTTGCCCACAAAGGTAAACCACACGCCCATTTCAATCAGAAATTTACGGATATTCTTCACCAGGGTCTGTTCCAGTTCATGCTCGCTGTGTTCTTCTGCCAGCTCCAGAAAATCGAAGGTGTAATGGTCTTTTACCGCCAGCTTTGCCTGATGTTTGTATTTTTCAGGCAGGGTCTGGTCAAAGTTGGTCTGATTCATCAGGTACTTTTCATAGGTTTTGTTTTCAATCTGATGAATCAGGACATCCTTGGTCCAGCCGAATTTCCTGACATGCAACATATAAAATTCCCTCTCCAGAGGGTCTTTGCATTTGGTCAGAATCAGGATATTTTTTGTCCAGCTAATTTCTGCAACCAATGGTTGCAGTTTTTTATTTTGCTGAATTTCAGAATAAAAAAATCTCATATTCCAGAGATTTCGGCCAGAAAACCCTTGAATTCCCGGATATTCCTCCTGAATATCTTTTGAAAGCTGCTCTACAACCGATTTTCCCCAGCCAAGCTCTTGCTGCTTATCGACAATCATCCGTCCAATATCCCAATAAAGCTGTATTAATTCTTTGTTGACAGCTTTTAGGGCTTCATATTGGGAACGGCGTATCCGTTCCTTTACTTCAGTAAAAAAATTAATGTAATCATTATCGGGACTTAATGGCTTACCCATTTTTAACCTCAATTTTTCATCAGATTTTCATATCTTTCTTTAATGACGTATCGCATTTTGCGATACCATTGCTTTTATCTTTTTTATTTAATTTTCACCTTCCCCAAATTCTCAGCAATCCGCCCTTTAATGACAGCGACTGGAGCGGTGATCTTCTTCGCAAAGACGGCAGATGGCAATACGGCACGCCGCCAACCATTTAATCTCGCTTCCTCCTTCAACTGCCCCTCAAATTCCGCTTTCAGCTTGGCAAACCGCTCATTAAAATCAAAATCATCTTTATCATCCGGCAAGCCGACATACCGGCCTGGTGTCACCACATAATCCAGTTCTCGCACCCGTTCAATGGAGGCAGAATTACAGAACCCTTTGACATCTTCATAATCTCCGTCCGGATTACGCCAGTTATGATAGGTTCCAGCTATGGTGGCGATATCCTCGGCGGAAAACTCCCGTGTTCTGCGGTTGATCAAATGCCCCATATTGCGGGCATCAATAAAGAGGATTTCATCGGTGCGGTTACGGAACTTGCCGTTGGCTTTGTTCCGGCTCAGGAACCACAGGCTGGCCGGGATCTGTGTATTCAAAAACAGCTTGGCAGGCAGGTTGACAATGCAATCCACCAACCGGGCTTCGATCAACTCTTTTCGAATATCTCCTTCACCGGATGTTTTGGAAGTCAACGACCCTTTTGCAAGAACAAAACCGGCCTGACCGCTGGGGCTTAAATGATAAAGGAAGTGTTGTATCCAGGCATAGTTGGCGTTTCCGGTTGGCGGCGTGCCGTATTGCCATCTGCCGTCTTTGCGAAGAAGATCACCGCTCCAGTCGCTGTCATTAAAGGGCGGATTGGCAATCACATAATCGGCTTTTAAATCCTTGTGACTGTCATTTAAGAAAGA
>Ga0255377_1204_pt1 | contig 10948 bp, 8 predicted proteins | sample ANMaggSeSYBR01G9_FD_182099 | JGI IMG/M metagenome (GOLD analysis project Ga0255377, IMG submission 182099) | Sediment cell enrichment communities from methane seep in Santa Monica Basin, California, United Staets - ANME aggregate JGI... | ecosystem: Environmental > Aquatic > Marine > Cold seeps >... | reverse complement strand
AGATACTTATGAATTAATTCACAAATCATATAAATTTTATTTATATCATGATAACCGTTTTTTGTAAACAAAACAGGAGACAAAAATCAGCCAATTAAACACTTATTATATTGACAATGCATTAAATATTGTCTTATTATTTTAATTTATATTTATGATTTTAGGTAGCCGTTCACAGCTTGAAACTTGAAATTGGAAAGTAGAAATTTTTACTTTCAAGATTCCGTGAACTTGAACAAAATTGAGCATTTTTCAACAGTCTCAAAATATGAAGAATTGTTATGTTAAAAATCTTGTTAATAGATGATGAAGCGGGCATCAGAAAACTACTGAGCATATCGCTTAGAAGTGAGGGTTATGATGTTATAACAGCGGAAAACGGAAAGCGTGGAATTGAGCTTTTTGAACAAGAAGCTCCTTCTATTGTTTTGACGGATATAAAAATGCCGGGAACGGATGGTATAAGTATTTTAAGAAGGATCAAAGAGATAAATCCGGAGACAGAGGTTATTGTGATAACAGGCGATGGTGACATGAAGCTTGCTGTAAAATCATTACAGCTTGATGCATCTGATTTTATCACAAAACCTATTAGCGAGGAAGCCCTTTCAGTTGCATTAAAACGCGCTGAAGAGAAATTGAAAATAAAAAAAAGACTCAAGAATTATACCTACAATCTTGAAAAAGCAGTAAAAGAAAAGACCGGAGAACTTGAAAAATCGTACAAGGAAATGGAATCTCTTTGCGATATAACCCGCAGTACCAGTGAAAAGAAATCCCTTGGAGAGGCGTTTGATTTTATAATTGACCAAACCAAAAACATACTCTCTTTTGAAGAGATTGCCCCACTTATTCTTAATAAAGAGAAAAAAGGATTTGTTAAGGTTAATGGGTACAAAGAGCTGAGTATTGAAGACAGAGAAGGCCTTATTTCGAATATTTCATTGATGCGCCATCCCATGAATATTGATGAACTTGGCGCCAGAGGATATCCCTGGTTGAAAAGTTTTGACGGCTATGAGTCGATCTCTCTTGTTCCGATAATTAAGGAAAATGAGGTTATTGGGGTGGTAATTTTGCTTGCCTCTGAGCATATTGTTTTTTCCAGAAAAGATTTACGCTTTCTCTATCTTATGCTTTCACAGGTTGCGGGCATTATAAGAAGAATTGCCCTGAACAATGAAAAAATGAATGAGCTGGAGAATAAGGTCAAAATGTTTTCAGGCTATGGAGGTATTGTCGGAAAAGATCATAAAATGCAGCAGCTCTATAAGTTGATTTTGGATATAGCTCCTACCGATGCAACCGTGCTGATTCATGGAGAGAGCGGTTCCGGGAAAGAGCTTGTAGCAAGAGCCGTTCATTTGCATAGTTATCGGAAAGATAACCCTTTTGTTGTTGTGAATTGTTCCGCCTATCCACAGACACTACTTGAAAGCGAGTTGTTCGGCCATGAGAAAGGAGCATTTACCGGCGCAACACATCGGAAGCTCGGACGATTTGAATTAGCGGACAAGGGAACTCTTTTTTTGGATGAAATTGGAGAAATTCCACTGATGTCACAGGTTAAACTCCTCAGATTTCTTCAATTTCAAAAGTTTGAAAGATTGGGGGGTATGGAAACTCTTGAGGTGGATATCAGAGTAGTAGCGGCTACCAACAAGGATTTAAAAAAAGAGGTGGAAAATGGGAACTTCCGGGAGGCGGCCCTGCAAGCCTTGCGGGCGCAATAAGATTGATGCAGATTGCAAGAGAAAAAGATATAAATATCGAGGTAGCTCTCATTGAAAAAGGATCGGATATAGGATCAAATGTTTTGAGCGGAGCTGTTTTAAATCCCATTGCATTAAAAGAGCTTGTACCTGATTTTCTGCAAAGAGGCTGTCCAATTGAAAAAACGGTAAGGGGTGACGAATTTTACTTCCTGACCAAGAATAAATATTATCATCTACCTATTATTCCAAGGTACATGCATAACAAAAATTTCTTTATTATCAGTTTGTCTAAATTTACAAAGTGGCTCGCCGGAATAGCCGAAGAACTTGGTGTAAACATATTCCCTGGTTTTGCCGGGAAAGAAATTCTTTATGCCTTGGATCAAAAGACAATAACAGGAGTCCGCACAGGCGATAAAGGACTTGGAAAAGACGGCACCCCTAAGGGCAATTTTGAACCAGGAATAGATTTGCTGGCTAAAATTACTGTTTTGGGAGAAGGTTCAAAAGGAAATCTTATAAGAGATATTGAGGAAAAGCTTGATATATTTTCAGGGAAGATGCCGCAGGTTTTTGAAACCGGAATCAAAGAAGTTATACAGCTTCCTGAAAAAAACTATTTTACAAACAGTAAAGGCAATGATATCCATACTTTTGGTTATCCATTAGGCCTTAATACACCTGGCGGCGGATTTATTTATGAAATGAAAGACAGTAAGATTTCGATAGGTTATCTTACCGCACTATCATATAGCAATCCTATGCTTGATCCTTACGAAGAATTCATAAAATTCAAGAAACACCCTTTTATAGCAAATATTATTAAAAACGGTAAAGTAATAGAACAAGGCGCAAGGACTGTTCCTACCGGTGGATATTTTACAATGCCGGTACTCTCTGTCGATGGTGGGGTCTTTGTCGGAAGCTGTGCTTCAATACACAACACCCCTGGCCTTAAAGGAATTCATGTATCTATGAAGTCCGGCATGCTGGCGGCAGAAGCAATTATTGAAGCTATTGAAAAGAACAGCTTTACCCAGAAGACTCTCGGTCATTATCATGAATTATTTGAAAAAAGCTGGGTAAAGAAAGAAATTTTTGAAGGAAGAAATTTTTCGCAGGCTCTTTCTAAAAACGGATTGCTTAAATTTATATTTCTTGGAACCCAGTATTCCACAAAAGGACGTGGTATATATGATAACATGCCTATTGAAGAAGATTGCAAAACATTAAGGATTGCAAAAAATGGTGGGCATGCCGGGAAAAATTTGGACAAAAAGGTCTTTGATGGTGTTTTGTATGTAGATAAACTCACAGGTGTTTATCTTTCAAAAACAATGCACAGAGAGGATCAGCCGTGCCATATTATAGTTCATGATAAAAACTTATGTGTTAATCAATGTTTCACAGACTATCAATGCCCCTGTACTAAATTCTGCCCAGGCAATGTTTACGAAATTGAAATAGACGAAAAGACTTCTCAAAGACGACTTAAACTTAACCCAGCTAACTGCCTTCACTGCAAAACCTGCGAGATCAAAGATCCGTTCAGGAATATTACCTGGACATGCCCGGAGGGTGGCGATGGCCCAGGTTATACTATACTTTAGAAGTTTGTAGGGATTGGGAATCGGGGCTAATAATATTGCCACTTGACTGTTTTGTTAAACTGGCATAATTATTTAAAAATTATTACAATTATCTTAGCTTTCGATAGTTTTTAGAGGTATAATTTAATTTATCAATTCTGTGAGCCAAAGTGCCTAAAATGCCTAAAGTGAGCTAAAGTGCCTAAAGTTAAGGAATTCTGCCATTTTATATAGGTTCTTTAATGCTATCAATGTACAAAGGATACAACCTCTGTCTATCTTTGGATTATCAATTAAAACGCCGAAGGCGTACCACAACTTTAGGCACTTTAATATACTTTAGCTCACTTTAGGCACTTATAACTTGATCGCAACATATAGTACGTGTTTAATTCAATGAGTACAAGAAAAAACTAGCGAAACATAAGAATTATCTTTGGAGAGATAAGCATTATATGCCTTTTTCAATTGCTCTGGCCGGAAAAGGAGGCACAGGCAAAACTACAATAGCCGGCATGCTGATAAAATATTTGGTGATCAAGGGAAAGACCCCTGTACTTGCAGTAGATGCGGATTCAAATGCGAATCTAAACGAAGTGCTTGGCCTTGAGGTTAAAGATACACTTGGGAATGCCCGTGAAGAAATGAAAAAAGGAAAAGTCCCCAGCGGTATGACCAAAGATGTCTTTATGTCAATGAAACTGGAACAGGCTATTGTTGAAACCAAAGGATATGATCTAATTGTTATGGGACAACCTGAAGGAGCGGGTTGTTACTGTGCCGCCAATAATCTTTTAACGGGATTTCTTGAACGGCTTACAGGCAACTATCCTTATATAGTAATGGATAATGAGGCCGGCATGGAGCATATCAGCCGTTTAACAACACAAAATGTTGATGTTCTGCTTATTGTTTCCGACACATCAAGACGAGGACTTCAAACAGCTATTAGAATTAACCAACTTGCAAATAAATTAAATATAGGGGTTTCAAAAAGCTATCTGATTATTAATAAGGTAAAGGAGAAACCATCTGAAGTTGTATTTGATATGATTCAAAATAATGGTATTGAAATCGCTGGAACAATACCTGATGATACTACACTTTACGAATATGACTTAAATGGAATCCCTACTATTAAAATGCCTAATGACAATAAGGCTGTTAAATCGGCATTTGAAATATTTGATAATATTATTACCTGAATTAAGAGACAATTATGAATAAAACCGGTTTTTTATATGATGAAAGATACTTACTTCACGATACCGGCCCATACCATCCTGAGGTTCCTGCAAGACTGGAAGCTATTTATAGCGGAATAAAAGACGCAAATCTTCTCTCCATGCTAACCTTGATCAAGGCAAGCAGTGCGCATCTTAAGTGGATAGAAACCGTGCATGAGAGAGACTATATCAATCGCTTTAAAAATGCTTGTCTTGCAGGAAAAAAAATATTCGACAGTCCGGATAATCAGATATGCCCTGAAACTTATGATACAGTCCTGCTTGCAGCAGGGGGCATTCTTGATACAATAGATCTGGTCATGAAAAACAAAATTGATAATGCCTTCTGTGCTGTAAGGCCTCCAGGTCATCATGCTGAAATTAACAAAGCTATGGGTTTCTGCTATTTCAACAATGTTGCAATTGCTGCAAGGTATCTTCAAAAAGAATGGAATATAAAAAAAGTCGGAATCGTGGATTTTGATGTCCATCATGGTAATGGGACTCAACACATTTTTGAACAAGATCCATCTGTATTTTATTATTCGATTCATCAGCACCCCTCGTTTGGATACCCGGGTACCGGCCGGGAATTTGAAAAGGGATCAGGGCCCGGCTATGGATTTACTTTAAACTCTCCTGTGTTGCCGGACCAGGGAGACAGCGAATACAAGAAATTTTTTGAAAGTGATCTTTTCGCTGCTTTCGAAACATTCAGGCCTGAAATTATTATTGTATCAGCAGGTTTTGATGCTCATATTGATGATGATATGTCGGATATCAAGTTGTCAACAGAAGGCTTTTCATGGATAATGGAAAAAATAGTCAAAATGGCAAGCGCTTATTCTAACGGTAGGTTAATTTCTGTGCTGGAGGGAGGATATTCCCTTAAACGCCTTCCGGAGCTGGCAAAAAATCATGTTGAAATTCTATTAAATAGTGCCTGAACAAAAACTCAGAACACCTGAAATTACAGCCAGTTAGATACTATTTTTAAACCGATGATTTTTAGCAGTTAGCTTTTAGCTTTTAGCTTTTAGCTTTTAGCAATTAGCCTTTAGCTAAAAGCTAACCGCTAATGGCTAATAGCTTTTTCACAAATAAGCTATTTGGAAGTCAAAATGTTTGGAGGATAAAATGTTTGTCAGCCAATCGATGACCAGGGAGGTCATCACAATTAACAAAGACGCTGATATTTTCGAAGCAAAAGATAAAATGACCAAATACCGCATACGCCATCTTCCTGTTGTAGGGAAGGATAATCGTATTATAGGAATTGTTTCAGATCGAGATATAAGAAGCGCTCTTCCATGCAGTTTATTAAAAGATTACGATATAGGAAAAACAAGGGAAAAACTTTTAGAGTTTAAGATAAAAGATATCATGATAATTGATCCCTTTACTGTTTCTTTGTCATATACCATTCAAGATACTCTTTTACTTATGCAGAAAACACGCGTTGGAGCATTCCCTGTTGTAGATAAACAAGGCAGAATTAAAGGCATCGTCTCTACTCGTGACCTTTTACGTTCATTTATCAATGTTCTGGGTTTAGGAGAACCCGGAACCCTATTATGTATTATTGCAGAAGAAAAAATCGGTCAGTTGAAAAAAATTGTTGACGCCATAACCGAGGAAAATATTTCTTTTGGCAGTGTTCTTGTAGCGAGATACTGGGAGGAAGGCAAGAGAGCTGTTTTCCCATACCTTTTAACAAAAAAGGTAAGTCACGTAAAAAGAAAACTTATGAAAATGGGCTACACTCTCCTCGACCCGACAGAATGGTATATCGACCAGGTATCTCAAGATAAATGATATATAGACTTTCAGATCACTAATTTCACTGTGTTATCAGTCGTCGACGTATAGACTAATACGCCTTCCTCCTTCTATCCTTGTGAAATTAGGTAGCCGTTCACGGCTTGAAACTTGAAATTGGAAAGTAGAAATTTGGGAGAGATGAAACGAGTTTACGAGTTGGATGTTTGTAAACTGGCAGAATACAAAGCAATGGTTGAAAAACTCGGCCTCAAATTGAATACGTTCATCAACAGTACAAAAGCATAAAGGCCAAATTTCCAATTTCTATTTTCTAATTTCAACGTTCCGTGAACGCTTACGAAATTAGTTATCTGAAAGTCTATAACTTCAGACCCTGAACAAGAGGGTAAAATGTATATTAAATGCTGGGGATCAAGAGGTTCCATTCCTGTATCAGGGAAAGATTATATTAAATACGGCGGCGATACAACCTGCCTGGAAATAAGATGCAAAAGTAATGATATAATTATTGTTGATACCGGCACTGGAATTCGAAGGCTTGGGAACCAGTTAATAAAAGAAAGTCTATATAAATATAATATTATCTTCACACATGCCCACTGGGATCATATAATGGGTTTCCCTTTTTTTAAACCGCTTTATTCCAAACATGCTGAATTCCGAATGCACGGATGCCCATTTCACGGTATCTTTGTAAAAAATATGCTTTCAAAAATTATGGCCCCGCCTTATTTCCCGATACGGGATTCTGATTTAAGGGCAAGAATATCCTATGAAGAAGCATGTCAAACAAAATTTGAAATAGGATCCGTCACAATAATACCCATCCCTATCAGCCATCCTAACCGGGGTAGTGGATATAAATTCATTGAAGACGGGAAATCTTTTGTTTTTCTTACAGACAATGAGCTGGGTTTTATCCATCCTGGAGGTCTGGAGTATAAAGAATATCTTAAATTCTCTTATGAAGCGGATCTGCTTATTCACGATGCGGAATATACACCTAATGAATATAAAACAACTATTGAATGGGGACACTCGGCATATACCGATGCGCTGAATCTTGCTTCTGAAGCCGGAGTAAAAAAATTGGGACTTTTTCATATTAATCAGGAAAGAACTGATAGTAAAATGGATAAAATTGTTGAAGATTGTATGAAAAGCATAGCTGAAAAAAACCATAAAGTTGAATGCCTCGCAGTAACTGGCAACATGAGTTTCGTATTATAAATTAGCGCCCTTCGGGCGAGCTTTTAGCTTTTAGCTTTTAGCCTTTAGCCTTTAGCTAAAAGCTAACCGCTAATGGCTAATAGCTTTTTCACAAATCTTCACATCGATAAATAAGCTGAACCTATTGCTATCATTAAAAAAATACTTTTTGCACAGGCACTGAATTAATGACAGAAAAAAATAATAACAAAACCCTGATAAAAACTGTTTCATTAACCCCACCCTCTTTACAAGATAATACTGCGGATGCTGAAAGGCTGATAAAGGCTCTAAAACCTTTTCTTGAAACCGATGCAGTAGATATTGATCTTTATTTATTAAGGCAGCTCCCTGATCTTCTCAGAAAATGGAACTATAATATCCGCTGTATCTTTTTAAAAGACCGCACAAGATGGATTCTTACAGGTATTACCGACTCAACAGATACAGTTCCCATTGCAGGAATAGCTGTTGACTTGGGCACCACAAAAGTTGTCCTGCGCATCATAGACCTTTCAACAGATCAAATTCTTGCCGAACATACATTTGACAACCCCCAGATAGCTGTTGGACCTGATATATTAACCAGGATACATTACTCTGATCATGATGAAGGGCTGAAAAATATAAACAGACTGATTATAAACGGTCTCAATCAAATGATTGAAAAATTGTGCAGCTCATGCAACATCAAACCTGATAATATATACGCTGTTTCTGTAGCAGGCAATACTGCCATGACTCATTTTTTCATGGGGCTCAATCCATATTGGATAATACGAGAACCGTATATTCCTGTCGTAAACAAGCCCGGCCTTATTAAAGCAAAAGAATTCGGCATTAATGTTAACCCTCTTGCAAGAGTTATTATATTCCCAAATGTCGGCAGCTACTTTGGAGGCGATCTGATAGCAGGTATTCTTTTCTCGGGTATTGATAAAAAAGAAGATGTATCCATTTTAGTAGATGTTGGCACAAATGCAGAGGTCTTGCTCGGCAATAAACATTGGCTTATAGCATGCGCCGGTGCGGCAGGCCCCGCCCTCGAAGGCGGTGTAACCAGGATGGGAATGCTGGCTGCTCCAGGAGTTATTGATCGGATTACAATTGACCCGGTTACTTTTAACATTAAAGCTCATACAATAGGAGATGAGCCTCCTAAGGGAATATGCGGATCAGGACTTATAGACCTTGCAGCCTGTCTCTTTCTTTACGGCATTATCGACATCCGCGGCAAGTTTGTGCCATCAATGTGCGGTAACAGGCTGAAAGATAAAGATGGTATGAAATATTACGTGGTAGTGCCTGCAAACGAATCCGGAACAGCGTCTGATCTTATAATCAGCCAGGCGGATCTTGACAGCCTGATAAGATCTAAGGCCGCAATGTATACAATACTTGAAACTATTACTTCTTCGGTAGGAATATCGTTTAAAGATCTTTCTACATTTTATGTGGCCGGCACTTTTGGTTTTTATATCAATCCCAAATCAGCGATTTCCATTGGAATGCTTCCCGACTTGCCTGTTGATACCTACAAATCATTAGGCAACAGTTCATTGGGCGGAGCAACAATGGCAATCACATCAAATGATTGCCTAAATGAAATTGATAATATCAGAGACAAAATAACCTATCTGGAGTTAAACGTAAATCAGGAATTTATGAACAGATTCAGTGCCGCCAAGTTTCTACCTCATACGGACAACTCTCTTTTTCCTTCAGTTAAACCTCAGTTAAGCCTCAGTTAAGCCACAAAGAGGTATAGACTTTCAGATTATAATCCCGCATTCCCCTCTTTCCCATCCTTAGACCTATCCCTTATGAACTATCCTGAAACTATGTAAAAAATGTAATAGAATTTATGTAATTTGCCTCTCAATTTGTGACTACTCAGCCTTCAGCCTATCCACCTGAGTAGTTACCTCAATTTCACATATTTTCTATGAATTAGCATAGCTGTTTTTTGTCATACAATTAATGTAACTATTTAATATCTAATGAATTACTTCAATAATAATATCAATGGCATGTTTTTTGCTTAAAAAGGCATATGTCCTGTAGGTTTAAAATGGAAGGCCATCTGTATTAACACATAAGGGAGCACTCATGAAACATGAAAGAGAAAAACTCTTGAGCATTGCCTTCGATGCGATTTGTCATGGCATCTCTGTGCTTGACAGCGATTTAAACATACTTCTGGCTAACAAAACAGTTGAAAAATGGCACTCCCATGCCCTTCCTGTCATAGGCAAAAAATGTTACGAAGCCTACCATGGAAAAAGTAAATGTTGTGAGTTTTGCCCCGCGGAAAGATCTCTTAAGAACCATAGTGTTCAGCACGAAATCGTGCCCGTGGTTGAGGTGGATGGAGCGGAGGGATGGCGGGAGGCAAGCGCTTTTCCTGTTTTTGATCAAAGCGCAAACCTGACAGGTGTCGTTGTATGTGTTCGAGAGATTAAAGGCCGAAAAGAGGCAGAAGATCTGCAAAAAGAATACTGCGAGTTAGAAAAACGTCTTCATGAACGAACAATAGAGTTTTCAAAAACCAAAAAAGAACTACAGGCGGCAATATCCGGTCTCAAGAAGGCTGAGAAATCCCTAAAAAAAACAAGGGCGGAATCAGAGTTGCAGACCTGTAAAATTAAGAAAATAAATACAGCGCTCAAGGTTTTGATGCAACAAAGAATCGAAGCCAAAACAGAGCTTGAAGAGACGGTATTGCTGAATGCAAAGGAACTGATTGTGCCTTTTTTGGAAAGATTAAAAAAGAGTAGCTTGGACAGCAAACAAAAGGCCTGTGTAAATATCATCGAATCAAATTTGAATGAGATTGTTGCGCCGTTGGTGAGCAAATTTTCCAAAATAAAGTTGAAGCTCAGTCCCACGGAAATTCAGGTAACAAATCTTGTTAAGCAGGGTAAAACCACAAAAGAAATCGCAAAATTCATGAATCTGGCCACAAGTACAATCGATACTCACAGGAACAAAATCAGAAAAAAGCTTGGCATAAAAAACAAGAAGATAAACCTTAAAACCTACCTCTTATCCATCTCATAATATGGATATTCAAGGCTACGTCATTTAAGCTGATAACCTGCTGACTTAACGAGAATTGTTTACTTATTCAATTTTCAATAAATTCGAAGCACGAAACACGAAACAAATACGAATGACCAAAATCCAAAATTCTAAACGGGTTGAGCCCCGCAAATATTGGATAACTGCTTGAAATGTTTTGGTCATTTGATATTCGAAATTAGATATTGTTTCGAGTTTCGATATTCGGATTTCGGATTTGTAAGCGCTTACGTCCCCCAAAACTCCTAATATTAAAGCTTTAGCACCGACTTTGACGTTTCCCTATATGGATATTTGATCCATATTATATCCCCAATTTTTCAATATTGTACATTCCAGAAGAATT
>Ga0255377_1200_pt1 | contig 11048 bp, 11 predicted proteins | sample ANMaggSeSYBR01G9_FD_182099 | JGI IMG/M metagenome (GOLD analysis project Ga0255377, IMG submission 182099) | Sediment cell enrichment communities from methane seep in Santa Monica Basin, California, United Staets - ANME aggregate JGI... | ecosystem: Environmental > Aquatic > Marine > Cold seeps >... | reverse complement strand
CAATGCTTTCCTTAAATTTTCTTTCGTTATGTCTGACAGGGTCTCACAATGCAATAGCTTCCACTCTTCCGCCGATACAAAATAGCTTCCATGCGCTCCGCAGAATGGACAGCTCTTAGATTTTTGTATCCCTATATAAACCTCTCCGCATATACGGCACCGGTATGCTTTCACACTTCCTCCTTCAGTTCAAATTTGTTCCAATCATTGTATTTTATAACTCCAATACATTACACAGCCTGCCTGTATCAATCAGTTCAGCTCTTTTCATTACTATTTCTCGTGACTGTTTTTTACATTTCAGGTACACTGACTTTATCTCACCTGGCCATATCTCTAATTCATAATGGTAGAATGACATCCCTACAATTTTTTATGACATAGCCACCAATCAAAACAATCATACTTTTTCATTCTTTCTCGTGCTGTTTTTATATCTGTCGCAGGTGGTATTATTACCTCATCTTTCACCAGCTCATTGTCGGGCCAGTTTGCAGGTATAGCTACTCCATGTTTATCAGCAATCTGAAATCCTTTTACCATCCGCAGTATTTCGTCCATATTTCTTCCAAGTTCCTGAGGATAATAAAGAATAGCCCTTATTATACCTCCGGGATCTACTATAAAGACTGCCCTTACTGTATTTGTCCCTTTGCCGGGATGAACTAAACCAAGTGTATTAGAGACTGCACCAGTGTCTGCAATTATAGGAAATTGAATCTCAACTTTTAAATTATCCTTGATCCACTCTATCCATTTAATATGAGAAAATACCTGGTCTACGCTAAGCCCTACTAGTTCACAATTTAGCTTCTTAAAATCATTATACCTCTTCTGAAAAGCCACAAACTCTGTAGTGCATACTGGTGTAAAATCTGCAGGATGACTAAAAAATACAAGCCATTTCCCAGAAAAATCATCCGGTAGCTTCATTTTTCCCATTGTTGTCACTACATCTAACTGTGGAAACCTATCCCCTAATAGCGGTACCTTACCTTCCATTTTATCCTCCTCTTATATTGATACAATATTCAATTACAAAATAATTTAATCTATATTAAATCTTACTTCTGATAGTATGCAAACCACCGGTAAGAATTGCTTCAATCTTAATGCTATTGCATATATCCTGTACCATAAAACCTAAAATCTTTATATGCCATAATCCCACTTATACCTGATAATTATCTTTCCAGTGATTCATTTTCTATAAACACTGGCTGCTTGTTTCACTCTATTTTTACAATCCGGACACAGGCCAAAAAACTTCAATCTGTGTCCGGTGATCTGATAATGGCTTCTTGCACCCAATAATTCTTCTATATCATCAACTCCCATAGTGATCATATCATCGACCCGTCCGCATTCTGTACACAGGATATGATAATGATTTTTTATATTTCCATCATATCTTCTTTGAGTGTGTGCAAGCTCTAATTTTCTGACTAAACCTTCTCCTGATAAAATATCAAGATTTCTATAAACAGTGCCCATACTTATACCGGGTATTTTCTTTTTCACTAAATCATAGATCTTATCTGCTGTCGGATGAGATTTAGATTTTTTAATTTCCTCAAGTATGGTCCTCCGCTGCTTTGTCATCCTTAATTTTTTATCTACAATAGCCATCTTATTTGATAAACCTTATCAGTAATAGTTATTATTACTGATAATATTATAAAATATATTCTTTGTCAAATATATGATCCATGAATTTTTTAGTTTTCGGATTATGAAATTAAAAGCTGCCGTTAAGACGGGCCAAACTTAAAAATAAAAAAAGATTTGACAAACAATTTATGCAGGGATAGAATATGACTATAAAGTCACATGACTATAAGGTCACGTCCCTATCAGAAAGGAGGAGCAGTATTCCGAAAGAAACATTTTATAACTTGCCTGAAGGAAAACGGCAGCTGTTAGAAAAGATGGCAATCCGTGAATTTGCAGCATTTGGTTATGATAAAGCCAGTATCAACAGGTTTGTGGATAAGTGCCAGATAGCAAAGGGAAGTTTTTATCAATATTTTGAGGATAAAAAAGATTTGTTTTTATATCTAATAACAAGAGTCAATGAAAAAAAGCTAAAATTTTTATCCCCTGTTTTTCAAAACCCCGGACAATATGATTTTTTTACACTTATCAGGGAGATGTTTATGTCAGGGATCAAGTTTGCGGCAGATAATCCTGAGATTACCATGATAGGAAATTGGCTGTTCAAGAATAAAAGCCATCCAATATATAATGAAATAGTGGGCATGGGACTACAAAACGCACAAAATATATATACTGAACTTTTAGAACGGGCAATTTCAAGGAGCGAGGTTCGAGCAGATATTGATATAAACTTTGTGAGCCATACTATTTCTTCTATGAATATAAGCGCGGTGGAATACTACTTTCAAAGCGTAAAGGGAGAAGAAACAGGTATGCAAAAATTTGATGAAAATATAATCGGAACGGTTGATTTATTGATAGATTTTATAAAAAATGGCATCGGAACGCAAAAAAATGGAGGTAATGACAATGATTAAAGTGGAAGGATTGTATCATTCTTATTCAAATGATGACAATTTTGCACTCAAGAATGTAAATTTTGAGGTGGCCAAAGGTGAGATTTTCGGATTTCTCGGACCATCGGGTGCGGGTAAAACGACAACACAGAGCATTTTGACGGGTCTTTTGCAGCTTCAGAAGGGTAATGTATCTGTCGCAGGCTATGATATTAAAAATATATCACGGAAGATGTTCAATAAAATAGGCATGTCATTTGAGCAGTCTAATGTTTATAGCAAAATGACAGCAAAAGAGAACTTGAGCTTCTACAGTAAGTTATTTGATGTAGAGACACGCGACCCTGTAGAATTAATCGATCTTGTGGGCCTAAAAGGCAAGGAAAATATAAAAACGGGCGAATTTTCAAAGGGTATGAATCACCGGCTGACATTCGCCAGATCCATGATAAATAATCCCAGTATGTGGTTCCTTGATGAGCCTACTACGGGGCTTGACCCGGCTATAGCAGCTGACATTAAAGACATAATAAAAGAGCGTAATAGTAAAGGTGTAACCGTATTTTTGACAACCCATAATATGTATATAGCTGATGAGTTATGCAACCGCGTGGGGTTTATTGTAGACGGTGTGATCAAACTTATAGATTCGCCTAAAAAATTAAAGCTTCAATATGGAGAAAAGCTGGTCGAGGTTGAATATGCTCAAAACGGCAATATAAAAAAGGAAACATTCTCTACCACGTTGCAGGAAGATAAGGACCTTCTAAATCAAATCATAACCGATAAAGAGATCCTGACCATGCATACAAAGGAAGCAACGCTGGAGGAGATCTTTATAAAAGTCACCGGAAGGGGGCTTGTCTAATATGAAACTGCTGAGCAGCTTTAAAAAGGAACTCATTCTTGCTTCCAGGGGCTTTTACTTTTATATAGAACTGCTCTTTGCCCTGGTGATCCTGGCAGTCTTACTATTTGCCATTCCGCAAAATTTTAGCAATATTACGACAGAATATCTTTATTTTAACCTGCCCCAACAGGGAAAAGAAATATTTATAAATAATATATTAGAAAATGATCCTGACGCAAAATCTGAAATGGTGGAGATAGAAGCCGGCGGCAAAACATTTGATGCTGAGCTCATTGTAACCGAAGAAAGCGAGATCTATATTGTTGACAGCGAAGAAGCTGTCCGTATGCTTGCAGAAACACATAGGAATATAGGCGCAGTAATCGAGCTCAACAATGATAATCAGTTGTATTATAAATATTATTTACAGGGATATGAATCTACACGCTTAAAAAACCTGATATCCATACTGTTCAATGAAAGTACAGATGTCTTAGTAGAACGCATCGAAAATCAGGAAGTGCGTCCTCTATCGACAGATTATGAGCCTCTTACCGACAGGGAAAATACCATTCCGCCATTGACCGTATTTAGCGGCAGCCTTATGGGGATGTTCATTATGGCATCTTATATATTCCTGGACAAAAAGGAAGGCGTGATAAAAGCTTATGCAGTAACTCCATCCTCTGTCTGGAAGTATTTGATGAGTAAGATTTTTGTGATCTTGCTGACATCTGTTGTTTCAGGTTTGGTCATAATCATGCCTATTATGGGATTTAAGATAAACTACGGCTTATTACTGCTGCTGCTTCTCACAACTGGATTTTTTGCATCTACGCTGGGTCTGCTGATCGCCAGTTTTTATGATAATCTAACGAAAGCTTTCGGTGTTATTTATTTGTTATTTTTTGTACTGATGGTTCCGGGTATAGCGTATTTTATACCTAGCTGGAATCCTGTCTGGGTAAAAATAATTCCCACATACCCGATGCTTCAGGGCTTTAAAGAGATTATTCTGCCAAAAGGCGATATTGCATATCCGCTGATTGTAAGTGCCGGATTCTTAGCAGCAGGAACAGTACTGTTTTTTATCACAAATATCAGGTTTAAAAAAACACTTAGCGTGTAAGGGGGATGATGATGTTAAAAAGAATATGGATTATTTTTACCAGGGATTTAAAAGTAAATACACGGGAATTCATGACAATATACATGATGGTCATCCCTCTGATACTGGCAGTTGGTATTAATTTTCTCTCACCAGGCGTTAATGATACAAGTGTTAATCTGGCTTTGATAAAAAATGAAAATCCTGAACAGGCAGTTTACTTTAATGACTTTGCCCATGTTGAACTGTTTAGTGACGAACAAAGAGTTGAAGACAGGGTCAGGACAAGGGACGATGTAGTAGGAATACTGCCCAAAGATAATGGATACTATATTATGACTCAGGGAAATGAGTCCGAAATGGTTATCGAATATGCCAAATTGCTAAATGTGCTATATGAATCAGATGTACAGCTGGAAGATGCCCGCTCAGAAATAATTGAATTTGGAAGGACGGTTCCACCGCTAAAAAAAATGCTGGTAAATATGCTGCTGCTTACGATTTCCATGCTGGCAGGTATGCTTATTTCCATGAATATAGTCGAAGAAAAGGCAGACAATACTGTAAGCGCGATAAATGTAACACCCATTTCCCGCCGTGCATTTATACTGGGCAAGGGCTTTACGGGAATGTTTGTCGCGCTTTTTTCATCTATTGCAGTTATATTGATCACAGGTTTTTATACTGTTAATCTGGGTCAGGCGGCTCTGGTCGTATTTTCATTGACAATATTGAGTCTACTGATAGGGTTTATACAGGGCTTAAACAGCGATGATGCCATGGAAGCGGCAGGCAATGTTAAACTTTTATTTTTACCGATGGCCGGGTCCATTGCAGGATATGAATTTGTTACAGGAAACTGGCAGATATTTTTCTACTGGTCACCATTTTACTGGGCATATAAAGCAAATGATATGATACTGTCAAAAAGCAGCACATGGCCTCAATTGATACTTTCTATAGGCATTATACTGGCCATATGCGGAGCAGCATATGCCTTGCTGGCGCCCAGAATAAGAAAAGGGCTTCAATAGCAGTTTTCAGTAATGTGAACACACAGAATATAAGGAGAGGAGGTTATAAATGGGTTATATAATTGGGGCAGTAGCGTGTTTATTATATGCAGCATTTGTGTATTATGTTGCAATCAAAAGACCGCCTGCAATAATTAGATTAGTCAAGAAGAAACTCAATAAAAATATGAGCGATAATGCAGCAGCAATAGTATGCTATGTCTTTGCAAGTATTGCACTTGCTGGAGGAATTGTTTTATTTGTTCTGGCCGCTATTAAATGAGAAGAATCAAACAGTAATAGGCGTTTTTATAATGCCTATTACTGTTTTGTATTACTGACTTATTACTTTTTTATTTATACCAGCTTCATTATTGCATGAAACTTTTGTTTTTATTTATATTCTTTTAACCTATTGTTCTCAAGCAGTTCTTCTTCCTTTTTTAAACAGTATTATGCTGCCGATTACTCCAACCAGAAAAGCAATTGGACAGACAATGATGGCCAGGATAAAAAAGACGGGCTCATCGCTTGTGCCGATTCTATCCCAGAAATCTGCACCAAAGAAATGAATAAAAAATTCCATAAAAAACATTATGCAGAATTACACTCACCACAGCACTAATAGGTGCGGCACCGGTTATTAATAAGAATTTCTTAAGCAGTCCCCTGTGTACGCTTTTTGCAGTCAATACAATCAGGGCTATGCCCAATAAAAGAAAGATTACCCCCGGTATAGCCATAAAAAGAATGCTGACAGATATATATTCCATTGGACTAAAAATTACGACTACCAGTACTATAAAAAATGCCACTAATAACCAGAATATAATCTTTATAGCAAGGTTAAATTTATTACTAATTTTAATGGGTTTTTTTTCTGATTCCATTTTTTTCACCTTCCTCAGGTAAGAATAATAAATGACAAAATTTTTTAATTCTATCAATATATTAGACGTTATTTACAAGATAGAAGTTTTACTTTGTGATTTTATGGAAGATTTGAGAATAGTAGCAGCCATTTACTGCTACTATCAAATTATTAAACCGTATATTATAATTTATACTTATCTTATTATGCGAGGGGACAAATTGAATGATTCAAATGCATTAAAAAGAGCAGGTTATGTGCTTCTTCTGCTTGGGCTCGCAATTGGAGTCCTATTCGATATCCTTTTTTATAATAAAACATCAGGTATCTCATATCCTATTTTTATTGCCTCACTGCTGGTGATTTTTTTCATAAGCATGCAGATATCTAAGGTCCCTGTAAATAACAGGGCATGGATCCTTGCAGTTCCAATACTGGCACTTTCTTCAACATCTGGTATTTATTCAAATACTGTACTCAGGATCTTAAATTTTTTAGTGGTCCCCATTTTAATGATTGCCCTATCTGCGCTTGCATCAAATATAAATAAAGCTCATTGGTCCGATTTCAGGTTTATTGCAGATATGGTAAAAAGAGTGTTCACGCCTTTTGGAAGTATCCATAAACCATTTACAACTTTCTTTGGGATGATCAGCCTGGATACCGGGGATAAAAGAAAAACAGTAGCATCAAAGATTCTCATCGGAGTCATTATCTCAGTTCCTCTTCTAACTATCATCATATGGCTTCTTTCTTCGGCAGATATTGTCTTTAAAAACCTTTTTACCGATATCCCATTTCGGACCATGGTCAAGCATTTCTTTATAGTCTTACCGATCTCTATTTATATATTTTCCTTTATATTCAGTATTTTTAAGGCAAAGGAATCGAATGGAAAAAAGATGTACAGTAAGATAGGGTGGAAATTATTTATAGATCCTACGGTCCTGCTTACCATACTGTCACTGCTAAATATTGTATATATTGTTTTTGCAGTAATTCAATTTGCTTATTTATTTGGCGGAGATACTTTTATGCTTCCATCATCTTTTTCCTATGCAGAATATGCAAGGAGAGGTTTTTTTGAACTTCTTGCAGTAACAGTTATTAATTTTGCAATACTGTTTTTTAGCATTACTTTTGTAAAAAAAGAAAGCAGGAAAGCCAATACTGTTATTAAATCTTTTCTTTCAGCTCTTGTGGTTTTTACATTCATATTACTTATCTCTGCATTTTACCGGATGGTATTATATGAAATGGCATATGGCTATACCTATCTCAGGATTTTTGTGCAGGCATTTATGATTTTGCTATTTTTGCTTTTTATTATAAACTTTGTATATATATGGTACAGCAGGATGCCTATCATAAGCGCATACATTTTATGTTCCCTTATTTTATTTGTAATTCTTAACTTTGCTAATGTGGATGTAATAATTGCAAAGAATAATATAAATAGGTACTTCAATACAGGAGAGATCGATGTAGATTATTTAGAGGGACTCTCGTATAGCGCTATTACCGAGACAACAAGACTTCTTGATTGCCAGGATGAAGAGATCGCGGCACAGGTCAAGGATTATTTTAAAAGAGAAAAAGAAATACTAGCAGACCAAAGCAGCTGGCAGAGTATTAATCTTTCTAAAATCAAGGCGCAAAGAATCCTGGATGAATATACCGATTAGCGGGTATAATGTTATTCTAATCAAAAAATGAAAGGGATTAGCTTTGACATAAATAATCCTATTTCATAAAATATTATATTCGATTCTACAGATATACAGGTTTGAGAGACAGTTTATGGACGACATCAAGAAGAGATCCGACTTTATAAGGGACATAATAAAAAAGGATTTAAAAGAGGGTAAAAATAGTGGCAGGGTCCATACAAGGTTCCCGCCAGAGCCTAATGGATATCTACATATAGGCCATGCAAAGGCTATCTGTATAAATTTTGGACTGGCAGAAGAATTCCATGGAAAGTGCAATCTCAGATTTGATGATACAAACCCTACAAAAGAAGAGTCTGAATATGTAGAATCAATAAAAAAAGATGTGAGATGGCTCGGTTTTGACTGGGAGGAAAAAGAGTATTATACTTCCGATTATTTTGACAGGCTTTATGAACTGGCAGTTCTTCTTGTAAAGAAAGGCAAAGCATATATATGTGATCTAAATGCTGAAGAGATGAGAAAATACAGGGGAACACTTAAAGGGCCTGGGAAAGACAGCCCCTGCAGGGATAGAAGCATTGAGGAAAACCTCAAGCTTCTTAAGGATATGAGAGAGGGAAAATATGAAGACGGTTCAAAGGTCCTCAGGGCAAAAATAGATATGTCATCTCCCAATCTAAATATGAGGGATCCTGTGATATACAGGATATTGCATAGAAAACATCACCGCACTGGAAATGATTGGTGCATATATCCGACATATGATTGGGCGCATGGCCAGTCTGATTCTATTGAAGATATTACCCACTCTATCTGTACCCTGGAATTTGAGGACCACCGTCCCCTTTATGACTGGTTTATCGATCAGCTTGGCATCCATCATCCGCAGCAGATAGAATTTGCCAGATTAAATCTGACATATATGGTGCTGAGCAAGAGAAAACTTTTAGAACTTGTTGAAAAAAAATATATAAATGGCTGGGATGATCCGAGGATGCCAACCCTTTCGGGTATCAGAAGGAGGGGTTATACTCCGGAAGCGGTCCGAAACTTCTGTACTGAAATAAGTGTGGCCAAAGCTGACAGCACAGTAGATATCGCACTACTTGAACATTTTGTAAGAGAGGACCTTAATAAAAAAGCGCCAAGGGTCATGGGGGTAATCAATCCCCTGAAAGTTGTCATTGATAATTATCCTGACGGGAGCTCTGAAGAGCTTACAGCTATTAATAATCCTGAGGACCCTTCAAAAGGGACAAGAAAAGTGCCTTTTTCAAAAATTCTCTATATTGAAAGAGACGACTTCATGGAGGACCCTCCAAAGAAATTCTACCGGCTGGCTCCGGGAAGAGAAGTAAGGCTGAGATATGCATATTTTATAAAATGCATAGATGTGGTCAAAGATACTGACGGTGATATAATTGAACTTCACTGCACATATGACCCGGAGACAAAAGGCGGCGATTCACCTGACGGCAGGAGGGTAAAAGCCACACTTCACTGGGTATCTGCAGAACATTCCATTCTTGCTGAAGTAAGATTATTTGACCGTCTTTTTATAAAGGAGAATCCGCTTAAACTGGAAGAGGGCCATGACTTTAAGGAAAACCTCAATCCTGATTCATTTAAAGTAGCCAATAACTGCTGGCTGGAACCCTCGCTGTCTTCTGCAAGACCCGGGGATATATATCAGTTTGAGCGCCTGGGATATTTCTGTGTCGATCAGGATTCAACCATGGAAAAGGCTGTCTTTAACAGAACCGTCACCCTGCGCGATAAGTGGGCCAAAATAAAGAAAGCAGGCTTATAAACGCTTTTCGGCTACTATCAGATAAAACCTTTTTCACTTATTATTTTCAAAACATAATCCACTGCTTCCTCCGGAGTATCGACAACTCTAAATAGTTTTCTGTCTTCCGGATTTATGGTCCCGTGTTTCTCCAGAAGGCATTCATCGAGCCATCCTGTTAATCCGTCCCAATATTCACTTCCGTAGAGGGCTATTGGAAAATGCTCGATTTTATCAGTCTGGGCAAGTGTGAGCGATTCAAAAAGTTCATCAAGGGTCCCATAACCGCCAGGAAAAATGATATATCCAACAGAATACTTCATGAATATCATTTTCCTGACAAAGAAGTAGTGAAATTCCATTGATATATTCTGATACTTATTTGCTTCCTGTTCAAATGGAAGCTCTATATTGCATCCTATGGAAATGCCATCAGCTTCAAAGGCGCCTTTATTTGCTGCTTCCATTATTCCCGGTCCGCCCCCTGTTATTACGCCCATATCATTCTCTACAAGCAATGCTGCTGTCTTTTCGGCCGCTTTATAATAATCATCATCAGGCCCGGTCCTCGCTGAACCGAATATTGAGATACATGAGCCTATACCTGCCAGAGTATCAAAACCATCGACAAATTCACCCTGTATGCGGAGTACGCGCCATGGATCCGAATGAATAAATTCAGAGTCACCCTTTCCCGGAGATTTGAGCAATTCGATATCTTCATTTTTTTTAGGATACTTCTTCTTCATAATACCTGATTCCTTGATAATGGTTTATATTTTTATCTTATCATACCTATTAATTAAAATTTATCCATAGTATAGATAATATTATTATCGGGTATTCAAAACATCTTATAAAGAAATTTATTTAATAATTGACTCTGCAGTCCTATAAAAATTAGGATATTTGTTATAATGCTTACCTATATAGGATCACTATTATAAATAATAAATATGGAAGAAAGAGAAAAACATAGAAAAAGATTTTCCCTTGAATCGCTTATCCTGGGGACAATCTCTGTGCTTTCTGATCTTGCTTTATTTTTGATGATGCCTGGGAAAACTATTGGTCCCAATTTTATCGAACCTATGAATCCGGAAGAACAGTTTTTAAGATATGTGCTTATCCTGTTCCTGCTGATGCTTTTCGGTGTATTGGCTGCAGGTACCTCTATTGTCGCAGTCATAACCGGAATAAAGGATTATATAGGGATTGATAGAGGATTGTA
>Ga0255377_1192_pt1 | contig 11327 bp, 3 predicted proteins | sample ANMaggSeSYBR01G9_FD_182099 | JGI IMG/M metagenome (GOLD analysis project Ga0255377, IMG submission 182099) | Sediment cell enrichment communities from methane seep in Santa Monica Basin, California, United Staets - ANME aggregate JGI... | ecosystem: Environmental > Aquatic > Marine > Cold seeps >... | reverse complement strand
CTTCACCTCTTTTTTGGATACCCAGACCCACCCCGCAGGGCTGCATCGAAATCGGGTCATGAATTAGATGCAGGAAAAAGGCTGTTGAGATGTTGGCGGGAAACAAGCTGGTCTTCTTTTTTACGATGGCAATTTTGTTGTGGAGCAACGCATTAAGAGCGCCCTGAAGACGCTCTCTTTGCAAAGGCGCAAATGGTGGTCTATTGCCGGAAGAAGCGTTTGCACCACAGGCAGGCGATAGACTCTGAGAAGATACAGATGGCTTGCCCGTATCAATAGAGTTTTTTTGACTGGAAGATACAAACCAGGCAGAGGTTTCCTCAAGACTCTTCATGCCGAGAGAGCGTATTTTCTGCAGGGTGCCAAACGTCAGATGAGGGATAAACTGAACATCCTCTTTGGTCATGGCCTGCTGGTAACAAAACTCGAAATAAGGGCAGTTGGTGCAGTGTTTCTGCAATTGCCAGAATGTGCCGGATGGAGAACCGGAGAGGCACGTATTAAGATTTCTAAAAATTGCTTTAAACGTGGCCATATAAGGCCGCAGGTCAAAGGTATGGCGCTGTGGAGCGTCATTAAGAGGCGAACGAATGAGCAGAAAACCGGTGTCCGCCACTTTTACTTCGCAGGCAAACGATTGATTCCGAGAGGGCGCAAGAGCCTGAAACCGCGCCATGTCGGTATGGATCAATGTTTTGAGCAGAAAGGCATAAAACGCCACTTGCCATTTCTGGTAGTAGCGGGGAACGGAACTGCTTTTAATGTCCCCGACCTGAAGTAGAGTTTTTTCTTTTCCCTGTGACACCTGGATCAGATCAGGAATACCAACCCCGTCTATGGAGATTTTTTTGTCGGCTTGCCCGTTAAAAAACGCAGGAGATGGGGACAAAACAGAATCAATTATCAAAACGCCCTGCGCAAGATAGAGATTACCGGCAAGAAAGTTTTGCCGCACCAGCCGCTGCAATTGCGCACAGGTCTCATTAAACCTGTTCTCTAACGATTTCGTGTTTCCGGACTCGTCTTTTTCTGAGATGATTGTAAGAATTTCATTCTGCTTGCCTAAATCAGTCAGTATTTCTCTTTCAAATTCCCGTCCTCTTGCCATGCGCAGGGTTGTCAGTTCATCATCCACCTGAGTACGCCTGAACGGTTGATGTTCAGGCAAAAGAAAGTGAAAGCTCAGCCATCGGCTGCATTGTTGATGACGAAAGTATTCACCGATTATGGTTCCGGTCAAAGGCCGGGTCCGGTAACGTGCATCTTCGCAAATGGAAAAAGGGATGCCGGTTGTCCGGCGATTTTTTTCCCATGTCAGCAAAGGTTCTGCGGGAGAGGGCGTATCAAGAAAGGCAATGACTTTTTTCTCCTGATGCCTGAGCATGGAATCAAGGTTCCGGAAATCAAGATTGCGGGGATCTCCCTGCACGATTTCAGATGATCCGCTCAAGTATTGTTTGAAAAAAACAATCAGGCGCTCATCATAGATAAAATCGTTCAGTTCACGCAGTATTAATTCTTTCGGAAGGGTGGCGCAAAAGGAATTTAGAGGGAACATGGCCCGCATTACCTTGAAGTGACGATTAATCCAGGCGGTAAAGTCTTTTGGCTCTAAAGGAAGAGAGAGTTTTTCGAATCGAATCCAATGGGAGCATTCCACACCAATCTCATCGGATACCACACGAAGATCCTCTACGTAGTTTGCAAATTTATCTTTGATACTCCACGCAAGAATCATGTTGCCGATGACGCCGAGAAATGTCCGGTATTGGTACATGCCGTTGGCAGAGAGGATTACCTCAATGCCGTTATTCAGCACAACAGTCTTTTTCTCTTTATTTAACTCATTGCAGACAAGCTTGCGGGTACGGGAAAAAAGCCCCGGCGCTGCCTCGTTTTCACCGGTTTTTTCCGATTTCAGCACGTCCCGCATGGCTTGCGCTACTTCATAGGAAACGTGACACCCCAGACCAAGCCAGTAAAGCTCTTTTCCATCAAGCCGGTCAGCAGGTTCGGTCAGCACGCTCTTGCATTTCCCCTCATCAATCCATAAAATCTTCAGTCGCCGGCCAGCAAGAAGTACACGGTCGCCGGGATCGAATTGTTTGACAATGGATTCAGGAATATCAGCCACAGACTCGCCAGATACATCAAGCCTGTACTCTTCTTCATTTTTCGGAAAATTGCTCCAGATACGATGCTCCAGCAATGCATCCCGGTACTGCCAGCCACCGGTATAAAGACCGTTCATGTCGGACTTCTTAAGCCAGTTTTTTTTCAGAAGAGACTGGAATATATCATTGAGAATTGAATCGTTATCTGTTCCTGCCCTGCAAGAAAAGAGATCTTGAAGCGCAGCAAGGGAAAGCCGCTTTTTTTCGTACAAACACGAAATCACCTGCTGGCTCAGCACACTTGGTAAATATTTCGGCAAAGGCGATTCCACCTTGCCCTGACTGGCGAGACGCAGCAGAGCCAGAAAACGCAGCATCTGTTTTCCAGCCTGTTCACCCCGGCAGATGCCCCAGAAATGAATCGTATCCTGACGGCGGTTAGACCGGCCAATCCGCTGGAGAAAAGTGGCAACAGAATCCGGCGGTTCAAAGAGAATCACCGCATCCACATCACCTACATCAATACCGAGCTCCAGTGTGCTGGTTGCGATACAAACCGACCGGGCCCGTTGCCGAAATCTTTTTTCGACGATTTGCCGTTCTTTGGCATTGAGGTTGGAGTAATGCAGTTCAGCCATCCCCATGAATTGCCCCTGCCGGTTTAACAGTCCAAAAATTTTATCACACCGGCCCCTGCTGTTGGCAAAGATCAAAATCTTCCGATAGTTCCATTCCCTGTATAAATCGTCGAGTAAGGTCACCAGTTCGTGTTCATCGTTTTTAAGGTGAATCAGGCGGGGAAGAATCTGACGGCTGACATTCTCAGTTAGAAGAACGGTATCGGGACTGAAACCCAGGAAACGGATAACAACATCGGGATCGGCGATAGTAGCCGACAGGGCGATTTTCTGCAATTGTTTGCCGATCCGACGTTCCAGCCGTTGCAGCACATAGACCAATTGACGTCCTCGATACTGATGGATAAACGGATGGACTTCGTCGATGATGACAGTGTTGACCCGCAAGAGAAAACCCCGCAAATCAGAATTGGAGCTGCCCAGCATCACATCCAGTGATTCCGGTGTTGTGAGCATGATATCAGGACAACCACCACCGGTACGTTTGATGTCGCCGGTACGAATGGCGAACCGGAGTCCCAGCCGTTCGATTAGAACTGATTCGAACCGGCGGCGGATATCAAAAGCCAGAGCGCGGGTCGGTACGATGTAGATGGCTGATTCGGTCAATCCTGAGCAAATTATCCGTTCCAGGCAAGGAGCCAGCACAGCCTCGGTTTTGCCGGAACCGGTGGCTGACTGGATAATGAGATCCCTGCTTTTTAGAATGGGCCTAATGGCCTGTTCCTGTATAGGATGCAGGCACGGAAAAGCGCCGTAAAAAGCCCGGAAAGTATTAGGGAGCAAAAGAAGCGGCGAGTAATGGTTGTTGTGCATGAGTAAATTCGGACTTTTCGGACAGACAGTATTTATGGAAGTTATTTCGTCTCCGGCAGATTCCTCCTGCCATGCTATTTTCACAGAGTACCTGCCAGGTGTTTCTGACAGGCCAGCATCATTCTGATTTCGCCATAGGAGTAGTTATCTCCCAGGGCAGTTTTTACTTCACTGAGGGAATTGTTGTGATCTGTAGCGAGTTCCTTTTCAATGGCCTGTTGTTTTTCAGGTGAAAGCAGCTTGTTGATATCTAATTTGCCTTTTTCCACAAAAAAACTCAGATGCCCTTCAATGGTAGATTGTACCAGGCCTCTTTCTTTTGCAATCCCGGCAATAGTTAATCCTTTATTGAACATATCGAAACTTGTTTGTTTCGTGTCGGAATGCTGAGCCTCTTTTTCTTCCGCTGCACTTTCTTTTGGGAGTTTTTTAAGCTCCGGCAGTACGACTTTGTCTATTCCGTGTTTTTTGCGATAGGCCAAAACCAGCGCCACAAGTTCTTTGCCATATTTCTCAATGGTTCTCTTGCCGACACCATTTATTTTCTTTAGATCAGAAATATTGTCGGGCAGGCATACCACAATCTGGATCAATATCCGTTGGTGTAAAACCTGGAAATGGGCAACATCTTCCTCATTGGCCTTGCGGGAACGCCAGTCCTTCAGGGTCTGAAACAGCTCAGGATGGGCAACGTCTGATTCGGTGTATGCCGGGGGACGGCGCTTTTTTTCTTTTTCAGGGGTAAAGTCAATTTCAGCGACTGAAACAGCGCGCAGGAAACTTGACGGTGAAAATCCTTTTTCACAGCACTGTACTCCAGCTACTTTTACGGCAATTTCTTTTTTGAGATTACTCAGGGCATTGTCAATTTTTCTTCGAAGTTCGGTATTGTCTGTTTCTACGTGCAATTTTTTCACTGGCTCCTCAAAAATTTCGGTAAACTTTTCCTGAAACCATGCTGACGCTTTGCTGATCCGTTCCAAAATAACTGCATCTGACTCGGGCAAGCCGCCATTAGTAAAAATTGTGCGTAATTGCCGCTTAAATTTTTCACTGACAACAAAAATATCTTTCGCAGCCTTTTTCTCCAGTTGATGAATATCTTCAACGCCTGAAACCTGAACTACTCTGGCGTTACCCAGCAAAAGCCGGACAAGATAGTTGAGACTGTTGCGCAATAGTGAAAAATCAAAACAATCAAACAGCAACTGCTGCTGGTAGCTGATTTTGGCAGCCTGAAGCCGGCTTTCGGACGGCGGGTTTTGGTGAGCGTTTTCGTCAAAGCACATTATTGCCTCATCCGTTTCCACTCCACGAGATGAGATGGGAGAGCTTAGCACCATGCCCTCCATAGTTTTACAACGGCTCAAGGCCACGTAAACCTGACCATGGGCAAAAGCTGCTTTGGCATCAATAATGGCCTTTTCAAAAGTCAGCCCCTGACTCTTGTGGATGGTGATTGCCCATGCAAGTTTCAGGGGGTATTGCTTGAATTTACCGATTATATCTTCTTCGATTTCCTTATTTTTTTCGTTAACTTTGTATTTGATATTTTCCCAAATGATTGGTTCAACCACGATTTCCTGTTTGTCGCCGGAGCAGATAACGCTGATGTTTTTGCTCGAAATTTTGGTTATTTTGCCGATTTTACCATTATAATAGAGTTTTTCAACAGAGGGATCATTGCGCACAAACATCACCTGCGCCCCCTTTTTAAGCAGAAGAGTGGATAGGGTCGGGTAGATATGTTCAGGAAAATCTCCGGAAATTTCAGCTTTGAAACAGTGTTCCTTTTTGGTCAGGGCCTGAAGTCTGGTCTGATTGATGGATTCGGCGCTGCGGTTGTGGGTGCTTAGTGTAATATAGCCCTGATCTTTGCCCGGTTTAAAATCCTGAATATAACGCTGATTAAGATCCGCTATGGATGATTCATCAAGCCGGTTGTCACGTACCCGATTCAGGAGCTTGATGAAACTGGCGTCTGACTGGCGATAAATATGCTTTAGTTCAATGGTGAGCAGTTCAGTAAGACCAAGCGCTTTGCTGCTGAAAAAATAAACCGACTCATAATATTGCTGCAAAAGGCGCCATTCATCTTGCTTTGCCACCGGAGAGAGCTGATGCAGATCGCCGATCACAAGCAACTGCACCCCGCCAAACGGCTGATTATTACGGCGATGGCGACGCAGCACAGCATCCACAGCGTCGAGCAAATCGGCCCGCACCATACTTATTTCGTCAATCACCAGCAAATCAAGGCTTTGTATAATCCGCTTTTTTTCTCTGCTGAACCTGAACTGGCGCTGCTTATTGCTCTCGTATGTTTCGCTTCCCGGCACAAATGGGCCAAATGGCAACTGAAAAAAAGAATGGAGTGTTACCCCGCCGGCGTTGATAGCCGCAACACCGGTTGGAGCAGTGATAATCATCCGCTTCACCGTGTTCTTATGCAGATTATGGAGAAAAGTTGTTTTGCCGGTGCCCGCTTTACCTGTCAGAAAAATATTGCAGTCAGTGTGCTGAACAAAGTCGTTGGCAAGTTGCAGTTCATGGTTTATGGGGGACATGGTTTTCCTGATCATGAGCGTTGTTATCGTTTTTTATTAAGGATTATAGTGAAACGAGCATCCTCCTCCAGCCCAATGTTGTGAGCCGGGCACGGCACACGTCTTAAGTGTGAACCTACAATTTCCAATTATAGAAGTCAAGGCAAGTCCCAAGCCGAGTGAGATGGAGGTGAAGGGCATAGTGTTATCACAAAGGGGTATCCGGTGACGTTGCCTCGGAAGGTAGTGGCTCCGCTGAGATGGAATAACACAAAAGCATGAGTCTTCGCCTGCGGCTACGCTACCACAGGCGGATTAAAGTCCTCTATCCATTTAAGGAACGGGGACGAAATAACTTCCTCAACTATGCATCACAGCTTCAGGCCACCTTTGCCCGATCTCAAATCACAAAAATATCAAAATAGCCTGCTATTCCATCAACTTTTGTGATTTGAGATCGAACAAATTTGACCAAATCTATGCGCCTACTTGGTGAAGTTATTTCGTCTCCGTTCCTAAGCAATGCTCGTATACTCGGCGCTTACGTGCTGAAAGACGTGTGTTTACCCGAGAGATATTCCATGTGCCACGGGATGCCACATACGGCAGAAAGTGGCTGAGGGGCAGGGATGTTCAGGTTATGATTTTCATTAAATGAGAAACGCATAAAATCTTGAACGTCCCTCTGAATAACCTCGGCATGCTAAGCTTACGCTATTTGGGTGACAGTCGTGCCGTTCCGCGTGAAGTACTACCGCCTTGACGTGGGGTGCGGAGCCCACGCTGAAGAGCCGCCGAAAGTCGCTGGACCACCACAGCAGGTCAATTCCCACTGCTTCATCGCTGAAGGCCGACTTCGACGTGAGCAGGTCGAAGCGGAAGTCAGCGGTCAGAAACCGAAAGTCACTTCACACTCGGCGGTTCGAGAACGAGTATCTTTTTCTTGCCCTGCGATCCCATGACTGTCGTCAGCGTCTTGCCTATGTATCCCTTCTTCGAGGCTCGAATTGTGTAAGTCCCAGGTGATAGCGGGAAGCCCGGTTGGCAGATTCCAAACTGGTCTGTCTTCCCGGTCGCAGTCGGCTTCCTCTTCCGCCGAGTCAGTGGCTTAAGTTGTACTTTTCCGCGGTAGACTTCTACCGTCGCGCCCGACAAGGGCATCGTTCGTTTCCCGTCTGGATGCAAAAGCCGTACTGCCACCTCCAAGACGGGACTGCGGACGTCACCATCAGTCACTCGTTCGAGGATGACCGTGCGCTGGCCGCTGCTTGCTGGCGAGAAGCTCAGCTTTGCCGATTTGTATCCGGTGCGACTCACGGTGACATCGTATTCAGATGCTTTCAGACTTTCGACCAAAACGCGGCCGTTCGCCATTGACTTACCACGAGCGACAACGCGACCCCGTTGAAGGACAACGACCTGCGCGCCCGAGATCGGTTTTTGTTGTCGATTGATAACAAGCAGATTGAGCGTCATCGCCGCGCTGGGAAGCGTGAATTGCACCACGACAACCCGGCGAGTGTTTGCTTCAAGAGTGAAACTGGTCTGACCGCGTTCCTTTTCTCCAACGGTGGCCCTAACCACATAAAGGCCCGTCGGGAGTTGCGTGGAAAGCAGACCCTTCGCGTCGGAACGCCCTCTCGCCGCCATCTTTCCTTCCCGGAAGATCTCGATCGAGGCGCCCAGAACGGGACGTTTTTGCGGGTCTACGACGTGTAACTCCAACTGGTGCAGAGTCGGCGTCGTGGCATACAGCAAGATCTCCGAGGTGAGGGAGTCGCGAGTCATGTAGACGCGTGTGGTGCCCGTATCGAATCCCGCCTTGGTGGCCCGAACAAGGAATTCGCCATTGCGCGGCAACAACAGGCGGCAAATGCCGTCGGACCCCGACGTGCCGCGCGCGATCTCTTTGTTGTTTGCCGATGCGGTGACCGTGGCACTCGGCAACGGTTTCTTGCCTGGCGCTGCCAGCACGCGAACATTCAGGCGATACGTGTTCGAAGGCCTGGACATCAGAAAAATCGTCTCGCTCGTCAGCTTTCCCTTGAGTTCCAGACTCCTGCTGCTTGGCAGGTAGCCATCTCGCGAGACATGGAATTCGTACACTCCGGACGGAAGAGTCGTCGTGTAGGTTCCACCGCTCTCGCTCCACCGTGTGGCAACCTGCTTCATGTTTCGGTGCACTTCGATTTGAGCCCCGGCGATCGGACGGATGCCGGTGCGACCCTTTTCCACAATCTGCAGCCACAGCTCGGTGATCAGGTCTGTCGCGGGAGGCGTGAACGGCTTGAGCGCAACCTCCAAGCGGTTGCGTCCGGGCTTGAGATCCTCCGTGCTCACCCATGGCTGGTACTCTTTGCAGCGGGCCTCAAGCGTATGGCGTCCTGGCTCTTTTGCGTCTAATACTTTTCGACCAGTTGCATCGGTGGCGACGCGCAGCCCATATTCCGCCGGTTGGCCTTGGCGGCGGAAATTGAGTGCCACGTCGCTCAGCGGTTTGCGTGTTTCCGCGTCGATCACCATGACTTCTAGCGCGGTCAAAGGTGGAGCGACCGTGGCCAACGCGATCTGTACTCGCGTTTTGCCAGGCACCGATTCAACCGTAATTTGCCGGTCTTGATACCCTTCACACTTTGCTTCGATGGTGTACTTGCCGCCGGCTGTTGTTTTGACCAAAGCCTGTCCGTGCGAGTCCGTGATTGTTGTGGAGGCAACGCTCTCCGAATCATCGGATTGCCAGCATCGGAGCGTCGTCTCGGGGAGTAGCTCTCGCGTCAAACGGTCGATGACGGTCACCTGCAGAACGACCGATGTGGGTTCGACTTTCGACGGAGCAAGCACCAGGTTGACGGTCGTGTAGCGATCGGGAACGACATAACAAACGGGGCTGGACACCTCTCGGTAGCCTTCCGCTTGAGCGACAACGCGGTAGCCGCCCTCGGGAAGATCACGCTGGTAACGCCCCATCGGTTTTGGCGGGAGGACCTGCCGGATCGCCTTTTTCTCGGGCAAGGCAACGACTTCGACCTCAATGTGCGGGGGCGTACCGGGGAGTTGTCTTCCGATGCCGCGACTCAGAACGACCGTTCCCTTGATTCCCTGTCCCTGCGACGCGATTCGACTTCGGCTCCGCTGGAGCACGAAATCTCGGGTCGTCTCGCCTCCGGATGAAACGCGAATCGGCTCGGATTCGCTGAGAGAGTGAAAGCCGCGGACGGCAACACTGGCCTTCCATGTTCCCGAAGCGATGCTAAAGGCGTACTCGCCTTTCTCGTTGGTGCAGCCATCGGCCGACAGCCAACCGTCCTGTTGCTCCAACGTGATCACGGCATAGGCGACAGGTTTGCCGTCTGAAGTGACCTTCCCGCGAATGAAACCGATCTTCGGCAAAGTGCTCGCAGGCGACACTGCGGATGGGTCTGCGCTGGCGTCTTTGTGTCCGTCCTCCGCTTGTAGATGACTCATCCCGGCGAAAGTTAGGATTGCTAAACTTGCGATACCTAAGACCGCGGCAGCGCTCAGCTTACGAATCAACGATGGTTGATGAGGGTAGTCGTTCATTTCACTATGGCCTTATTCTGCACTTGATTGATCGAGTTCCGAGCCTGAGTATGGCGTTATGGGTGGGCCTCATCGTCATCATTCCTCCAAGAAGTAGAGTTCGTCGGCCGCCGAGGTGATTGGGCTCCATGACATGAGCTGGCCAACGGGTCGCATATACCATCTTCCTTGATCCGCCCACCGCTGCTCCGTCCTGCTGACGTGGCCGAACAGGTCGATTTCCGATCGATGGACATCCCTTACGTACGTCCGAAGCTCCCAGAGGACGCCTTCTCGCCCTTCTCGTGAATCTCGCTCAAACTGGTAAAGTGCCTCCAAATCGCCCTCCGCGCCCAGTACAAAGTTTTCGATCGCTCCATTGGAAAGATTGCCGATTTCGCCTCCGCTTGCCGCATCCGCAACAGCCGCAAGAGGATGCGCCCTGCTCAACGCCGCACCGATGACCACGGAGGTAGCGGCGGCTCCAGTGCTGTGAGCTATCCGTCCTCCTTCGGTTGAGGCGTGACTGGTGTCGTATTCTCCGCCTGCTGTAACCGCTGCCCCCAGGGCGCCGAGCCCTCTTTGCTGCCCCACACTCATCCCCGGCGCACCGTAACCCCGCAATGCGTCATCCGCGCCTCCCACGTACGAGATGATAGTTGAAGTGGTTGACAGCGCTTCACGTGGTGCAATATCCGCGCCGTGCGTCGTGTCGGTGTCCAAGTCGGCCCCCGTCGCGGGGTCGTCCGAAAAGCGGCCAATCGACTGATCAATCGTGGACCCCATGTCGCCTTCAGAGACACTTTGGTCCCGCATGAGCGCGAGATTATCGAGATAATCCGGGTCCGCGGGTGTCGAGGTTGTCAAGACCGTTATGTAATGGTCCTCATACTCGGTCACTCCGACCGTTTCACCGCTCGGTAATGTCCATGTTGTAGCTATCTCCTCGTTGAACCCCGTTGGATCGACATAGACCAGCGGATTGTTGCGTACATACGCATAGGGGTCGTAGCTCTGGGTCGAATGGGGATGCGGCCCGAGCGGATCGGCGGAAAGGAACCGGCCCAACCGGGGATCGTATTCACGGCCCCGCATATTGATCAGACCAAGTTCGTCGGGCTCATGACCGGTGAAGCCGAAGCGATACTCCGTTGGCTCCACTTCTCCTAACCAGTGTCCTTGGCGTCTCTGGCCGAATGCGTCGAATAAGAATCGGTCTCCGAGCAGGTTGCCCGCCTGGTCGGTCACCGCGTTGATCGAGCTGAGGTGATCGAAGTGGTGATACTGCACAAAGCCGGGCTCCACCGCGCGGGGCATCGGGATGACGTCGGCGCCCCGTGTCGGTCGATCCTTCGCCACTGCCCGCGGATCGATTTCCACTGTGGCGATGACTCTGCCGTTCACCTTGACGTGGAAACGGTGCATTGCCCCGTCCGTGTCGCTATCGACGTGCTTTTCGTAGTCGTCGCCGAAGTAGAATGTCCTTTCGGCACTTGAGTCGGTGGCTTCGCTCACGAATTGAAATGCCCGTTGCGAAAACGCGTCATAGCCCAATCGGATCTCCATCGCGTTATCCACGGCGGTGATTCGTTTAAGCTTATTCGCTTTGCTATACTCCATGCGGAGTCCGGGTCGGGAAATGAGATTCCCAATCACGTCGCAGCCGTACTCCT
>Ga0255377_1188_pt1 | contig 11447 bp, 7 predicted proteins | sample ANMaggSeSYBR01G9_FD_182099 | JGI IMG/M metagenome (GOLD analysis project Ga0255377, IMG submission 182099) | Sediment cell enrichment communities from methane seep in Santa Monica Basin, California, United Staets - ANME aggregate JGI... | ecosystem: Environmental > Aquatic > Marine > Cold seeps >... | reverse complement strand
GAAACGGCCTCATTCGCCCCAAACTGGAAGAATTTTTCTGGGCGCTGGCTGAGGCTGAGTGCCAGCAGATCCGATTTCTTCCGAATTGGGTCTTCTTTATAACCGCCAATGTGGTCCAACAGCATAATCAAAGATTTAAGTGGCTTTGGAGAATCTTGAATTTGTTTAACGATCTCATTAGGGGTAAGGCCCAATGCCAGCATATCGCGCCCATATTGATTGGCCTGCTGTACATGCAGGTCAAGTGCGGGCATCGGGTCACATCCGTCATCCGCCCGGAATACCGCCAACAGATCCTGGTCCGTTACGTGTGCCTGCCGTTCAGGGGTGAAGAATAATGGATCCTTGAGTAACTGCCGGGTATATGCATGGTAAAGGTACGTAGATCCTTTGAGAGATTTTCCATCAATTTGCGCGATCAGCGGTTTGGTATATCTGCTTCCGTCATCCTCCCAGAAACTGAACTGCTGGAGAGTAACAGCGAAAAAATAATCCAGCGCATTCGGATGATCAATAGCAGGCATATAATCAGAAATAAAAGTGAATGGGTCTGCGTCTGGTAAATTCTTTATGACTGCTGAACTTTTTTCGACCTGCCCCGGGTTAATCCGCACGCGTTCATCCAGTGGGACAACTGGCGGGAGTTCGTCTTTCAATAATGCGGTTGGGCCAATATACGCGATCGCTTCTGCTGCCAGCACACTCGCTTTCTGCCCGGCAAAGATCGGGTGAGATCCAAGCAGTAAATTGGCCATCACTGCCCCACAAAAAGTCTCACCAGCCCCGGTGGGATCGACCAATCGTGTCTGCACAGCGCCGATCTGCGTTCTGAGATCGCCCTGAAGAACAAGCGCCCCCTTATCCGCCATAGTTATGTAGACAATTTGCCCGGTTTTCGCATATGCTTTTTCAACCGATCCAAACAAACACACTGCTTCCTCTTCATTCATAAAAAACACGTCTGAATTTTCGAATGATCGTCTCACGGTCTCGGCTTTCTCTTTGATGCTTTTCACCCAGGTGCCCAAAGAGATCACTTTCGCTCCGCGGTCGCGGCAGGCGCTCAATAGGGCCTGCTGTACATCCGCATCCCCCATCGCAGTAATGTGCACACCATCATAGTCAGATAAGTCTGCAGGCAGAGTATTCAGGTCCAGGTCAGTTTCCACGTCCAATGAAAACGCAAGGTATTCCGCTTTTTCTTTCTTATGGGAGATTTCAAAATGGGGAATATTTTCGGGCGGTATAGTCGGCCCGATCCATTCAACCAATCGCTTTGAAAATGGGTACAGCGCTTCCGGAACAGGCTCCGGACGCGGCCCGAATATGGATACATCCACGCCGCTTCGGCGGGCTGCCATTGACATATACATTCCCGCTCCCCCGATGGTTTCAAAAGTTTGGTCTTGTGTGTGGATCGTGTCAAGTGATGGGCTGCCAATAACCAGTAAATGGGGCATAATTTCTCGTTTCTCCTCGCGCAATTAATTTTAAGTATATTTCTCTTTGAGCTGCTTTCCAATCGCACCGCCCGGGTGCGCCTTCAGGTAATCCTCTTCCCGTAGTCCTTTATAAGCGGCAATGGCGATGATCAGCGCGTCACACAGTGCCATCGTGTTCAATGCACTGCTGGAACCCGCAAACTTAAAAGGCCCTGCTTCTTCCTCCGCGCCGATCGCCAGCACCACATCACAAGCTTTCGCCAAAGAGGATGAAGTGTTCCCCACAATTGCGATCATTTTCACCCCCAGATGCTTGATCTGCGGCAGGATCGTTAATACTTCCGCGGTCTCACCGCTGTTTGAAACCAGGATTACTAAGTCATCTTCAGTTACCAAACCCAGCTCCCCGTGCGCTGCCTCACCCGCATGCAGAAAAAAAGCGGGTGCACATAAGCTCGACATATTGGCTGCCGATTTATTTCCCACATGCCCGGAGTGTCCCACCCCGGTGAAAATGACCCTGCCTTTGCATTCCATGACCAGTTCACAGGCAAGTTCGAATTCAGCGCCAATGATTGCGTTTAAATTTTGAAGTGATCTGATTTCATCTGCCAAAACCTGGTGAGCTGTGTTTAATAGCATATCTTTTTTTTGTGCCATTGCTGTTCCTCTTGGATAGGATTCTTTTGTATTAATAATAACAAAGATCGGTGCAGGATAAAAAAAGACACCTTAATAAATGTTTGTTTGGATAAAGATGGTTTTAGGAATTTCCGCTTGTGTTATTCAACAATCTGAAATTGAATTCAACTTTCCTTGCAGCGCATGCGTAAAGAAACAATGCGTATTGCGCTTTTCTGGAGATACTTATAGATAGCTGCTGTTACGTTACCGATCAGCCCGGATTTGTTCAAATTGCGTTTTATATAATCCCGCATAGATCCCATTTACCTTAAGCAGCTCCGCGTGCGTCCCTTTTTCCACGATCTCTCCGCGGTTGAAAACCAAAATTTGGTCTGCTGAAAGGATCGTGCTTAATCGGTGGGCGATCACGATGCTGGTTCTGCCTGCCAGCACGCGCTCCAGCGCTTCTTGAATGAGGGCTTCCGATTCGCTGTCCAGGCTGCTGGTGGCCTCATCCAGGATCAGAATGCGGGGATCCTTCAGGATTACTCTTGCCAGAGCAATGCGCTGCTTCTCTCCGCCGCTCAAGCGGTATCCGCGTTCACCCACAATGGTGTTGTATTTTTCCGGAAGCATGGCGATAAAATCATGGATATTGGCCGCTTTGGCTGCACTTTCAATTTCTGCCTGGCTTGCTTCAGGGTTTGCGTACAGCAGGTTGGTATAGATCGAATCATGGAACAGGTAAGTTTCCTGCGTCACCATCCCGATCTGAGCGATCAGTGAGCTGAGCGAGACATCCCGAAGATCAATCCCATCAATTAGGATCTTGCCTTTGACCGGATCATACAATCGCGGAAGCAGATAGGTCAGAGTAGTTTTTCCTGCTCCGCTTGGCCCCACCAGAGCAGTTAGTTGGCCGGGAAGAATGGTGAAGTTGATATCCCGTAAAGCAGTGTCGCGCGCCTGGGTATGCTTAACTCCATATTCTTTATCTTCAGGAATTTTCTGGTCAGATAGGACTGCCCCGCCGTCATTATATTTTCCAAAACGGCGCACGTCTGACAGCAGGAATTTGGGGCTGTCATCATAATTGAACCACACCTGTTTGAATTCAATTTTTCCGCTGATGTCTGCAAGTTCCTGCGCGTCAGGTTTATCATCGATCTCGACCGGCAGGTCGATCACTTCAAACACGCGTTCAAAACTAACGACGGAAGTGCTGAATTCGATCGGTGCGTTTGCGAGACTCTGCATCGAGCGGTACAGGATCCCAAGGTAGGATCCAAACGCGATGATGGTGCCGACAGTGAAGTTTTCAATGATAACCTGATATCCACCAAACCCATACACCAAAGCCGTCCCAACCGCGCTGAGAAGTCCAATGATCACAAAGAAAATAGACCCAAACACCGCGCGCTTCACACCCAGGTCACGCACTTTCCGGGCACGCTGTCTGAAACGCTGCGTTTCGGTTGTGCCCCTCCCAAACAGTTTGACCAGCAGTACCCCACCGATATTGAGGGTTTCATTCATCATCGCGTTCATTCGTGCGTTTGCGTCCATTTGCTCCCGGGCGGTATCCCGCAGGCGCCCACCCAATTTTCGAGCGGCGATCAGGAACAGGGGAAAAATGGACATGCTGATCAGCGTCAAGCGCCATTCGATCGCTATCATCACGCTAAAGACGGCTGCTGCTTGAATCGTGTTGGTGATGATATTCACGATCGTGTTGCTGACCGCGTTTTGCGCGCCAATGACATCATTATTCAGGCGGCTCATCATCTCACCCACCTTGGTATGCGTGAAAAAACGCAGTGACATGCGCTGCAGTTTTTCAAAAAGAGCCGCCCGGAGATCATAAATAACACCCTCACCCACGCCGGTATTCAACCGCCTCCGAAAAACACTGATGGCGCCCTTAATGGCGGGAACCACCAGCAGCCCGATAGAAAGCAGGATCAACCTGTCAATATCTTTTGAAGGGATGGTGACATCGATCAGATCGCGCAAAATGAGCGGGGACAATAAGGACAGCCCTGAATCAGCCAGGATCAATACCAGCATCCCCACCAGCTGCCAGCGGTACGCGCTCGTATAGCCCAGGACGCGTTTTAATAGCTCCCATGACAGAGCAGGTTTCTCACCGCTTGAGCGCAGGTAATTGTGCCATCCTCTTCCGTGCATTAGCTATTCTGTCCCATCTTGTTTATCACTTCCCGCTGCATCTGCATACGGCCCTTCCCGGAAAAATAATCTTATTGCCAATCATCTCTATTTTAATCTTAAACCATAAATGAGATCGTGAAAAGAATATTAACCATTATTTGATATTTCTGATAGTTTATTTAACAAATGAATATTTCAACTTCTCTTTTGTAATCTTTCAAACAGATATTTTAAATCCGGATTTCTTTAAATTAGGTTTTTGTTTTTCTGTTCTATATCCTTCTTTTTTAACATGAATTTCACTCATGGATAAAGAAATCGGGAATAATGAATGTTTTCGTTGCAGAATTTCCAAAAACCCCAATTGAACCGATATTCAGCGGTTTATCGTTGTAATTGTAAGCGCCTGCCTGGGCTATATGCAGGTCCATTAAATTATCCATGGTTAGTTTCTTGGGTAGATGATCAGGGCGCAGGACAGCAATATGATTATCCGTAGCAGCTAGGGCCGGTTTACCATCTTTTAAGTGGTCAAGCAGGATGTTTAATTCTTGAGGATCATTGATGGCGATTCTGCTCCACCCATCCTTTTCTTCCAGCAGCCACAAATAATAAATATCTCCGGGTACGGCTGTCATCTTATCAGTATTTTTCGAACCTGAAGCCCCTTTTCCTAATTGTCCTTTAGTTGGCAGCGGGCAGCTCATAGCGCGCATCACATCGGCAGCAAAAATATTACACCGGGTAAAATTCGCGTCTGTCTGTGGTTTATATCGGCTTGTATAACTATGCTCTACATCAAACTGATCAATCACACAGCCATACGCTCCTGAACTGCGCTTTCCTATTGAATTCATATTCGGAAAAGATGAAATTTGGCCCCAGGGGGAATATATTGCATTGTCAGTGATTTTCTTATTGCTGCAGGCAAAAGGCAAACTTGGTACCAACTGCTGTAGAGAATCTTTGGTATCATCTTTTAACTCGTCAACTTTTTCTTCAATACCTTCTTTTACGCCTTCTTTCAAATCATCAACAGCACCATCAATGCTGTCTTTCAATTGATCTTTTGCTTCATCCTTATACGCGTCAATCTCCGCCTCGATCTCCGCTGCCATCTCTTTCCCAAAAAGAGCTTCAGCATCCGTGCAGGCAAGTGTCACCAAAATTAGAAAAACCAGTATTAATATTTTCACCCTTTGCATTTCATATCCTCCCAGTAATCACTTTTCACAAGATCTGTTTATAATATTTACCCGTGATGGGGGGCAAATCCCCCCATACCCCCCTTCAGAATTTCAGAAAACAGAAAATCAGAATTAAGGCGACAGGGCACAGCGAAACCCGATGCTGTAGCTCGAATTAGTTGGATCGAAGTTGAAGCGGTTCGCAGAACGCTCCTTCCTCTCACTGTAGCTCCATGACCCGCCCCGAATTACTCGATAACCTCCACTATCCGGACCGGTTGGATTTTCATCCCAGGAATCTTCATAATATCTGCTTCCATATTTATCCATCACCCATTCCAATACATTTCCGGCCATGTCGTAGGCACCATACGGACTGGCACCCGCACTCCCATAATATCCCACCGGGGAAGTGCGCGGAAACTGATCACATCCCCAATAATTGGCCTGACTGCAGGAGATATTCTCTCCCCATGGGTAAGTTCGGCCGTTTTCCCCCCGCGCCGCTTTCTCCCACTCCGCTTCGGTAGGCAGCCGCCTGCCAGCCCACTCGCAGTATGCCTTTGCGCCGTACCAGCTGACTTCAGTAGCTGGATGATCAGCATATCCATGATCTGACTGCCAGATATCATCCAAGTTCAATATGCGCGCATCCGCATCACCTGCGTCCAACCAGGTCACACCGCCTTCTTTTTGATTTCCTTCCGAATTAAGAAATTCGGCGAACATGGTGTTGGTCACTTCAGTCTGATCAATCAAAAAAGCATCCAGGTAAACCGTGTGCACCGGGCTTTCATCACTATCTCCCTCTTCCGAGCCCATCTCAAACTCTCCCTCCGGGATATACACCAGCGTCATACCATCTTTTTTAGACACAATTGTGGATCCAATCCCTAACGCCGAGGTCGGTGTTTGCCCGGGTGCTGGTACCTTGATCTTTTGTCCTGGAGAAATATGGCAAGTTCCATCTTCAAAATTATTAATTGCCAAAAATGATTGGAGATCAACAGTAAATTTATCTGCAATACCCCAACAACTATCACCTTCAAGAACCTCATATTCAAATGGCCCAGCAGGTGTGGGGGGAATCGTTGGGATTGAAGTTTGTGCAAATTCAGGGGTACTTGTCAAAATAGAAGTTGGCGGCATTACCTCTACTACATCTTCTATTTTCTTTGTTGTTTGTTGTTCTACTTTCAATAAATCACCGGTAGGTAGCTTTATCACCCATAAAACAACCAAAGCTGCGCCAATAAAAATCATCGCTCCAATTACCCAGCGTATATTGAATGTGCTTTTCTGTCCAGTCAGGGATACAAGTTTCTTTCGTCCATTTTTCTGCCGCGGTGTCGCCCGAATCCTTTGTTTGGTTTTTACTTTCGGTGTTTTTACAGAGGGTTTCGCATTAGTAGACAAATTCTCTAATTCTTGTGCGAATGCACCCATCCCCGAAAATCGCTGTTTTGGTTCTTTATCCAGCGCCTTTATTAGTACCTGCTCGACCTCACGCGGCAGCCCTTTCACGAACTGCGAAGCAGGCGGGAGCGCTTCGGTCGATTGCTTGATGATCACCTGCATCGGCGTTTCGGCGCTGTACGGCCGCCGCCCGTTGATCAGCTCATACAGGATCACCCCTAGCGAGTAAATATCTACCCGATGATCAATTTCCTTCCCAACCGCCTGTTCAGGCGCCATATATTCCGGCGTGCCAATCGCCGCGCCGGTGGCGGTCAGCCCCTGTGCTCCTTCACTGTCCACCATCTTCGCCACCCCAAAATCAGACAGCATCGGCTGGTCGATATCAGAGATCAAAATGTTGGCGGGTTTCACATCCCGGTGAATGACCCCCCGCGCATGGGCGTAAGCCAATGCGTTTGCGATCGGCAGGAGCAGCCCCGCGGCCTGCTGGTATGGAACCGGTTTACCGAGGTACTGTTTGAAGGTTCCGCCGGGAAGATAGTCCATCACAAGATAAGGGGTGCCTTCGTACTTCCCATAGTCGGTCACTTTAACGATATTGGGGTGCGATAACTGCGCCATTTTTTTGGCTTCATTTTGGAAGCGCTTGACCACCCCCCGAATGATATCCGGCGGAAAACGGTCGGTGCGGATGAACTTGATCGCCACGTCCGTGTCCAAACGCGTGTCTCTGGCGGTATATACCTCCGCCATCCCGCCCCGCCCGATCGGGCCTGTGATCTGGTAGCGTCCGATCTTTGTGCCTTTGCTGATTGCCATCTATGCTCCTACCTCACTATGCTGTAGTTAATTTCACATTCTACATACGCTAATCATAAATATGATCGCAGTCCCCCTGCAAACGCAGATAATCGCCGTTTACATATCCGCTCATCCCATTTTCTCTTCGCGTGATGTAATACCAACCTTCCGAATACCCGCTCACATCCACATCTTCCCCTCTCGCTAAACAGCAGCCGATGATTTCGTTGTTGCTCGCGCGCAGGTTGACATTATTTTCCGTGCTTTCCGCCCAGCATTTCCCCGTTGAACTGGATGCGGATTTCGGTTTCGGTGTGCTGGTTGGGGAAATTTTGATCGGCTCAGGCGCTTCAGACTCGTCAGCATTTGACGGGGATGAACTCGATGAAGAAGAACTGCTGGAACTCGAAGATGAACTCCCGGACGCACTCTGCCGCGCAGGTGATGGTCCTCCACTCCCAACCAAACTGCTGATCATCAGCCCGATGAAAATAATGAACGCCACGATTCCGATCGGAATCAGGATCATCGGGTCAAATTGCCCCGTTCCCTGCTTTCGCGTACGTCGTTTTTGGGGCGTCTGAGGTCTGCTCTTTTTCTCACGTTGCTTTGGTTTGGGTTTCGGTGGCTCCTTCTTTTCTGGTTCAGGAGGGGGTGGTTGTCTTTTAGGACGTGGCTTGGTCTTGGTTTTTGTTTTTGGTACCTTGATCAGGTCAGGCACACTGCCCATGGAAACGGACGCGCCTTTACAGGCGGCTTCGAAGAACGAGCGCGTGCTCTGGAAGCGCGCCCGTGGGTCTTTTTCGAGGGCGTGCAGGATAACAGCTGCCAGCCCATCCGGGATGCGCGGGTTAAATTTGCGCGGGTCCGGCGGTGCAGCGCGCAAATGAGCGGCGCGCATGCGCTCCGATGCGGTCGCATTGGCTTTACCAACGCCGGCCTCTGTGCCCAGGAACGGGCGCCTGCCAGCCGTGATCTCATACATCATCACCCCCAGCGCGTACACGTCCGCGGCCGCGTTCACCGCGCGCCCCTGGATCTGTTCGGGCGCCATATAAGCCGGCGCGCCGGCGGATGCCATCGTAGTGGTTGTGCTGTCCGCGTGCCGGGAGATGCCAAAATCGGTCAGGAAGATCTTCCCGCTCCGGTCCACGAGCACATTTCCGGGTTTCACGTCGCAGTGCACCACCCCGCTGGCATGGGCACACCCAAGCGCGCCCCCGACCGCCTTGAGCACGCACAGCGCTTCGGGGATCGAAAACCGTTTTCCCGGCCGCTTCTTTAGCAGTTCTTGCAAAGAAAATCCGTCGATCAGGTCTAATAAAATAAAACTGATATCCGCCACCAGGTACAGCCCATAAAATCGGACGATATTAGCGTGTTTAAGCTGCTTGAGCGCGTTCGCTTCCCGCTTGAAGCGCTTGAATACCGAAAGGTTTTCAGCCAGGTCATCATGCAGCACCTTCATCGCGTAGTACCTGTCCTTATAGCGCAGATCCATCACACGGAATACCGCCCCCATCCCGCCCGACGCGATGAACGATTCCACGTAAAAGCGTTTTTTTAATGTCCGCCCAACAATAGATTCCGGCATATGCATCCCTCCTGAGGATCTTTCACTATGCTGATTATATAACAACTGCCGGATAATGTGCCCGGCACAAAGCTATAAACAGTGTACCGGGCTATTATATATTTGCCTGGTAGAATCACCAGACAGGGGCATCCGGCGCTCGCCTGTAAGGCACGCTTGCAAAGTTAATTTACTTATGCAAATTCTGGCCAATTTACCGGCGGTAGGGCACAACGAAACCCAATGTTGTTGTTCGTATTAGTTGGATTGTTGTTGTTGCGGTTCGCAGAACGCGCGTTCCTCTCATTGTTGTTCCATGAGCCGCCGCACGCTGCCTTCCAGAACCCCTTTCATATTTTACTTTACCTTCTTTATCCACCCTCCAAGCAGTTTTCCGATTTCAATCAGTTTTGCAGATACATATTCATATTGATTAGTGTTGGTTAAATGTTTTTGGTTTGTTATCCTGAAATAGAATTGCATTTTTTTTAATTCAAGATCTGCTTCCTTAAGATAGAGAATGATAGTTTCACGTTGATGTGATTTTTCGTCAATCTTCCGCTGTCCGATTTGCGCTGCGCGCATTAGCAGAACATGCAGGTAAAAAGCACTGTCCTCAATCCTTTTTGCAAGCCTGAAACGCTCGTTTTTGGGAAATTTATCTGTATGCGCGGTTACCCACAAGATAAGGTCATAACACTTACTGAATATCGGAGATTCATTCCCCATGCTTATAAGATTATTTTGTGAAAAATATTTTTTCGTAACCCCCAGGTATCCCCATACGTGGCATGGCTAACCCAGCTTGTAACACATGCGTCTACTGCTGAAAGAGGGATCTTTCCGGCGTGATAGCCCGTAACCAATGATTTAATCCGACGGCGGGCATCAATCGCTTTTCTTCTTTTTAACCGCCGATGATCAGGGAAAACTTGAAAACCAAGAAACGGGAGTCCAATTGTACACGGTCTTGCTTGCGCGGAATTCTCATGCAGATTCAGCTTAATTTGATGAACAAACCGGCATATTTCCTTCTTCCAAACGAATAATTGGTTCTTATCGTTGTGGAACAGCAACATATCATCCACGTAACGAACGTACCCTTTACATTTCAATTCTCTTTTTATAAAATGGTCCAAAGGGTTGAGGTATACATTTGCCCAGAATTGGCTTGTTAAATTTCCTATTGGCAAACCGTGTGCATATTTTTCATCACCATTTTCAGCTCCGCTTGCCATAATAGATTGGCAAAGAGCCAGAGTTTTCCCGCATGAAATATTTTTATCCAGTTCTTCGAATAAAGTTTGGTGATCAATAGATGGAAAGAATTTCTGAACATCCAAAGGCAGGACGTACGCATATTTTCTCATGTAATTTGTGCATCGATCCAGTGCGCGGTGGGTGCCCTTCCCTTTTCTATTGGCATAACTGTCAAAAATGAATTTGCGTTCAAAAATCGGCTCAATGATATTGCACAAGGCATGGTGCACCACCCTGTCTCGGAAAGGTGCAGCAGAGATGAGACGGTGTTTAGGTGAGTGAATTATAAAGTGATTGTATGGTCCAGGTCTATATTGATCATTGATTAACTCTCCTTTTAGATTAAATAATTGCTCTTCCAAATTCATTTCAAAAGCAGCAATATCAGGCTTACTCCGTTTTCCTTTAGCAGCTTTCTTAAATGCCAAGTTTAAATTTTGAAATGAAATGATCTCTTTCCATAGTGATTGTAGTTTATTCATAATTATATAATTGCGATGGGGGGCAAATCCCCCCATACCCCCCTTCAGAATTTCAGAAAAACAGAAAAACAGAATTAAGGCGACAGGGCACAACGAAACCCAATGACGAGGTTCGTATAAGTTGGATTGTAGAAGTTGCGGGACGCAGAACGCGCGTACCTCTCATCGCTGAGCCATGAGCCGCCGCGAATTACCCGGTAGCTACCAACATTCGGACCGGTAGGGTTACTGGTTGGGAATTCTGCATAATAATCGTCTGCATACTTGTCCGCTGTCCATTCCCATACATTCCCGACCATATCAAGTGCCCCATACAGGCTGGCGCCTTTGTCGCCATAATACCCCGCCGGAGAGGTACGTGGAAATTCCTCGCAGCTTGCATAATTCGCCCGGCTGCAGGAGATCTCCTCACCCCATGGGTAGGTTCTACCATCAGTCCCACGCGCCGCTTTCTCCCATTCCGCTTCAGTTGGCAATCTCCTCCCCGCCC
>Ga0255377_1186_pt1 | contig 11476 bp, 6 predicted proteins | sample ANMaggSeSYBR01G9_FD_182099 | JGI IMG/M metagenome (GOLD analysis project Ga0255377, IMG submission 182099) | Sediment cell enrichment communities from methane seep in Santa Monica Basin, California, United Staets - ANME aggregate JGI... | ecosystem: Environmental > Aquatic > Marine > Cold seeps >... | reverse complement strand
TATAGGGAATGTATGCCGGCTGAAAAACAAACGCACGAAGAAATCAATCAAAAAGAGATGTTACCAAAAACCACTTTAGCACAATGGCATACTACCTTTGATGCCATTAATGACGCTGTTTGTCTTTTGGACATGAATGGAAAGATTTTACGATGCAACAAGACAATGGAAAGCTTTCTGAAAAAATCCTCCAAAGAAATAATCGGCGGCACCTGCTGGGAACTTGTACATGGAACGGATAAACCTGTAAAAGGATGCCCAATTGTACGCATGAAAAAAACTTTTTGCAGAGAAACCCTCGTTTTGAAGGTTGATGACAAATGGCTTAATGTCACTGTCGATCCTGTAATAGATGAAACAGGAAATCTTGCCGGCTCTGTGCACATTATAAGCGACATAACTCGACGCAAGCAGAGGGAAGAAGCAATAAAAGAATCCAAAGAACGTTACCGCGGTTTATCCGAAGCTAGTTTTGAAGCAATCTTTATCTCTGAAAAGGGAGTTTGTCTTGAACAAAACTCGACAGCAGAAAAAATGTTTGGTTACACATTATCAGAAGCTATTGGCAGGAAAGGTGTAGAATGGATTGCACCTGAAGACCGCGAAATGGTGATGAATAACATGCTGTCCGGTTATGAAGAACTATACGAAGCAACTGCTTTACGAAAAGATGGATCAACTTTTCCGGCTGAGATACAAGGGAAGATGATGCATTATAAAAGGAGGACTGTACGTGTAACCGCATTGAACGATATCACCAAGCGCAAACAAGCCGAGGAAGAACTAAGGAAAAGTGAACAGAGATTTCGTTCAATATTTGAGAATATTCCAAATATTGCTGTTCAAGGTTATGATGCGGACAGGAAAATAATTTTCTGGAACCAGGCAAGTGAGAAACTCTATGGATATAAGAAGGAAGAAGCAATAGGTAACCAACTGGAAGATCTGATAATTCCATTTGAGATGAGAGAATCCGTAATTGAAGCAGTTAGGAACTGGGTTGAAAATGGAATTCCTATTCCCCACGGGGAACTGAAACTAATGCGTAAAGACAAAACTACATTTCCTGTATATTCCAGTCATGTTATATTGAAAAACATCAATGGGGAACTTGAAATGTATTGTATTGACATTGATATGACCGAACGCAAGCAGGCAGAGGAGGCACTGCTGAACTCAGAAAAGAGGCTCCATTACCTTTCCTCCCAACTCATTACAGCACAGGAAAAAGAGCGAAGGCGGATCTCGTTGGAACTGCATGATGAGATGGGCCAAGCCCTGACAGCGATCAGCATCAATATTAGATCGATCGAGAAAGAGCTTCCTTTAGACCTTACTCCCTTGATAAAGGAGAGAATTGCGGAAATATATTCTCTCGCAGACCAGGCATCGGAGCAGATCCGTGAACTGTCCCATTATCTGCGGCCCTCCATGTTAGATGACCTCGGTCTGGTGCCCACATTGCGCTGGTACCTGGATGTATATAGAAAAAGAACCAACCTGGATGTGAAATATGAACCCATTAATTTTGAAGAAAGACCGAGCCCGGAGGTGGAAACGGTTATCTATCGGGTTGTGCAGGAAGCCCTGAATAATATCGTGAAGCATGCACAGGCCGGCAGTGTACTTGTGCGTGTGGAGCGCAAGGATAAGGAAGCTGCCGTTTTTATTAAAGACAACGGCAGGGGCTTCGAGGTGAATGAGTTTTTGGCTCCCGATGACCTGAAAGGCGGAATAGGCCTTTTGGGGATGCAGGAAAGGGTTAGTATATTGGAAGGCAAGTTCAGCCTTCAGTCAAGTAAAGGGCATGGTACCAGGATTTCTGTAGAAATACCGTTGCATTGAGGAGAGATCTAATGGACAAGACAAGAGTATTGCTGGTCGAGGATCACACCATCGTTCGAAAGGGTCTTCGCTCCCTTCTCGATAAAGAGACGGGTATTAAAGTGGTTGAGGAGGCCGAAGACGGAAGAGAGGCGATTCTAAAGGCTGAAGAGTTGTACCCTGATGTTGTGGTGATGGACATTGCCATGCCCGGGCTCAATGGCCTGGAAGCTACCCGACAGATCAAAAAACGTTTTCCTGACATAAAAATCATAATCCTGACCATGCATGCTAACGAAGAGTATATCTTGCAATCCCTTAAGGCTGGAGCCTCTGGGTATTTGGTCAAGAAAGCAGCCCCCGTCGAGTTGATTTCCGCGATCAATGCCGTTCACAAGGGCAATTCCTTCCTAAGCCCGTCAATATCCCGGACGGTCATCGATGAGTATATCCGGCGATCCAAAGAGATCAGCGAGGGAGAAGAAGGCTTTGAACAACTTACCGTCCGTGAGAGGGAGGTACTACAATTGATTGCGGAAGGTCGCAAAACACGAGAAATTGCTGAACTGTTGTATATCAGCATAAAAACGGTTGAAACACATAGAGCCCACATCATGAATAAGCTGGATATTCATAGTACGGCAGAACTGACCCGATACGCCATCCGTAAAGGAATCATAAGTTCCGACACATAACACATCAGGTCATTCACCCGCACCACTGCCCATAAGCCCCTTACGCGCCCGGGGCCAATCTCCCATTCACCCCCTGATAGTCCCTACAAAACAATGCGGGTCAATAATTTCAAATAGTTACATAATATTAAAAGATGAACGTCCAACATCGAACATCGAACGTCGAATGATGAAATTGCTTCGCTCCTTCAGTTTATAAATTGGCAGAATACATTATTCAAAATTCGAAGTTGGACGTTCGATGTTCGACGTTCATCTTTTAACAGGACCATCCTCGATTTTTGCAATATCTGGGTAAAATCTATATTTGAAAAATATAACTTGCATTTTTAACCTGAAAGGATAAAATTAAGACGCAATTGTTATCTGTAAGGTTAATTTTGCGATAGTCAAATGGGGGAATGATGAAAAAATTCACTGAAAGGTTTTTTAGCGCTCCTGCTGATAGCTTTTTTATTTTTGGCCCAAGAGGTACAGGGAAATCAACCTGGCTTAAAAAAACATTTCCGGATGCCTACCTCGTTGACCTGTTGGACGACAGGACATTTAGAAACCATATTGCACATCCGGAACGGATCAAACAAATTGTCAAGGCGAACCCACGAACAAGACGATACATTATTGACGAAGTCCAAAAGGCACCGGCACTGCTGGACAGCATCCACAGTTTGATCGAGGAATACAAAACACATCAATTTATTCTGACCGGCTCCAGTGCTCGAAAACTGCGCCGCGGTGGCGTAAACCTGTTGGCGGGTCGTGCCCTCTTAACCCATTTCCATCCATTTATGGCTGCTGAATTGGGCAATGACTTTTCGCTTGATGCGGCGCTCAGAAATGGCCTGATTCCTTTAATCGTATCGGCAAATGCACCCGGCAAAACACTGGAAACCTACATTACCCTCTACCTGAAGGAAGAGGTCAAGGAAGAGGGCATGGTGAGAGATATCGGCGCCTTCGCCCGCTTTCTGGAAGCCATCAGCTTTTCTCACGGCAGTATTTTAAATCTCAGTAATATCGCCAGAGAATGCCAGGTTTCCCGAAAGATTGTCGAAAACTATCTGGCGATTATTGAAGATCTGTTGCTGGGGTATAAACTTCCCGTTTTTACCAAACGTGCGAAACGCGTAATGACGGCACAGTCGAAATTTTATTTGTTTGATGCCGGCGTTTACTACCATTTGCGCCCCAGGGGTCCGCTTGACAGTCCCGATGAAATTGGCGGGATGGCCATGGAAGGCCTTGTTTTACAGCATTTTAAAGCCTGGTGCGATTACTCGGACGGTCAGGTGGACTGTTATTTTTGGCGGTCTCGGGGCGGCTCCGAGGTTGATTTCGTATTGTATGGAGAGCATCATTTCCACGCGGTAGAAGTCAAGAACGCAAAACAAATTCACCCCCAAAGCCTAAGATCACTTAAAACATTCCTGAGCGACTACCCGGAAGCCAGTGCGATGTTGCTATATAGAGGAACAGAAAAACTGATGGTTGATGGAATTCTCTGTTGGCCGGTTGAAGATTTTCTCCTTCAACTTAAACCGAACCACTGGCCTCCTTTCTTAGGGTTCGCTCAAAAATAACTTCACATTTTGATGCGCCGATCCATCCCGCATGGCTGCGTTGCTCGTTGGTTAAATAGCCTGCTATTCGCCCTCCTCGCGCCTTGCCATGCGTGCGCCTCAACCCCTGAAAATGTAAATTTATTTTTGAGCGAACCCTTAGTTTTCCTGCCTGTAACCAGCATTTAAAAAAATACTTTTCGGACAGGCACTAATTATCATTGCCTCCTACATAATGCCTGAACGAAAAGTCATGTTCAGGCAAAATCCGAATATCGAAATCCGAAATCCGAAACAAATTCGAATACCAAATGACAAAACGACCAAAACTAACACATCGGAAATACAATGTTTTTGTCATTAAAAAATTCGTATTTGGGTTATTGTTTCGTGCTTCGAATTTCGAATTTCTGACCGAAAACAGGGGTTTTCGGTCAGGCACTACATAGAAACCCTAATAAAAATCAGGGTTTTTTTCTGAAAAATCAGGGTTTCCCCGATATCCAGGCCATGCCCTTTATCCATAAGTGTTGAGACATATTTTTATCCTTAATTAATAATTAGTTATTAACAATTGATTATTTGTAACTACTCACGTAGTCAGGCTGAAGCTGTTTAGACTGAAGGCTGAAGGGGTCAGAAGAGCATAATTGCCGTACTTTGGCGGAAATATCTGATTCTTGCACCAAACATGGCTTCAAAATGCGCTTTTTCCTAACAGCCTTCAGCCTATCCATCTAAGTAGTTACGATTATTTGTTTTATGTTTTTATATTTATGCCCAAAAAGCCAATAATAATAGTTAATAATCAATTTATAACTGTTAATTGCTAATGGAGAGATTACTTATGGGTAAAGGGCAAGCTCTTACCGGACAGCCTAAGGGGAGAAGACAGAATGCAGATTATAAAAGTACTGATTGCAGACGACGGCATGAGATTCTGGCGGTTTGTCAAGGAGCTTTTTTCCTCTGAGGAGGATCTGCAAATTATTGGAGAGGCAAAGGATGGTCAGGAAGCTATACTCAAAGCAAAGGAACTTAAGCCGGATCTGGTTCTAATGGATATCAGTATGCCCCGGATGAACGGGCTGGATGCTACACGCCGGTTAAAGGGAATAATGCCGGAACTCGTGGTCATCATTCTCACGATTCACGATCTGGAGGAGTATAAGGTGGCGGCAACAGCCAGCGGTGCCTATGACTATATCTTAAAAAAATCCTTGATGGAAGACTTGATTCCAGCAATTAGACGGGCATTTAAATTCGAGGGAAAGTAAGGAACGTGGACGAAATAACTTCCCCAACTATAAATCACAGCTTCAGGCCGCCTTTGTCCGGTCTCAAAGCACAAAAATATTGAAATAGCTCGCTATTCCTTCAACTTTTGTGATCTGAGATCGAACAAATTCGACCCAAATCTGTGCGCCTACTTGAGGAAGTTAATTCGTCCACGTTCCTAAGGTAAAAACAGCCTTACTTCAATTCGACCCCGCAGGAAAACATAAAGACGGGCTCATCAACTGGGATAAAACCGAGATGTCCGGCGGGTTCAGTGATGTCGAGCCGCAAGATTATGATGTTTTAACCTAAATTGAGCGATTTTTTACTCAATCTGCGCCGATCTCTTGCGCATAAAGGCTTCGCAAAAATCCTCGACATATCCACGGGTATGCCTGCGGTTTTTGCAAATCCTTATGCATCAAGATCTCAGCACATATCTTCGCAAAAAATCGCTCAACTTAGGTTTAAAAAAGATGGCTGAAAAATACAGACTTCTGGGAGGTGACTGAGGTGAGATTCAGAACAAAACAGATGTTGGCCTTTTCATTGCTCATGGCTCTGATATGCAGCGCCTTTTTGGTCTTTTCATTAGCATTTTATAAAAACAGCATGGTAGAGAAAACGGAATATCGTCGTGCCTCACTTGCCATACATTTGCATAATGACATAATAAATATGGTGCCTACAGGGGATGTCCTGCAATTAACTGCTACACTCAGGAACATTTGTAAAGATGTGACTTACATAGATTATATCTTTGTAATTGATGATGACGGGCATTTGCTTGCGCATACCTTTGATACTGGTTTCCCATCCGAACTTTTTAACGCCAATTTGCTGCCGGCGGACAAGACAGCCTCCTCCAGACTTCTTATGACCAGTAATGGACGCGTCAGGGATTTTGCAATACGCTCGGCCAGGCATATGCCGGGCGAGATCCATGTGGGAATGAATGAAGAAGTTTTCTACAAACAAATAGACGATTTTGTGAAAATAACCATAATCATGACGATTGTTTCTTTAGCGTTTGGGTTGTTTCTGGTTTATGCCATATCCGGTTATCTCAGCAAGCCATTGGAAAACCTTAGCCTGGGCATGAAAAAAATAGAAAATGGGGATTTGGAATACCGTTTGGAGGAAAATGGGGACTATGAAATTTTAAACCTCCTCCAGGGCTATAACCGGATGACAGAATCAATACTGGATTCTACCACCAGACTGCAGCAGGCAAAGGAAAAGATAGAGAAACTCAATTCCCTGCTGTACGCTATTCGAAACATCAATCAACTCATAACCAGGGAAAAAGATCGGAATCGTCTGCTTCAAGGCGCTTGCGACAGCCTGATTGATGCTCGTGGTTTATATTCCGCCTGGATTACCCTGCTGGATGAATCCGGAGCATCTGTGACGTTTGCCGAAGCCGGTTTTAGTGGGGATTTCCTGCTCATAAAGAAAATGTTGCATCAAGGCGAGTTGCCGGCCTGCGGTCAGATGGCACTCAAGCAACCGGAGGTTGTGGTCACTGAAGACCCGGCTTCAACCTGTACAAACTGTCCATTAAAAGAGAGTTATGGTGATCGGTGGAGCATAGCCGTTCGGTTGGAACACGGAGGAAATGTTTACGGCTTGCTGACAGTAACCATCCCCAAAGATGTGATCATAGAAAAACAAGAGCTAAGTCTATTTAAAGAAATCGCCGGAGACATTGCTATTGCCTTGCATACCATAAAATTGGAAGAAAAACACAAGCAGGCAGATGCAGCGCTGCTTAAAGAGCGTAATTTCTCGCAAAGCATTATTGATACAGCACAGGCTATCATCCTTGTTCTCAACCCCGATGGAAGCATAGCCGAATTTAACCCTTATATGGAAGAGCTGTCAGGATACAGCATTGATGAGGTGCGAGGAAAAGACTGGTTTGAAACATTTCTTCCGGAGTGCGATCTGCAAAAAACAGGTGAGCTGTTTACCAAAGCCATTTCCGATATAAATACCAAAGGAAATATAAACCCGATAGTTACCAGGGACGGAAAAGAAGCTACAATAGAGTGGTTTGATCGGACATTAAAAGACAAAAACGGTAACATTACAGGCATTCTGGCAATTGGGCAGGATATTACCAAACGAAGAAGTATAGAGGAGCAGCTCCGGCAGTCCCAGAAGATGGAGGCCATCGGCACACTTGCCGGAGGGATTGCCCATGACTTCAACAATATACTGACCACCATCATCGGAAATGCCGAGCTTGCGTTGATGGATGTCATCAAGGATGAATCCTTACGCAAGGAAATAGAAGAGATCAAGAAAGCCGGGGAAAAAGCAGCCTCTTTGACCCGCCAGCTTCTTGCCTTCAGCCGCAAGCAGATTGTCCAGCCTGAGATCCTTGATATTAATGAATCATTAATAGATATAGAAAAGATGCTTGGTCGCCTGATTGGGGAAGATGTTGAGCTGTTGACGATTCAAGCATCTGAATTATGGCAGGTGGAAATAGACCCCGGTCAGATAGAACAGATGATCATGAACCTTGCGGTCAATGCCAGGGATGCCATGCCAAAGGGTGGCAAGCTCACCGTTGGAACAGCCAACGCTGATTTGGATAAAAACTATTTTCGCGAGCACGGTATTAAAGGAGAAAAACCAGGCCATTATGTGATGCTAACTATAAGCGATACCGGCAGCGGGATGGACAAAGAAACCCAGGAACATATCTTCGAGCCTTTCTTCACCACAAAGGAAGTCGGCAAGGGCACGGGACTGGGCCTGTCCACCATATACGGCATTGTCAAACAAAATAATGGCTTTATCTGGATTTACAGCGAGCCCGGGAAAGGGACGACATTCAAGGTCTATCTTCCTGTGGTGAAGGGGGATGCAGACCAGGAGGAAAAAGAACAAACCCCTGTGGGCGATCTTAGCGGTTCTGAGACTGTATTGATTGTAGAAGATAATGATTCGCTCCGAAATTTTGTGCAAAAGGTTCTCTATATCTATGGGTACAGAACCCTGAATGCTGAAAATGGCGAAGATGCTTTGAGGGTCTGCAAGGAGCATGATGGTCAGATTGATCTGATGATAACCGATGTAGTAATGCCGAAGATGGGCGGCAGGGAAGCAGCAAAACGACTGCAACCTCTATATCCCCGGATGAAGGTAATTTATATGTCAGGATACACGGACAACGCAATTGTTCATCACGGTGTTCTGGAGCCGGGGCTGAATTTTCTTGAAAAGCCTTTTACACCGGAAGGCCTGGCGCGCAAAGTGCGGGGGGCGCTGGACGCTGAAAATTGAATATTGTATATTGAAAATTGAATATTGAAGGAATTCTGTCAATTTTATATGAATAGATGGAGCGAAGCGATACAATAAATATTCAATCGTCAATATTCAATATTCAATATTCAAAGGAATTCTGTCAATTTTATATGAATTAATGGAGCGAAGCGATACAATAAATATTCAATTTTCACTATTCAATTTTCAATTTATAACACTTTATATCAGGGCTAAGAGATGAAAAACGAGGAGCTAAAAAATAGAACCAAGAAGTTCGCGCATAGATGTGTAAAATTGGCTTTGGAGTTACCTGATAAGCAATTAGGGAAACATATTGCCGGCCAATTGATCCGTTGCTCCACATCTGTCGCCGCAAACTACAGGTCATCATGTATAGCGCAATCCAAGGCGAGTTTTATTTCGAAGCTCAGTATCGTTCTGGAAGAAGCGGATGAATCTTCATTTTGGTTGGAATTCATTATCGATGAACATCTGATGAAAACAAATCTTGTCGCACCACTCTTAAATGAAGCAAAGGAACTGACAGCAATTTTTTATGCCAGTCGGAAAACAGCAAGGAAAAAGTGAATAGTAAAAATGATGGAGCGAAGCGATACAATAAATATTCAATTCTCACTATTCAATTCTCACTTTATATCACTTCTCGTTTTCAAATAAAGATATGGTGAAGTTGGGATGTGACATTGAACTTAATAAAGGGCAGCATTGACATGGTTAAAGGACTTGAAAAGATTCTCAAGCATTTAAATAAGAAACGGGGTTTTGATTTTTCCGGGTACCGTGTTCCCATGATCGAACGTCGGGCTGGAAAACGACTTTCAGCTTCAAAATGTAAAGATTATGATGAATATCTCCACTTCATCCGGGAACACCCGGATGAGCTTGATAACCTGGTGGATGTTCTGACAATCAATGTGAGCCGATTTTTCAGGAATTCGCTGAGCTTTGAATATATTGCCGAAAGAATTCTCCCTGTTATTGTTCATGAAAAAAAGAAGTCTGCTGATCCTTGTCTGCGAATCTGGTCAACCGGCTGTTCAATGGGTGAAGAACCTTACACTATTGCTATCCTAATCAATGAAATTTTTGAGAAGGAAGATCTCAGTTTGAATTTGAATATTTTTGCCACGGATATTGATTGCAGGGCATTAAAAAAGGCCAAAGAAGCGGTCTATTCCTTTGAAAGCATCAAGGATGTCAAATACAGGCTTTTGACCAAATATTTTAAAACTCAAGGCGAGTCATTTATATTAATTCCAGAAATAAAGGAGGCAGTAACTTTTGCTTTTTACAATATGCTTGATAAAAAAAGTTACGCACCCCCTGAAAGCATATATGGTGATTTTGATATGGTATTCTGCCGAAATGTTCTGATTTATTTTAACACACAATATCAGGATCTAATATTCGACAAGTTATATCGCGCATTGGCCAGACACGGCTATCTAATATTAGGGGAAGCAGAAAAGCCTTCAATAAAATTTCAAACACATTTCAAAAAGGTAACTGAGTGTTGCCATATCTATCAAAAAAGATAAAACGAAGATCAAAAGAGGAATAATCATGAATATGCTGAATAAAATAACTATTAAGAGTAGAATGATTTTGTCATTTGCGCTGATGCTGCTTGTTTTTGTTCTTTTTGGTCTGTTTTCAATCATTGAAATGAAGCAATTGGGTGAATTGACCTCCACCATGCATGAACATCCGTTTACGGTTTCAAATGCAGCGCTAAAAGCAAAAGCAGGCGTTATCAGGATGCACAGGGGCATGAAGGATGTGTCTGTCTCCCCAACAGAGATGGAATTACACTTGGCAATTCAAGCTGTCCAGTCTGAAGAAAAGGCTGTTTACCAATATCTCGACATTGCACAAAAACAGATTCAGGGAAAAGAGGGAAAGGAGCTGGTTCAAAAAACCATAGAAATGTTTGCCGGCTGGAAACCGATCCGGCTGGAGGTGCAGCAGCTTGTTTTAAAAGGGGATAGAAAAGCCGCAGCACGCATCTCCAAAGGCAAGGGCGCAGACTATGTTTCCCGCCTGGAAAGAAAGGGGGTGGAACTTGTTTCCTATGCCGCAGATAAAGCGGACATCTTCATGGAGAGCGCTCGTGATGTGCAGCATCGATCCCTGAGAAGCACGATTATTTTTATCGGCATCGTCGCCTTGCTTTCATTTATCATCGCCTGTTTTATGATAACCAGCATCATGTCCAGCTTGTCCACCCTGAAGAATACCATGTCTGAAATCACAAAAACCGGAACTCTCACCAAAACAAAACTTTCCGGAAATAACGAAATCACGGAGATGTCACGACATTTCAACGGCGTGATCGACAGGCTGCAGGACGAGTTCTGGCTCAAAGACGGTCAGACTAAACTGGCTAAAGAGTTGCCCGGCAATCTTTCTTTTGACGATCTTGTGACCCGAAGCATCAATTTTATATCAAGATATGTAAACGCATGCACCGGAGCCCTTTATGTGTATAACGAAAAGCATTCTCTATGCCAACTGAAAGCGTCATTTGCTTTTACTGAAAGAAAGTTTCTTTCCAGTGAATTTAAACTCGGTGAGGGTATTGTGGGGCAGGTTACTGTTGAAAAGAAGCCTATTCTGCTTAAAGGCATTACCAGAGAAGAGGCGATAGGGAACACCGGTACTCTCAGTGAGCCCCCGAAGAGCATCTACGCCATACCGTTGCTGTACGAAGAAAAATTGTACGGAGTATTGGAAGTCGCATCATTTGAAGAAATAGACAGGCTTAAAGTGGAATTTATGGACACAACCGCTCGCACTATTTCCATATCCCTCTACACC
>Ga0255377_1161_pt1 | contig 12686 bp, 14 predicted proteins | sample ANMaggSeSYBR01G9_FD_182099 | JGI IMG/M metagenome (GOLD analysis project Ga0255377, IMG submission 182099) | Sediment cell enrichment communities from methane seep in Santa Monica Basin, California, United Staets - ANME aggregate JGI... | ecosystem: Environmental > Aquatic > Marine > Cold seeps >... | reverse complement strand
ATTGGTCGAAGTGAGAGAAAGATTGTAGATACGCCGGGGATGATGGCTGTACAATCCGTTTCCTGCAGCACAGCTAATTCGGGAGAAAAATCAGCTGAACCTCCTCCACCAGAGGAAGAAGTTCCCTCCGGTGATGCGCCCCAAGGTGAGGACATTCAGATTGAATTCTTTGCGGAGCGCACTCATCTACAGCCCGGTGAATGTACGATATTGCTCTGGAACGCTGAAGGCGGTGGCTTTGGTGTCGAATTGAATGGAGATCCAGTGGATCGCTCTGGTGAGCGGGAAGTTTGTGTAGGCGACGAGATGATGTTTTTCACTCTAGGTGTGGATATGGGCGATAAGATGGAAATTCGTGAAATTGAGATTGTTGTGGGTGAAGGATCAGGTGAAGACCTTCCGGCCACACCACTACTTTTCCCTAATGAGCCCCCAGAAACAGAACGCATGCTGGAAGATCCAGACTCCAGCATCCGGGCATACGAAAATCGAGCCATAACGGGAGACAGATTCCTTGACAGCCTGTACGAACGCCCATTCACTTCAAAAGAGATGGTGCATCAACCGGACCTTGATATTTACAGTGTGGATTTCGCACATGATGAGAATTTCTTTTACTTCACGATCACATTGATCGGACTGCATCCGGATGAAGGAAGGTTGACCGGTATGTATGGGATCGAATTTGACCGCACGCTAACCGGACGCGGTGACCTGCTGGTCCTGGTCGAGAATCCCATGGAGGATTGGTCCACGGAAAACTTATCGGTTTATATCGATGAAAATGATGACGTGGGCGGTGATAAACCGCTTGTAGCGGAAACAGGATTTACAGGCAATGGATATGAGACGATAGTAGCACTGGAGGGTGATAAGGCCGCGCTGGCACGCATCGATCCGGATGACATTGAAGCGATCCAGATCGCTGTTAGCCAAACCCTGTTGGACTTAGAAGACCCGGAAGTGTTCCTATACGGCGCCTGGGCTCAAAAAGGGCAAATAGATGTAACACAATTTGATTACAACGACATGATGGGCCCCAACGAGGCCGGCTCGCCGATCAACACTGATGCGAATTATCCGATAAAAGCACTGTACAACTTAGACAACACCTGCCGCCTGCCATATGGGTTTGAGCAGATGGGCTCATTTTACACTGGAATGTGCATCACTTTACCACCTAAACCAGCGAATGCCCCTCCCGGTCTAACCTGCGTAACAACTTGTACGGTTGTGAATCGTATTCCGGTATGTACGACCGTTTGCAGCTAAATATATTTAATATATGATGACCTAAAAAACCATCCCCAAAAAATAGGATTAGGTAAGTAATAATTTGGTCATGAAATAGAAAGACTCCCTAAAAATATTGGGAGTCTTTTATCTTGATAATAATACTTTAAAAAGTATCTTTAGTTTGGGCAATCAGTTCTTTGACCCTTCCAACCATCCCATTCTCCAGACGGACTTTTATGCCGTGGGGATGCGTGGGCGATTTTGTTAAAAGGTCTTGAACGATGCCTTCGGTGAGCTGGCCAGTATTTTGATCTTTTTTTAATACGATGCGCACGCGAAGCCCTCTTTTGATTTGAGCGCGAGATATGGAATTCATTTTATCCAGTCCTGCCTGTTTGCTTTGATGCAAGATATAAGTCTTCTACTTTTTTTCGGGCCCAGGGCGTGCGCCGTAAGAATTTCAGGCTCGATTTGACAGACGGGTCATTATAAAAACAGCGAATCTCAATGCGCCGCGACAATTCCCTCCACCCAAATTGTTCCACCAGACTGTTCATGATCTGCTCGAGTGTAATGCCGTGTAGAGGGTTATTGGGCTGTTCCACGCTCATATTTTATATTTTACTCCTACCTGTCCTTTTTTAAAATACTCTGCACGTGAATAGAATTCACGATAGGTAATTTAAACACATTCAGCATTATTTAACAGCCAACCTGAACCAAATAATTTGACGCAATTATCCTGAACGATCAGGTATTGTTTATATCTCAGAAATACTTATTTTTCTCTCACCAAGATATGATCGATTTCATAAGTTACGCTAACACCTTCCGCGGCCCACGTACTCAGGCTGATGTTGTTTTGATCTGTGTTGGAAGGCTCATAAGAAGTAAGCATGGTTCCATTAACGAAAAACAAGAATTTCCCGTCCTCAGCAACAACAGTGATCTTATTGGGTGCGTCCCATTTGATGGCACTATTTGCGCCAGCATCCGCATTCCCAATATAGATTTCACCGGCGAAGTCATAATCGGTGACATAATAATGGCCTTCATTATCAATGTCAAAGGCAACGCCAGTATCATAGTACCCATTCAACAAGACACCCCAGGTACTATTTTTAAAGTTGCTTTTCATTTCACCAAGAATGCTTAAGACAAAGTTGTCCGCGCCCCAGATGGGGTTGGCTAAAGAAAACCCGGTCGAATAACCAGACTTGTTGTCTGGATTAAAATCGAGGATCAATTTACCACCCTCAATGTCTGTCTCCAGCCCATTATCATAGTCGACACCCAATTCCCAGCCGTAGGAGTTGTCATCAAACATATCGCAATATACAGTCGCCCAATCCTGGTGCTGTTCTTCCTGGATATTGCATACCACCGCGGTTGGTTCCGGCGGGGTGGTTGGCAGTACTGCACTTTCCACAGGAGGCGCTTCCACCACCACCAGCTCATCATCTTTGCCTGATGAGCCGCAGGCGCTTAAAACTAATATCAACACCAAACTTATCAACAATAATTTGTTTTTCATATCCTCTCCTTTATATCTATTTGAAATTTGCTCTTTATTAAAATACTTGTTTAATATTGTGCCTATCTTTTTCATTAAACATATTCTCAGTATACATAAAAACAATCATTAAGGGAACATACTCCATTTATAATTAAGATCCTGCATTCATTGATATCAAATTTTTATTATGACGAATTCCCCAACCTTTATGATAGATTTATAATAAATTGATAACGATTAAAGCAGACAAGATTATTTTAGGATGTATGCCATGAAACCATTTCGCAAAAATGCGGCTATCGCGATCGACGGCGGTGGGATTCGCGGGATAATCGTCACGCAGGCGCTGGCAGTGTTGGAAGACGCACTGGGCGCATCCATACATGATACCTTCCGCCTGGCGGTTGGTACTTCAACCGGCTCGATCATCTCTGCAGGGATTGCCTCAGGGATGAGCGCAAGGCGCATGACCGAGTTATATATTGAGATGGGCGATTCCATTTTTCCAGCCACCCTACGGAAAATGCTTTTTCCCCTCACACGGTACCGCTATTCCAGCAGGCCGCTTGAACGCGCCCTGGAGAACCAATTCGGCGATAAAAAAATGGGTGACCTTTGGCAGACGGCCCTACGCACCGACCTGGTGATCACTGCATACGATCTTGCTGAAAACAAGACCAAATTCGTCAAACCCTGGAAAGAAAAGTATGCGGATTGGAAAATCGCTAAAGCTGTGCAAGCATCCTGTACTGTACCAACCTATTTTCCAACTGTTGATGACCGCTATATTGACGGCGGTGTAGGTTCTTACGGAAATCCGTGCTACATCGCCGCGTATGAAGCCAAAGAATGCCTGCACTGGGATCCATCTGAAACCACATTGATCAGCATCGGCACCGGGCGCGACCCTTATACGTATGATGCAGACAATCCGCAGCACCTGTACGCATGGGATTGGATCGGACGCGTGTTGGATGTGTTCTCACAGTCCGCATACGACCAGCAGGTGCATTTGGTGAATACTTATTTTCAAGGATTGGATTTTCGCCGTTTTCAGATCAATCTGCGCGAACCAATCGCAATGGATGACACCGGACAGATGGACCTTTTGATGGCATACGGCACGCGCCTGGGACGAATGATCCTGAACGATAAGACCGATCCATCAATGGGGATAATTATTAAACACCCCGGTTATTTCTAAGAAATTACCTGCCGTTTAATTCTAAAATAATTCTTTTATGCTTGCATTGAGACATTATCTATAAAAAAATAATCCTATCAGGAATTATCTACTTATGAAAACATCTATCCATATTCATCTAATTAAACAACCTGATCCTGTTTTTAAAGACTTATTTGAATCCCTGATCGACAGCAATATTCATCCGTCTTATGGACCAGATATCCCGCAGGCAGAAACCGTTCAATATCTAATTACCGGTAAATTAACCAAAGAAATGCTTGAAAATTGTACGGACCTCAAAGGCATCATCATCCCGTTCGTTGGAATCCCTGAACCCTACCGAGAGAAGCTTTGTGCTTACCCGCACCTTACAGTCCACAATATTCACCATAACGCGTTATCTGTTACAGAGAATACGCTTGCGCTCCTTCTGGCAGCCGCTAAGCATCTGATTCCATCTGACCAGGCTATGCGTTCTCATGATTGGCGCCCACGCTACCGCGCCAACCCGTCTGTACTGCTTAACAGAAAAACAGTACTTATTTTGGGATACGGCCATATCGGTAAATTGCTGGCCCGAACGCTAGCAAGTTTCGAAATGCAAATATTGGCTACACGCAACAGTATAGATTCAATGGAGAAGGATGCGCACGCACACATATACCCGACGAAAAATTATCAATCGCTGCTACCGAAAGCACAATTCCTGATCAACACGCTGCCACTGACACCTGCCACACAAGGTCTAATTGGTGAATTTGAATTTTCTCTTCTCCCAAAGGGGGCTGTGGTTGTTAATATCGGTCGTGGGAAAGTGATCGATCAAGATGCTTTTTACCATGCATTGAAAAGCAGGCATGTGGGCGCTGCAGGGATCGATGTCTGGTACAACTACCCCACTGACGAAGCCAGCCGTGCAAACACGCCACCCGCTGATCTCCCATTCGATGAATTGGATAATGTCGTTATGAGCCCTCACCGCGCGGGGGGAGTCAATTCAACTGAAACGGAACAGCTGCGCATGCAACATTTGGCCGGCCTGGTTAATCATGCTTCGCGTGGTGAGGTTCTCCCAGATCAGGTAGATCTAAACGAAGGATATTAATCCACTCCCGAAAATTTTTGTGAAGGTTTACTTATGGTAAATGCGCTGAGAATTATGTTGAAATTTGAGCCCTTTTATGAAAGATATGGTACAAGCATTCCTGGTCCACTGGAAAAAGAATAGAGGTATTTTCGTATCCCAAACCCTGTTTTGATCACGCACAAGCCCACCAGAACACGCTAAACACCTATAAACTGCAGGTAATGTTCAAACACGTATCAATCGATGAAACCGGGGGATAACCCGGGGTGTTGTTTTCCGTAAAGAGCAGTATTCGCCCAGACCATAATGCGCTGATGAGGTCCTTTTATGGATGCTATTTCCGCATTAATTTTATGAAAAAGAGTAGGCGGCTTCGTCCAAGGACAAACTGCCATGCAAATCCCACAATCCGTCCCGTTAAAATGCCAATATGAATAACATTTTTTCTCGTCCAGTTTCCATTTCAAGAAACCATTATGGATGGTTTTCCCGCCGCCTGGGATCGCACCAGACGGGCATTCATCCGCGCAGATCGTACACTGGTCGCAAAAGGACTGCACAGCGATATCAACCGGCTGATCATAGGTTAATGGCATGTCTGTGGTGACGACAGATAGCCAAACACCTAAGCCTAATTTTTTGGTTAACAAATATCCCGCCCGGGATAGTTCACCCAATCCGCAGTCCACAGACATGGGAACAACCAGAACTTGATAATTACTGAAATGGTGCGCGCGCGCTGAATAACCTAATTGGCGAATATAGTCAGCCAACCGGACGGAAGTCCAGGCACTGAGCGAATATGCTTGCGCAGATGCCAGCATGGTTGGAAAATTCGGCGCGCAGGATAAAAGATCCAGATCCATACGAAATCCCATTGCAACAGCACTGTTATGCCTGCTCAAATCGATCTGTGTTCCCCATGGATGGCGGCCGGCACCATCACCGCCAGTAGAACCGATATGGCTGTATGTCCACTCCTGCTTTAATGGCCCGATCCCAACAATATCCGCTCCATATGAACTCGCAGTTTCTTTGACCTTCAGAGCACCTGTATGTGAAGAAAAGGTGATCTTTTTCGGTGAGGGCTTGCCAGCAACGATTTGTTCTGACCCAATCAGATCGATCATCTTGAACTGTGCTTTGAACATGGAGGAATCGGACAGGTTTAACCCACCTAAAGGGATCTTTTTGCTCATGCTAATATGAAATTCTCTCAGGTCCGGATGTTCGTTAAAATACTACTGGAATTGCGGGCTGCTTTCTCCAAAATATCGCACCAGGTCCTGTCGAGCGAACAGCATATCGCGTTCATCAAATCTCTCCATGTTGGAGCGAATATCGCTGGTGTAAGTAGGTTCCGTAGGGCGCATGAGAACCCTAATCGAGGATCATACGGCAGTCTAATGCCAACGCTCCAGCTCCCTTAGGCAGCACACACAGCGGGTTGATCTCAATTTCAGTGATAGCCGGGTTTTCAACCGCAAGCTGGCTCAGCCGTACAATCGCATCTTCAATTGCGTCGATATCATATACAGGTTCCCCCCGCCAACCTTTTAATAGTTGATATGCTTTGGTGCTAGCAACCATTTTATGTATTTCCGATCGCGAAAGGGGAGCTATACGAAATGCTACATCTTTATATAATTCAACAAATATTCCGCCCATACCAAACATGATCAAAGGTCCAAAACTTGGGTCACGTTTCATCCCAATGATGACTTCTTTACCTTCAGGCGCCATCTTCTCGATCAAGATCCCATCAATGACCGCCTGCTTGTTCTGTTTAAGCATGTTCTGCATGATCTCATGAAATACCTGCTTAAGTTGATCGTCATCTTTAATATTGACGGCAACCGCGCGTGCATCTGATTTGTGCAGAATATCATTGGAGGCTCCCTTCAGCACTACGGGGTACCCCACTCCGTCAGCATATTTCAGTGCTTCAGGAACAGTCGAAATCAACCGCCCTTCCACAATTGGAATTCCATAGGCTTTCAACACGTCCCGCGTAACATGCTCCCCCCAGGACCTTAATTTGGGATGCGCAGAAAGCAATTTTTTTATTTTATCTTGTTCAGCAGATGCTGACACCAGCGAATTATCTATCTCCAGACTCATATTATCCCTATGCGCAATCAACGCATGAAACATGATCCCGGCCTGTGTTGGAAAATCGATCATTGGGATCTGATTGGCGTGAAGGATCTCACGTGCCCCGCCGACACTCTCAAACCCCATCAAACACGCGATGACCGCCTTGCCTGATCTTTTAGCGGCAGCAATAATTGCCCGGGCAATCTTCACTGGATCCACCAGTGACTGCGGAACAAGCACAGCAAGCGCCATGTCCACATTGTCATCAGCCAGAGCAAATTCTAACGCGTGCGCGTATTCATTCTCAGCTGCACCACCCAGCATATCTACCGGATTGGCGACCTGAGCCGCGGGGTTTAATTTTTCAGCCAAAGAAGTTTTGGTTGCCAAATCCAATTCTGCCAAGACAATCCCATGGTCAGAAAAACTATCTGATGCTAAAGCACCAGGGCCGCCTGAATTGGTTACAATTACGGCCCGATTCCCAGAAGGCGGTTTAACCCAATCCAAAGCCATTGCGCAGTTGAGCAGATCTCTGATCGTATGAACTTCAAAATAACCACCCTGTTTAAAAGCAGCTTTATAGGCATCATAAGACCCTGCCAGCGAACCAGTATGAGAAGAGACCGCTTTCGCTCCCTCAGCACTTCGACCTGCTTTCAACACAACCACTGGTTTTGACCTGGTCACATTTCGACCAATCTTAATAAATTGGCCCCCATCCTGAATCCCTTCAATATAAGCGGCTATAACCGTCGTGTCTTTGTCTTCAGCGAGGTATGCGATCATATCTGTTTCGGTTACATCTGCTTCATTACCAAGGCTAATTAGATGTGAAAAGCCGATTCCCTGCTGAGCGATGTGGTCTACAACCCCACCACATACCGCGCCAGATTGTGAAATAAATCCTATACCTCCAATGGAGGGAACTCCGCGAATAAAGGTGGTATTTAAACCAGTCATCAGGTTCAATGTTCCGACACAATTGGGACCGATCATACGCATATGGTATTTTTTTACAAGGGCTATGACGATTTTTTCAAGAGCTTTACCTTCAGTGCCGATCTCCTTGAACCCACCAGAAATTACCGTGACCGCTTTTACTCCTTTTTCTCCGCAAGCTTTAATCACTTCAGGGATAACTTGTGCAGGCAGGATTATCACCGCGAGATCGACCTCACCATCTACATGGGTGATACTCGGAAAACACTTTAAACCGAGAATCGCATCTGCCTTCGGATTAATGGGAAAGATCTTTCCCTGATACCCACTCGTGAGCATATTTTTAACGATCCCATGGCTTAGCTTGGTAGGATTTTTAGACGCGCCGATAATGGCAACGCTTTGCGGTTCAAAAAAAGGTGTCAGTGAATTTGTCATTACAATCCTCTAAGATTTTTTTCAACATGTTTCTATCCGATCGAAATATGTTTTCCATCAGATGACTGCTTAGGTATTTTAGGAAGAAGCCAATCAAGAAATGCTCCAACGCTTCTCGTTTGCAGAAGGACTTTTCCGGGTCCAGTCAGGTCAACCACCAACCCTTCACCGCCAAAAATGGTTGATTTTAATCCACCGATCGCACGCACTTTAAAACCAATATTCTCAGAAAACGCGACCAAGTGTCCTGTATCCACTACGAATGATTGACCTGCCCGCAAACCTAACTCATGAATCGCCCCATAACTGGAGAGGATCAGGGTCCCTTCACCCGCGCAGCGCAGCATAATCAACCCTTCCCCACCGAAGAAAGTTTTAGCTCCGCCCCATTTCGTATCAGTGGTCACATTCCCCCCTGACGCGAGGAATGAACCGGATTGGACCAGGTACGCTTCACCTGCCATTTGTATAGTGAACACATCTCCAGGAAGTGTTGGGGAGAGCAATAATTCTCCATCTCCACCAGAAGCTGTATATGTATTGATAAAAAATGATTCGCCTCCTAAAACTGAACGAGCTAACGATTTCAGCAGTCCCCCTTTCATTGAAGTTTCCACGTTAACGTTGGATGACATGGCAACCATTGATCCTGATTCAACTAAAATATCTTCACCAGGATCAAGAGCAATCTTCGCCATTGAATAAGAAGGCTTATAAATTATTTCGGTTTTCATTTATTCCTCCAAATATATATTGATTATCTAATTAGAATTATATAGGATATTACCTATCCAAATTTGCCTGTTCATGTTAAACTTTTACCCGGTAAGTTAACCTAAATAGGTTACCTTTCCGCTTTTGAGATTACAGCTATGTGATTGTCAAGGGCATACCCAAGGAAAGGAGGATAATCCTTCATGAATCATTATGAGTTAGTTGTCATCATTCATCCTGATCTGGACGATGAAGCGATCGGACAAGCTTTAGATCGGATCACGACCTGGATCACCGATGGCGGTGGGAGCATTGATAAGACCAATAAATGGGGCAAACGCCACATGGCTTATCAGATCCAGAAACAGAACGAAGGTATTTATTACCTGCTCGATGTTTCTATTTCCCCCACATTAATAGCCGAACTGGAACGGAATTTAACCATTCTTGAACCAGTGATGCGGCACATGATTGTCGCAAAGTAAATCAAATTGATCGGTATCAAACCCGACCATATAAACAAGGAGTTAGAATGGCTGAAGAAAGAACTCGAAGTACCAGCAGCGGAAGCTCCGCCAGCAGACCAAGACGACAGTTTAAAACCCGGTATGTACGAAAACCAAGGTTCTGTCAATTTTGTTCGGACAAAACGCTCGAGATTGATTACAAGAATACAGCAGTATTAAGAAAATTAACCACAGAAGAAGGCAAAATCAGACCAAGGCGCCAGACAGGCACATGCGCAAAACATCAACGTGCAGTTGCAAGAGAGATCAAGCGTGCGCGTCATATTGCCCTACTTCCCTTCACAGGCGGAACCTGGGAAGAGAAAATCCGATAAACCTTTACGGAGTAAAAAATGTCTCCAAAGAAAAATAAAAAGACTAAAGTTAGCCCAAGGATGCGGTCTGCCAAAGTGAAAAAGCAGAATAAATTGCTTATGATCAGTTTCATCGTCACCGGCGCAATAATCCTTGGATTAATTGGATACGGCATTTTACGTGCCACCGTCCTAAAAAATTATATCCCCGTAGCCATTGTAAATGGACAGAAAATTGATAATGAATATTTCAAAGCACGCGTTCGTTGGGAGCGAAATTATTCAATTGAACAATATGAGATGCTTTCAAGCGATCCGGAATTAGCAGAGGTCTACGAAGCACAATTACTTCAGATCGAATCCCTGCTTGACAATCCCTCTATTTTTGGTGAGTATGTGCTCAACGCGATCACCGAGGATGAGATCATCGCTATAAAAGGCAAAGAAATGGGTGTCGAAGTAAGCGAACAAGAGATTGACGCATTCATTGAAAAATTCTTCAACTACTATCCTGACGGCACCCCAACACCTGAAGGACTGCCAACAGCATATCCTACGCCTACGCTTTCCAAGACACAGGAAGCGATCCTGGATTCCAAATTTGCCGCACCTACAGCATCTGCGACAGCAGAACTCGAAGCTGAAGAAACGCCCTCTGAAACAGCAACACTTGAGGCAACACTTCAAGTAACAGCAACGGCAGACAAAATCGCAGCAGAACCTGTGCCGACTGCCACGCCCTTCACAGAAGCAATGTTCACGGATGTGTTTCACACCTATATCAGCGATTTGGAAACAATAAATGTCAGTGAAAAATACATTAGAAAGATCTTCTATCATTATCTAATGAACCAGAAGGTCACCGAGGCAGTATTTGCAGGTGTTCCTCGTGAGGAAGAACAGGTATGGGCGCGACATATTCTTGTCGAAACAGAAGATGAAGCGATCAATGTGCTTTCACGCCTGATCTCGGAAGACTGGTTAGATGTCACTTTTGATGTATCGCTTGATAACAGCAATAAGCACAATGGGGGTGACCTGAGGTGGTTCCCGCGCGAACAAATGGCTTCCGAATTCGAAGAAGTTGTGTTTGAACTCGAGATCGGTGAAGTGAGCGCGCCAGTTGAAACCAGTTTTGGATGGCATATCATTCAACTGCTTAATCGCACAGATTTACCTCTCAGCGAAGAGTTGTATGTGAATAAACAAAATGCTTTTTACCAGAATTGGCTTGTTGAACTAAATGAGGCGGCAGAAATAGAGCAAAATGATATTTGGAAGGATGTTGTTCCTGCTGACCCAAATATTCAATAATAAGATATTTGCGCCACCAAACAAACAAGAGGTTGAATAAAATCAGCCTCTTGTTCTTTATTAATGGACCATTTCATCAGTCAGTTCATCGAGTTTCAAACTGATCACCTGACTTACAGAATCTTTTCCCATAGTGACCCCATAAAGAATATCCGCCAACTGAACTGTGTTTCGATTATGCGTAATAACTATGAACTGAGTAGAATCACTGAGGTCTTTCAGCAATTCCCCTACTCTGACAACATTAGATTCATCTAACATAGCATCTATCTCATCCAGGATGCAGAAAGGAGTGGGAGAAATTTTCAAAAGAGAGAAAATCAGCGCTACAGCAGTTAAACTTCGTTCACCACCTGACAACAACGCCAACTCCTGTTTACGGCGTCCTGGTAAAGTGGCTTCGATATCAATTCCGGAACCAAAGATGTTCTCTTCATCTTCAATGATCAATTTTGCTTTGCCGCCATTAAATAGCTGGGTGAAAATGTTCTCGAATTCCACTTCAACTTTTTTAAAGGTTTTTAGAAATTCTTTTTTCATAAGCTGATCAAGTTCATCCACGACAGACAGCAAATCTTTTTGCGCCTGTTCTAAATCTTCTAATTGTTCTGAAAGGAATTGATGGCGGCCGAATTCTTCTGCATATTCATGGGTTGCATTTGGATTAATTGGCCCCAACCTGCGTAACTGGGAACGCTGCTGTGCGATTTGATCCTTAAGATTATCTGGTAATGAATCAACTCTTGGTAATTTTTCTACAAAACCTCTTAGCGGTAGTGGTTTCGGTCCATAGATCGAATTATTATCATCTTCCATGATAATCTCAAAATCTTCACTGATCTTTTTCTGATATTGGTCAAGTTTATCGCGTAATTTTTCTACACGCATCTGAGCTTGAAGTTTATACCGTTCAGCAACCGCAAATTTCCGGCGGGATACATCCACTTCTTCCAGAAATTTACTTTGATTTGTGATGGCATCCTCAACACTTTCCTCTAATGGTTGAGAATCTGAAGTCAGCCCCGAGATTTGCTTGGATAATTGAAGGTCATCATCTTTAATTTTTTCAATTTCCATTTGAATTTCTTTCAATTGAAGTTTCAGCTCTTGTTGTTTGTTGGTATCCGCATTAATTGAATTATTTGTTGAATCTAGAAGTTCTTCGCGCTCCTTCAATCGTCTGACACTATTTTCAGCAACCTGTTCCGCTACAGCATATTTTGATGTTAGCGCGGTCACAGAAGATCGTATCTCCTCTACCGGTAATTCCTTTAAGTTTTTATAAATTGTTTCAATTTCAGCATCACTGGCCTTGATGTCTTTTCCAAGCTGATCA
>Ga0255377_1144_pt1 | contig 13781 bp, 9 predicted proteins | sample ANMaggSeSYBR01G9_FD_182099 | JGI IMG/M metagenome (GOLD analysis project Ga0255377, IMG submission 182099) | Sediment cell enrichment communities from methane seep in Santa Monica Basin, California, United Staets - ANME aggregate JGI... | ecosystem: Environmental > Aquatic > Marine > Cold seeps >... | reverse complement strand
GTTTATTTGGCAGCGCTGAAATACCTTTCAAATATGCACAATTAACTGCTGGTAGGATCACTCGCGGATTAAGATTCTCTGACTACGAGGATTACACCATAGGACATGTGGATGATTATCTCCCATTTCTGACCTCGCAGGGGATTGTTGTCGATAGTGCAAAAAGAAAAGACACCATCAAGAAACAGGTGAAAAAATTACTATCATCCATTAAAGCATCTACCAACATTGATGAATCACTTTTATCTGAAGTGAACAATCTTGTAGAAGCGCCAACTTCCTTATTGGGAAATTTCAATCGCGACTATTTAAATTTGCCACCAGAAGTTTTGGTTGGGGTAATGAAAAAACACCAGCGCTATTTTCCTGTTTACAATCAGGAAGGTGCGTTGATGGCACATTTCATTACTGTCCGGAATGGTGGAGGTGAGCACCTGGATATTGTGGCACACGGCAATGAAGAGGTTATTGAAGCCCGCTTTGCAGATGCCGCTTTCTTTATGCGTGAGGACAGTGCAAAAAAGTTAGAGGATTTCCTCCCGAAACTCGAATCTCTCACTTTTCACCCAAAACTAGGCTCTATGCGCGCGAAGTCACAACGCATATCAAAGATCACTGCTGAATTTTCAAAAATTCTTGGGTTATCCGCAGATGAAAAAACCAGTGCTGCTGATGCTGCTGTTTTATGTAAAGCTGACCTGGTTACAAATTTAGTCGTAGAAATGACCTCACTTCAGGGTACCGTGGGTAAGTATTACGCGCTCAGGGACGGGAAAAAAGAACGGACCGCCCAGGCAATCGAAGATCATTATCTTCCTCGTCAGGCTGGCGGAAAATCACCCAAACAAAAATCTGGCTTAGTGGTTGGGTTAGCAGACAGGCTGGATTCTTTGGTAGGGCTGTTTGCGGTCAATATGGCACCCACTGGTACGAAAGATCCCTTTGGCCTGCGCCGAGCAGCAATTGGTCTGTTACAAAATCTAATTCAAGGAGAAATCGATTTCGACCTCAAAAAAAGCATTGCAATAACTGCATCCTTCCAACCCGTCAAAGTCTCCCCGGAGAACCAGCAGGCATGCTTCGAATTTATTGTTGGTCGTTTGCAGAACATGTTTCTCGAATACGGCTACCGTTATGATGTAGTTAAAGCAGTTCTTGCAGAACAAGGCACAAACCCGTACACCGCGTTAAAAAGTGTGATCGAACTTGGTGAGTGGGTAAAAAAGGATACGTGGTCGCAGATCTTGCCAGCTTTCTCCCGATGTGCACGCATCACCGGTAATTTATCAGAAAAATATAAAGTGGATCCAAAGATATTCAATATGAATGAAGAAAAAAACCTGTTCGCGAGTGTGGAAAGTGCAGAAAATGTCATTAAAGATAAAGGTACAGTAGAAACTTTTCTGAGCCAGATCGAGAAAATGATTATTGATATCAACACTTTTTTTGATAATGTTTTGGTTATGGATAAGAACCCAAAAATCAAACAGAATCGGCTTGCGATCCTGCAAAAAATCACCACTCTTTCAGCTGGATTAGCAGATTTATCTCAGTTAGAAGGTTTTTAATAGCTACATAGGAGGTTAATAATGACATCAGTTCAAACCAAGATACAAATTGAAAACAAATCTGACAGGGAAATTTATGAAGGCGCTATCTTAGCTATTCCACAAGCTGGTCTGAAAGTTTGGAAAACACGTGAAATTGCACGCCTCGTCCTCGCGCAGGGAGAAGTGGATGGTCAGGAAGTACGCTGTAATATTGTTATCAGTATGGTTGATAAAAGCGTAACCCTATCTGCCGAATCTGATAATCTTGATGAAGATACCCTCAAAACCATTCTAGTCCGCCTGGAAAAATCCCTCAAGGCGCAATTAACTTGATAATAAAACAAGCTCCACTTGCTATTATAACTTTTTCTATTAAAGTACAACCATCCACCTGATGATTTTTTTCATTTTATAAATGAATACAATTGATGAAATTCGAAACCGTTTAGATATTGTCGACCTTATTTCCGAATCTGTTAAACTGCGCAGAAGTGGAAAAAATTATACGGGTTTCTGCCCTTTTCACGCCAACACTCGTACACCCGCATTTGTTGTTTTTCCTGAAACAGGTTCCTGGCGCTGTTTTGGTGAATGCAATGAAGGGGGGTGATATTTTTCAATTTGTGATGAAAAAAGAAGGGGTTGACTTCAAAGAAGCTCTGAAAATGCTGGCTGAACGCGCCGGCATCCAATTAAAACCCTTAACTCCTCAAAGAAAAGAGGAAAACGAGCGTGGGAATCATTTACGAAAACTCCTTGAAGAAGCAGTTATTTTCTACCGAAACCAGTTAATCAATTCCGAGCCAGGCAAGTTTGCCCGCACATACCTGCGTGAAAAACGTGGAATTAAACCAGAAACTGAAGAGATCTGGGAACTCGGTTATGCACCAAAAAGTTGGGATGCTGTACTTAATTATTTTAAAAATAAAGGGTATCCGATAAAGGATATTGTTGAAGCTGGCCTCCTGACTGAAAGGGAGGATGGAAAGGTGTATGACCGCTTCCGACACCGCATCATGATCCCAATTCGCAACATGTCCGGTCAGATGGCCGGATTTGGGGGCCGCGTTCTTAACCCAGAAGATATTCCCAAATTCATCAATTCACCACAATCGATCCTGTTTGAAAAAAGCTCGATCCTGTTCGGCTTGGATAAAGCTCGCCGTTCTATCCGCAGTAATAATCAAGCAGTTATAGTCGAAGGGTATTTTGACGTGATCGTCGTCCATCAGGAAGGATTTCGAAACGTGGTGTCTCCAATGGGAACTGCTCTGACAGAAATTCAGATCCGAATGCTAAAGCGGTTTACCCGGCGGCTGACACTTGCCCTTGATCCTGATATTGCTGGCCAAAAAGCAACATTGAAAGGGCTTGAAGTTGCCCGGGGAGCATTAGATCACAATAGTGATCCGGTTTTTGATGCCCGCGGTCTGATTCATTACGAATCCCGCCTTCAGGCAGATTTACGGGTCTGCTCTCTTCCCGATGAACTTGACCCGGATGAGATCGTTATAAAAGACCCGAAACTTTGGGAACAGATCCTCCAAAAAGCACAACCGATCATCTATCATGTACTCGAATCCCTGACTGAAGGACAAGATCTGGATGACCCAAAGGTTAAAAGTACAATTGCCGCTCAAATTTTACCGTTGGTAAAGGATGTTTCAAACCCAATCGAGAGAGACGCATACCGCCAACAGATTGCTCGCATTCTAAAGATTGATGAGCGGGTTCTGCTTACAACAGTTTCACCTTCCAAGAGACCGCGCCGATATAAAAAGCAATCACAGCAAAAGGAAAGCCAGTCCGTTCGATCAACGAAATTAGAGTTCAATGAACATGTGAAGATCAATATGATTGAAAGTGAAATTCTGGCATACTTATTCAAAAAACCCGAATCAAAGTATAAGATAGATCGATTCCTGCGTTCCAATAAATTAGATCAGCTTATGATTGCTGATTTTTCAAACACAGAGAATCAGGTTTCCGCCCAAGTTATTTTCGATTCACTTTCTCAAGACGATCTTGACCCCCTGGATTTTATTACTGAAAAGATAGAAGCTGAAGCATATCTCAAAGATATTGAGCAGATAGAACCATCAGATTTATCTGAAGAAGGTCTGAAAAACACTGATCTCCGTGCACTTGAAGAAACTATTAGAATGATATTACAGGTACGGCAGTTATCCGTGAATCAACAAATAAAAGATTTTCGATTTATGCAAACCAGCCAGAAAGAAGATGGTAATCATAAACCTGAGGCAGTTCAACAAATCCATCTTCTGGACATGATTAAAAAAAGAGGACTTCTTGACCATGCCCTTTCAAAGCCAGTGATCATTCAATAAAATCTCCTTCATGTATAATTAATTTCAGAAAACAGGTGTAGGATTTAAATAACTTGCTGGGAATATACGTTTATTGATTCACAATCAAATATGTCACAGAGGAAAAAGATCTCAATTGGAATAGCGGGGAAGAAGAAAATGATGGTACACCGGTTTTGAGTGATGAAAACATGAATAATGAAGCCACAAACAATGACGGCCTAGATCAACCGGAATATATATCCGAGCCATTAATAAAGAAAAAATATTCTCCGGAATTATCCCAGGATCCAGTCCGCTTATATCTCAAAGAGATTGGCGAGATCGACCTATTGACAGCAGAAAGCGAATTTCGGCTTGCCACGCGCAATGAAGCACACGCTCGTTTGGATTGGTTGAAAACTCGTGAATTAAAAGTCAATTCAGAACCAATCAACCAGAAAGCGTTATTTTCCCAAATTCTCGTTGACCTACACCAAACTTTTGGAAATTTACACCTGTTCTGCCAGACAAACCAGGCAATCGACTTGCCTGATTTCAGCCTGGTTCTTGCAGAAGCGCAGGCTTTGCGTACCCAGTGGAAAAATGATGAGCCCTCATACACACGTAGTTATCTGGGGATTTACTGGAATGAGAGCGAACAGACAACTGATGCGATCAGGGCAGAAGTCATAAAGGGTTTCATTCAAGAAGTTTTCACATTCTTTTTAGCAAGCTATCTACTTCCTGTTGATATAGCATCATATCTGCTGGGTTTCCTCTGTAAGAAAGGCAAACTCCCTACTAAACAAACCATGATCAAGCATATGCCAGCGGCAGAAATTCTTGAAAGAACCGTAATGGATATCGAGCTTCTATCTGATGACGCAACCACTGTTCTTATTCGCGCAAATTTACGATTGGTCGTAAGTGTCGCGAAACGGTACATTGGGAGAGGAATTTCTTTTCTGGACTTAATTCAAGAAGGTAACCTGGGCCTCCTGCGCGCAATCACAAAGTTTGACCCCACACGAGGTTTTAAATTTAGTACATACGCCACATGGTGGATCAGGCAGTCTATCAGCAGATATATCGCGGAGCAAGCCCGTACCATACGCATTCCGGTCCATTTATTTGAATCAATATCAAAACTGCTCCGAATTCAACGGTCATTGGTTCAAAAACTTGGGCGTACTCCGACCCCAGAAGATATCGCGCTTGAATTTGACTTCTTAACTACTGAAGAAAAAACACGTATTAAAGAAGCTCTCAAATGCGAGGACCCAATCAATGCAAAACTCCGGGATCGCTGGAATTTAGCATCTGAAAAAGTACAACGCATCCTGAAATCTGCAGAAGAACCCATTTCTCTTGAGCGGCCGATAGGCAATGATGACAGTAGTCAATTAGGAGATTTTATTGAAGATAATGATGCCATTGAACCAATTGAAGCTGCTGTGCGTGAGATGCTTCGAGATCAAGTGCACAGTGCACTGGGAGTGCTTTCAGAACGGGAGCGCCAAGTGCTTGAACTACGGTTTGGCTTGATTGATGGTAAAGACCATACATTGGAAGAGGTCAGCAGTTACTTCAATGTAACCAGAGAACGAATCCGCCAAATTGAAGCAAAAGCGCTGCGAAAACTCCGCCATCCAACTCGCAGTCAGAATTTGCGAGAATATTTATGAAAATCCAGTTTTTCACGCTTGCAGGTGCATTTTAAGCGTGTTATAATCCCGTCGCACTCAATAAACAAATACGTCGCTTTTACAAAAGAGCAGAATAACAAACACCTGCTCAAATTAACCCCAATGAAAAAATAAAAAACTTTAGTTATTATCATTTTCATCATAAGCGCGCTTGGCTATTTCACATTTAGAAACAGGAATCGGGTAATTAATATGAATATTGCAGAACTTGGAGAAAAAACATTAACTGAATTGCGCAAGATCGGTGAGGAACTTGGTGTTCCAAATGCAGATAAACGAAAAAAAGAATATCTCATGATCTCGATCGCCAGCCGAACAGTGGAACAGGGAGCTGATGATGCGGAATCTGTCGAGAAAGGGGGCGGTGTACTCGAGATCATGCCTGAAGGCATTGGTTTTCTGCGCGAAAATTATCAGATGAGTAAGAATGATATCTATGTCTCCCAAGCACAATTACGTCGCCTTGGCCTCAGAAATGGCGACCTTATTTTCGGTAAAATCCGACCTCCTCGAGAATCCGAACGACATTACGGCCTTGTACATGTAGAATCCGTCAATACTTACCCGGTAGAAGAAGCAAAAAATCGAATAAAATTCGAAAGCCTCACCCCTATCTTCCCTGAAGAACGCATTAACCTGGAAACTAAAAATAATGTTGCTTCAACACGTATGATTGATATGATCGCCCCCATCGGTCGTGGACAACGCGCATTGATCGTGTCTCCTCCCAAAGCTGGAAAAACAACCATTCTTAAAGAGATTGCAAATGCTGTTTCAGAAAATTACCCTGAAATAAATTTGATTATCAGCTTAATTGGTGAACGACCGGAAGAAGTAACCGATATGGACCGCTCCGTTGAAGGAGAAGTGATCGCGTCTACTTTTGATGAGCCCGTCACCTCGCACGTACGCACTGCCGAAATGACCCTCAATCGTGCCAAACGGCTTGTTGAGGTAGGCCATGATGTGGTTATTCTGATGGATAGCCTCACTCGTTTAGCCCGAGCATACAACCTGGTTGTAAATCCATCCGGCCGAACACTTTCCGGCGGTATGGATCCTTCCGCATTATATCCACCCAAACGTTTCTATGGCGCCGCGCGAAACATTGAGGACGGTGGGTCATTGACCATTATTGCAACCGCTTTAGTTGAAACTGGTTCACGCCTCGATGATGTTGTGTATGAGGAATTTAAAGGTACGGGAAACATGGAACTCCATCTTTCCCGCCGCCTGCAGGAACGGCGGATTTTCCCAGCCATCGACATCGAACGTTCATCAACCAGACGAGAAGAGTTGCTCATTGAACCCGACTCCCTAAAACAGATCTGGCTTATGCGCAGAATGTATCTTCAAATGATCGGACAGTCACCTCAGGGTTCGGGAATGGAACCTTCAGTAGCATTTGAAGCGATTATCAATAAAATGAAGAAAACAAAGGATAACAAGGAGTTTTTGGAGGCGTTGACCGCGAGTAAATAAAATGGCTTTCTCAATCAAGAAAGACAAAAAAACAGAAAATCAACAGGAAAACAACAAATATCCTGTTTGGTTAACCGCTGCAACCTGGGTGATCACAGTATTAATGATCGGGGTAATGGGTTTTTCCCTTTTTCAATATTTTACTGGCCACTCCCTTTTGGTATTTTTCAATCGGCCATCCCTCAAAAATATTACAACAGATATTTCCGTCTTGCCGGATTTCATTCCAACAAAAATTCTTGAATCCATTGAACGTAGTACCAATCCGGACACAGTACTTCCAGTTGGTTCGCGTAAAAAAACGGTTGAATACACAGTTGCTTCAGGAGATTCTCTTTTTGGAATCGCTAAGCAGTACGAAGTCGAGCCAGAAAGTGTTTTATGGGCCAATACAGATACCCTCAATGATGACCCTCACATGATATCTGTAGGAGTGAAACTAAAAATTCCACCAGTAGATGGCATCTTGTATATTTGGCAAGAGGGAGATAAACTGGAAGAAGTTGCGGCAAAATATAATGCATCCGTCGAAGATATCCTTCTCTACACGGGAAATGATCTTGATATCTCTAATCCAGTCATCGAACCCGGCACCTTCCTTATGATTCCTGATGGGTGGCGGCCGCTTCAGCCGTGGGTCATACCTGTTTCTGCAGGCAGTGATGCTGGTGTTACTGCACAGATCGCAGGTCCGGGATCATGTACCCCCGGCGGGGGCAGCGTCGGCACTTACTCATTTGTCTGGCCAGCACCTTATTACGGGCAAATTTCAGGGAATGACTATTGGGCAGGGCATCAAGCAATTGATGCGCAGTGTTTCCAGGGTGATTCTATTTTTGCTTCTGACTCTGGTGTGGTTATCTATTCTGGTGCGATCAGCGGCGGCTACGGTAATCTGGTTGCAATTGATCACCAAAACGGTTATCTCACTCTTTACGCTCACTTAAACGGGTTCAATGTTGGCTGCGGGCAAAGCGTCGGGCAGGGTCAAGTGATCGGATTTTGTGGATCAACCGGAAATTCAACTGGCGCCCACTTGCATTTTGAAATTCGACAAAACGGTGGATTCGTGAATCCCTGGCATGTGCTTCAATAAAATTGATGTTTGAATATAAAGCTCCGATGAACTTCGGAGCTTTTTTATAATAAATTCGGTGGATTCACATCCACCCGCCAACTCTGTAAATTAATCAGGGAAACAACCAGTTCTGGCTGGTTGCCTTTCAATATGATCTGCCAGCGGTAATATCCACTTCTTTTCCCAAAATATGGCGGGGTGGGGCCTATCATCTGCAGGGTTTTGTCAGCACTTTCAGCGATCTTCTCAGATAAACGTGAGGCAAGGTCAATCGCCCGTTCTTTGGCTTTTTCCTGATCTGGATCTCGCGTCTCAAAACGAATTACTTTTGAAAAAGGTGGATATTGCAGCTCTCTTCGATAATCTAATTCTGCAGAATAAAAGCCCAAAAAATCGTGCTGTGACGCATATTGGATCGCATAGTGTTCAGGCTGAAAAGTCTGTAAAACAACACTGCCGCCTAAAGCGCTCCTCCCTGCTCGACCGGAGACCTGCGTTAGCAGCTGGAACGCGCGTTCCCCAGCGCGGTAGTCAGGAAAATTAAGACCCACATCCGCCAAAATTACTCCCACCACTGTGACCAGCGGCAGATCCAATCCTTTTGCCAGCATCTGAGTCCCAATTAACACATCGGCATTATGCCTTTTGAAATGAGAGAGAATGATCGCTTCCGACTGCTTTCCTGAAGCGGTGTCCGCATCCCATCGCAAAACACGAATGGAGGGGATCAATTCCAGAAGTGCCTGTTCTACTCGCTCAGTACCCATACCATATTGGTGAATTCGGTTGCTGCTGCACTCTGGACATTTTTTCAAAATTTTCCGTGTATATCCACAAGTATGGCACATCATTTGATTCGTACCCTGATGATACGTCATAGGAAAATCACACTTTGGGCAGCGGACTGTATAGCCGCAGTCCCGGCAGAAGACAATCGTTGCGCTCCCACGTCGATTTAAATACAAGATCGCCTGCTGGCGTTTTTCAACCACATTTTGCAGTGCTTCCTGCAAACTATGGCTAAATATAGATCGATTCCCCTGCTGAAGTTCATCCCGCATATCAACCACATCAACATGGGGTAAAGGAAGAGTAGAAACATTCGAGACAATGCTTGAAACCTTTGCATGAGCAGCAATCCTTTTCTCAAGATGGACCACCGGCCAATGGTGGTTCTGAGCGCGAAAATACAGGTCCACATTTGGAGTGGCTGACCCAAACATCACCACCGCTGCGCTTATCCTTCCCAAAATAAGCGCTGCCTCTATGCTATCGTAAACAGGGCCCATATCTGATTGATAATAAGAATCATCATGGCATTCATCCAGAATGATCACACCAACATTGGGCATGGGTGTGAACAGCGCACTACGTGCACCAATTAACACAGAGAACGCTCCCTGCCTCGCGCGCCGCCAGGTATCATAGCGTTCACCCGGGGATAATTTTGAATGGATAACTCCCACTTTCCCTGGAAAACGGTCTAGAAAACGCTGGATCGTTTGTGGTGTAAGCGATATTTCTGGCACCAGAACAACCGCTTGCTTTCCCATTTTTTGTGTTTTCTCTACCGCCCGCAAATAAATCTCTGTCTTGCCTGATCCCGTAATACCTCGGATCAAGATCGGTGATGGCGAAGCTGAGAAAAATTCCTTTTCAATTTTTCCCCAGGCTGATTGCTGATCTTTTGTCAGGTTGGGTTTCAATGTTCCCTCTGGAGGCATACCTTCAATTGGATCTCTAATAATCTCTCTTGAATTAACCACAACCAGTGAACGTTTTTCAAGATACCGGATATCAGCCGAGGACGCACCAGTAGATGCGTAAATATAAGAAACCGCTGTATCCACTTTCTCTTTGATCAACAAGTCAACCACTCTGCGTCTACGCTCAGACGCAGTTGATCCCGCTTTCCCAAAAGAAATATCTTCTAAAGATTCAATATCAAGGTTTGGGACCAATCCAACCATGTTGATCTGCTTTTTCCTTACTTTTGGAGCAGGTAAGATCGGCTGCGTGGCAACAAGCCCATTTTTGATCAGCACACGGATGGATTTTTTCCAATCAATGTGCCGAAAAACATGGTCAAGCTGACGCCCTCTGAGATTACCTCTTCTGGAAAGCGTATCTAACAAACGCTGTTGTAATTGCGTAAAGGAGGAGATATCCAATTCGTCTGGCAAGTTAGTTTTATAGAGCGTATCTGAGCGCTGCCCCAAACCAGGCGGAAGCATGGTAACCAGATAATTGGAAATAGGTTGAAAATACTTTTTGGATAATGTTTCAGCCAGCTCAATATATGCCTGGCTTACCACAGGAACATCATCGATCACGGCAGTGATCTCTTTTATCTCAGGAAGATCGTTTGATTCAGAAAGAGAGATGACAATACCCTGTACCTGCTGGGTATTAAATGGCACTTCAACCAGGTGACCTGGTTTTAGTCGACTACGCCAGGCTTTAGGGATCAGATAATCAAATTGATTGCCTACACCTGGCACATAAACAGCAACCTGCGCAAATTTTGCCATCCCCTCTTCTTCCTTTACTTTCTTATTTTCAAAAAACCACAGCGGCAGCACCGTAACCCACAACCGACGTTTCATCTCCAGTTGAATCAGCAGATGTACTGTAGTTTAGGACATATACTTTTTTCGCCCCTGCTTTCTTTGTGATCCAAAGCATCACGGCCACAGCCGATGCGCCGCAAGCAGAAGCCGCTCCGTTCTTCTCAGCAGATAAAACACTTTCCGCATCCATTGTTTTTATTCGCCGCAGCATTTCAGCATCCATCTGTTCAGCAATATCTAAGGGGAAAAAATGGGAGAGATCGGTGCTGGCAATAACAATGAAAGATCTGTCTCTAACCACTTCAAAGATAGCATCAGCTACCTGTTCTAACAGGATGTTATTCATGCTCCGGATCATCAACGGCAGTAATTTAAAATCTGTTCCTAATGTCTGTTGAACAAACGGCAGTTGGATCTCCAAAGAATGTTCTGAATCTTCACTTACCTGATTAATTTGGATACCTTTTTCTTTTAGAATCCGCTCACAATCATTTAAAGCGTGTGTGTCTACCGGTATTTCTCCTAAAGGAGTCCAAAAAGCCTGATGTGCTGTAGTAATCAGATCAGCAGATATATATTGATGAAAAGGGGAAAGCATTACTACCAAATCAATCTTTTTATTTTGAATAGTCTTATATGCATATCCTGCTGTTTTTCCGGAATACTGAAATCCGGCATGCGGAGCAACCAATCCTATAATCTTTTCAGGAATATCTTCTTTGGTCACTTTTGCAGCATTGATATAAGCATCAATTTGTCCCCTCAAACCAGCGGGTTCGCCAATATACCAGGTACCAGCGATTGGGGAAGGACGTGAAGTTGATTTAAATTCCATCATACGCTCCTTACCCTAATTATATCTGTATAGAAGTTGGGTGAACAATTCACCGATCTATTTTTAATAAGGAAGGTAATGGTGCGGGTTTACTCTCCCATATGACCCACCAATTAATTCATAGTGCAGGTGCGGACCACTCGAGTTCCCAGTACTGCCCATATATCCGATTACATTCCCCTTAGTCACAAATGATCCGCAGCCAACTGATAATGATTCAAGGTGCGCATACAGCGACTGCCATCCATTGCCGTGGTCGATCGCCACCACATTCCCGTACCCCCAATCATTCCAGCCTGCGTATACAACTACTCCACTATCTACTGCATATAACATATCATTCAGATCCCCAGCCACATCAATACCCCAATGGTTGATCTCTGGAGAAAAATCATATCCCGAAATGGTTGGATTATCAGCCGGCCAGATGAACACTCCCGTCCCGATCGGGCCTGTTGAAGAAGGAGCGCACTTACCATCGCCCCAGATAGCTGATTCAGCTGGTTCATCACGTGCAAGAATGGATGTGGTCCAGTCATAAAAAAAACGTGAGCCGCCCGGCGCGAAAATTGGGGTTCCCGGTTCAATATTGGGATTGGCGTAATCTCCAATGGTCTCGTACGATAGGCCGTTGCCTGCCCACTCGATGATCACATCCGGAGTTACATTCAATCCATTTGAAACACCGTTCAACCCATCTCCGGTATTCCAGATATAAAGGACACCGTCCACCGGGGGAATGGTCAGAACTTGTCCGGGGTAAATGGCTGCAGGGTTATCTCTAAGCACAATATAATTTGTCCATAAAAGCGTTTCGGCGGTGACACCATACTGTTCCGAGATTTTAAAGATCGTGTCACCTGAAACTACTGTATATTCCTGAAAATCATTCCGTGAACCAACAAGCGCATCTGTGTGCGCGTCAGCAGACTTGGTAATTCCCTCAACCGGAGCAACACCCTCATATGCAGGCAGTTCCAGCGCAGACATCTCTAACTCTCCACCAGCGGCTGCAAACGGTTCGATAGTATTTCCAGATAGGTCTTCGCTGACAAAATTACCCTTCATCACCCAAACCACCAATCCGATCAAACCAATTGTAATCAGAGCAGTGCCCGTGCGCAGGGCAATATCACCCATACCAAGACGTGTGATGCGGCCCCAGAATTGATCCCAATCTAATCGGGTATCTTCGCTGGGGGCGCCTTGCTCGTTAGGGATGGCAGGCTGTTGTTCTATCGGTAAATCCCCATCATCAGATGGAATATCTTTAAACATATAAACCTCGAAAAACTATCATACCATAGTAATCAAACATGAAAATAAAACCAATTTGTAAACATAAATTCTTCTAATTTAATGTTTTTATTAATTTTCAATGGATATAATTACAAGATGAATGCAGAAAAAAAGTATCTCAAACAAATTGCAGCCCACCTGAAAAAGAATAATTTATTTCTTGCCACCGCGGAATCTTGCACTGGAGGTCTTCTAGGGCATCTGATAACCAATTTGCCCGGGTCATCTGAATTTTACCTTGGGGGACACATTGTGTATTCAAATTCAACAAAACGCCTATGGCTGAGTATCCCGCCTGAAGTTCTGGATATTTGTGGAGCTGTCAGCAGGGAAACCGTGTTAGCAATGGCTTATAGTATTCGTAAAACTTTTTCCGGGGAAGTGGATCCGAAAAGAGTGATCGGATTTTCGATCTCTGGAATTGCAGGGCCCGGAGGTGGAACACCTCAAAAGCCCGTTGGCACGGTTTGGATGGGATTAAGCACAAATATCAGCGAACGCGCTTATTATTTTCTTTTCAACGGATCACGCGAAGAAATTAAGAACCAAATTGCTTTTCAAGCCCTGGAAATTCTCAGTAAAGATATCTCACTGATATAAAAAACTCTCCATGAGGAGAGTTTTTAAATTATTTTCCCAATCGTTCGCGTTCATCCTCCACGATGCTCTTATCCAGCTTGATGAACAGAGGTTCTGGCTGCAGGAATTTATGTCCTGGTTTTAGGTCGCTTTTCTCCCATTTTCCAATGGCGTTTTTAGGGTCATACTGCAGAACGCTGTGCTCCGCGATATTGTCCTGGATGGATTCAGTAAATTGAGTTCCGAAAAGCTGACCCTTATAACCCAAAAAGCGGTGCAGTTTTTGGCTCGTGAAGGGCAGGAATGGTGCAAATAGCACTTTTAGAGAATCGATCGCTTTCATTGCCACGAAAATAGCTCTGCCTGCTTCTTT
>Ga0255377_1139_pt1 | contig 14050 bp, 9 predicted proteins | sample ANMaggSeSYBR01G9_FD_182099 | JGI IMG/M metagenome (GOLD analysis project Ga0255377, IMG submission 182099) | Sediment cell enrichment communities from methane seep in Santa Monica Basin, California, United Staets - ANME aggregate JGI... | ecosystem: Environmental > Aquatic > Marine > Cold seeps >... | reverse complement strand
GTTTCATTTGATTTGTGTGGATGAATATCAGGATACTCAAGAATTACAATATGCAGTTTTAGCAGAGATAATAAAAGCAACATATGGGAATTGTAAAATGTTTATGGTTGGTGATGCTGACCAAGCAATTTATGGTTCTTTAGGAGGTGTTGCAAAGTCTATTGTAGAAATCCAAGCTCAGTTTGGGAATGTCGATTTTATCGGGAAAGAATTGTCCGGTAATTATCGAAGTAATCAACAAATAATTGACTATTATCGTAATTTTCAAACCACTGAAATTGAAATTGAAGCATTAGGTGAAAATGCCAGTGAATCAGGGATAATTACTTATTCCAAAGCGATTCACAAAGATAATATTCATGACTATATTGCTCAAATCATTGAAGATAAAATCACCTCAGGAATTCCCGAAAATGAAATATGTGTTATAGCTCCAACATGGTATCTTGTTATTCCTATGGGAAGAAAGTTAAAAACCTTATTACAAGAAGTGAATTTTGACGCAGTTGGACTTTCACCACTTTTGAAGAACAAAGAAAATTTATGGTTTAAAATAGCTCGTTTATTCCTTGTTGAACCTTCACCAAAGTCTTTTTTTACTAGAAGAAGATGGGCAACAGAATTAATTAACGAACTAAAAGACCTTGGAATAATAATTTTCGAAGAAAGTGAGTATAAATCAAAAAAACTTTTAAAGCTTATTAATTCTGTAGTTTCAGAGGAAGATGATGGTTTAGCTCATTTAGAGGAGTGTTTCTTAAAATTGTTTGAAGAATTAAACATAGATAAAAATAGAAATGATTTCTTAAAACTGCATTGGGAAACATTTTTTGAAGGAGCTAAAAATAGATTAGAAAATCCGGATTTTAATTTTGCAAAAGATATTGAAAGTTTTAGAAAAATGTTTAAGCATGAATCAGGTGTTGTTGTGAATACTTGTCATGGAATTAAAGGCGAAGAATTTGATACCGTAATTGCTTTTGGTTTATTACATGGCAAACTACCAAATTGGAATGAAAACACGGAGAATGCAGCTAACAAACTACTTTACGTCATTTGTTCAAGAGCTAAAAGGGAACTGCACTTAATTTCAGAAACTGGATGGACTACAAATTCTGGGAATCCATATTACCCAACAACTCAATTAAACAATGTTGATTATGATTACAATTTGTAATGCTTGTGAAAGTCAAGCACATTGGCAGGTCGTACAGGCGACAAAGGCTATACTCAATAAGGGTTTTAGGGTAAAATTAAACAGAAATGCAAGAAATAAAAATTAGTAATAAATTGAAACAAAAAAGCTATGAAATCCCTTACTGGAGCATAGCCCAATCGTTGTGTGCTGGTGGCGGGTCATGGTCGGCTTGATGATGTATTAAAGTGCTTTTGGAGAGCATCTTTTAAATTTTTTGTATTTTAAAAATTTAAAACTTAAACGGAAAAAGCACTTTAATGCATCATCTAAAACAACAAATTACTTTTACAAATAGTTTGTCGTCTGCTTTTTTCTTTTTAAACTAAAAATTATAATAAGGATAAAATGACAGAAATATTTGAAAAAACAAGTATCAATACCATGGCATTACCGAACCGCCTTGTGCGCTCTGCAACCTGGGAAGGCATGTGTGATCCTGATGGTAGACCAGGTTCCAGATTGATTGAATATTATAATACTTTAGCTAAAGGCGGAATAGGTCTGATTATTTCAGGCTATACCTTTATCTGCCCTGAGGGCAAACAGCTTCCGGGGCAAATGGGTATTCATACAGATGATTTTGCTGATACTTTCAATAAAATGACAGATATTGTTCATAATGCCGGTGGTAAAATTGCTATTCAGCTTGTACATGCAGGCGGACAGGCTAATCAAAAAATGTCTGGTCATCCTCCCCTGGCACCCTCTGCTGTAAAAGTTGCTCAATTTCCTGTGATTCCGACCATGCTCTCGCAAACTGACATTAAAGACATTGTTAAAGCGTTTTCACAGGCTTCTTTACGCGCAAAAAGCTATGGCTTTGACGGAATCCAGATTCATTGCGCCCACGGCTATCTGATTAACCAGTTTCTATCTCCTCTGACAAATCAAAGGGCTGATGAATATGGCGGTTCCATTGAAAACCGTTCCAGATTTCTATTTAAAGTCTATGAAGAAATCAGGTCAGTTGTGGGAGAATCCTTTCCTCTGTTTATCAAACTGAATGCTGCTGATTATGTAGATGGCGGTCTTGAGATAGAAGATGCTGTGTGGGTGTCAAAAAAACTATCCCAAAAAGGAATTGATGCCATTGAAGTATCTTCAGGCACTGGAGCATCAGGAGCTTTAACTCCTATAAGAACCAAGATTATAAGCCCTGACAAGGAAGCATACAACCTTGAACATGCCCTTGCAATAAAGGATGAAGTATCCTGCCCTGTAATGGCAGTCGGTGGATTCAGATCTTCAGAAATAATTGAAAAAGCGATAAAGGAAAAAGGTATTGATTTTATCTCATTGAGTCGTCCGCTGATTCGGGAACCTGATCTGCCTGACCGTTGGAAACAAGGTGATAACAGGCCTGCTGCATGCATTTCCTGCAATAAATGTTTTAAGCCGGGTCTTTTTAAAGGAGGAATTTATTGTGTGCCTAAAAGGGCTGAAGCTAATAACCATTAAAACAATTTCTTTATTCCCAACAATACTTGAATATTTTATTGCCTTAAACAATAGAATGGTTATATTCTAAGCTTCAGATTTTGCTAAATGTAACAATAGTAAGGTATTAAAATAAAGGTACTCTGATAAATGGAAAACCCTGAACAAGAAAAGAACAACTACACAGATATTATTTTATCTGAGGAGAAAACAGTTAAGCTTATCGGTACAGCCCATGTTTCTAAAGAAAGTGCTGATTATGTACAAAAGGTTATTCTTGAAGAAAAGCCTGACACTGTTTGTGTTGAACTTTGCAACACAAGGCTTGATTCCATACAAAACAGTGATAAATGGCGCAATATGGATATTATTAAAATAATCCGGGAGAAAAAAGCGCTTTTACTCTTTGTAAACCTGATACTTGCTTCCTTCCAGAAAAGAATAGCAAAAAAATTTGGTGTCCAGCCAGGTCAGGAAATGATCAATGCCGTTAATTCTGCTAAAGAGATAGAAGCTGCTATAATTCCTGCTGACCGCGACATTCAAATCACCTTAGCCCGTGTCTGGAGAGGCATGGGGCTCTTTAAAAAATTAAAGCTTATATTCCAGCTATTATTATCCCTTGGGTCATCTGATGATATTACAGAAGAAGAAATAGAAAAGATGAAGCAGGAGGATATATTAAAAAGCATCCTGACCGATGTAAAAAAGTCTCACCCTGAAATAGAAAGAATTCTTATTAATGAAAGAGACATGTATCTTGCTGAAAAAATCAAAACTGCTCCGGGGAATAACATTATTGCGGTTGTGGGTGCAGGACATGTTCCCGGCATAAAAAAATATATTGCTGATAACACTGGTAAAAGCCTTGACGAATTAAACATTCTTCCACCGGCAGGGAAAGCAGGAAAAATAATAAAATGGCTGATTCCGGCAGTAGTTCTTGTTCTTTTTGCAATAGGTTTTTCAATGGGCGGTAAAAGCGCAGGAACCAGCATGATATGGTTCTGGATTGCTGCCAATGGTCTCTTTGCAGGATTAGGTGCAATTGCCGCCCTTGCTCACCCATATACCATTCTTTCTGCAATTCTTGCAGCTCCTCTTACATCACTTAACCCCATGATCGCAGCAGGATGGGTTTCAGGGCTTGTAGAAGCCTTTGCCAGAAAACCTAAAGTCAAAGATTTTGAAGCGATCTCTGAAGACATACTTTCCATCAAAGGCTTTTGGAGAAACAGTGTAATCAGAATTTTATTGGTAGTTGTATTTACAAATATTGGAAGCACTATCGGCACAATGGCTGCTCTACCACTAATGCTAAAAGTAATTAATTAATCATAGGAGACACCATGATTTCACAAAAATTAGAGACCGCAATCAATGAGCAAATTAATAAAGAATTATTTTCTGAATATTATTATCTGTCAATGGCATCATATTTCAATTCTGTGGGTTTAGATGGATTTGAAAACTTTTTTTTGGTCCAGGCAGAAGAAGAACGGTTTCATGCCATGAAAATGTATCGTTTTGTAAATGAACGGGGCGGTCGGGTTATACTATCACAGATTGACACTCCAAAAACTGAATTTGCATCTTCCCTGGAAGTATTTCAACTGGCATATGAGCATGAGCAGTTTGTAACAAAACTAATCAACGATTTAATGGATCTTGCTATTTCTGAAAATGATCATGCCGCAAAAAGCTTTCTCAACTGGTTTGTAGATGAGCAGGTCGAAGAAGAGGACTCAATGGAGAGCATTGTCAGTAAGTTGAAGCTGATCGATGGACAAGGCAATGGTCTTTTGATGCTCAACAAGGAACTTGCAGCCAGAACTTTTACTCCGGCAACTGAATAATAAAAGTTCTCTTAATGCGCCTCTGCCCAATTTTTGCCTGACCCGATATTTACAACAAGAGGAACTTTCAGCTCGTACAGATTTTCCATTACATGTTTTGCAAGTTTTGAAAGAGCTCCTTCTTCATTCTTTGGAACTTCAAAAATAATTTCATCATGCACAGATAAAAGCATTTTTGACTTAAGATTGTTTGCTGTTAAAGCTCTGCTTATTTCTATCATGGCAAGTTTGATAAGGTCAGCGGCGCTTCCCTGAATCGGAGTGTTAATGGCAACTCTCTGACCGAATTTCTTTATGTTTATATTGGAAGAATTTATTTCACTTACTTTTCGTTTTCTGCCAAAAAGAGTTTCTACCTCCTGATTTACTTCTACCTCTTTTATTGTAGAATCAATAAAGCGTTTTACGCCTGCATATCTTTTAAAATAATTATCAATATAATTCTGTGCCATTTTCCTTGAGATATCAAGCTCTTTAGAAAGACCATAAGCGCTCATTCCATACACTATCCCAAAATTTATTGCTTTGGCCTGGCTCCTTAAATCATTTGTTACAAATTCAGGAATAACATCAAAGACCTCCATTGCAGTTCTGGTATGAATATCTTCATTATTCTGAAAGGCTTTGATTAAAAGTTCATCTTCAGCACAATGAGCCAGGATACGAAGCTCTATCTGGGAATAATCTGCGGAAACAAGAGAAAAACTCTGTTCCGGAATAAAAGCTTCCCTGATTCTCCTTCCATCTTCTGTTCTAATTGGTATGTTCTGAAGATTTGGCTTGGAACTGCTCAACCTGCCTGTTGCTGTTATTGTCTGATTAAAAGAAGTATGGACCCGATCTGTTTCAGGATCAGCAAGCTTGCTTAATGCATCAACATATGTTGATTTAAGTTTTGCAAGACTTCTATATCTTAACACTTTTGCAGGAAGCTCATGCTTCTGGGACAAAATGGTTAAAACCTCAACATCAGTGGAATATCCCTTGGTCTTTTTAGTCTTTTTAATGACCGGAAGGTTTAAATCTTCAAAAAGAATTTTTCCAAGCTGCTGGGATGACTTTATATTAAAGATCTGACCTGACAGAGAGTAGATTTTCTGTTCAAGAATATCAAGTTCCTGTTCAAAGGTCTTAGAAAGTAAATTGAGTTGTTCTCTATCAATCTTTATTCCTTCCATTTCCATTGCAGCAAGGACAGTAACAAGAGGCATCTCAATTTTCATCATAAGGTCATAAAGATTAAAATCCTTAATATCCTGCAGGAGTTGCTTATATGCCATAAATGTAATATCCGCATCTTCTGATGCATAATTCACAGCTTCTGATATTGCAATGTCTTCAAAGCCTTTCTGATCTTTCCCTTTTCCTGTAACATCCTCATAGGATATAGTTTTATGTCCAAAAAGGTTCATTGCTATTTGATCAAGGCTGTGTCCTCTATTTGAAGGATTTAAAAGGTATGATCCTATCATTGTATCAAAAATAATACCTTCAAGTCTGATGCCACATTTAGCAAGCACAATATAATCATATTTAATATTCTGTCCGACTTTTTTTATTTCAGGGTTTTCTAAAAGTGGTTTAAATATTTGAAGGACTCTGTTTTTATCCGGCTGTTCATACTCACCTAAATCAGTATGACCCACGGGGATATAAAAGCCCTGATCCTTTTTATATGAAAAAGAAAGTCCGACAAGCTCTGCCAACATGGGAATTTTAGAAGTTGTTTCAGTATCAATTGCAAAGACCTTAGCTTTTGTCAGATCTTTTACAAGATTTTCTATATCTTCTATCTTTGTAAGAAGCTTATAATCCTTTTTAGATAAATCTTGAGCTCCTGCGTATTCTATTGCAAGAGACTTGAACTCAAACTCTCTAAAAAGAGAAGACGATTTTTCTTTATCCGGAGTAACAACTTTGAATTCATTAATATCTACTTCTTCCGCAGCAAACCGATCAATGGTTACAAGATCTTTGCTTAAAAAGGCTTTTTCTTTATTTTCCAATAAATTTTGATAAAGCTTTTTTTTCTTTTTTAAATTATCGATGTTTGCATACACATTTTCCATGGACTTATATTCTGCAATAAGGCTTATAGCTGTTTTTGGTCCAACTCCCGGCACTCCAGGAATATTATCTGACTTGTCACCTGCAAGCCCTAACATGTCAATAAATTCTATCGGAGTTATATCAAAATCAGTTTTAACCCTTGCAATATCTATTGTTTTATCCTTCATGGGATCCCAAAGCAGACAATCCTTTGTAATAAGCTGTATAAAATCTTTATCTCCTGTCACCATTATAATTTTAAACCCTTGTTCCTGAGCAAGCCTTGCATATGTGCCAATAAGATCATCAGCTTCAAATCCCTGTTTTTCAACAATTTCAATATTTAAAGCATTTACAACCTTTTTTATATCTGGTATCTGGATTGCCATACTCTCTTCCATGGGGGGTCTGTTTGCCTTATACTCATTATACATTTTGTGCCTAAAAGTCGGCCCTTTTACATCAAAAAACATGACTGCGAATTCAGGTTGTTTCTCCCTTAAGAGTTTTAAAAGCATCTTTGTAAAGCCAAAAGTTGCATTGGTAGGATGCCCTGCTGAGGTGGATAAATTCTTTATTGCATGAAATGCACGGTGAAGATATGCACTACCGTCTATTAGATATATTTCCTTTTTGTCCACTTTTTATGTGCTCCTTAGTTTTATACCTTTTAAACGGATACTACCCCAAGAGAGCAACAAAATCAAACTTCAACTTTTCATATTAGAATAAAGAAAGCATGACAATCTGCCGCATTCCTGTTTTAAAATACGATATATATTTGCTTGACAAAAACTAACTTCTATCGTAATCGTAAAAGAAGTCTTCTAAAGATAATTTTTATAAAATTCAACCTTGAGGTGAAAAATATGAAACACATTTTAAAAATAATATCAGCCATATTTATTATTCTAATTGTTGCCACTGTTCATTGCAATGCTAAAGACAAACTGTATACTGCGTACAATGTCTGGAAATGGAGCGGATATAATAATGCCTTCATAAACTTTAAGGGTGGCAGAACCATGATACCTGCCGGAACTGAAATCAAAAATCAGCCCGCAATTATTGATAATCAGCCTGCTAATAATAATACACTTCATCCCCAGAATGTTTCTTTTAGAACTTTGTCTGACAATAGAAGGCATAGGATTCATTTTATTTTACGGTATCATCCTAAAAAAACTATTAAAGACTATATGAACTATACGTTTACAACAAAAAATTTTGAAGAACTAACATCAGGCATGACTCAAACTGAAATAGATGCAATTAAAAAAGGAGAGATAGTAGATGGAATGAGTAAAGAAGCAGTACTCGTCTGTTATGGCTATCCTACGGAACGTACAACTCGCAGCCTTGACAAAAATGTTTGGGTTTACTGGATGAACTCAAGAACAATAACAAAAGTATCCTTTAACAGTAAAAACAGGACCGGACCTGAAATTTCCCAACCTGAAACAAAATATCAAGATGTCACTACCGGTTTCGAAGAAAAATTGTTACTACTGAAAAGGCTGTTAAAGCAGGATTTGATAACTCAAGAAGAATATGACAACAAAAAAGCAGCTCTACTTGAAGATCTGTAGGCAAAAGGACCGAATATCAAAATCAATATTTTTCTATATACTTACCTGGATCAGCAAATCTGACACTGATTCTTCAATGTTACGTCATTGTTTTATTTCATTATGACAAAGAGGATGAGGGCCAGAACAAAAAAGAGAAGGGAAAAACAATCCAAAGTATGCCATTGCTGTGGCAAAACCTTTATGTTTTGCTGGAATTGCAGGTGTGGATTTGCAATTTGCCAGGAGTGCATGTATGAAAATCAGTGGGGAATGACATGTAATGGAATAACATGGCAATGCCCTGATTGCGGGGAACAAAATGGGTTTGGAAATCAGTAGCTAATCTATGGTTACCTTCTGACCTTTATGGAGTTTGCATGGCCATCAAGCCCTTCGACTTCGGCAAGAGCGATTACATCATCTGCTTCTTTTTCAAAGGCTTGTTTTGAATACTGTATAAGGCTTGTTTTTTTAGTAAAATTTTCTACAGAAAGAGCTGATGAGAATCTTGCAGTTCCCGCAGTCGGTAATACATGATTTGGCCCTGCAATATAATCACCCATAGGTTCGGGACTATAGGGACCCAAAAATATTGCTCCGGCATTTCTAATCTTTTCCATATATTCAAAAGGACTTTTTACTAATAACTCAAGATGCTCAGGGGCAAGCCGGTTGGAAAGTACTATTGCTGTATCAATATCAGGAACTATTATAATAGCACCAAAATCCTGAATTGATTTTGAAGCAATATCTTTTCTTGAAAGCTTTTCAAGTTGTGCTTCTACACAGACGAGAGCCTTTTTTGCCACGTCTTCAGAATCAGTCACAAGAATTGCAGAAGCCTGAATATCGTGCTCAGCCTGGGATAGAAGGTCTGCTGCAATACAATTTGGATCTGCGTTTTTATCTGCAATAATTAAAATCTCACTTGGCCCTGCAATCATATCAATCCCCACTGTGCCTGATACAATCTTTTTAGCAAGTGTTACATACACGTTCCCGGGCCCCACTATCACATCCACTTTTGGAATTGTTTCAGTACCATAGGCAAGGGCTGCAATAGCCCACGCACTTCCTGCCTTATAAACATTATCAATGCCAACTCTTTGAGCTGTGGCAAGTATATAAGGGTTAATTTTTCCATTTTCCATGGGTGGAGTCATTAATGATATTGATTCTACTCCTGCTACTTTTGCAGGGACCCCTCCCATTAATACAGAAGAGACTAAAGGTGTTTTCCCTCCCTTGCCTCCTGGTGCATAAATGCCTGCGGCATCAACAGGTTTTACCAATTGCCCCAGCATTACACCTTCTCTTGGAGTATCAATCCAGGAGTTCTGATTCTGCTTTAAATGAAAGGATTCAATTTGCACAACAGCTCTGTCAAGAGCCTTTAAAAATTTCTTATCAAGATTTTGGCAGGCTTCTTTAAATTCATTGTCTGAAACTTTTAAGGATTTTTCTGTTACGTACTTTGAGTCAAATTGATTTGTATAATAACAAACAGCCTTGTCCCCTTCTGTCTTTACAGACTCAATGTAAGCATTAACATTCTTATAATCTTCGTCAGTAAATCCGAGTCCTCGCTCTATTGTCGCAAGAACTCTTTTCTCAGCCAGTTTTGACGGGTACGTTAAAATTTCCATATTGTAATCATTCCCAATATTTATATAATAAAATAGATTTTGTAGCAGAGTTTTTAATAAAAGTCTATTTTAAAAAATATCTATTTATTTTATGTTAAGCCTTTAACAGGAAGCTTAATAATAAACAGTGTTCCTTTTCCAAATTCTGATTTCACTGACATTTCTCCTGAATGATCTTCTGTAATAATAAAATAGGAGATAGAAAGCCCGAGTCCTGTTCCTTTATCCTGTTCTTTTGTGGTAAAAAATGGTTCAAAAACACGATTAAGTATTGTTTCATCCATTCCCGGTCCATTATCCTCGATCTCCAGACATGCCATGCTGGAAGATTGATAAAGTCTTATGGTAATTTTTAAACCCCCACAATTTACTTTATCACTGACAAATGCCTGGGCGCTATTTTTTAAAATATTAAAAACTACCTGTTGAATTTTGCTTCCTTCACAAAGAACCATCGGTAAAGCAGGGTCGTATTCTCTAAATATCTCCACATTTTTAAAATCACATTCTTTTTTTAACTCATAATCGGTCTGGGCAAGCTCAATAGTTTTATCCACTTGTTCACTAAGGCTTTGCAATGATTTTCCAGAGCCACCTTTCTTTGCAAAACTAAGCATGTTTGCCACAATATTCGCAGCCTGTATTCCTGCTTGATTTATTTTCTCAATATGATCTAAAATATTCCTGCCTTTTATATAAGATTTAATACTATCCATTGTTGTTCCGGCAGCTAAAGCTGCTTCTTCATTTGCCGAAAAATTTTTTGTAAGCCGATTATAGACAACTTGTGCGTTTTGCATCATTCCGGCAAGGGGATTATTTATCTCATGTGCCATACCTGCTGCAAGACCACCAACAGAAATCATCTTTTCTGTTTGAATTAAAATTGATTCGACCTTGACCTGATTTGTTACATCATCAACCCGGATTACAGCGCCCTGAGCTTTACCGGTAATCAATGGATATATGACAATATCTTCATAAAAGAATTCATTATCAATTTTATAAGGTGTTTTTAAATGTTCCTGAACTTTCTGCTCGTTTATTGCAGTTTGGATTTTGTCATAATGTTTTTTTAACCTTGGTAAAGCAGTGTACAAATCTTGTCCTTCAGCATCTTTCGCAGATAATCCGGTTTTTTCTTCAGCCTGCTTGTTAAACAATATTATTTTATGATTGATATCTATTCCAACAAGTATTGATGGCATGGAATTAATAATGCTTGTCAAATAACTTCGAAACTGACGTAAGTTCTCTTCTGCTTCTTTACGTTGTGTAATATCAAGCCAGGAAACAAGACCTGCAGGTTTACCATGGAATTGAATGCTGCTCCCTTCAAGATAAACCCATCTTTCTTTTTTCTGCTTGGTTATCAATTTCAACTCATATCCTGAGGGTGCTGACAGTCCTTTTTGTCTGAGGGTAAAATGTTTTCGAACCATCTCTTGATATTCAGGTGCAATAGCTTCCAAAAAAGATTTATTTACATATTCATCAAACGTATACCCTGTAATTTTTTCAGCAGCAGGATTGCAATAGACCACCTTTCCCGCCTGATAAAGAATAATTCCTATTGATGAAGTTTCTGCAAGAATTCTGAACTTATATTCACTCTCTTTGAGGGACTCTTCCCATTGTTTGCGGTCAGAAATGTCTATAATAACACCTCTGAGACCTGTTTGCTTATCCTCTTTATAGATAGAGGCAGTCTTAATTATACCAGGAAAAGAAGAACCGTCTTTTCTTAAAAAAACATACTCTTTTAGCCCTTCTAAATCTATACTATCGTCTTTGAAAGAGATGTTAATATTTTCTGTGTTGGTTTTGAAATTTTCAGTTGAAATAAAATCAACACAATTAACTCCATTTCTTATATCTTTTTTTGAATATCCCAGCATACCTAAAGTCTTTGAATTAGCATATGTTATTGTCAACTTATCGTCGGTTTCAAAAATAGCTTCAGGCAGTAGTTCTGCCATATCTCTAAATCGTTTTTCACTCTCAATCAGTTTATCCATCATCCGCTTTCTCTCAATTGCAAAAGCAATTTGATTAGAAACAAAGATAAACATCTCAAAATCTTTTTGAGTAAAATACTCAGGATCATTATAATCTTGCACTGCCATAACCCCGATGACCTTATCTTGGACAATTAATGGAACACCAATCCATATTTGACTATATGTTCCTATGGATCTTTTTTGTTCCCTCCGGGTTTTTAATTCTTCTTTATGTAAAAAAAGCGGTTTACCAGACAATATCACCTCTCCTGTTAAAGAGTGTGTCGCAGTAAAATCTTTAATATATGACATTTCTTTATCGACTTGGTCTATGAAGTATGGAAAACTTACAGATTTATCTTCTTCATTATAAATTGCAATATAAAAATTCGACAAGCTTATTATTGTGTCTAAAGCCTTTTGAATAAACGCATATAAGTGTTCAAGGCTTGTTGTGGTGCCTACCGCCTGGATTATATCAAAAAGGATAGAATTTATTTTTTCGGTTTTAGACTGAGCTTTGATTTTCTTTGCAAGCTCTTGATATGAAGGTTTTTGTTCTATCAAAACAGCTCTGCAGTATCAAATTGATCTTTTACCTTGGAGATAGCAGGTATTATGGTCTGGGTACTATCAACTCCGGAAATTGATCTTATTTTTTTATCTACAAACTCTCCGATTGTTTCTGCATCAGATGCAAGCAGGTCTCGCGTAAGTGTAATTTTTATTAAAATATCAATATTCCCATGTACTGAATGAACTTCCTTTACTCCTTCAACCTTAAAAATTTTATCAACTACACTACTCTCAATAGCGCCTTTAACATTAACAAAAACAAAAGCTGAAATTGTTCGTTTCATCTCAGGATATTCAGGATTGCTTTTATCAAGCATTAATCGCCTGAAAGATTCCATATCTCCAGGAAGACGCTTATATAACCCTATCCCGTATTTTCGTTTAGATCTTCTTCTCCAGTGGGTAAAAGAAACATACGCGTAAAGATCAGATATGGTGCGCTCTGGAAAATATTTTAAAAGTCCTCCTCGTTTAATAATTAAAGCAAGGGGGAGATAGATTGTATCATACCAGTCCCGGGCAGCTTTTTTTAAATCAACTTCTGAGTCTGAATCAGTTTTTAAATAGTTTAAGTGCTTTTTAATCTGTTTTTCAAAATATCTATACTTACCAACTTCTGTAAGCTCTATTTCATCAGGGAGATTGGTTGCTGCCAAAAAAGCTGATTTTTCCATATAAAGCAAATTTTCAAGATTCTTTTTTGAAGATATAAGTTCAGTAACCTTAGCCTCAATCTCCTGCCGCCCTAGATCTTTTGCTGCAGCAACTCTGTGATTTCCATCCAAAATATAAAAATCATTTCTTATCTGATAAAGTTTAACCGGCGGAAAAACTTTTTGGTCAAGCATGGCTTGTTTAATAGATCTAAACCGCGAAGATTGCTCCTGATTTCTAAACCGAAATCGTGAATCAAAATCCTTATACTTGCCAACGCTCCCAATGATTTTATCTAGATTGACAGTCAGGACACCCCGCTCAACAATCTTACAATCATCTTCTTTAGCTTTTGCATCATGAAAGGATTTAACATTATCGTCATGCTTGTTTTTCTTGAGGCCTAACAGATTTTTAAAAAAATTTTCCATGTCAATACTCCAAAATATTGTATCCGCATGTGTTTATTACTTTTGTTTTCTCATAAAGAGTAACACGATCCAATGGGTGGTTGAAGCTTTTATGTATATGTCCATGAATAAAGTATTTAGGATTGTACTTTTTTATAAAATTAACAAAACATGTAAATCCTTTATGACACAAGTCTTCAGCATCATGAATGTGGCGTGGAGGAGCATGGGTAACAACTATATCAACACCTTTACTTTTTAAAAGAGCAAACCACATACTTCGTATTATTTTTTTCATCTCTTTTTCAGTAAATTGATTTTCTTTACCAGTATACCACATTGAACCTTCAAAGCCTATTATTCTCAATGAATTAAACGTAACAAGCTGTTTATGGATATCAAAACATCCTTCTGGATGATAGCCTGCATACCTTATGTCATGATTCCCTTTTACATAATATACCGGAGCTAAAAGTTTTTCTTTTAAAAATTCTAAATACTCAGGAGAGATGTCACCACAGGAGAGTATAAGATCTATTTTGGGAAGAGCTTTGTCTTGAATCTTTTGATCAAGGGATTGTTCAATAAAATCAGATACTGTCAGGATTATCATGCTATTTTAACTTTTTTTAAAATTCTAATATACCAGTTAA
>Ga0255377_1135_pt1 | contig 14666 bp, 18 predicted proteins | sample ANMaggSeSYBR01G9_FD_182099 | JGI IMG/M metagenome (GOLD analysis project Ga0255377, IMG submission 182099) | Sediment cell enrichment communities from methane seep in Santa Monica Basin, California, United Staets - ANME aggregate JGI... | ecosystem: Environmental > Aquatic > Marine > Cold seeps >... | reverse complement strand
GGTTAGATAAAAAAGTCAACTCTTTCTTATATAAGCGTTTCTTTTTTATAATTGGGGGTCTGATCACGCTAAGTATCTGTAAACAAAATATAAGTATGTTACAAATGACTGTTTTTGGGGTCTTAGGCATACCATTTAGAGTGTAAAATGCTTCCCTAAGGATTTTTTTAAATACTATTTTTCTTAAAGTGCCCTTTTGAGGGTCAAAAAGAGTTGTTTAAGACAATTTCGGGGCCTACTTCAGACTATTCTTGCTGTTATTATAGCTGCTTGTCGTGGTCAGACCCCAAATACCCGAAAGAATGTATTGATTATGTCGTTACCCATGAGCTTTGTCATTTAAAATATCATAACCATAGCCCTGAGTTTTACAATCTGCTTGATTCCGTAATCCCGGAGTGGGAAAAAATAAAGCACAAACTCGAACTGAGTATGGTTTAAACCTAAGTTGAGCGATTTTTTGCTAAGATATGTGCTGAGATCTTGATGCATAAGGATTTGCAAGAACCGCAGGCATACCCGTGGATATGTCGAGAATTTTTGCGAAGCCTTTATACGCAAGAGATCGGCGCAGATCGAGTAAAAAAACCGCTCAATTTAGGTTAAAACAATGTTCTCTCCAAGAGCTCATAATTATTCCTTACAACGTTAATTTAAAGAGATCTACTATCTCATTATCTTTCATTTCGGTTATCCAGCCACCACTGGTGCCGGCAATAACGTCCTGTGACAATCTTGATTTTTCTTCCAGCATCATGTCAATTCTTTCTTCCACAGTACCTTTGGTCAAAAACTTGTGTACAATAACATTCTTTTTTTGACCAATTCTGAATACACGGTCGGTTGCCTGGTTTTCCACAGCAGGATTCCACCAGCGGTCAAAATGAATCACATGGTTTGCTTCTGTCAGGTTTAAGCCCACACCGCCAGCCTTTAAGGACAACACCATAAATGGAACATAGCTTTGACTCTGGAATTGTTCAATAATTTTCTTTCTCTTGCTTACCGCCACACTTCCGTGCAAAATCAGCCCTTTTCGTTTAAAGATGTTTTCCAGAAAATCGCAAAGCGGCTCTGTCATTTCCTTGAACTGAGTAAAAATCAGGACTTTTTCTCTTTTGTCATATATTGTTTCGCAAATTTCACGAAGTCTTAAGAATTTGCCGCTCTCTTTTTCTTCAAATCCTCCGGTTCCGAGATATTGATCCGGGTGATTGCAAATCTGCTTGAATTTCATGAGTGAAGAAAGAATCAGCCCCTTTCTCTGGATACCCTCTGTTTCGGCGATTATTTGCTTTATTTCTTCAACTATATTTTTATATAAAAGAACCTGTTTTTTACTTAAAGGCGCATATGTTTTCATTTCAACCTTTTCAGGCAGATCGGAAATAACTGATTTGTCTGACTTTAAACGCCTTAAAATATACGGGCTGATGAGTTTGCGCAATCTTGAATAGCCGGAATTGTCATCTTTCAAACTTTTTGAAAATTGCTTGAACTCCCTGGGATTGCCTAGCAGTCCTGGATTTAAAAAATCAAATAATGACCAGAGGTCTGTCAGCCGGTTTTCAATAGGAGTTCCTGTCATTATGATCCTGTTGCAAGAGGTAAGATTTTTTATCGCTTTAGCCTGTTTTGTGCCCGGATTTTTAATGGCCTGCGCTTCATCCAGGATGATGTAGTTCCAGGAATAGGATTGCAGCCATTCATGCCTTTGAATCAAGGCATATGTTGTTATAACAAGATTGAATGTATCTAATGATTTTTTGTCCTTTGGAGCATTGTCTTTCTTCATGCCCGCTCCTGAATGCGCAATATGGAATTTAATTTCAGGTGAGAATCGCTTGATCTCATTGTCCCAATTGGAAATAAGAGAGGCTGGAACTATTAACAGACTGGCCTTATCAGGTTTTCCTGATGTCTTAACATCGCTTATTATTTTATTTAAAAACGCAAGCACCTGAACGGTTTTGCCAAGGCCCATATCATCTGCCAGGCAGGCCCCGAACTGAAGTGAATGCAGGAAATAGAGCCAGTTTAATCCCCCTTTTTGATATTTTCTCAGCTTTGCCTTAAATCCTTTGCCGGGCATTACCGAAGTAATCAGAGCAGGATCACGCAGTTTTCTGGTGACTGATTCCAACCATTTTCCGTTTGAAATATCGTGATCTATTTCCTGCGTGTCAATGCCCAGAAACTTTTCAGGCATAAGCTGCATCCTGAGGGCATCCCTCAGACTCAATCCACCATCTTGCATCATGGTTTTTGCTTTTTCATAGGCATCCAGGGTCTGCTTCAGTTTTTCCTGATCTACCGCCACCCACTTGTTTTTTATGAACGCAAGCCCTTCTGATTCATCCAATAATCGTCTTGCCTCCTCTTCTGAAATCCGCGTGTCCCCGAGAAATAACTGGGCATTAAAATTCAGGATTGCATCCATACCCACAAAAGATGGCCTGGAATCGCCAACGCTAAGATTCAACCTCAGGCTTGACCTGTTCCCTTTCCACCAGTTTGGAATTCTGCACAAAATGCCCGATTCTTCATAAACAGGGATTTCTTTTAGAAAAGAAAATGCATCTTTTGCTGTCCAGGCAAGAGGGTGAAAGAGTTCTCCGGTCTCAAGAAGATCTGCAATCTGCAGACTCTTTCTTGCGGCTATATGCACTGTTGCAAGAAGTTCCAGGAGTTCATCATTTTCATATTCCTGCAATGCGTATTTAAGCGGAAGGTGTTTGGAGCGTCCCTGTTTGTTTAGCCTGGTGGAATAGGTTGCCATAAAAGCAAATGGATAATCGTCGTTTTTGTTTTCTACAAGATGGAAAAAAACCCTTCCTACAAGATGCACATCAGGGCTGTATTCCCTGATAAAATCTTCAACAGTTCCATCACAGGATTTGATCGCAAGGGTAAAAGCGCTGTTTAATCTTTTCCATACATCCTCAAGCAATTCCGTACTCAAGTATTCCGAACCGGTCATCATCGGGACCCGCTCTAAATGCATCCTTAAATCATCTTGTTCTATCAAAACCTTTGCTTTATGGCGCAGAATTTCCAGGTCAGGTGTCTGGCTCAATCTTTTGGCAAAAACCCCTGTAAAATTCCGCCAGTATTCAAGAGAGGGGGAAAGCTGGACCCGATGATCACAAAACCCCAGGAACAAAAGCCATGAATTCGTGTCCGCGGAGAAACGTCTGTATATCTCTTTTTGTAACACCCTGCTGCTCTTGCTTATGTCATTTTGCGCATCCGTCCATTCCAACTGCAGGTAACCAGTTGGCATAACAACAACATTTAATTCCTGATTCATTGTTTTCCGCATGGGCAGACTCCACACCTGAAATTATAGTCAGTTGGATGCTATTCTCATATTAAAGCTATTAGCCGTTAGCCGTTAGCCGTTAGCTAAAAGCTAACCGCTAAGAGCTAATGGCTTTTTTACAAATAAGCTGAAACTATTGCCAGTATTGAAAAAAATACTTTTTGGACAAACACTAATTTAGGTTTTATACAGGAAAGGCTTTCAGAAGACAAGAATCAAACTTGGCGAAGACTTTCATATAGCGCTATTCGCATAAAATCCTGGGCTCTCTGGATGTCCATATAATAACGCAGCCATTTAATATAATATCGATGCTGGTCTGTCTCCAGACCCTTTTGTTCCATTAAAAAGGTGTACAGCTTGGCAAGATCGGCAGCAATTTGAATCATAGTGAGGTTATCCTGCTTAGGGCTCGCTAAAAAATAACTTGGCATTTTTGCATCCCAACTTCACCATATCTTTAATCGATTTTCATTCGCAAAAGTCATCGAAATAGCTCGCTATTCCTGCGGTTTTGCTCAATCAGATCGATTAAATCTACGGCAAATTTGAGCGCAAATTCTACCAAGTTATTTTTTAGCGAGCCCTTACTGTTTATCACGCCACGGATGAATGATATCCTGTTAAAAATAGCGTAAGATGGGAGGAAATCCGTTATCAACTATTTTAGATCATGGTAGATATCAGAAAAAAAGTAGCTAATAATTTCATGCACCAGTGGGCATTAGGCGCCAGCGAAATGCCCACTGGTGATGAATACGTTTTGCCCCTTAGAAAAATATTTCTGACATCTTGACTTCAAAATGTTACACGTGTATTATACGTGTAACATTTGAGGAGGTGCTTGTAATGCAAAGGAAACTTACAGTGACCATAGATGAAGAGGTCTATGAGGGCTTACGTGCAGTCATTGGACCACGAAAAATTAGCCATTTTATCGAAGAGTTAGTTCGCCCGCATGTTGTCAAGAAAGATATGTATACTGCATACAAAGAGATGGCTGCTGATCGTGTCAGGGAATACGAAGCCCTTGAGTGGGCCGAAGGCACATTTGGGGACTTAAACAATGAAAAGAGGTGAAGTGTGGTGGATTAACTTCGATCCTTCCGTTGGGGGTGAAATCCGCAAGCAGCGACCAGCTGTCATCGTAAGCAATGATGCTGCCAATCATTTCCTTAATAGAGTCCAAGTCGTGCCTCTAACGAGTAACGTTGGTAAACTCTACCCAAGCGAAACATATGTGACGTTTCGTGGAAAAAAGGCCAAGGCTATGGCTATGGCCGATCAGCTTACCACAGTGAGCAAAAAGCGGCTAATCAATCCAGATGGATCGATTTCCTCCACTGAGATGGAGGGTATAGGCCAAGCTATCACGATCCAACTTGATCTCTAAGGCAGAACAAGTCAGTAGCCATATGATAGCTGGGAGAGCAGGAAGAGAATATAACTTAAGGAAAAATCGAAAGGGAAATTCAAAACCTAAAGCAAAGATATTCTTAAAAATGGCTCGAATATTCGAGATACAAAATGGACTGAGAGTATAGCTGTTGGAGATAAAGAATTTGTTTTAAAGACTCAAACAAATCTTGGTGCAAAGGCAATAGGACGAAATGTTATCAAAAGAAATGGGATTTATGAACTAAGGGAATCTCAAACTCCTTATGGCCATGTTTTTGACCCTGAAAAGTGTGCGCTAAGCAAAAAAAATAGCTATTTTTGGAATCTTTCTTTTGATAATGTAAAATGATAGATTGGTCCGACAAGAAATCTCAAAGAAAGATAACTCTGAACGGTGAACTTTTGAACCTGTAACTGCTTTAAGCTTGCTTAATGCGAAGACTTTCATACAGCGCTATTCCTGCCGCAGTAGAAAGGTTGAGGCTTCTTATTTCGTCTGATATCGGAATATGGTAGGTGGCGTCTTTATACATAGTCAGGATTGATTGGGGTAGTCCTTTTGTTTCAGAACCGAAGATGGTATTGACCAGAATGACTTATCCCCGTTCTTTGTAAACAAAACAACTTCTTCTTTAAGAGGTTTTATCTTATTATTAAAGTCTTTAAAATTATCCCATACAGAAACTTTTACGTTAGGCCAGTAATCAAGACCGGCTCTTTTAGCCTGTTTGCTTTCAAGAGAGAATCCAAGTGGCCTGATAAGATGTAAACTATGGTGTCAAAGGAAAGTTTAATTCACAATTCAAGCTTTGACACCGATTTTTGACACCGATTTTTGACACCGATTTCTGAGTAACGACTCTTCAACTATTTTAGGGACTTGGATGGGGACAAAATAGGAAGAAGGGTATAAATAGTCCTCTCCGCTTTCATCAATAACTCGAATATCCCCTTCCGTAGCAGCATCTTCATCTGGAATCACACGATAAATTTTATGGAGTTCTAATGATGCCGGATAGTCTACATTATTGATACAAACTACAAATTCCCCTAAAAACCCAGTTGATTTTCTCATAACTTACTCCAAATATTTTTTACGTTTGATTTCTTTCTTGCCAATGCCGTGAGCCTCATACCAGTGGAGTTCGGCCAACCTAATTTTTCCTGATGAAAGTTGGATACGGGCAATTCCTTTCATTTTCTTCCAGTTCCCAAGCCCATAAAATTTCCTCAAGCGATTAAGTTCACGAACTCCTGTGCCTTTTGCAATCGTTTCAATTTCTGTAATTTCATCAATTATATCAAAATTCATTAAAAAATTCCATTGTTTCAAATTTACCAATTATTTCGGGGTGGCTTTCGTTCAACTACTAAACTTGATGAAGCGATTAGGAACGGGATGATGCCTTGAGACAATCTTTATACCCAACCAACGCGGGGAAATACTTAGTATATATACCTCTGTCTCTGGTAAGAATGGCACTGCACTTTGTCGAAGCGAAACCTCCGATATAAAAATCCGACAAAAAATGCTCTTTGAGATTCAGCTTCCGACCGCATTGAGGACATTTTACTTTTGTTTTTCGTTTCAAATATCTCATCCATGCTTGTGCTGCTGCAATAGCGGAATCAACGCCAAGCGGTTCTATAGCAATTTTGTGTTCCTCTAAAAACTTGCCCAATAGCTTGGTATTTTCTTTAAATTGGGGCATAAGTTCCGCGAATACTACCGGGGGCGCAACCAGATTCTCTTTTCTTGCGAGAGCAGCGTACAGCTTGTCCTGAAAGCTTCTGAATTCATCTTTCAAAATATCAAGCAGGATAGTCGTGTCTACACAGACTCTCAATTTACTTTACCCCTAATTTCATCCATATATTCCATTGTTGTTGGCCTACCCTTAAACCTTCCTTGCCACTTCTTCCTAATCGTTTCGATTGGGTTAACAATAAGAACATATTTTTGCCCTTTTTTTGTGATATCGACTTCAGTTCCAGGAACGATACCCATTTCCTTTCTAACCTTTACAGGTATTGTGACTTGATATTTAGCAGTTACTTTAGACAATTCTGTTACCTCCCAAGGTATACTTTTTTTAATTTTAAGTATACCCTATGCTTGATTGCCAGTCAATTTGTTTTTCTCCGTTCCTTTTATATTTCCCGACGGCCAATACCTGCTCAGGCTTCAGGGGTTGTCGAAATCTAAAGCGCCTTGATGCGAAGACTTTCATACAGCGCTATTCCAACTGCGGTGGAAAGGTTCAGAGACCTTATTTCGTTTGATATCGGAATGTGGTAGGTGGCGTCTTTATACATAGTCAGGATTGATTGGGGTAGTCCTTTTGTTTCAGAACCAAAGATAAGAAAAAGCCTTTCCGAAGATGGTATTGACCAGAATGACTTATCCCCGTTCTTTGTAAACAAAACAACTTCTTCTTTAAGAGGTTTCATCTTATTATTAAAGTCTTTAAAATTATCCCATACAGAAAGTTTTACATTAGGCCAGTAATCAAGACCGGCTCTTTTAACCTGTTTGCTTTCAAGAGAAAATCCCAGCGGTTTGACAAGATGAAGAAATGCGTTTGCTCCAAGACAGGTGCGGCCTATGTTGCCGGTGTTCCAGTGTACTTCCGGGGACACAAGGACTACATGACGTTCGAAATTATTAGAGAGACCCATGTATTTTATAAGTTGTAACACTTTTAAATATTATTTTTTTGGACAGGATTTACAAGATATTCAGGATTTAAATTATTGTAGCCGTTTACTGCTTGAAACTTGAAATTGGGAAGAACAGTACAAAAGCATGAAGGCCAAATTTCTAATTTCAATGTTCCGTGAACGCTTACAAATCTTGTTTATCCTGTTATCCTGTCAGATTCTTTTTCAAAAGGCTAAATTGTTACGATAAGTTAAGTTTACCGCAAAAAGGACAGTATTTGAAATCTTTATTTAAGGTTTTTCCGCAGTTTTTGCACTTAATATCCTGTCCGCCCGACAAAAAATTATAGTCTTTTCCATAATCACTTACATTCTTTTCACACCTTTCGCACATAATAAAAGGTTCGCCTTTTTTGACCCTGAATAAAGGAATAAAAAAAAGATTAAAATAGTGATCCACTCTTTTATAATATGCCTGGGCAAGTCCGCAAAAAGGACATATCCTTGGATTATTATCTATTGTTATTGTTTTTGGAGATATGCCGATTATTAAAAACATATGTTTATTTACGGTTCACGGCTACAGTTCTATCTAACAACTATTCTTCCCTTTGGTTCAGATAAAACTTCTCCTATAATAGCTGCGTCCATACCTTTATTTTTTAGTCTGATGAGAAGATTATCTGCGCTTTTGGTGTCAACACATATAAACAGCCCTCCGGATGTCTGGGGATCGTATAGAATATCCAGAACAGCCTGTTTTACAGAAGGAGAAATATCTACCATACCCTCACGGAACTCCCTGTTCTTATAAGCTCCGGCAGGCACAAGCCCCATTGCCGCATAATCAACGGCTTCAGAAATTATCGGTATTTTTTCAGACCAAAGACCGATTCCAAAATCGGAATCGACAACCATTTCAGCAACATGACCTATCAGGCCGAAACCGGTAATATCTGTGCAGGCGTGAACAGGGAACCCTTCCATTACTTGAGCTGCATCCCGGTTAAGTGTAGCCATAAGATGTGTAACAAATTTTATGACTTCCTCGGAAGCAAGCCCCCCTTTAATAGCTGTGTTAATAATACCGGTGCCAATGGGCTTTGTCAGTATCAGACGATCTCCAACCTTAAGATTTCTCTTTGTGAAGATACGATCAGGATGGATGAAACCGGTGACGGACAAACCGTATTTCAGCTCTTTGTCCTCCACGCTGTGTCCTCCTACCAGAACTATATCCGCCTCCTTCATCTTGTCCAGGCCGCCCTGTATGATTTTACGGAGGATGGAAATATCCATCTGATTGATCGGAAAACAAACGATATTCATGGCTGTTTTGGGGACGCCACCCATGGCATAAACATCGCTTAAGGCATTAGCAGCGGCTATCTGTCCAAACCAGTATGGATCATCTACAATCGGTGTAAAAAAATCCACGGTCTGAATAATTGCGATATCATCCGTGATTTTATAAACTCCTGCGTCGTCCATACTATCCATACCTATGATAAGATTTGGATCAGTCGGAAATTCCATCCCGCAAAGAGCCATCTCCAGGTCCCCTGGAGGCAATTTTGATGCTCACCCAGAACCTGTGACGGTTTCCGTAAGGCGAAGCTTCTTTGCTTTTTCTTCTAACATTTTTTATTCCCTTTATTGAAAAGACTTTTTATGAACGCAGCGTCGCAGTTAGACGCATCTGGTTGCTGATAAGGTCAAGTGCAAACAATATGTCGGTTACCACAACGTCTGCAGACAAAACAGCAGAAACGGCCGCGCCTTCATCCTGCACAACCGCTATGCCAAGAGCCGCCTTTTTTAGCATCATAACATCGTTGCGGCCGTTTCCAATGCATACAGCCCTGTCCGCGCCCAGTTTATCTACATATTCCATTTTGGCTTTATCCTGAGCCTCAACCGACAAGACATGTATCTTGCATGGAATATCTGAGAGCTTTTTCTCGGCCCCTCCAAAAGTGTCTGCTGTCAAGATGTGGATTTCGACGTGCCGCGCAAGAGCTATTAAACGTTTTTTCACCCCCTGAACTGGTTGGCCGTCAACAGCTATCGTGCCGTTATAATCCAAAATCAGGCTCTCAAGCCGCAATCTGCCAAAACCCGGTATATCTATTTCGATCATGATGAGCGTACCCTATATATTAATCACTTTGTCGGCCAGTTGCATGGCTGTTACGATATCCAGCATATTGGTTGTCTCTCCTACCTGTTTTTTATCCAGCAAATCAAAATGGGTCAGGCATGTCCCGCACACCATGATATGAAGCCCGTCCTTTTCATAGCCTTTCAGAACAGATAATACCTCGGAACCCTTAATTGTGAGTTTAACGCCGTTGTTCACAAAAACCAGCCGCCACAGCTCGGGTCCCATCTCTTTTAGCGTCTTGATGTAGCTAATCATGAGTTTTAAACCAAGCTCGTCATCGCCAAAGCCCATGCGATCAGTAGCCAGCATGACCATGATTTTCTTTCCACCAGTTGTTGATTTTTCATGAGTTGAAACTTCAGGAGCAAATCCTGCTTCACGCTTCCCTGTAACATGAAAATCGCTTCCCTCCTCTTGTACAGAGGTTTCATAGTTCCGGGATTCTAAAAACCTGCAAACATTTTGTTTGGATGCCTCATTATCAACGATAACCTTGATTACATTCGGGTTTGCTTCTTCGATGGCTGCTTTTGTCTGCAATACCGGAACCGGACAGGCCAGGCCCCTGGCATCAATTTCTTTCATTTTTTCTCCTTAAACTCTAAATAAACGGACACACAAGTTCATTTACATCAAAAATATGTTTCTTCCCGCAAAATGGGCATGGTGATAAAAGCTCAACCTTTGCATCCCAGGTTTTATTGCCGGAGCCATCTATCAAGACTCCTCGATCATCAATGATCCTGAACCGATCACTTTCAAAAATTTTATTATCCTCCTGACAAACAAAGGTAAACTTCATTTTGTGGTTGCCTTACCGGTTACCTTTTCCTGTAGAATCTCCTCCAGCGCTCTTGGTATCTGGCGTATTATCTCTATCACCTGGGTTGCCGGCGTTGGCCGGGCATAATAGCCGGCTAATCGATTCGCCTTTGCGGCAACCAATGAGCCGAAAACAAAACCGATGATCTCCGGTCTCATGTACTGGACTACCGCTGCGCGATGCAATCCTACCGCACCTGCGATGTCTCTTTCAAAGCATGCCACGCAGATACCCATGTTTCCGGGATTGCCCAGCTTCTGTAAAAGGGCGGCAAACACACCGATAAGCCCTCCTACGCTAACAATTCCCCAACGGGTTGCAAAAAATTTTTAAACATTTTGAATATGGTTCTCCTTTCCGATATCACAAACAATTCATAAAGAATTGTGAGAATAATACAAAGAGAAATGCCGATTTGTCAAATTGGAAAAACCAATATGTCTGGGGTTGGTTATAGGAAAGGTTGGTTATAATTTTTTAGTGTAACTTGTTCTAGACTTTCAAATAATTAATTTCACAAGGCCAGAAGGAGGAAGTCGTATTAGTTATACGTCGACGACTGATAACGCAGTGAAATTATTTATCTGAAAGTCTATAACAAAAAATCAAAAATAGCCTGGCACAGAGGTGAAGCAGTTCTTTTTTCATCTTTCATAAGATAAAATTTCCGCTTCATGCTAACTCCTTTTATTTTTAATGCCTTGAGCATGCCTGTTTTAAGCTCGGTTCCAAGTGCCCTGGAAGACAGAATGGATATACCGAGGCCTGCTTTTATTCCTTCTTTTACGGCCGTGGAAGAGCCAAGTCGAGCCACGATATTAAGTGATTCTATGGGTGATAATTCATGCTTTTGGAGATAATTTTCCATAATTTTTAAAGTGCCTGAACCTTTTTCCCTTAATATAAAAGGCTCTTTAAAAAGTTCCTCAACCGTGATCTTTTGTTTCTTTGCCAGATTGTGGCCGGCCGGAACTGCCACTACCAGTTCATCATCCCATAATTCATAGTAAGTTAAATTTTTTTTTGAGTTTTTGGAGCCGACAATCCCCAGCTCAAGAGAGCCAATGGAAACACCGTCTTCAATCTTGCTGGTATCGGCAATGGTAAGGATAACAGATATATTGGGAAATTTATTGTTAAATTGTTCAATGTATTTTGGAAGTATATATTCACCCGGAATTGTACTGCCGCCGATATGGATTTCTCCTTGCTTTACTCCTATAAAGTCTTCCATTGCAAGACATGCCGTTCTTTTCATATCAAGCAAAAGCCGGGCATGCGCAAACAGAAGTTTTCCAGCCCTGGTTGGAACGACCTCTCTGCCTAAGCGGTCAAGAAGTTTTGCTCCGATCATTTTTTCAAGATTTGATATTCTTTCACTAACTGAAGCCTGTGCCAGAAAAACAGCAGAAGCAGCTTTTGAAAAACTTTTATGCTCGACCACTTTGCAGAATATTTCCAGTTGTCGGAGGTCAAAATCTATTGATGATTTTCGAGGAGAGTTTTTCATTGTTTTATGAGTTATTCATAAGAAATGCAGGCTAAAACTGTCTGGGCTTACATATAATTTCCCGAATGCGCAGATCAAAAAGATCGGACTGATTTGCGGGCTTTATAACCAGCGCTGCATCAGCGCCTCTGGCTGTCCCGCCTATTGAAATGATATCATTGCCTGTAAGCGCGCTGGCATCAGCCGCCATTATTGATACCTCAACAGCGACTTTAGTTCCCTGCCCGAAAAGTCTTAATGTATCTGCTATAAGCAGCACCGGATATATACCTGTATATTTTTTTGTTATAGACCGTTCAACGCCGGAAAGAGCATGTGTAGCCGATATTACAGTTACGCCTTTTTCTTTAAGATCATTTTTAATGTCATCCGACATCATTTTTTTAAATGGTTCCTTGAAGCCGCAGTGGTATGTTACAGCAGTAATGCGAAAACCACTGAAAATTTCCAGGGCTTTGTATGCTGTATCTCCTTTTGTAGAAGCTAAAACAACTTCATTTAAACCTAATTCTTTTCCCCTCTCAAATGCCAAATTGAGGGTCTGTTCTGTATTATCTTTTCCTGGTTTATCGAAAAACATGATAACCTCCATGAACGCAGCCGATTTAGACTGTTGATTTTATAATTATTATTTAATAAATTGTATAATTATATTTGTAACTACTCAGGTTGGTTAGGCTGAAGACTGAAGACCTTTAGGGAAAAGACTCCCAGAAGCCAATATTTTCTTAAAGTTGCCGGAAATTTTGTTCTAAACATAGAGAATAACGCTCAGGAATCATTTGTTTCCTTCAGCCTATAGCCTTCAGTCTAAACACCTGAGTAGTTACTTATATTGTATATTAAATACAGCCGGAGTCAATAGTTTGAATTAGTGTAGCTGCGGGGGATTTAAAATGATTATAGATTTCCATACTCATATTTTTCCAGAGGAGATAATAGAAGACAGAGAAAAGTATTTTCCACATGAACCTGCTTTCAAACTTTTGTACGGTTCTCCTAAATCAAAACTCGCCTGCTCAAAAGAGATAGTAGATTCGATGGAAATTGAAGGTGTTGATAAATCAGTAGTTTTTGGATTCCCATGGAGAAGTTCGGATTTATCTAAAAGACACAACGATTATATTCTGGAAGCTATAGATAGATTTTCGGGGCGTTTAGCAGGTTTCTGCTGTATTGATCCTTTTAACAAAGAAGCGGTGCCTGAAGTTGTTAGATGCCTTGAAGGCGTTGAACGGTCTATAACAAAAAAATATACAGGTATTGATCCTTTTAACAAAGAAGCGGTGCCTGAAGTTGTTAGATGCCTTGAAGGCGGCCTTTCAGGCATTGGCGAAATTGCATTCTATCAATCAGGAATTGATGAAGCTTCACAGGAAAAGCTTAAGCCGCTTATGGAAATATGCGAAGATAAGAACCTTCCTGTTTTGATCCACACCAATGAACCCGTGGGCCATTATTATCCAGGCAAAACTCCAAATACACTTGAACAAATCTACAGTCTTGTCAGAAAGTTTTCAAATAACAAAATTGTCCTTGCACACTGGGGCGGTGGGATGTTTTTTTTCAATCTTCTAAAAAAGGAAGTCGGAGAATACTTGAAAAATGTTTATTTTGATACAGCCGCATCTCCTTTTCTGTATTATCCTCAAATATATCAAATAGCGATTAAGATTATTGGAAAGAACAAGATCCTTTTTGGCAGCGACTTTCCGCTTTTAAAGCCGGCAAGATATTTCAAGGAGTTCGAAAAGGCCGGTCTTTCAAAGGATGAAATAGAAAGTATTTGCGGTAATAACGCTGCCGGACTGCTTAAACTGAGTTGAGCAATTCTTAATCAAGCATAAAAACTATAGCTTGAAAACTAGAGAATAAATGTAATTTGGGGGGTTGAAAGTGAGATAAATAATTACAAACCATACTTTAATATGTTATGCAACGCATATTTTCATGGGCGTCCCACTGGACTAACAGGCAAAGTTCGGGAACGATTGGGAAGGAAAGTTCAGAAGGATGTCCCCTATTCCGTATTGACAAAGGCACCATTATGACGTACACATTCACAATGTGTTGATAAAAAACTAAGGAAAACTTTACTATGGATGCAGCAACTCAAAATAAAAACGAGCGGATCAACCTCCGTGTGAAAAGCAGCGCAAAGCGCCTCATAGCGCGTGCAGCCGATTTTGAGGGCAAGTCAGTCAGTCATTTCATATTGACCAGTGCCTTGAAGCGTGCAGAGGAAACCGTCCAGGAGCATCAGATGATGACGTTGAATACGAAAAATTCAAGGGCCTTTTTCGATGCGCTGGCCGCTCCGGTGCGTTTTAATCGCAAATTGACCGCAGCTCTTGAAGAATATGATAAGCGCGTCATCAGCAAATGACGAATTTCCGAAATCTGGTTATAGCGCCGCTAAACGCCGCTCATGACAGAGCCGGCTTCCACTGTAATGTAGAAGCACTGGATCAGTATATTCATAAGCAGGCAGGGCAGGATATCAGACGCCGCATCAGTCGTATTTTTGTTGCAACGCTGCCGGACAACCCCAAAGAGGTGATGGGTTATTACAGCCTGAGCACATTATCCATTGAACTGAGCCAATTGCCGGAAAAGCTGGCCAGGAAGTTGCCGAAGCAGCCTGTCCCCGTTGCTCTGATTGGCAGACTGGCAGTTAGTAAAAATGCCCTGGGATGCGGCATCGGCAAAATGCTGCTGGTAGATGCCATTAAGCGAACCCTGACGGTCAGTGATCAGATCGCAATCTATGCCATGGTTGTGGATGCCA